>Ga0209212_1003764_pt1 | contig 19533 bp, 18 predicted proteins | sample RifGroC2_FD_183996 | JGI IMG/M metagenome (GOLD analysis project Ga0209212, IMG submission 183996) | Groundwater microbial communities from Rifle, Colorado, USA - Groundwater C2 (SPAdes) (version 2) | ecosystem: Environmental > Aquatic > Deep subsurface > Groundwater | place: Rifle, Colorado... | reverse complement strand
AGGAAAGCTGCCAGACTGCACGAAGGCTTGTACGCCGTTCAAGTCGGAGACACTATAAAGGTCTCCAAATGCGGCATCAGATAAGGATTCCAGAGTCATGGGGTCATTTTTAACCGGACACTAGTGATACAGTCTCATATCTCAACCTGACCAGTATTAGCAGCCCTAACCGTGACGCGCTCAACACCTGTTCTCACATTGCTATCAGCGATTCTGGAGAATAAAACTGTGCCCTTGCCAGATGCCGTCTTAAACTTCGCTGTTTCAGAACTTATTTTCTGCGCTTTCGCATCCTTGGGGGCAAGCGAAACGATAATCTCAGACTTCCCACGTTCATCGGCAACCTTCTCGGCGAACGCCTTCAGCTTATCCATTGCAGAATTGAACTCAGGCGTACCTTTTTTGCTCAATGGCAAATCTATACTCACCTCGCGGAATGCCTGTACCTGCTTCACTTGGCCGGTGGTTTTATCCTTGACCGATATGTTATCAGTTACAACATCCCCCGCTTTTGTCCCAGGCAAGGATGACACTGCGTCCTGTTGTGCTAACTTTGCAGCAGCCAATTCATCTCGCCTTGCTTTTTCATAACCGGCAATGCCCCCTACCAGTGCGCCAGCTGCACAACCTCCAGCCGCATTATGCCCAGTGGCTTTGGCTAGAATCGCACCTGCGGCACATCCCAAACCTGCACCCAAAGCGGTTGACTGAGATTTGCTGTCCATCCCGGCGCATCCACTTATAAATATCGTCAAGACGCAAATGGCAATTACTTTTTGTTTCATTTTCTTCCCCTTTATTGTTTAAGCAAATCATCCAGCGATTTGTGGGCTCGCTTTAACATCGCTGCATCCTCATTCCCTGATATCGACTTTTTATTTGTCCCGACTGGTTGCCGCGCCATTTCCTGTTGGTGTGCTAATTCCTGTTGACGTGTTATTTCCTGCTGCTGTTCTATTTCTTGTTGCCGTTGTTGTTCCAAAGCTGCTGCCTTGGCTTGTGCTTCGGCCTCTAATCTCATTTCCTCCTGCTTGGTTCGCTGCTCCTCATCAAGCTTTGCTTGCAACGCTGCTACTTCTTGCTTATTCTTCATGTTTAGAAGGTAAGCGCCACCACCTAGAGCGATAACTGCCACGACCGATGAAATAACAACAGCAATTGTCTTCGAGCTGGACTTGCCTGCAGGAGTCGCAGCTGAAGCTATTAACGTCGGTATTGGTGCTTGTGATTCCTGCACGTATCCCTTACCCAGCTCTTCAGATGATTGTGACTTCTGGGACGATACGATGGGTGGAGAAGTAATCAGTGGCAACACCTGAGAAGTATGCTCGACTGGTTCAGCGTTGGCTTCAGCCATTTCAAGTTCCAATAACTGTCTCAGTTCATTATTTGGCAGCACTGGTGACAGCTTGGCTGACTGATCTACAGCGGACATAGCAGCCTTCGGCTTCACAAGGGAGCAGCCACGACCATTGTCCTGCCAAAATTGACAGTTTGATTCCATGCATGACTGTGGCTCAGAAACAATTTTTCTTTTTCCACCCAGTAGGGCAGAAAAACACCCAGCAGGCTTACTCACCTTTATCCAAGAAAATGGGCATAACTCAACATTAGCCATTGGAAGTAGCTCCTTTTATTTTTGGCTTCTGAAATTCAACACTCAAGAAAAATGAAGTAACGAGCATCCACTACCCTTTTTCCAATCGCACTTAGCCCACTGAATATTGTTATCCAAGAGAAGGCTCATGGAACTGGATCACAACCGCCTTTGTGCGGTGGACGGCAACGTAACAACCTCCTCCACGTAAGAATTCCCCCTTTCCATGCACCGTACTTCTCAATTGCTTCCAGTCCGTAATTGGAACAACTAGGAGAGTAAATACATGCCCCGACAAAATACCTAGAAAACCATTTCTGATAACCATGGATAAGAAATAGAAAGATCTTCTTCATAAAAGCTGTGTAAGACAAACTAATGGTTTTGTTTTGATATCAGTCCGCAGTCGCCAGCTTGAGCATCCCATAGTTGACATTTTGACGTCATGCAAGGCTGAGGCTCTGATACAATTTTTTGCTTTCCGCCGAATAAGGCGGATAAGCAGCCCGCAGGCTTAGTAACCTCTATCCATGAAAATGGGCACAAGCCAACACTAGATTTTTTGTCCACGATTCCCCCAATAAAAAACACGACAATTAAACATTTTCAATCTCCCTATTTGCCACTATCTCATAACCCAGCGCTCGGCAATCAATACTTGGGTTAATTTCTCAGGTGCTGGCTGTCAAACCGATCAAAAACCGCAATCATCTTACTCACTCTGAAACCATTGGCAACTCTATTTTTTGATGCACCGCTGATACTTGCCATCAACCGCTCTGGCAAACCCTGCCGTCGTAAACCTTGATCTTATTTTCGGGCTATGTATTTCCACTTCGGGCAGTCTCGCATAGGATGGTGTGCCATACGTGTCAGCATACGCTTGCTTGATCGCGAGGTAGGTTTTCGTGTTTTCCAAAGCGGCAGATTTCTCCGAATAAAGATCGTTATGGATTGTCTTCTTGCCCAGCGCGGGCGCGTATCGCTTGGCGAAAGCCAGAATCGCCTTCTCCGACTCGCCTTCTCCAGAGGCTACTGCCCCGTTTTGGGTATAACGCAGCAGGTCGCCGTCCAATGCCAGTTTATAGCCGATCAGCGCCGATAGCTGTTGTTGCACTGCGGCATTCCGGCTGGCATACATCCCGAGGTTGTAATCCGCAAACCGATAGATTGGGTCGGTGTAATTAGACTGGTAACCGAGAAGCCGAAGCGCCCCATAATAAATTCCGCCATACCTTGTGTAGAGAAATTCGCGGGTTTGCCACGCGCCCATGCCATAAAATTTCGCTTGTTCCTGTGAAAATTTAACGCTGACCTGCATTGAGCCTATCGTGGAAATTGGATTCAATTGGTCGAGGTCATCGATACCAATGGCCCTTCCGGTAGCCTCTGCCATGCTTATCAGTTTTGGATGGCCCACTTCATGATAAACGACATAATCCCGGAATACGCGATCTACTTCGTATTCCGTTTTTGCCGCCATTAGCTTGCCCCAAAAAGTTTTTTTTTCGCTAGCCGGTTTTACGTCCAGCATTTTCTTCAGGGCTTGTTTGCCATATTCCCCATATCTATTTTCCAGCTCGTTCAGGATGATGTGGTGCATGCCATTCACGACAGGGTTCACCTGGAAACCGGATTCTTGTTGAATGACGGCGAGCACCGAACATACGTTGGCCGGCGATGAAGGCAAGTTCAGAGCGGCAAAAACCTTGAGAATATCCCCTGCCCAATCAGCACGATTTTGGACATGCCCCGGAATTAACCTCGTGACATCTTCAATGGACAATGTGCGGATGAGGGTGTCTGGAGTGCTCTCGGTTTTGTCTTTACGAACTACCTGCTGCTCAGGACTTGCCATCGGGGTTTGCGGCTCTTCCGTTGCCGACAGCCTTGCCTTGTTATTGGGCGTTCTTATTTCTTCAGCTTGCTTGGGGCTTGGCCGAACACTTATCACTCGCGCATCTTGCCCAGACCGATCTGCCGGTTGTTCAGTGAGATATGGTTTGGTTGATTCGGTGACTACAGGGTATTTCGGCGTTTCCGCGCAGCCGCCCAGCAGCAAAAGCACGATCAAACCAGCAACCAAAATTGCACTGCCCATAATTACTTCTCTCCCTTTTCTTCTCGACTGAATTTACCTATCTGTATGGAAGCTGAGTAAAGCATTTCATTGATGTTTCCATAAGGGCGCTTCCAAGAATTCGTCACATCGGCGAATAACCAGCAACTTGGTTGGCGTCTTCTGACGACCTAGTCGAATGGCTAGCAGTTCCATCAGGCCGGTGTCCAGCCTATTGGAAACTGTATCTTGGTCTTCGCCGAAATAACGTCATCTGAATCTTGAGAGATGCCCTTAAGATGCCTGTCTCTACAAGCCATGAGGCAACCCGATGCTGGCTGCAAAGCCACGCAGTTGCTACATGTTTGTGCTTGCGGTACTGCGAGGTTCAATAGGCCTTCAAAACGCGGGGCACGAGCGCGCGGGCATTTGGTCTGCCCAAAGCGCTACGCACCCCGTGCTTCTTACCGTTCCGCATAAGTATCCATGCGCCCGGCTTGGCTATGTATGATCAGCTAACGAACCTCTTGGGTTCGTGTTCGTCGTGAAGAATTGCTAGAGGGGTACGACTAGGCGATATTTTTGGATGCCGCCGTTTCATGTTCGATCCCTGCTATCGGAATTTCTGTTCCAAGCTGCCGTTATTCTAGCAGACTACTTTTCTTTATTCACGCTGCCTGAAATGGAACTGCAAGCACCACAGGCCACAATTGAAACGGATAGCCTGCTGATGGAACGCCAGTGCCATTTCTCAACAAGCTGGTTCACTACATCACTCCCACACTTACCTTGACGGTTGCGCCTGGGTTGTAAGGAAGTCTCACTGTCACATCCTTGCCGCCATAGCGGTAGGTGACGTTATAGCCTGATAATTCCTGTTTTACGTCGCTCACCGTCCGGCAGCGCTGGGCTTGCTGGGTGGCGTATTGCGGCGGTTGTTGCGGGTTATCCAGACGCTCACCGACGAGGGTCCCAACGATAGCTCCGGCCACAGTTGCGGCATCTCGTCCCCGCCCGCCGCCGACCTGATTGCCGACGATCCCGCCAGTCACGCCGCCGATGATGGCTCCGGTATTGGAGCGTGCCTGTGGCGGCGCGGACACTGCGACATCCTCCACCCAGCACTCCTGACGTGGCACACTCACTTGGCGGTAGTTAGGCGTCGAAGAAACAACCGGCGCGGTGTCGGTGAAATCAACCGCCATAGCGGAAGTAGCCAAAGCGATACCAATAGTGGCGGAAGTGATGATTTGCAGTGTGTTCATGTCAGTCTCCTTGTGGTTGGTTTGCCAGGAATGTTCGATTCAAAATACCGCCTGTTAATACGCCGACCTGCAACGCTGAACGCGCTGGGTGGTGTATTGCGGCTGCTGTTGTTGGGGGTTGTCCAAGCGCTCCCCGGTGATAGTCCCGAGAACAGCACCTACCAGGGTCGCTGCATTGCGTCCCCGCCCACCGCCGACCTGATTGCCGACGATCCCGCCCGCCACGCCGCCAATCACCGCCCCCGTATTGGAGCGCGCCTGTGGCGGCGCGGACACTGCGACATCCTCCACCCAGCACTCCTGATGCGGGTAAGACTGTGCCATGGCAGAGCCGGCAAAAGTGAGGCCGATGGTAATTGCAGTAATGGTTTGCAATGTGTTCATGTCATTCTCCTTTAGTGGATGTTGATGGATTGGTACGAGCCGCCTTCATCTTGCGCGGCTTGGGTTCATGCAACTTGACGCTCAGGTGATACATGTTGGGATCAACCGCCAAGGCGAATGCCTTGCCGCAATCATGATTGAGCAGTTCTCGCGTGCGGGCGCCAACCAATTGCTCCGCCTCCGGGCCGCACAGGGCGAGCAGGCGCTCCGCCTTTTTCAGGATGCCGAATACAGGCAGTTGCCGGGAGGCTATATCGCCAGAAGCTGGCTCTTGCCGAAGCAACTGCCCGCGCCGGATCGCTTCCAGCGTCCAGTAGCGGAGCATCGTTTCCCACTCCTGCGTGAAGCGGGCGGGATTGCTCACCGCCAGGTTACGCAGATCCTGGGCAAGTTTCTTTTCGCGGCGTTGGGTAGATTTGCTCATGTAAGTCCTCCAAGACGGTGGTTAGTTAAGGCGCACGTAGCCCTTTAAGTCAGCCCGAAATGCGTTGAGCACTTCAGGCTTCTCTGGCCGTCCCGCAGGGTTTCCACTGCGCCCAGCCGGGCTACGTGTTACTTTTTTTACGAACCACTCAGGTTCGTATTCGTCTTGAAGAACTTCTTTGGTTGCGAGTGGGCAACACCTTCCGGTGTCACCATCGCATTACTGCTGTTGCTGGCTTAGTACATCAGCAACTACTGTGCCAGCAATTTTAGATTTTGCAATTTCTGCTCCCAGGCGTGCTATACCCAAAGGCTGAGTCAGGAATTACAACTACTTACTTGTCATCGCCCATTTCTCTCTCCTTTCTATATCGTGTTTCGTTGATTTACTACTCAGCACAGAGCGTGCCAGCAAAACATATCAAGCCTCATTATCAGCAAAAACCCAGTATCGGCGCATCTTTGCGCGATACCGGGCCATTTGCTGGTGAGATTATTTCTGGACGAGCAAAACATCGGCATACCAACTACAAACTTGGCATGCCGATACTTTTAGTAACAGATTTAGTTTCTGGCGAGTGACAGAATTGATTAGACCTACTGAAAACTTACTGCGGCTGAACTTTGGAAACGCTTGCGAGAGGGGAAATTGTTAGGGCACCGTCCTCAAATCCTCAACGATATTTTTAATGCATTAACGATATTTTTTGTTGCCTCAGAAAACGACTGACTAGGTATCTCACCCCAAATGGGGCAAATCACGTCGATTGAGTATGGAAGCAAGTTTCCGCTAGCTGGTATCCTCGCACTCATAGCCCTCGACAATGTCTTGCGAGCGTGACATGGGGACACCACGGCATCGTCAGCTTGCTCAAGAAAGTCGATAAACACCAAGAATTCAAGAATAGAAAAAAACCGCCAATACTCAATGTTTGAATGCAACGAGCCTAATAAATCCGTCAAATCACCATGAGCTTTCTTATGCCGCAATTGTTTTAATAGCAGGGCACCGCCATTCTTGGGGTACCCTATCAATGTATCACCATCCAGCCATGTCACATCCAAGCGGTCTCTTGAATTTATCTTAACTTTTGCCTTATCCAAACCTTTCGTCAAACCACCTTCAATAAATTCCCACGGAATAGACACAAAATCATAATAAGCTGCCCGCAAAATATAATGCTGAAAATAATATCCCAGTTGTTTCCGTACCTCTTCGGGGGATAGCGGGTAATCTATCGCATCAACACCAAGCCGATTATAGGTGGACTTAATGGTGTTTTTTACTCCATCCTTTTCTCCCGCAATGTAAAACTCCGGCGCCTTCGTATCTAATTTCTCGATACGCTCCCAAATAATTCTTGCCTCATGCAATTTGATGGCCTTCTCCAAAGCGCCGCGCAAGTTTTCCAGCAAATTTTCAGCCTCTGTGATTTGCAGTTGATTGCCAAGCAACGGTTTGGAAAAATCCGTGATGATATTTGGGCGGTGAGCTACCATTTCGATGACCGCACGCTGGTGCGTACTGCTGAACAGAACTATCGGTAATGAAGGATCGTAATGGCTCAACAACAATGGCAGTAGAACTAACGCGGCGGTTTCATTTTGTGCTCCGTTTGCAAAAGCCGCGCCATATGCCGTCTTAAAAGACGCATCTTTTTCACACAGCCCATTTTTTACATCAAGTTGATCACAGGTAGCCCTTAAGGTATTTAAAAATACCTTCTTCTGGCTATCCTCTAACCATAGTCTCAAATCCAGCAAGAGAATATCTCCGTTGTCTGGAAGAATTAGTTTCCTAGGAATATCCCAATCGGTAATTGCGGGCGACTCAATTAGAATTTCCAATAAAGCTGTTGCTTGGTTATAGCATTTAATACCATCGCAATTTGGCAAGCCGCAAGCCCATGTATCTGCGTCGGGGGGAGCTCTGTCAGGATTATAGTCACTTCCAAATATCAGGCTGGCCAAGATATGATGAAACCCGGATGCATACTGGTCATCAATTAGAATGAATTTCAGGTTATTTCTACGCCCAAGCTTTCCGGGCTTTTCAACTTGCAATATTTCAATTTCAACACGACCATTTTTCTGCCCTGTCACGGGAGAAGCCAGACCTGTTGCATAAGCTAGTTGGGCAAGTGCATTACGAATCGGCGAGCCTTTAGTAATTGCCTTAATAATCCTATCGCGCTGCTTCTTGATACTAAATCCATTGGCAAGAATCAGCGGCCCGATCAGGTTAGCTACTGTATGACGATCACCCGGTTTAATAAGATTTGTAGTCCATAGTTGGATTGCCGTCTCCAAATAATCCAGTCTTTTCACATCATCGTCGTCATGAAAAGTCGATAAGGTGCGACTCAAATCCTGCATATCAGAAACGAAATTGTCGAAGCCCAAACACCCCACAGGCAAAGCAGCCCGAACATGAGCTTCCGCCACATCCACCGCCGCAATCATTAAGGCTTCCCTACCCACAGGCCGGTAGATTTGTATCCATGGAAACTGACTATGAAGCACATTGAGAGTCTTGATACCAAAATCCGTACTGTATTCTTGCGACTTAAGATCAAGAATGAATATCCTGACATGGGGCTTTTTCTGGCTTTTCGTCGCTGATTTAAATAGCCAAAAAGAAAACATTACGGCCCAGTCGTATGGTGTGACGTAGCCCCCGATATTCATTGGAGAGTCGTCGCCTTGCGGCATTCCATCCCAAACAACGATCAGGGTTAGCTCGCTTACGTTCGTCGCAATTACTTTCTCTACGGTTTCTTTTAATCCGCCATCTCGGTGTAATCCCCACAGAAACTCGAAATCCCTGAGATAGGAAAAAACAACGAATTGCTTTGTGGCACTGGTCTGTTCCTCGGCTACATTGCCATTGGCAACACCAACACTAGAACTCTCTGGATATTTTCTCCTCAATAATTTTTCGACCACCGTGGTAAGCGGGTAACTCATTTACCTTCCCTCTTTGAGCTCCTCCAAATCTCGACCAGGGCTTTCAAATCATCCTGATTCACAGATGTCGTCTTCTGCGGTCTGCCAAATATTTTGTCTAGCTCCCGATACAAAACCGCGCCTTTAACTTTCTTGTCATCCGCCAAGAGCTGTAATGCGGCCTGGAGGACATACTCCCCATCCATTGGTTTCTTGCAACGCTCCAGCGCTGCACCTGCACAGCGCTGCATCAAGGTTTGTATCGCGCTTTCCACGCGCGGCTTGACCCCCTGTAACGCAGGATCGCCCGCCTTAATGTCTATCGCAGCGATCACTTCATGCAAATTCGCCAAGGTTATATTAGGCTGGGTGAGCGATTGCATGGTGGATGGTGCGGCGATCTCAACATTACCCTGAATAGTGATCGCAGACTGTTGCGCAGCGAGTGGCACACCGCTTTGTTCAACAGGTTTTGCAGCGCCATTGGAGGAGGAAAGAAACTTTCCAATATCTTCCACAGAAACCACCCGGTGATTGCCCGTTTCTACCACCAAGCGCTCGATCATGTTTTCCAACTCGCGCGCGTTGCCAGGGAAGTTATATTCCTCCAGTTTGTTCTTGGCGCTTCCAGAAAAACTTATTCCTTTCTTACCCTCGCCCGCCATTGCCTTTTCCAACAAGGCCTGAGCCAAAGGCAGAATGTCAGCACGGCGTTCACGCAATGGCGGAATCGCAATCGTCACCCGATTTATGCGGTGGAACAAATCTTCACGAAATGTATTTGCAGCAACCCGTTCTTCGATATTGCGATGCGTTGCGCTGATCAGGCGCACATTCACTCGCGTATCTTTATCAGCACCTATCCTTCGAACCACGCCCTCTTGTATGGTGCGCAAAACTTTAGGTTGCAGCAGTAAGTTCATGTCGCCGATCTCATCGAGAAACAGCGTCCCCTTGTCCGCTAGTTCGAAATGCCCCTTCTTTCCATCTTTCGCTGCTCCCGTGAACGCCCCCTTTTCATAGCCGAACAGCTCCGCCTCAGCCAAGCTTTCCGGTATCGCCGACATGTTGAGCGCAATGAAAGGATTCTCGTTCCGGGATGACGTGCGATGAATATACTTCGCCAACACTTCCTTGCCCGAGCCGCTTTCGCCCAAGATTAAAACTGGATTGTTGCTTGCCGCCTGCAGATAGGCATCGCGATAAACCTTGAGCATTTCACGCGATGCGAAAATAATATCCTGCCCGAGTCCGAGCAAATGCCGAGCCTGCTCAAGTGAAAGTTGCCCATAGTCCAGCAACACCCGCTTCAATTCTCGCTCGTTGATGCCATCCTTGGAAAGATAATGCTCGCTGTGATCTTCTATTTCTTCTTGCCGCTTGCTGGAAAACATGACCACCGGAAGATCAGAAAAATCGCGTCGCAACCACTCCCGCACTTTTGAACCGAAAGCATCATCATCCGACCCGCCTTTGGGTTTGCCCGCTCTGTCTATCACCCCAGAATCAAAGCGCACGTCCAGCAGCACAAGATTCCATTGCCAGGCGGCATCCTCGCTCCAGCCTTGCTTCACGGCAGCGGCGATCACCTCATAATCATTCTTTACTGCGTTTCCCTCCGCACTTTGGCCGGAGCAGAAGACGGCCTCAATGCTATTGGCAGCAGGCCGCTCCGCCCCACTCTCAGTGATTCCGGTCATGGTAATTAAATTCAGGCGCAGAAAATCATCGCGCGCGTATTGGTCGTCTATGATGAGTATGCGTATAGGTTTCATGGCAACATCACTCCCTTGGGCAAACGTTCCAGCTCCATAATTAGCGCGCTGGCCTTTTCGCGCACACCTTCCCACGCCGCCCTCACTGCACTTTCACCTTGAGGCTGGGCCAGCGCCCACGCGCGAGACAATTCTTGCAGCGCAGCTTCCATGCACACCGCAGCAGCCTTGAGCGGTGCTTGCAATGCGAGTATGCCGGAGCTTTCGAGATATGCCGCGTGTACTGCGGCCTTGATCGCAGCTTTATTTTCCGTACTAAAACCGTCGAACGGATTGAGCACGTCCACCAACTGCGCCGGGCTGAAACCCTCGTCCAGGCTATCCGCCAAACGGGTAAGGTCTTGCACTCTCACAGCATATTTGGAAGCCAGATCAGCCTCATCTCGCCGCCAAAGAGTGATAACGGTTTCTATGGAAATATAAAGAACTTCATTTTCAAGCCAGGAATGCTTGAGCTGGCCGCGAAGCGTGTTTGCATCGCAGGGGATATTCCACGGGGCCAGCATCATCAGACTTGAGATGCCACTTGTGAAAACAACTCACCAATTTTTTTCTTTACCTTCCTGATTTCATCAGCCCCCCATCCTGAAGCATTGCTCCAGTCCGCGTCTTTTTCTTCACTGATCGCCTTGTATTGCTCGCAAGCCTCTTCCCATTGCGGGAAATTCAATGGCACGCCGACCTTCTCATTAGCTATCATAAGCAAATATGCTGCGATCAATGCTTCAGGAAAAGCACTTCTATTGTGTTCACGAATGTATTCCCAAACTTCATTAGCGGTAGCGCCGTTGTTTATCTTGGCTAAAAGCCCGACGACCAATTCGTCAACCTTTGGCATAAGCATCTCAATCGACATCCAGAAAGTAGATTTTCTTTTCTCGTCTACCCGGATCGTTCGTCCATGCATTCCTCCAGTAAAAACAACAACAGGTACATCTCCAATATCACCAACAATGCTAGATATTTTTTCTTGGTATTCCCTACTGTGAGTAAAGATACAGCTTGCCAACTTGGCGGATTTTATTTCCCCCGCATCCGACAGGTATCTTGCCCCAGATTCGGCAATAAAACGCTCCCATAATTGTGTGCGACTTCTAGAATTACGCTCTGAATTAAAGAGAAAAATAATCGATGACATTTTATTTGCTCCCTTTTTGAATTGGCCATGCATCTTTAAGATTGATGACTTGGCCAGAATGCACACTTTCAGGTAACTCAAAAATCAACTCTTCCAGCAATCCAGCCATATCATCTGGGCTATAGTAGGCATTCTCGCCAATACGGACACGATCCCACGCCGTTGTCCTTACTCGGTGAGGCCTGATCCCAAGAACCTTAATGTCCTGTGGTTGGAATTCCATGGCAAGCGCCTTGGTAAATGACGTAATAGCACCCTTAGCAGATGCATACGCAACAAACCCTTGGCGCGGCTCGCCATCCATTTCCGATGAAATATTCACGACCGTATGTAGAGATGAGCGCTTTAGATAAGGAATCGCCGCGCGAGTGCAAACCCAAACACCCAACACATTCGCACTCGCTACAGAGGAAAGTTCTTCGAAAGTCATTTCCTCAAAAGGTTTTGATTCAATGATGGCAGCATTGTTTACCAATACATCAAGCCCACCTAACGTCCTAGCTGCATCATCAATAAAAACCTGAACGTCATTTGGATTTCCGATATCGACTATCTTCCAGAACACACGTCCTATTTGACCTGCGGAATCCACAAATTTCTCGAGTTGGGCAGCGGCAGATTGCAGTGTGTCGGGGTGACGCGCGCATATCGCTACTGAAAACCCACGACTTAGAAACATTTTGGCAATTGCAAAACCAATCCCTTGGGATCCCCCCGTAATAACTGCTGAACGACTCATTTCTACTATCTCCCGTCGGCTGGTGTTTTGAAATGAAAGCAAAAAGTGCTTTTATTAAAATCAGCCGGAAAAGGTTCACTGCCTCGAATGAGAGAAACCTCATTAGACGCAATTCTTACAGCAACTTGTTTCTCAGTTGCATCACTTCCCCATGTAATATCTACCGGAAGGCCATACAATTTCCACCAATTCCTTGGAAGATTCACAACTTTTGTAAAATAGCCATCGCCTTCGGCAGCTTTAACGTTGGCAAGAAATTGATTAATGGAGCGTACCGTCCTCCCTTCTGCCGGCTTACCTACAGTAACAATAAATTTATTTTTGTCTGCATAATTGCAAGTCACCTCACTAAAATTTGAACTTAAAGCTGCCGCTATCCGATCAAGATGAGGCTTGAAAATTAGCCGGGTGAAATGCGTATTCACAAAGCTCTCAGGCAAAAAATAAACACGCAACTTCTTTTGAGAAATATCAGAATTAAATAGGTTATCCCAGTCTTTTTTACCAGTCATTCTGGAAATTTCAGCAATAAATTTCCCCCTAAACTCCTCGTCTTCGTTTAGAAGTGGATAATTTTTCGAGAAAGTACCCTCAAGCCAGCCTTTCAATTTGCTGGCTCTCTCGTCTGTATATGGGAGATGCCATATCCCGCTCTCCCCCACTATCGCCCTTTCAACTTCGCCGAGATTTTCAATACTTAGCTGGCTATTTAACGAATTTTGATCTTTTAACTCAAAAGTCAGTTCACGCCAAAACATTGCAAGTTCATGACCAAAAGTGCGCCCTGCCACCCTATTATTGATGTCTGATCGGACAGAATTTATCATCTCATCAATATGATTCATCCTTTGGTTCACTTCTTCTGCAATTTCCTGAGTATGTTTGTGAAAATGAAATGCGCTTTCCAGAAGAACGGCTCTAGCAATCGTATGTAACAACGGCACAAAAAAATTCTCTATTTGGTGAACATTGCTCATGGTTGCCTTGCAACTACCTTTGTCGAAACACAAAATGGCACCCGTTAATCCACGCTTTTGCGCCCCTTCCAAATTGGAATCCATTACAACACTATTGGCTGTCACAACTAGCACATCCCAATGCTTAGCCAAGCCATAAAGCATGGCAAAAAATGTGGAAAAAATTTCTTTATCATGCTTATCTAATTTTGTTTTCTCCATTACTCCTTTTGCTTGGTCATATACGGCTTCGTATGACTCTGTAGTTAACTCGAGGTCAACGCTGACTGGAACCACCAAGGTAATATGTGAATCGCCATCACCGTGTTCACAGGAATTAAACACACCTTTCTCGCCAGTCGCAACAAACAATGTCGCCACATCTAGCAGGCCTTCGCATAACGCACTCACAACCGTGGGCGCTCCGATCTCACTGCCCACATCAGCCAACGGGTAAACTTCTTTTAGTGCGTGAATATGTGCTTCATATTTTTTCTCATGATCGGCTTCATTATTTGAATCAGCATAGAACGCGGGGTAAATCGGAAACTCCTGATATTTCCAGTTAGTTGTAACCAGCATATCCCTTAGCTTGATGGCTGCGAAAGTCAAAACTTGCAAACCATCAGGCACTGCGTTCTCGTTTTTTATTTGTTCCCATATATCGACGGCGACCTGTTCAACTGTAGGATGGTGAAGCCGTCGCATATCATTACGATCCAATTTTATTTGGATACGCTTAATTATTTGCAATACTTTATCTGAGGACATTCACACTCCATCTACATCTGTTTGGATTCGTCAACATTTTGCAATATACCGTTACGATAAACACCAAGACTCATTGGCACGTCAGCGTTTCTGTTATGGTCAATTGTGATGTTGCCCGATAACCCTTGGAATGCTTTTGTTTTGTCACAAGCCGCAAGCAAACTTTGGGATTTTTCAGCTTTGGCTGCACGGGCGCACTGTTCGATAAAAAGCATCGACTCATAAGAATACAGATGATCCATAAAATCGCTCAACGGCTTCCCCCCACGCATATCCAGGGCACGCTTTTTGAAGCCACTTAATTGCGGACTATTATTCTTTACAGAAAAAGTTGGAAACTCAATTCCCTCGATAAGCGACTTGCCTTGGCTTTGCGCACCTGCTGTGCCGAAGGTGTAATTTCCAAAATAATGCGCTTTACCCTTATCACCCCATTGTGAAAGGATAAGAGGGAACTCAGAACCAAAACCCATGAAAACATAGGCATCAGCACCGGATTGTTTTGCCTTTTGAATCACATTTCTAAAATCCGTTTGTGTTTTCTCGAACGTTTCAGCAGCCACACTCTTCATCCCTTTGACTTCTAGCAACCCCTTCAATTCTCGATATGCCGCATCAAAGGCACGATCTTGGTTATATAGCACGAATACTTTTTTCATACCTAGAACCGAGAGTCGCTCCGCAAGCAATCCTTGTTCAACGCCGGAATTCATGAATATTCTGTAAATCACAGGAGATACGCTGGTTATTTCTGGATCGCTGGACATGACAAGTAGCGGAATGTTGGCCGCTTGGGCGATTGGTGCCACCGCACGCGATGCCGAGGTTGTTGAAACGAACAGTGCATCAACTTTATCAATGTCAATAAGTTTATGAGCGGCGGTAACTGCATTCGTTGGCTGACTTGCAAAATCTTCAGGGATCAGCTGGATACCGAATCCATTTGTAGTGGCACGAGCGTTGATGTCTTCAACACCAAGCTTAAGACCCACCAGTTCCTGTTCACCTATATATCCTATTTGCCCCGTAAGCGGCAAAATAGCTCCAATTTTGTAGCTATTGCTCTTCGGCTTATCCCCACACCCAACGAGGAGCAAAGCGACGACCATCGCAACAATAAAACTATTCTTCAAATGATTCATCATGGACCCCAAGGGTTTCAGTTATGTTCGATGTAAATAGTGGTTGGCATAGACTGTGACATCATGTTTGCGTCGGCTGTCACACCGGTTGATGGTTCGTCCGCGAGAAAAATTTCACCGACCGACAACACAGCCATTGCCCACGCCAATTTCTGTTTCTGCCCGCCACTCAACATCCCGGCTGGTTGATGGGCGGCAATATCTTTCGCCCATTCTGGGAATCTTTCACGGAAGCGTTCATAGCCATCTTTCCCGACTGCGAGTTGCAGGTTTTCACTCACCGTAAGTGAGGGGAATACATTGTCCCGCTGCCGCATATAGCGGATGCCGCGTGCGGAGCGTTCATGGGCAGGCAGTTTGGAAATGTCTTCGCCTTTGAACAGGATACGGCCTTCGTTTACCGGCAGCACTCCGGTGATGGCGTTGAGCAGTGTGCTTTTGCCCGCGCCGTTCGGGCCGGTGATGCGCACTTGCTCTCCATTGAATACTTCCAGGCTGATATCATCGAGCACGAGCCGCTGTCCAACCCGCACGCTGACATGTTCGATTTGCAGTAACGGTGCGCTGCCTGACTCGCACTTCCGCCCGCCCATCCATTCAAAATTCAGCAGGCCCATTTGCCCCCCAGTTCTTCGCGCATCAGCACACCTTCCGCCAAAGTATAGCGAAGGTCGCATACTGGCGTGATGGCCTCGTGGTTGTGTTCCACGATGAGCATGGCCCGGTGCGTCGCGTCGGCCAAACGGTTGAAGTCTTCTACGAGTTTTGCGGCTGAGTCGTTGTCGAGGCCAGCCAAGGGTTCGTCGAGTAGCAGCACTTTGGAGCCGGTCTGCAACATGCGGGCGATGGCAACGCGCTTGGATTGCCCCACGGAGAGTTTGTCGCCGGAGGAATCGGCGCGATCCGCCATGCCGAGCATGTCGAGCCAGGTGAGCGCCTGTGCGCGAAATTCGCGCTCTTGCTGCTTGACTTTGCCCAACGCAAAAAGTGCGCGCACCGGGTTGATGCCGATGGCGTGTGGCGAGGCGGCAAGGACATTTTCCAGCACGGTCATGGTGGGGAATAGCCGGATGTCTTGCCACAGCCGCGCGAGGCCGAGGCGCGCGAGGCGATCGGGCGTTTCGTTGAGGATATCCACCCGTGTGCCGTTAAATTCGAGGCTGGCCGTACCGGCATCGGGCTTGAGGAAGCCGGAGAGCACATTGAGCAAGGTGGTCTTGCCGCAACCATTGGGGCCACGCAGCAGGGCGATTTGCCCGCCCGTGAGATCGAGGTCCACACCGCGCAACACTTGCTGTCCGCCAAAGGCGATGGAAAGTCCTTCCGCCTTCAACTGGACGCGCGGCGGCAACGGCACTAGGCGCGCTTGTGTCGCCGGGGTGTCGGTTACTCTTTCCAAGACTGCGCAAGCTTGTGTCATCACTGGTATCGGTATGTTCCCGCCAAACCCTGCGGTCGCAGGTGCATCATTATGACTAACAGCAAGCCGTATGCCAGAAGGCGCACATTGGCCGCCACTGCGTCCGGCAATTGCACGAAGCGCAACGCTTCGGGCAGCAGGATCAGCACTGCTGCCCCGGTGAGCGGCCCGCGCACATTGCCCGTTCCGCCGATGATGACCATGCTGAGCATGAGTATGGATTCGTTGAGCGAGAACGAGGTGGGATCTATGTAGCTGACGTAGGAAGCGTAAAGCCCACCGGCAATGCCGACCATGGCCGAGGCGAGCGCGAAGGCCTGAAGCTTGAGCCAATTGACCGGAATGCCGATTGAGCGCGCGGCGAGTTCGTCATCACGCATCGCCTGCAAAACTCTGCCGAACGGCGACCACTTGAGCAGCGCCATAATCATGCCCAACCCCAGCGCAAGCGCCCCGTAGAGTACGGTTATGGAACCTGTGGTTACAAAACTGTAACCAGCGATGACGGGACGGGCAATGCCGGAAATACCGAAAGGGCCGTTGGTAAGTTCGATCCAGTTGTACAGCGTGGCATAAATCAGGGTCTGCACCGCGATGCTGATCATCACGAAATAGTCGCCCTTGAAGCGCCACGCCGGAAGCGAAACCAAGAGACTCATCACGCCCGCCGCAAATGCCCCAACCGCCAACCCCGAAAAGAATCCCCAGCCGAGCTTGGTCCACAGCAGCGCGGCAGCATAAGCACCGATGCCGTAATAAGCAGCATGCGCCACTTGTAACAAGCCGCCGTAGCCGATGAGCAGGTTGAGCGACATCGCGACGATGGCGTATATCTCAAAATAGATGATGAGGTGATAGAGGTAGTTCATGCGCCCTCCTCAAGCCTTACCCTGCGCGCGAATATGCCCAGTGGCCGGAAAAATAGAAATAGCCCCAATAGCGTGAACGTGACCGCCTCCTCCCAGCGGGCGGAGCCAAACCAGACCACCTCGGCACGCAGCACGCCGAGCAGTACGCCGCCCACGAACGGGCCGATGAAGCTGCCCGTGCCGCCGATGATCATCGCAACCATGCCGAGTAGCACAGCCTTGAGGCCGACATGCGGATCGAAGCCTACGTCCCATGCAACAGCAAGTGCCGCTATCGCTGCGAGTGCAGCACTCAGGCCGAAAATCCAGCGGCGCAAGGTGCGCACGTTACGCCCGAGCAGCGACACCAGAATCGGATTGTCCGCCAGCGCCCTCAGTTCCAACCCGCGACTGGCACCGTTCAGCCAGACAAAGAGCCCCACTGTCGCCGCAAGCGTCAGCGCAGGCCCAAGCACTTGAGCCTGTGCCAGCGTGACCTCGAACGCTGTCCAAGTTTGATCCACACCCATGCGCAACACCTGAGTTTCATTGCCCCAAATAAGCGCGATGCTTTGGACGATCACCAGATAAACACCCAGCGAAGCAATCAAGTGAACCTCAGCCGGTGCCCGCTTGCGCGAGAACGGCCAATGGATGCTTTCATCAATTAGTACGCCTAAGCACGCCGCAGCCAAGACAGCGAATATCACCGCAACCCAAGCAGGCAGGCCGATGGCAATGGTTGCAAGAACGAGATATGGAGCAAGCGCGCCGATACCTCCCAATGCGAGGTGGAACACCTTTGTGGTGCGGTACACCAGCGAAAATGCAACGCCGATAGCTCCGAAGAGTATGCCTTGGAGTAAGCCGTTAAGGAAAATTTGCATATTCGGGTGTTGGTTAAGTTTCTTGGCGTGGACAGAGTTGGTGGATGATATTGCAAGCCTGTAGCCATGACTAGCAACTTATAGGCCAGCCTGATGTTAAGTCAATGTTGTGCTGGCAAATAGGCGGGAATGCCCAACTTCTGGTGTTGGCACTTTGCCGTAAGTGGTGAAGAACAGGTTCCGGGCAGTTTATCCGCGCCAGCGCAACATTGCGCGACACTCTGCACATACCAACGCAATACATAAAAACTACGATTGCGATCAGCAGGCGCTTAATCAAAATTCGGATTTGCTGTCAGATTTACACGGATTTCAACAAGTGGGTCTCGGGGCGGAGCCCTGAGTTGACCGCGACGGGCGCGAAGCGACCTAGCGGGCGAAACTCTGGATTGCGGCGACAGCCGTACATCCAGCATCCTGTCCTCTATTATTAGAGAGAAAATGCCGCAAATTTATAGTAGATTTATAGTAGATTTATAGTAGATTTATAGTAGATTTACAGTAAAACTACAGGGGATTTGCGGAAGGTTGAAAGCGGATTGCGGGTAAAGTTGTACCGATTTCATGGCAAACCGTAAGCCGAGCGGCAGTAAATTCACATGGGATTTACAGGGGATTTACAGGGGATTTACAGGGGATTTGCGGAAGGTTGAAAGCAGATTGCGGGTAAAGTTGTAACGGTTTCATGGCAAAAAACACCATAAGCATCTCGTGCTCACATACTGGTCAATGCAGCACATGACCGCCCAGCGCCGCACTACTGCCCTGCTCGATGGATGACATGACCTTGAGTTGCCCCAAGCTCAAATGAGATTACTGAGTTGCCACCATGCCGGCCCGTGTGTGCTCGGAAGATATGCTGGGGATTTAACAGTTCGAAACAGTAGCGCTTCGAACCCATGCAGATTCTGCATGGGTTGCTGCAACTATTAGCAATGATGATTCCTGACAAGTTGCAAAGCAGCTTAAACTTGCTATAGCAAAGCAGCTTAAACTTGTTATGGCCTGGAAGTGGTGGTTATAGTGTTGACTTTGCTTATTTGGTAGTTATAATAACCACCATGAACAGCAAGCAGGTTATCAAGCAGCTCGAAGCGGATGGATGGACACTGCGCGGTGTAAAGGGCAGCCATCACATTTTCACCCATCCCAGCAAACCGGGGCATATCAGCGTCCCGCATCC
>Ga0209212_1003763_pt1 | contig 19540 bp, 17 predicted proteins | sample RifGroC2_FD_183996 | JGI IMG/M metagenome (GOLD analysis project Ga0209212, IMG submission 183996) | Groundwater microbial communities from Rifle, Colorado, USA - Groundwater C2 (SPAdes) (version 2) | ecosystem: Environmental > Aquatic > Deep subsurface > Groundwater | place: Rifle, Colorado... | reverse complement strand
TTATGTCTTTGCGGACTCGTGTCAAGCGCACTGTGTGTTGCGATTAAATGTTGAATGTTGCCTCTTCGAGGCAAGCGGGCGCGCACTGCGCGCCCCTACAGGGGGATGCACAGACCGCGATGCGCGATCCCACAGTTGTTGGGTGGGGATGCACAATCCCACGGCCGCCGCGCGGTTGGTGCGCTTATGCTTCCAATTGCGCCGGGTCAGGGACCTGAATGGGCATGAGCATGCGTTCGACGGTCAGCGGCGCGGCGCTGAGACCGGGCGGGGGCGCGCCTTCGGCGAGCAGGCCGGTCAACTGTTCAAAGGGGATGGTGACGCGCTGGACGCCAGCCGCGTAGGGGCTGACCTGGTACACATCGAAGATCAAGGTCAGGCCGTGGGGGGTGACCACCCAGTGAACAAAATTCTCCGCGGTTGGCGCGATGCCCTCGTCAAACAGGAGCGTGCCGCGTTCACGCAATTGACCGGCTGCCAGTTCGGCCAGGCGGTCAAGGTAAGCGGTTCCGGGTACGAACAAGTCGGCCAGGGTTAACGGTTGGCCGTTTTCGAGCGAAAAGGTGACGGTCAGGGTGGTGGGCAGGGGGTGGGCTGCGCCGGCGTGATAAACCGAGAGGTCCATCTCCAGGCTGACCAGCGCCCGGGTGGCCGTGTGGATCTGGAAGCCGGATAGAAAGGTGGAGGGGTGGGAAAAGCTGAAGGTTTCGCTGCGAAAGGACGCCAGGTCAATTTTAAAGAGCGCCAGTTGCTGGAGGAGCTGCCCTTCGACGGCCTGGTTGAAGGCGAAGATGGTTTCGGCGGAGGAGCCGCCAGCCAGGTAGGGGTAGTTGGAGAATACGAAGTAGTTGGGGCGCTGCTGCTCCTCGGTCAATGTGCGCAGCACCAGGGCGGTCGGCACTTGGATCGTGGGCTGCCTTTCGCCCGGTGGCTGCCCTTCTTCTGCTGGCTGCCCTTCGACAAGCTCAGGGATCAGCTGACGCCCTGGTTGCTCTTCTTCCGTTGGCTGCCCTTCGCCCGGTGGCTGCCCTTCGACAGGCTCAGGAAACGGGGGGAACGGGAGCGGAAAGGCGCAGGCGAAGAGCAATCCCAGCAGAATCAGCCCCAGAGCGAGTCGAAATCGCATCATCGCGCCTCCGTTCCGATAAATTAATAGGACTATTTAAGTCATAGTTTATCATAGAAGGCATTTTGGCGCAAAAATAGTGATTTTGAGCCTAGTTTTCGATAACTATGCGAATAATTTGAAGCCTTTTTATCACTCAGCAGGGGAGGGGGATTTTATGATCTGTTTTAGGGAAGAAATAAAAACTGGAGTTAATTCTCGAAACTATTAACTACGCGAAGATAGAATTGAACCACAGAGGGTAGGGAGAGGCACGGAGAAGAGCTTTAATGGTACGTCAAGTGCCTCGTGTCATGTATCACGTATCACGTATCAACACCCTCACCTCACCTCCCCACAGGGTGCTACGCGACCCACAGGGTGCTACGCGACCCACAGGGTGCTGCGCAATCCCTGGGAGGGAGAGGCAATGCTGCACCTGGCACATCTTCTACATCACCCACAACACCCGCTCGTGACCCGAGAGGTCGCCATAGATGCCATCCATCTGCTCGCGCGACTGGGCGAAAAATTCTACGTGAACGGCCAGGTATTTGCCTCCGCCGCTCAGGTGCACCTCCAGGTGCTCGGGTTGCAGTTCAGGGATGAAGGGTAGCAGGCGCTCCAGCAGGAACGCGGCAAAGTCGCCGTCATTGCGGCCCACCACGCGCAGACGGAAAAATGTCGGAAATTCCATGCCAGCCGGTTCAGGCATAATCAACACCCTTTCAATGGGGGATATTATAATCGGTGCAGGTGTTTACCGTGTCACGCGTCCTGTGTCAACACCCTCACCTAGCCTCTCCACAGGATGCTTCGCGACCCACAGGGTGCTACGCGATCCCTCTGAGGGAGAGGAAAAAAGTACAACCGTGGTAAAAATCAACCCCCACCCGACCTCTCCCGAAATCCATATTTACACCGACGGCGCCAGCCTGGGCAATCCCGGTCCGGGCGGCTGGGCGGCGCTGGTGCGCAGCGGCGGCCGGACGCGCGAACTGTCCGGCGGTTTCCGGTTGACGACCAACAACCGCATGGAGCTGTATGCGGCCATTGCCGCGCTCGAATCGCTGGACGGGCCGGCCAACATCCACCTGCATTCTGATTCGCGCTACCTGGTGGAGGGCATCACCCGCGGTTGGGCCGAGCAGTGGCGCGCCAAAGGCTGGCGGCAGACGAAGAACCGTCCAACGCCCAATGCTGACCTGTGGGCGCGGTTGCTGGCAGCGATCACACGGCACACCGTTAGCTGGGTGTGGGTGAGGGGTCACGCCGGTCACCCGGAAAACGAACGCGCCGATCAGTTGGCCACGCGCGCTGCGTCGCGCAAGGGGTTGCCGGCCGATGACGGCTACGAAACCAGCCAGGCAGTCCTGAATGGCAGCGGCGCCGCATCCGCGAGCCTGCAAGACCAGCCAGGGCTGTTTGACGGGGGCCAGAGCGCGCCAGGGGAGATGCAGCCTCCCGCAGCGCCCGATAAACCCGCTGCAGCGCGCAGGGTAGGCGCAGTCAGCCGCGCCGGGCAGCCTTGCCGCAAATGCGGCGCGCCGGTCGTCAGGCAAATCCCAGGCCGAAAAATCAAGCCAGGCCAGACGTACTATTACGCCTGGTACCTGGTATGCCCGAACTGCAAAACCATCTACCTGGTCGATGAGGCCCGGCGAATCGTCTAGCAGCACAGAGGCAGGGCAGGGGGCCAGCCCTGGGCAGAGACCCGCAAAACAGGATGCTCCCAGAGGGGCTGAACACCACGGTCTGGTACCCGCCAGTGAAATGGAAACAGGGGCGGACCGGTAAGTGAGCGTATTCCCGGATTAACGATCGGCTGCATTCTCCCCCTGGCCGGCATCCATCCAACGAAAACTACCGCCAGCCGGCAAATCGAGCCGGTACAGGTCGCGAGAGATGGCCCGCAGCGCTTTTTCCAACTCGGCAGCCACCGGTTCGCCGGCAGATTTCAGCGCCTCATGGGTGCGGAGCACGCGCGTCAGGCGCAGCAGGGCGTCACAGACGGCGCTCAGGATGATCAGCGCATCCCCCAGAGTCTCCGGTCCGGATTGCGGTAAAGCAATCGTGATGATCGAATCATGCAGGCGGTCGAGATCTTGATCCAGCTCCGTCTGGCGCGGCCGGCAGCCTGGGAGGCGGCGCACGGGGCGCGAAATTCCGTCATAGGGCGGTGGATCGATGGGTATTTTGGACTTCATTTCTGCTCCTTGTGTCTTGAAGAAAACCGTGAATTGATTATAGAACATTTGTACTGTTTAATTCAATATGTCAAAAGGTGCAATTGCTCAGGCGTGGAGAAATTCTGTGGCACACGCCAGGTGTCAAGAAGCGTGACCATCGTTTGTTAGCGTGGATCGCGCGGTGGTGCATTTCGCAAAGACACCAGGGCTGTGCGCAAGTAGAAATTCAGAGCAGGGCAGGGGGTTAAGATCTTTAAAAGTTGTTTAAGTCGTTAAAAGAGTCGTTAATAGAATCACGTGCAATTTTTGCACTCTGAAGACGTGCAGATTTTGCATGCTCTTGAAGTGCAAATTTTGCCTGCCGGGTTCCTGAATGCAGGAATTTCCTGCTGGGCTGAGGGCAAAACCCGCCTGTTGGCCTGGTTGCAAATCTTGCATGCAGGCTGCCAGCCAGCTACACGCCCCGGCCGCGTTCTAGATTGGCAGTATAGAACAAGTCGAGAGAAACCATGCGCATAGCTGTATATAACCGATGTTCTATTAAGGGTTCCGGCCGGGCAACAGACGAAAACTGCGGACTGTTCTATGCCCCTATATATGGGGGTGAAAGCGGTGTTCTATGCCGGATATTAGAACAAAACCATGCGTCGATTCGCTCACGGCTAAATCTGTATCATTCCCGCAAATGTCTGGCTGGAGAAGACGAGCATAAAGTGTGCGCGTGATCGATAAAAATTCGGCCGGCTTGTCGTGACTCTCAATCTTCTTCGATCACGGTAAGCAGCTTTCAGCCCGCCTGCTGACTTTTAAAATCGACACCCGGCCAGCTCAATTACTCCTGCGGGCAAAACGACTGCCCAGGCGGCCTGGTCGATTCCGCTGCCGCACCAGGATAGAGAGCGTTTACCCCACGCCTGTCGCGGTCCGGCCGCAAGGGCGAGTCTTTTCCAACCCTGACTCCCGGGAGCCCAGCTATATAATTTGTGCTATGCCATGCGAGTAGCGCCTATCCCTGTCGGAGAGTCATCAAATTTCGCGTAGTAAAATTTCAAAAAACAGCGAAATGCAAGCTGACTGTAAGCCGCGCCCGTGAAATACTGTGTTAATATAATAAACACACGCAAAGGCTCCAGGGTGGGTGTTATAATCGCCGCTGGTGAGGAAACATGGTAGATCCAATTCTTGAGCTCGAAGTTCATCTGGCATCAGCCAGTGAACTGCAAGACAAAATTGAGACCATCAATACGCTGGCGCTCAAGTTACGCTACCGCGATGTCTCACGCGCCATTTCGCTGACCAAACAGGTGCAGCAACTGGAAGCCGGGGAAGCGGCCGGCGACCCGGTTTATATCCGCGGGCTGGCCGAATCGCTGCGCAACCTTGGCGCGCTGCATACCCAGGTGGGGGAGTACGAGGAAGCGCTGCGGGTACTGCTGGAGGCCCTGGCGCTGTACGAAAAAATCGAGGATCGGCGCGACCGGATCACCGTTTATGCGCAAATTGGCGCGGTTTACCTGTACCTGTCCTCCTTCGTCAATGCGCTGCAATACACGCTGAAGGGTCTTGAGCTGGCGCGTCTGACCGAAGAACGCGAGCTGGAAGGGGCGCTGCTCAACAACCTGGCAACCATCTACATTTTGCGGCAGGAGCACAGTCGCGCCTTGCCGTACCTGCTCAAAACCCTGCAAATTGCAGAGGGCGGGGGGGATTTACGCACCCAGGCTGAGGCGCTGGACAATATCTGCAATGTCTATTGCCGGCTGGAAAGCCCGGATGATGCGCTGGCCGCCGGCCAAAAGAGTTTGAAGCTTTACCGCGAGTTGGGCGAAATGCAAGGCGAAGCCGAAGTGCTCAACACGCTCGGAACGGTATACCAGTCCAACCGGGAATACGTTCGGGCGCTGGAATGCTACAGCGGCGCGCTGGCGCTTTCGCGCAAGATTGCGCTGCGCTACGAGACCATTGGGTCGCTGCTGCACATCGCCAGCGTCAACGCCGAACAGAATCACACCGACCAGGCGTTGTTAACGCTCAAACAGGCTTTGGATTTGGCCGAGGAAATTGGCGCAAAAGGCCGCCTGGTGGAAGTCCATCAGTTGCTGTCATCGGTACATAACAAAGTCGGACAATTCCAACGGGCGCTTTTCCATTACGAATGCTTCCACCAGATCAAAGAACAGGTGTTTAACGATGAAGCTGAGACCCGCCTGAAGAACCTGGAGGTGGTATACCAGGTCGAAGCAGCGCGGCGCGAAGCCGAGATCGAGCAGTTGAAGAATGTGGCCCTCAAGCTGGAGGTGCATGAGCGCAACCAGGCCGAGCAGGCGCTGCTGGCAGCCAACCTGCAGTTGCAGCGTGAGATCGAGGAACGCGAACAGCTCATTAATGACCTGAACGCCTTCGCGCACATGGTGGCGCACGACCTGAAAACGCCGCTGCAGTCGCTGGAGATTCTGTCATTTATGCTGGATTCGGTGCTGGGGAAGCTGGAAGGCGCCGATGAAGCCTTGAACCTCACCGGGCAGATCCGTCAGACCGGTCAAAAAGCTAACTCGATCATTATGGAACTGCTGACACTGGCCTCGTTGCGCAGTCAAGAGGTAGAGCCGACCGCGTTGAAGATGGACCAGATCCTGGCAGAGGCCGTAAAACGGGTTGGATTTACGCTGGAGGGTTCCGGCGCGCAGTTGGATGTGGCGTCGGAATGGCCGGTGGCGCGCGGTCATGGGCCGTGGGTGGAAGAAGTGTGGGTCAATTTGATCAGCAATGCGGTGCGCTACGGGGGAAAACCGCCGGTGGTAGAAGCTCGCGGCGAGTTGCTGCCCGGTGGAATGGCGCGCTTCTGGGTGCGCGACAACGGCATAGGCGTTGCTCCGGAAGATCAAGGCAAATTATTCCAGGATTTCAGCCGCCTGAACACTACCCGGGCTGGCGGTTATGGGTTGGGTCTGTCGATCGTGCGTCGCATTGTGGAGAAACTGGGCGGCGAAGTGGGTGTGGTCAGCAGTGGCGTACCGGGCGAGGGCAGCGAGTTTTGGTTCACCCTACCCGGCATTCAACATTAGAACGCAAGGCCAGCTTAGGCCTCAAATAACGCTAAGAAAGCCCCCTTAACCTTCGCGTTTAAATCTTTAAATCCCGTAGACAGCATACTTATCGCGAAGATGGATGTTTCTCAATCCACTAAATTGCGCGTAGCCAATGAATTGACCTGTCTCTATCCCCCAAATATATGATATAACCGCTCATATATCGGATCGGAGACTGTTATGGGATGCTCGCAATGTGTTGGACTGGAACAGGAGACCCAGAAATGGGTGAAATCTGACCTGGCGCAGTATCGGCGCGGCAAGAAAGGTCGCACCACGACGCTGTTGATCCAGGCGCTGCTCGATCTTGGGGTAGGGGGACAGACTCTGCTGGATATTGGCGGCGGTCTGGGGGTGATTCAGCTCGAGCTATTGAAAGGCGGCGCTGCGACCGCTACCAGCGTCGAAATCTCCAGCGCTTATCTTGAGGCCGCCCGGCAGGAAGCCGCCCGCCAGGACCTGGGTGAGCGCATCGGCTGGCTGCACGGCGATTTTGTCGCGCTGGCGGAGGATGTGCCGAGCGCGGACATCGTCACGCTCGACCGGGTCGTGTGCTGCTATCCGGATTACCAGGAGCTGATCGGAAAATCAGTCGTCAAGGCTGGGAAGGTTTACGCACTGGTGTTCCCGAAGGACTTGTGGGTCATCCGCCAGGGATTGAAGCTGATGAATTGGATCTTCAAGGCGCAAAAGAGCCTGTATGTGGCTTACATTCACCCAGTCGCAGAGATCGACCGCATCATTCGCGCCGGCGGCTTCTCCCCGGCTTACCAGCACAGCACCCTCGGCTGGCACGTGCGAGTGTACCGGCGGCCGTAGGGGAGCGTAGGCAGTTTAATTACCGCGCAGCGGCGGTAGGGGCGCGCAGTGCGCGCCCGCAATCCCATGCCGGCTCAATATTTAATCACAACACACAGTGCGCTTGACGCGAGAACGCAAAGACCGCCAAGGTTTTTGTAGGGGAGGGCTTCCATGCCCTCCCGCCCAGCCAGCATTGTCGGGGTCTTCTCGCTTCCTGACTGTATGGCTTCGGCAGGCTCAGCCACCGGCGCTCCCGTGCCCTGTCCGCACTCACAGAGCACCCTTCGGGTGGGACAATCTCAAAAAAACGGGTGAGGTTCACTGGGGGGGCTGCCATTCAACCGCGCAGCGGCGGTAGGGGCGGGGATGCCAAAACCGCGATCGCGACCCGTCCGTCCTGCTTGTAAAAATAGTACAATTGTTCTATAATCGTATGGACAATTCACTATTCGATCCAGGAGGGCAGATGAACGCTACCCCATCCCAACCCACCCGGCGGCGCGGCGGGCAGCCCGGCAACCGCAATGCCTTGCGCCACGGTTTTTACGCCCGCTCGCTGGCGGGGCTCGCTCCGCTCCAAGAGCCCCCCGATGGGACGGCCGGGAACCCCAACAGCGTCATCAACGAGATCGCCATGCTGCGGCTGGCGGTGCGCGAGACCACTGCCCGCGCCAGCGGACCCCAACCGCCGCAGGTGGAACTGGAACTGCTGCGTGCCGTCAGCATTGCGGCGGCGGCCCTCAACCGCCTGATCAAAACCCAGACTTTGCTGAACGCTGGCCAGCAGCCCCCGTTGCCTGAGCCTGTCGCAGGCCAGCCTATCGAAGGCGAGCCTGCCCCGATGCTCAGCGCCGAGGACCTGGCTGCCGCGCGCGAGCCAAACGTTGACGAGGAAATCGAGCTGCTGCGCATCTTGATCCAGCGCGTCACCCGGCGTCAGGCCGAATGGGAGACGCTCGAGGAATCGGCGGCGGTGGTGCGCGGGCTGGCGATCGCTAACATCACCCTGACCCACCTGCTGCGCACGCGCAAGCTGCTCACAGACGCGCGCGACCCGCACGTCGATTTTCAGCGCCGGCTGCGCGCCATCCAGCGCCAACTCAGAAGGGTGGAACACTGGGAGGATTGAGCGCAAAGGCGCACATCCCACCAGGTGACGCAGGGCCTGGCGAATAGATGGCATTATCCCCAGCAGTTATTCGTTTCAATTTATTCTCGAAACGAATAGGCCGGTTTGGGCGATATTTGCCTATATCTGGCGGTGCGCTAAAGCAGCACCCTACCGCTGGGGGAAAAGGTATTCGTTTTCGTTTCGTAAAAAATATTAGAAACGAATCATCCAGGCTGCGATGGAGATAGATTGTTAAGGTGCGGGATGCTGATATTATAGGATATATGTTCTATTAAGTCAAGTAAGAAAGTATGGCAGTCTGGGGAGGTATTTACCTGACATCACGAGAATCGCATAACTCGCGAGACAAGGAAAAAGCCTTTTATAGCCTCCTCCATTTTCGCTAGAAAATGGGGGAGGAGTTGCCTTCGGCAGTTTAAATGCCAATACAAAGACCTGCTATATTTGACCGTGCTTTTGACTTTACGGGTTGCGAACGGAGGTTCGATGCCCCGAGCCTGCCGAGGGGTTGGAGGGGGTCGCATGCGTCAAGCGCGCTGTGTATTGTATTTATATGGCGAATGCTTCGCCTGCAACGCATAGCGGGCGCGCAGCGCGCGCCCCTACCGCCGCTGCGCGGTTTTCGTTTCCGCAAGGTCAAACGCCGGCGGAAGACTGGCTGCCCATGCCTGAATCGCCGCCCAGTCGCGCAGGTCTCGGGCTGGCGCCTGGATGAACAGCATGACGAACAAAACCGCCCACCACTTCAACCGTCCGTATTCCAGCCGGCCGCCGAAAACCCCAATACTGACCGGTTTGACCGGTCGCACTGCCCTTAGAATCGGCTGCAAATAGTTCGAAAGCCTGGCATAGCGTTCTCTGAAGGTCAGGTTTCCAACTTTCCTGGGAGTTTTAGCCAGCTTATCGTCCAGATACACAGGCACATCACCCGCGCTCTTTTCGTCCGTCTTGGTTACGCTCATAGCCGTCACGAATACAGCCAGAGGAATCCGTTGCAAGGTGCTCCGGTATTTTCTGAGGAAGCGCAATGCTGCGCGGTGATAACCCATGATCATGGGTGCGCCAACCACTACGCCGCTATAAACCTCGATGTCCGTGACCCGGTCGAGGGGCAGAACATCTACCTGCAAACCGCTCCTGGCGATCTCATTCCCCACGGCCTGGGCGACGTCCGCGGTCGATCCAGCCATGGTTGTGTACGTGACAAGAATCCGCTTCATCCTGGCATCTCCAGAGGCGAGGTTATGGGTTCAATTTCCAGCAATGAGCGTGGAATTTAGCTGATTTTATATAAACCAAAGGCGCGATTCATTACCCGCATCATGCCATGACCGAAATCCGGCTTGAGGAATTGATTGGGGCAGCCACCAGGGATCACCTTGATCCCGTTGTCGCGGCAGATGCGCACTGCCTCTAGTGAAACGCTGGTCATCTGTGCACCCACGCCTGGTTTCGTGCCCATCAAGCAGTGCATCCAAACGTGATGGACGCCCAGGTCAACACACTGCCGGACGATTTGTTCTGAGACTTCAGGATTGGCGAGAATAAACACCGCATCCGGTTTCTCGGGAATTGATTTGAGATCTGGATAGCAAGGGGCGCCTTCGAAAGACGTCAGGCGTGGATTGACAGGGGTGACTGCATAGCCAGCGTCTTTGAATTTGTGGTACGCCAGATTGCATCCGGTTTCGCGTTTATCCGATATACCGACAACGGCGATCTTTTTCTGAGATAAGAAGTCCTGCACAAGCGAATCGATTTCAGACATGGGGCACTCCTAGTTTCCCTGATATTGTGCATCGGTGCACAAATAAAGTATACGCCGATTGGATGGCCAAAGTTGCACGACTTGGGTCAGGGCGGGCCGGGCGGGTTGCGAACCATGTTTGTGTTTAAATGTTGAATGCTTCGCCTGCAACGCATAGCGGGCGCGCGATCCCTCTCGCTTCGCTCGCTCGCAGAGCGCCCTGTGGGCGGGGATGCACAGACCGCGATGCGCGCCCCTACAGCCGCTTTCGCGGCCTTTGAGACCTTCGTGTTTAAATGTCGAATGCCGGGCTGCGCGGATTGGAACAAAGCATAGGGGATGGGGGGCATGCCCGACACTTGGCACTTGACACCTGGCAGAGCCTTATGCCACTGCGCGCTCACCGGTCAGGGCGAAGGCGGTCAGTTCGGTGACCGACAATCCCTGAATGCCCAGCTTGTCGATCGTCCGGCCGCGACGCCAGTAATCCGTGCTGTGAATGATGCATGCCAGGCGGATCAGGCTGTTGATCCCGTTGGTCGAGACGCCGTAGCGCTCACCCAGGGCGGCGATGGGCACCAGGCTCATCGGAATTTCCTCGAAGATATAGCGGTGATTCAACGTGGCGGGGGCTTTGATGCCGTAATACCCGGTCTGGTTATGGATGCGCTCCAGCAGGGTGTCGCCGGCGACGTTGTAGGCCAGCTCCAACCAGTCCAGCGCAGTACGCGCCCGGATGCCAAGCGCCGAGGCGACCGTCACCCGCTCGCGGTCGAGCACCTCCAGCACCCGCGCCACCGAAGGCGTCACCCCGTCGATGTAGAACTCGAAATCGCCGTTGGTCGCTTCGATCCAGCCGGCATTGAGGATGGTCAATGCGGGGTGGAAGATGGCGCCCATGTTGTTCAGGCCGGTTTGCAGCACATTGACGCCGTCGATGTACTGCGGGTAGGCACCGCGGATTAGCTCCAGAATGCGCCGGGTGCGGGTTGCGGGCAGGGCAGCCAGCGGCACCGCGTCTTTGATGCGGAAGATGCGCGCTTGAGCCGGGCCTTCGGAGCGCGAGGCGTAGATGAAGGTCTCGGTCTCGGCCAGGTCGATGTCGGCGATGCACCCGCTGCGGCGCAGCACGGCATCGAACTCGATGGCGCCAAGCGTTCGCCCGGGATGCAGGATGACGGTCTGCCCGTCCTTCAGGTAGGGGGCCATCTTTGCGGCGATATCGGCGTGCGCCGAGGACGGTACCACCACCATCAGTACCTCGGCGCCCTCCACCGCCTCGCTCATCTCGCAAGTGATGCGCTTCAGTTCGCCAAAACCGCGCGGGCCGCCTTCGTATGACTCCAGCTCGATGCCGCCGCGGCGACCGATTGCCTCGATATGGCTGAAAGTGCGGTTGTAGAGCGTCACTTCGGCGCCCATCAGCGCCAGATGCGCTGCCATGGCTTTCCCGCCGTTGCCGGCGCCGACAATCGTGAATCGCGATGCTTCGTTGGTCATGCTGCATCCTCCTTTGATGTAAATAATTGCTCGATGCGCTGCGCTTCCGGCAGCGGTTGACCGGTTTCGTCCACCGCCAGGCAGGCGCCGCCGGTGATGCGGGTGCGCACCTGTCCGCGCCCAAAGCGGTTGCTGCGCAGTTGCGGGGCGTCCAAAATGCCGCTGGTAACCGCCCGGGACAACACGGTCGGGTCGGTGAGGGGGTCCGCGCCTTCCGGGTCGCCCAGGCTGCGGATGGCTGCCAGGGTCACGCGCGTCTCAGCGATCAAATGGGCTTTGCGCGCCTGGACGAGCGGGTCGGCGGTCAGATCCGGGGCGCCGCGCAGCGCATTCTCGACCACCCGGCGCGCCATGAGCGCCGATTCGATCACATCGGCGGCGGTGGCGGCATGATCGGCCTCGGTGTAGCCGACGATATGGATGATATCCGGGCGCAGCGCCATTTGCAGGTAAATACTGGCCGCCAGGTGGGCGCGCGCGGCCGGCAAATCCAGCGGATACGACAGTAAACCGGTACGGGTTTGCTCCCAGATGCGAAAATCCGCACCGGCCAGTGGAGCGATCAGTTCCAGAATCGCCAGCATTTTAGCCAGATCCATGGCATCCGAGAGGCCGGGCGGCGAATTGAACATCAACTGGGCAATGTAGTCGCGCACCCCGGCGGCTTTGGCGTTGTAAGCCGAAAGGTAACCGGCAGCCACGTACACCACATCCGGGGCGTCGCGCATACCCCAGTGGTGCGGCTCATTGAGTTCCACCGGGATGCCGCGCTGACCGTACCAGGCCATCACCTGCTGGTGCTGCTCGATCGAGCCGGCCAGATCCCACGGCCCGCGCCCGTCCATCTGGTTGAACCAAAAGAGGGGAATGGCGCACCAGGCGTTGTGAATGGTTTCCGTATACATTTCGGCCAGGCGGATAAAGTCGTCGGTGCCGGAGTAGGTGCGCAGCAGGGGATAGGTTCCGGTGCGGGAGGCAGCATATAACTTCGCATAGTCATCGGGTGAGCGCACGGGAACGCCGCCAGCGCCGGTGCGGCGCGGATTCTGACGCTCGGGATGGAAAAAATTCTCCTGCGCATCCTGATCGATGCCTAATGAGATTACATCCAGCACCCGCGCCTCGGCGATCTGATGGATACCGTCCAGCGTATCCGCCATGGTTGGCAGGCCGAAGTGGTGGCGCAGGAGAGGGAAGGGGGCTTTCCATAACCGTCGCGCAACGGTGCTGTGCGGATAATCCTGTTCGGTTGGCGTTCCCGCGACCTCACCGCGCAGGTAAGCCAGCACCTCCTCATCGGGCTGCGAGCCGTCGAACACCTGCTCGAAGAAGCCGCTTGCCAGAGCGCGCTGGGCAACGGGTGGGGTGCCGCCAAAGGCGAAGCGCACCCCGGCCGCGCGCAGCTCGTCGGCCGCCTCGGCAAATTCACCCAGCAAGCGCTCGCCGGTCTCGGGCGTCAGCCGGTAGGAGACGCCGACCAAATCAGCCTGTTCGCGGCGGACGGCAGCTAAAAACTGGTCGATTGGGACCGCCGGGCCGAGGAAAACGGTGCGCCAGCCGGCCAGTTCAGCCAGCCGCAGGAAATTGGACACGCCGGCAACGTGGACGCATTCACCCAGGGCGCCGGCAACAATTGTTTTCATGCTTTGCTCCTCGCTTTCGACCCCGTGGAACTGCCTTCAGGTGACCCTCTGGGTGACGCCCTTTGGCGGCCTCCCCAGTTTGTCTGATCTGCGACCGCGACCAAGCTCACACGCGCGGGTAATATCTGTCCGGCTCCACCCGGTAGGTGACGCGCACCTCGCCGGGGCGGTTGGGATAATCCCGACTGCCGTGATATTTTTCGTTCAGGTCCTCAATTTGCGCGCGGGCGTTCTCTTCGGTTTCTGCCACCACCTGGCCAAAAACCTGTAGGTAGCGGTACGAGTTCTCCGGGTCCAGGATGACAAACGCCACCCGCGGATACCTCCGCAGGATCTTATCCTTCAATCGGCCGCGGGCAGTATTGAAGATGAATTGCTGCCCGTCAAAATCAAACCAGACCGGGGTTACCTGGGGCGTGCCGTCCTTTTTGACCAACGCCAGCATGGCAAATGCCCGCTTCTGGCGGGTGAGCAAATCCTGCAGACGTTCGGGAATGGTCGCGAGCATGACTTCCTCCTTAAAAGGTGATAAACGGTACTTGGATGCGTGCCTGGGTGCTGCGCTGAGTTTGGGGTGATGGGACGGTTCCGCGACCGTCGCTTACTTGCTCTACATCGGCGATGGCAAAGCCGGCTGCGTAGCCGACAAATGCCCAAATGCCATTGATCGACTTCACGATCTGACTGACCACCACGATCCAGACGAACGTCTCGACGAACCCGAGCAGGGGGGCCAGAAATTTCTTGCCGCGCGCAATGAAAATAATGCGCACTGTACCAAGGGTCACATCAAAGACGCGCGCGAAGAAGATGAGAATGGGCAGCAGAACAGCGCTGGCGGGGGAGGTGAGGAAGGTCAGTTCCATTTTTTATGGGAGAATTCTTTATACGGCCGGGTACTGAACCGGAGCGCCTTTCGTTCGCCCGACCCAGTCGAGGTGGTCCAGTTCGCCAAAATGTTCTTTGAATATCCGGTAATATAACAGCTCCTCTTTGGAATGTAAGGTCCAGCCATTGGGCAGCCGGCGCTCGGCAAAGAAATCGCGGTCGGAGATGACCTGATTGGCATGATTGGCAAGCAGGTCGCCAACCCCGCCGCCCTGCCAGAATTTGGCTTTGGGGCGGTGAACAATTTCAACGGGCAGCAGTGGTTCAGCCACTTTGCGCAAGATCCATTTTTCCACACCCTGGCGCAGTTTATACTCCACGGGAATGCGGCTGGCGAACGTCATTACTTCCGGGTCCAGAATTGGCACCCAGCCGGTGATGCCATGAGCCTGGATGCAGCGGTCCACGCGCTGCAGCGCGGTGTTGTGCAGCCTGCCGGTAATATCGTCCAATTCCTGCGGCAACTGGGCAATGGGCAAAGCCTTCAGATAATCGTAGCCGGCAAACAATTCGTCGCCGCCCTCGCCGGAAAATAGCGCCGGGACGTAGTCAATCGCTCGCTGCGATGCGAGATAATGCAGGATGGAAGAGCGAAGCAGCAGCGCATCAAACGTTTCCATGTGGTAGATTACATCGGGCAGGACAGCCAACATCTCGTTTAAAGTTACACTGCACTCGTGGTGCTCTGCCTTGAGAAATTCGGCTGCATACCGGGCATAATGTAAGTCGGGAGCGCCAACGACGCCGGCGGCAAAGGTGTGCATTTTTTCTCGGTAGGGGCGGGCGAGCGCAGCGACGACGGAGGAATCCAGACCGCCGGATAGCAGGCAGCCGAATTGGGGGGCGGTATCGGCGCGTGATTTTACGGCTTGTTCCAAAAGCCGGCTCAGTTGAGCTGCGATTTCTTCGGGCGGCAAATTGAGCAACTCGACGATTGCGGGCGCGGCCGGCGGAATCACCCGACCGTCTACCAGGGTCGCGCCGGGTTGCAGTTCGTAGATCTCTGGCGAGTAGGGCAGCAGCGCCTTGACTTCACTGGCGAAAATCAGAACACCTTGCGCGTCGTACCCATAGTACAACGGGACGAAGCCAACCAGGTCGCGAGTCAGGCTCAGGCCAGTGCTGTTAAGGCTGGCTTTAGCAAAATGGCCGCAGCCGGCGCTGGCTTCAAATATATGGGGATTGGTGGCTGTGCTTTTGAGATGATCAGGCAGCAGCAAGCCAATGGTTGTGGAGGAATTGGGGAAAATAGAGGCGGCGGAGCCACGGTACGATATTTTTGTGAGCATCGCGTTCAGGTCAGCTTCACGGTTTGGGGCTGCTATCCCCACTAATGCGGCCATCATTTCTCCTTTAAAACTTCGTGTAGCCATTCCATGCAGATAAAATATCGAATAAATCTGGCCAGAATGCCAATGAGGAGCTGATAAGAGCCGCGCTGAGCTTAATGGGTGACCCGCGGCTCCCGCTTTTACCAACTGCGGGCGAGGGGGATTGCCGTCCATCGGATCTGGGACGAAAGGTAAGAATTATTATACATGATATAGACAGGCTTTTTTGCAGCTCGAATTTTAAGTTTATCTCCGCGAAAGGCAATTTCGCGCTGTGTGAATCCGTCCGTTGCCCTGAGTTTGTCGGGCTTCGACTGGTGTGCCCCCTCCAACCCCTCGGCAGGCTCGCTCCCTTCGACAGGCTCAGGGAACGGAGTGCCCTGTGGGCATGGAGCGGGAGGTTTGGAGAGCTTTTGTAGGACAAACTTTCAGTTTGTCCACGCGAAATGCAATTTCGCGGTACATGAAACTGGCGGCTGCCCTTCGACGGGCTCCGCTCCCTTCGACAGGCTCAGGGAACGGAGTGTACTGTGGGCACCGAAAGATTTAAGGCCGATATTGTGTTGACACAAATAAAAAACACCCATATTATTTAAATATATCAAATCCCTCCGCCTTTTCGCGGATTTGCTTTCTTCACCTCCCATTAACGCATTTAACTGAATAATTAGCCGTTATTGCACTTACTCTATCGCCCATCCAGGCATCGACCCATGGGAAAATTAACTACCCAATCAACCAATACCAGAGGAAGATGATTCTATTATGGCAGTTTCGGAGCGCATCTCTGGCAGTCACACAGTCGGCCGATTTAGATACTCGGGGATAAGGCAACGGGAAATCAAGCGCTTCTTTACGGCGCTGCTGTACCTGCTGCCCTCGCTGATCCTGTTTAGTGCTTTCACTTTTATCCCGCTGATTCGGACCATCGGTTTGAGCACTTACCTGACCAATCCATTGGGGATCGCGGTCAAGTTTGTCGGGCTGGCGCAATACGAAAAGCTTTTCTCTACGCCTGTTTTTGTCAACAGTATGCAACGGTCGCTGTTGTTCGTGGCTTATACCGTGCCAGCCTCTATTATCGTTTCACTGGGGTTGGCGCTGCTTGGAAACTTGCGGTTGAAAGGTATCTCTTTCTTCCGGATGGTGTTCTCGGTCACCATCGCCGTCTCAGCAGCGACGGCTTCTCTCATATTTAAGTATCTTTACCACCCCGCGCTCGGGTCGCTCAACTATGTCCTCACGCTGCTGGGTTTTGACCCGGTGCCGTGGTTAGTCAGCGAGAACACGGCGCTGCTGGCGGTTTCTTTGGGCACGGTCTGGCTGCAGATAGGTTTGAACACCGTTATCCTGCTGGCTGCGATGCAGGGAATATCGGATGAGCTTTATGAAAGCGCGATGATCGACGGCGCCAATTACTGGCATAAATTCCGCAGTATCACCATTCCCATGCTGTCATCCACCTTCTTTTTCCTGATTGTGGTGGACATGCTGGCGGCTTTTCAAGCTTTTACGCAAATCCATGTGCTCACCAGCGGTGGACCGTTGGATTCGACCAATGTGTTGGTGTTTTCCATTTACCGTGAGTTTTACTTCAATGGGGCGTATGGGTTTGCTGCTGCCCAGGCGGTAATGTTGTTCCTGATTATGCTGGCTTTGACTGTTTTCCAGTTCGGCGTACTAGAGAAAAAGGTATTTTACGATTAGCCATGGACTATAAACTTAAACGCACCCTGACCAACACGGTTTTATATATTGTCCTGATTGTTGTGGCTATTCTGGTGCTGTTTCCCATCTGGACTGCGATCAACATTAGCTTGCTGAATGATTCGCAGGTGGCACAATACCCACCGCAGCTTGTCCCGACCCAATTCAGCCTGCGCAATTATGCCCATGCACTGGAACAGGCGCCTTTGCTGCGTTATTTATTCAATAGTGTTACCCAATCAACGCTGGTGATGCTGGGGCAACTGGTGACAGCTTGTCTGGCGGCGTATGCCTTTGCGTTTATTGATTTTAAATGGCGAAACGTGCTTTTCCTGGTCTTCCTGGCGACTTTGATGATTCCGTGGGAAGCCACCATTATCCCCAACTACCTGCTCATAAAAAAGTTAAAATGGGATAATACCTTTCAGGGGCTGGCTGTCCCGTTCATGGCGACGGGATTTGGAACTTTTCTACTGCGGCAATTCTTTTTGAAGATTCCGAAAGAGTTGCACGATGCTGCAGTCATGGACGGCTGCGGCAGCTTCCGCTTTTTGATCACAATCGTACTGCCGCTGGCGCGTCCTGCGCTAGGTACTCTGGCAGTTTACAGCTTTTTGCAGACGTATAACCAGTATCTGTGGCCGCTTCTGATCACTAATGACCAAACCATGCGCACCGTGCAGATTGGTATTGCGCTGCTTCAGGATGAAGAACGCTTCATGTTCAATACAGTTATGGCCGGCGTTGTGTTTGTGCTGCTGCCAACCTTCATCCTCTTCATATTCAGCAACCGCCAATTAATCCGCGGTTTGACTGCTGGCGCCGTCAAAGGCTAGTCCAGACACCCGTTTCCTTTTTTCAAAGTTCACCAAGGAGGAAAAAGATGAAAGGTTCCAAGCAAGTTTTTGTGCTACTTAGCGCACTGTTGGTATTGAGCATGCTGCTCAACGCGTGCGCACCAGCTGCCACCCCGACTCCGGAACCGCCGGTGCAGCAGGTTGCGCCTACATTGCCCCCTGTCGTTGAAGAGCCAACCGCCACTCCGGTCCCAGCTGCGGAAGGTATCACCAAGATGACTTTCTGGCACAGCATGAGCGGTGATGTCGGCGGCAAAGCCATTCCACAAATGGCCAATGCTTTCAACTCGTCGCAGGATAAGTGCTATGTGGTTTATACCTATCAGGGCACTTACGACGATTCCCTTAACAAACTCAAAGCTGGTCTGCAGTCTGGCGACACGCCCAGCGTAATCCAGCTGTTTGACATTGCCACCCGCCTGATGGTTGACCTGGATGTTGCGACCCCGGTACAGACCTACATCGACAAAGAGGGATATGACGTCTCGGATCTTGAGCCGAACGTGCTGGCATACTACACTGTGGAAGGCCAGCAGTACTCAATGCCGTTCAACTCATCCACCCCGATGCTGTACTACAACAAGGATGCGTTCGTAAAGGCCGGGCTGGATCCCGCAAATCCTCCCAAGACCTTTGACGAATTTACCGAAGCTGCCCGCAAGCTGACGATCAAGGATGCTTCCGGTAACGTCACCCAGTACGGTGGGGCCTTTGCCGTGTACGGCTGGTTCTTTGAGCAGCTACTGGCAGTTTCCGGTGGGTTCTATACGGACAATGAAAACGGCCGCGCTGGCCTGGCCACCAAAGCGACCTTCAATACGCCCGAGGGTGTGGCGATTCTGGATTGGTGGAAGGCGATGTATGACGAGGGCATCCTGGCCAACTACGGCCGCACGACCGTGGATACCCGCAGTGCATTTATTGCCGGTCAAACCGCCATGATTCTCGAATCGACGGCTGCATTGCGCGGTCTTATGGACAGCTCAAAGGGTAAGTTTGAAATTGGCACAGCTTTCCTGCCACGACCGAATGAGGCTGCCTACGATATCGCCGGTACAGTAATCGGCGGCGGCTCGGTGTGGATCATCAAGGACCGCCCGCAGGCCGAACAGGATTGCGCCTGGGAGTTCATCAAATTCCTGGCCTCGCCTGAGCAGCAGGCTTACTGGCAGACCATGTCGGGCTACTTCCCCATTCGAAAAGCGGCCTACGAAAACCAGTTGTCTGTCGATTGGCGCGCCACTTATCCGCAATTCCAGACCGCGATTGACCAACTGCACGCTGCGCCGAATAACACCTTCACACAGGGTGGCTTGATTGGGGTATTCCCAACAGCCCGCCAGACGATTGAAGGAGCGATTGAAGAAGCATTAGCTGGAAAGGGTACATCGCAGGAAATCCTGGATAAGGCTGCGGAGACTATTACCCTGGCAATCGAGGAATACAACGTGTCAATGGGGCTCACTCCGTAAAGTTTGACGATTAAGTGTTGTTGATAGAAAACGGCTGACAGGTTTTTCCTGCAGCCGTTTTCTTAATTAATATGGTTAT
>Ga0209212_1003761_pt1 | contig 19550 bp, 17 predicted proteins | sample RifGroC2_FD_183996 | JGI IMG/M metagenome (GOLD analysis project Ga0209212, IMG submission 183996) | Groundwater microbial communities from Rifle, Colorado, USA - Groundwater C2 (SPAdes) (version 2) | ecosystem: Environmental > Aquatic > Deep subsurface > Groundwater | place: Rifle, Colorado... | reverse complement strand
CGGACATGAAAAGCCGCTACGGCGCGGCGGACATCCAGGAGGGGGAAATCGACGGACAGCGCTATTACCGGGTACGGGTCGGTCATTATCCTTCGCTGGAAACGGCCGAGGCGGCCAGGATTGATTTTGAGCGGATGAATTGCCCCGGGGCGTTTGTGGTCGCCTTTGAATAGTTATCGAATCTCTATTTAGAAAGTTCTGCCCGAAATGTTTCAGTTTACCCTGCTTAACACCGATTCCGAGACATCGGCCCGCCGTGGTCGTCTGGATACTCCGCACGGCACCATCGAAACCCCGATTTTTATGCCGGTTGGAACCCACGCGGCGATGAAGGCGATGACGCCGGCCCAGGTCGAAGAGACCGGCGCCCAGATCATTCTTTCCAATACCTACCACCTGCATTTGCGCCCTGGCGAGGGGCTGGTGGAAAAAGCCGGTGGATTGCACGCCTTCATGAACTGGAAGCGGCCGATTCTTACCGACAGCGGTGGCTTCCAGGTCTTTTCGCTGCCGAAGAAAAAGATCACCGAGGACGGCGTGTTCTTCAAGCATGAAGTGTCGGGCAACGAGATTTTTCTCGGGCCGGCCGAAGCCATGGCCATCCAGAATGCGCTCGGCGCCGATATCATCATGGCTTTTGACGAATGTATCCCCTATCCCGCGACCCATGACTACGCCGCCAAGTCGATCCGCAAAACCCTGCGCTGGGCCGAGGCCTGCCTGAAAGCGCACCAGCGCCCGGATCAGGCGCTGTTCGGCATCGTGCAGGGGAGCGTCTTCGATGACCTGCGTCGCGATTGCGCCCGGGAAATGACCGCCATGGGATTTCCCGGCTACGCGATCGGCGGTGTCAGTGTCGGCGAGGGACTTGACCTGCTGAAAAAGGTGGTCGATTACACGGCGCCTTTTTTGCCGGAAAACAAGCCTCGTTACCTGATGGGGGTCGGTTTGCCGGAAGACATCCTCGAAAGCGTCGAGCGCGGCATGGATATGTTCGACTGCGTGATTCCGACCCGCTACGCCCGTAGCGCAACGCTTTTCACCAGCCGAGGCAAGCTTCGGCTGACCCATCGGCGTTACCGGCGCGATTTCTATCCGGTGGATGCTTCCTGCGACTGTTACTGCTGCCGAAATTTCACCCGCGCCTACCTGCATCACTTGTTCAACGCCAACGAAATTCTCTCCGCGATTCTGTCGGCCATTCACAACGTCCATTTTTACCTGAATATGATGGCCGGCATCCGCTCCGCCATCGAACAGAACCAGTTCAGGGCTTTCAAGGAAGAGTTCTTGGGACTGTACGGTTTTTCCGGACCGGAAGACTCTGAGCACTGACATGATGAACTGACAGGTGAGAAGGGATGAGTGAGAAAAAATCCGGACTGGTGCTGGATGCCGATATGGCTCGACGGTTGCGGTCGGCGTTGACGGTTTCCGGAGTGGAGCTTTTTCCGCTGCTGCAGGACCCGGCGGGCGAAGTGTTGCGGGCGTTACTTAAAAATCCCCGCCTGAGCGAAGACCATGTGCTGGCTTTGCTGAAGCGCCGGGATCTTACCGAAGATCTGTTGAAGGCTATTTCCCAGCTCAAGCTGGGGGAGGGCAGTCATCGGATCAAGGTCGCTCTCGCTAAAAACCCCGGGACGCCCGGAACGGTTCTACTGACGATTCTTCCTCAGCTGTACCTGTTTGAACTGCTCGAACTCTGCTATCTTCCCGGGGTGACCCCGGATCAGAAGGTGGCCGCCGAACGGGTCATTCTACAGCGGCTGCCGACTACCGCCATGGGCAACAAAATGACCATGGCGCGACGGGGCACCGTCGCCTTGGTCGATGCCCTGCTGAAGGAAGGGGATTTTCGATTGGTGGAGCCCTGCCTGCAGAACCCACGTCTCAAGGAAGTTTCCATTCTTCAGTTTCTGAATGGACCCCATGCCACCGCTGAAACCATCTCGGCGATCGCTCGTCATCCCCGCTGGAAGCAGCGACCGAATCTCAGAATGACCATTCTGAAAAACCGAAAGACCCCGGCGGTCTGGTTCACGGTTTTCCTGCCTTCGCTGAAAACTCAGGATTTGCACGCGCTGGTTGCTTCCCGAAGACTGACGCCCGGACAAAAGAAACTGGTTGACGATGAACTTAAAAGGCGCGGTCTAGCTTGAAAAAAATGCACTTTTCAAGCTAGTTGAATACCAATGTCTAAAGAAAGTTTCTTATATTCCAGGGGATTGTGTTTGACCATTGATTTGCAAAAAATCGAATTTGTTAAGGCCTGTCTGCGGCTTGAATTTCAAGACCCCTATGAACTGACGGTCGAAAATCTGTTGAGGCTTCGACGCAATCTCAGGCAAGCGGCCAGGCAGGTTGAATTATTGTCGACACGTTCGAATGGCCTGGCCTTCGACGAACTTTTCGACCCCCCGGTTTCTCAGGATCCCTATGCCCGGCGACGCTATCAACTGCCGGGTCCCCCTTTTGTAATTCACCCTCCCCGAAACCATTCCCTGCCCGTTGAAATTCATGGCATTCTCGAACTGCCGATTGTCCTGTTCGGTCGGGGAACTCTGTTGCTCAAGGAATTGTGCCTGGCGTTTCAGGCTCTGGGAACACAGGGTTTTCACCGGGGCGAAGGACTTTTCGAGCTGGCCGCGGTCCAGGCGCCGATGCCCCTTCCTTTTATCCATGCCGGATGGTGGCTCGATACTTTTGCCGAGGAATCCGAAGTCTGTCTTCTGTTGCACACCCCGGCACGGATATTGTCCGATGGCCGGCCGCTGTTCAATCCATGTTTCAGGACTCTTTTTCCTTTTATTCTGCGCCGCGTCACAGCCATGGTTCATGCTCATTGCGGTCTGGAGTTGGTCGATGATCCCGCCATCTACCTGACGGCGGCGGGACGGGTTCACGAACTGGAAAACCGGCTGGCCTGGCGTGACTGGCGATCCCTTGACGGGAACGGTCGCAAGCAGGATCTCGGCGGGCTTGTTGGTTCGTTGAAAATCGGGGGCGAGGGTCTGCGGGAGGTTCTCTGGCTGCTGCGATTGGCATCGCTGCTGAACCTGGGCAAAGGGGCAACTTATGGAGCCGGTCATCTGGTCTTTGGCGACATGGCCTGAACGGGTCGGCTTGCCAGCGTCCACTTCATTGCTATACTTATTTAAAACTAAGTAATTTCGAGGAGGTGACCATGACCAATCTTTGGGAAGAGCGCAAAAAAGCCCTCGAAAACCAGTATTTCTACACCGAGGAAAAAGAAAAAATCGAAAAAATGCGCGCGGAGGCCAGAGAGCAGGTCATCCGCGAGTATTGTCGTAACCGCTGTCCCAAATGCGGCGAGGCCATCAAGGCGCTGACCTTCCGGGGCGTTCCCCTTGACAAATGTCCGGGGTGCGGCGGCGTCTGGCTCGGCCCCAAGGATCTGCAGCTTCTCTCGGAAAAAGACCACCGTACCTGGTTCGACAAATGGTTCAAGGGCGAAGAAGGGTGAGTTTAAAAAACGGCGAGTATGTTCGCCCTTTTGTTTTTTGCGACGAAATCCAGAAGGTAGCGGTTATTTACTGCAATATACTTAGTTGCCCGTTAAAAAGGCCTGCCGTTTCCGGCAGGCCTTTTTAACGGGGGCACGAGGGGGAAAAACTATTTCTTGCGCAGGTTGTAAAAGACATCCTTGCCGTTGAATACGGCAACATCGTCGAGTTCGTCTTCGATGCGCAGCAACTGATTGTATTTACAGATGCGGTCGGTCCGGCATAGCGATCCGGTTTTGATCTGGCCGGCGTTTGTAGCAACCGCCAGATCGGCGATGGTGGTGTCTTCGGTTTCGCCGCTGCGGTGAGAAATCACCGCGGTGTAACCGGCCCGTTTGGCCATTTCGATGGCATCGAGGGTTTCCGTCAGAGTCCCGATCTGGTTGACCTTGATCAGAATCGAGTTGGCGATTCCTTTTTCGATTCCTTCCTTGAAAATCCGGGTATTGGTGACGAAAAGATCGTCGCCGACGATCTGAATCCGTTTGCCCAGACGGTCGGTGAGCAGTTTCCAGCCATCCCAGTCGTTTTCGGACATGCCGTCTTCGATGGAGATGATCGGGTAGCGGTTGACCAGGTCTTCGTAGAAATCGACCAGCTCTTTCGCAGTCTTGACCGGTTGTTTCTCGTTCTCGAGATGGTATTTCCCATCCTTGAACATCTCGGAAGAGGCGACATCGAGAGCCAGCAGAACGTCTTCGCCCGGGATGTAACCGGCTTCCTTGATCGCTTCCACGATCACCTGCAGGGCTTCTTCGTTGCTCTTGAGGTTGGGGGCGAAGCCGCCTTCATCCCCGACGGAAGTATTGTAGCCCTTGGCCTTGAGCACCTTTTTCAAGGCATGGAAGATTTCCGCGCCCATGCGCAGAGCCTCCTTAAAGGAGCTGGCGCCGGCCGGCATGATCATGAACTCCTGGATGTCGACGTTGTTGTCGGCATGCGCGCCGCCGTTGATGATGTTCATCATCGGCAGGGGGAGTTCCTTGGCGTTGGCGCCACCGATGTACTGGTAAAGCGGCAGTCCCGCATCTTCGGCCGCTGCCTTGGCGCAGGCCATCGAAACGCCGAGCAGGGCGTTGGCGCCGAGGTTGCTCTTGAAATCGGTGCCATCCAGATCGAGCAGCTTGCGGTCGATCCCCGACTGGTCGGACGCTTCCCAACCGATCAGGGCTTCTGCGATGATTTCATTGACGTTTTTCACCGCCTTGGAAACCCCCTTGCCCAGGTAGCGAGCCTTATCGCCGTCACGCAGTTCAAGCGCTTCCCGCTGGCCGGTAGAGGCTCCGCTCGGCACGGCCGCACGGCCCATGACGCCGTTTTCGAGAAACACCTCGACTTCAATAGTCGGATTGCCACGTGAATCGAGGATCTCCCGTGCGTAGATATCGATGATTTCGCTCATAATTGCCCCCTTGCTAGAAAGATTGGTGGCCAGTGCGTCTGGCCTGAAAGCGCGTTATTTATAGCACAAGAACATGAAATTGAAACCCCTTTTTAAAGAATATGGGGCCGCCAGAAACTTGAAAGAAATTGATTTAAGGCCTCGATGGTGATAGTGTTACGGTCCCAAATAATGTCTGCCGGGAGAAATTTAAATATTGAATAACTCTACTGTTCGGGAAAGTTTTTCCGCGGAGGATTCGCAGCTGGCGAATCTTCTTTTCGGTCAGCAGAATAAAAACCTCAAGCTGGTTGAGAAGATGCTCGGGGTGCGCATCGGGTCCAGAGGGAACACCCTGTTTCTCGACGGGGAGCCGGCTGACGTTAAACTCGCCTTGCGCCTGCTGGACGAGCTTTATTCCCTCCTGCAAGCGGGCTACGATCTGTATCCCGCCGACATCGATTACGCAACGCGGATTCTTTCGGCGGATTCCAAGGCTCACCTCAAGGATATCTTTCTCGACACGATTTTTATTTCATCCCGAAAAAAAATCATCGCCCCCAAGAGCCTGGCCCAGAAAACCTATATCGATGCGATTCGCAGCCACGATGTTGTCTTCGGCATCGGCCCGGCCGGGACCGGTAAAACCTACCTGGCCATGGCCATGGCCGTGTCTTTTCTGGTTAAAAAAGAGGTCAGTCGCATTGTGCTGGTGCGCCCGGCGGTGGAGGCCGGAGAAAAACTCGGTTTTCTGCCCGGCGACCTGGCGGAAAAGGTCAACCCCTATCTGCGTCCCCTGTACGACGCTCTTTACGATATGATGGATTTTCAAAAGGGACAGGGACTGATTGAAAATGGCGTGGTCGAGGTGGCCCCCCTGGCGTTCATGCGCGGGCGTACGCTTAACGACGCCTTTGTTATTCTTGACGAGGCGCAGAATACCACGACCGAACAGATGAAAATGTTTCTGACCCGTCTTGGCTTCGGCAGCCGCGCGGTAATCACCGGCGATGTCACCCAGATTGACCTGCCGACCGGAAAGCGTTCCGGCCTGGTCGAAGCTACCGAAGTCCTCAACGGGGTGGCCGGGATCCGTTTTAATTATTTTTCCGATCGGGACGTTGTCCGCCATCCTATTGTACAATCCATCATAAAGGCGTACGAGCGGAGGAATCATCCAATCGTTGAGCCATCCGTACGGTCTGAAGGTAATTCTGACGCATGCTGAAAATCGATCGAAAATCCGACCCTTCGACACGCAAGGCCAAGAGCTCGGCAAAAAGTTTTTTTGTTCTCGACGAGCGCAGCCAGCGTTATCTCATGGTGGTCGTTCTGGCTCTGATTCTGACGGCCATTATCATCCCCAAGGGAGGCTTTGTCCCGGATTACTATGCCCCCGGGGATGTCGCTTCCCGCGATGTCAAGGCCCCCAAGGATCTGCTGATTCCCGATCTGCCCCTGACCGAAAAGAAAAAGGTCGAGGCCGAAGAGGCGGTTCTCCCCTTGTACGATTACGATGCCAAGACCGGTGCGGTCATCGCGGACCAGCTGATTCAAGGCTTGCAACTGATTCAAAAAGCCCGGAGCGAAGCTCTCCCGGCGGAGCAACTGGTTGAGGATCTGGAGAATGTGCTGGGGGTCGAACTTGATGCCGAGGATATTCCCCTGCTGGCGGCTCTTCTTGAAGGCCACGACGATTCGATTGACCTCACCCTGCTGCGCAACGCGGTTCTGTCCGCCCTCGACAGCATAATTGTCGGCAACCTGCAGCTGTTTCAAGGGGAGCGAAAACGGGGCATCGTCATTCGCGACCTCGACTCCCGGCGGGAGTCGACCCCGGTCGATCTGGACGGAGTGATCGGTGTTGGCGATGTTCAGAACCGGCTGAAAGAACAGTTGAAGGGTCTGCCGGACCTAAACAAGGCTCACAGCAAGGTCATTTTTTCTTTGACGGTCAAACTCCTGAAACCGAACCTGACCTTCAATAAAAACGAAACGGAAGCTCGCAAGCAACAGGCTCGGGAAGATATCAAGCCGGTGCTGTTTCAGGTCAAAAAGGGCGAAATGATTGTTCGCGAGGGCGAACGGGTCTCGCTCGACCAGATCAAGAAACTTCGCGCCATGCGAGAAATCGGCAGCAACTACAGTACTCTCGGCACGGGGTTGGGTCTTTTCCTGTCGATCCTGGTTCTGCTCTTTACGACTCATCGTTTCGCCAAGACCGATATCCGGAAATATCGGCCGAACAACCGAGACCTTCTGTTCCTGATGCTGAACCTGATCGGTTTGTTCATTCTGATCAAGTTGGGTATCTTCATATCCACGGCGCTCGAAAGCGCTTTCCCCTACGTGGAATCAACCAGTTACTATTACGTGTTTCCGTTTGCCGCAGGCGCCATGCTGGCACGGATTGTTCTCAATTCCGAAGTGGCTTTTGTTTTCGCCATTCTTTCGTCCCTGCTGATCGGAGTACTGTTCGGCAACAGCCTGATCATCAGCATCTTTGCTTTGACCGGCAGTGTGACCGCCGCCCACTGGGTGCGCCACTGCAAGCAGCGTACGACCCTGTATCGGGCCGGATTCAGGCTGTCGTTGGTCAACATGCTGACCATTCTCGGCCTGTACCTGATGAGCGGACGGGCCTTCGATATCCAGTTGCTTTACAAGCTCGGGTTCGGCCTGGCCGGTGGGATTCTTTGCGCGTTGATTGTTACCGGGACCATTCCGATGGTCGAATATCTATTCAAGTACACCACGGACATCAAGCTGCTGGAGCTGGCCAACCTGAACACCCCGGTGCTGCGTGAACTCATGGTGCAGGCCCCCGGCACCTATCACCATTCGGTCATCGTCGGCAACCTGGTCGAGTCGGCGGCCGAGACGATTAACGCCAATCCCCTGCTGGCCCGCGTGGCTGCGTATTATCACGACATCGGAAAAATTCGTAAGCCATTGTATTTTATTGAAAATTTACATGGCCAAGAAAATAAGCATGACAAGCTGGCACCTTCGATGAGTTCTTTGATTCTGATGTCCCATGTTAAGGATGCGGTCGAACTGGCGCGGGAAAACAACCTCGGTGAACCGCTCATCGATATCATCCGCCAGCATCACGGCACCGCCCTGATGAAGTTTTTTTACGACAAGGCCAAAAGCAAGGCGGATCCCGGGGTCCAGCAGATCGACGAGCGTGACTACCGATATCCCGGACCCAAGCCGCAGACCCGGGAAGCAGCCCTGATCATGCTGGCGGATGCCGTGGAAGCGGCCAGCCGCACTCTTTCCGATCCGACGCCGGCGCGCATTCAGGGGTTGGTTCAGAAGATCGTCAACAACATTTTCATTGATGGTCAGCTCGATGAGTGCGAATTGACCCTTAAAGATTTGCACCGCATTGCCAAAAGCTTCAACCGGATTCTGGCGGGTATTTTCCATCACCGCATCGATTATCCCGAACCGGCCTTCAAGGAACGCGATAAAGATTTAAACAAAAGGAAAATCAGTGAAGATTCAGATCGAGAACCGGCAAAAGATACAAAAAATAAGGAAGCTGCTCCTGCGAAAAGTGGCTCGGAGGATCTTAAGCGCCTCGGGATGTCCTGACGCCGAACTTTCCATCCTGATTGTCAGCGACCAGGAAATCCGTGGCATCAATCGCGATTATCTCCAGCGCGACAAGCCGACCAACGTGATTTCCTTCGCCATGCAGGAAGGCGAGGGGAGCGGCGTTCAGCCGGATTTGCTCGGCGATATCGTGATTTCCGCGGATACCGCGGCCCGAGATGCGGCTGAAGCCGGGCTGCCCTTGGAAAGTGAACTTTTTTTTCTGTTGTTGCATGGCATCCTGCATCTTTTGGGATACGATCACGAACGCGGCACCGAGGAGGACGCACGTCGGATGGAAGCGCGTGAGCGCGAGATCTTTGCATCGATTCGTGAAGAATTTCTGCCTGAGTCACCCCCGACGACATGAAACCGTCCAACTGGATCGAAAGCGTCAATTGCGCCATCGAAGGTATTGTCTGGGCCGCCAAAACCCAGCGGCATATGCGCTGGCACCTGCTGGCCGCCGTGGCGGTGCTGCTGCTCGCCCATTTCATGCATCTGTCGGCGCTTGAATTCATTTTGCTTTCTTTTGCGGTGACTCTGGTGATGTTTGCCGAGTTGATCAACACGGCCGTCGAAGTTGTGGTCGATATGGTGTCCCCCGAATACCACCCGCTGGCCAAACGGGCCAAGGACGTTGCTGCCGGGGCGGTGCTGGTCGCCAGTATCGGCGCGGTCGTGATGGGGTTTTTCGCCCTGTCGCGTTACCTGCTGCCGGTTCTTGGCGGGCAACTGGATCAGCTCGGGGCTCCCCCCGGCGAGTTTCCAGTGGTGTCGGTTCTGGTCGTCACCTTTCTCGTGGTGCTGCTCAAGGCGCGGTTTGGCAGGGGGACCCCGTTGCACGGCGGCATGCCGAGCGGACATTCCGCCGTGTCGTTTTCCATTGCGACAGCGGTTGTTTTTTCCGGCGCCGGTGTCGTACTCTCGCTGCTGGCCTTGATTCTGGCCGTCATGGTCAGTCACAGCCGGCTGCTGCTGGGAATTCATTCGTTCGCCGAGGTCATTGCCGGCGCCGCGCTCGGCGCCCTGACCACGATTTTAATTTATTTTTTCATCTGAGGGCAGTGATTCCACTGCCGTTCCACGATCCTTGTAAAAACGGAGGTAAAGGTTTTTGGACGACGACAGTACGGGTGGCAGGCAGATTTCCTGGTTTGAGGGCATAAAACGATCTATTCTTGGCCGTCGCAGGATTCTGACCGAAAAGGATCTGCAGGAAATTATCGAGGAATCCGAGGAAGAAGGGATCATCAACGAAGAAGAGGGGGATATGCTTCACTCCATCTTTGAGTTCGGTGAAACCATTGTCAGGGAAATCATGGTGCCGCGCACCGACATGGTCTGCTGCGGCACGTCGACGTCCCTCACCGATCTTCTCGAAGCGATCATTTCCTCCGGGCATTCCCGAATCCCCATCTATGAAGGGACCGCCGACCGCATTGTCGGGATTGTCTATGCCAAGGATCTGCTTCGGCTATGGGGGAATCGTCCCGATGAATTCAAGGTCGACCTGATCATGCGAACTCCCTACTTTGTTCCGGAAACCAAGCGGATCGAAGATCTTCTGCAGGAGTTTCGCACCCAACGGGTGCATATGGCGATCGCGATCGACGAATACGGTGGGACTTCCGGATTGATCACCATTGAAGACCTGATCGAGGAAATTGTCGGCGATATCCAGGATGAACACGATATCGAAGAGGACGAATTGTTCGAGGAAGAGCCTGGCGTGGTCCTGGTCGACGGGCGGCTCAGTATCGAAGAACTGGAAGATTATTTCGAAATCACCATCCCCCGGGAGAAATTCGACACCGTGGGGGGGTATCTGTTCAACCTGTTCGGTCATGTTCCCAAGGTCAATGAAGAGGTCCGCGACGGCAACCTGTTCATGACCGTGGTGGAGTGCGACGACCGCAAGATTCGCAAGGTTAGGGCGCGCCGGGTTCAGGCGCACGAATTGCCGGGCGACGGAGAACAATGAAACGCTTTCTCCCGGAAAGGGTCTCCTGCTGGGCCGTTCTGTCCGGCATTCTGCTGGCGCTGGCCTTTCCACGGGTCAATCAGGCCTGGCTGGCCTGGCTGGCGCTGGTCCCCCTGTTGCAGGTCATGTCGGTCCGTCCCTTCCGTTCCGGTTTCATGGCCGGACTTGGTTTTTTCGGTCTGGTATTGTACTGGCTCAACATCGTCATGACCACCTACGGAGGGTTGGCTCCCATCCTTTCCCTGGCGGCCTACCTGATGCTGGTCGCCTATCTGGCGCTATTTTTCGGTGCCGCCACCTGGGCCTGCTGCCGTCTTCAGGAAAAACTCGCGTTGCCACCGATGTTGACCCTGCCGGTTCTCTGGGTCTCGCTGGAATTTCTCCGATCCTTCCTGTTTACCGGTTTTCCCTGGGCAACCCTCGGCTATTCCCAGCAAGCTTATTTGCCCCTGATCCAGTCGGCTGACCTGTTCGGGGTTTACGGCATCAGTTTTCTGTTGGTATTCAGCAACGCTCTGCTCTCCAGACTTTGGGACATGGGCCGCCGCAAGCAGTTGCGCGAACTTCACTGGATCGGGCCCGTGCTCGGACTGCTGCTGATTGCCGGCAACTATGGCTACGGAGTCTGGCGTCTGGGTCAACCGCCTGCCGAAAATGGAAAAAAACTACAGGTGGCCTTGATTCAGGGCAATATTGACCAGTCGGTGAAATGGGATCCCGCTTTTCAGAAATCGACCGTGGATATCTATCGCGATCTGTCTCTGGCGGCCTCGGCGGAAACCTCCCCCGATCTGCTCATCTGGCCGGAAAGCGCCACGCCCTTTTATTTTCAGGAATCCGGTCCCTTGCACGATGAAGTGGTTGCCGTCAGTCGCGCGACGGGAAGGTACCTGCTGTTCGGCAGCCCGGCTTTCGAAATAGCAAACCGTCGTTACCGATACCTGAACAGTTCGTTTATCCTCGACCCCAACGGGGACATCCAGGGGCGAAGCGACAAGGTGCACCTGGTTCCCTTTGGCGAGTATGTTCCCCTGGGCCGTCTGCTGCCTTTCATCAACAAGCTGGTGGCCGGGATCGGCGATTTTTCTCCGGGAATGGTGAACCCGCTGCCGATGAATGGCGAACAGATCGGGGTCCTGGTCTGTTTCGAAGGGATTTTCCCTGAACTGGCAAGGGATTACGTAAGGCAGGGGAGCGATCTGCTGGTCAATATTACCAACGACGCCTGGTTCGGCAAGTCTTCGGCGCCGTTTCAGCACCTGGCCATGATCCGTTTCCGGGCGGTGGAAAACCGCATCTGGGTAGCCCGGGCGGCCAATACCGGGATTTCGGCGTTTATTGCGCCGACCGGGCGGATTACCGACCAGACCTCCATATTTACGTCGGGTTTTTTGCGAGGCGAAGTGATGACCGGGGCCCGATTGACCCTGTACAACCGAATCGGTGACCTGTTGCCGGTTCTATTCCTGTTCCTCGGCATTTTCTGGCTGATCAAAACCCGTCGGCGATTTATTTAGTCTCCGGATCAAAAAACCTCGCCCAGCATCCATTCCTTCGGGATGGACCCTTTTTAAATAGGTGCGGAAGGGGCTTGAGGAAAGCCTGCGTTGTCGCTATAATCCCACCCCACTTTCGGTACCGAGGAGAAAATTATATGTTTCGCGACGAAAAAGAAACGTTGAACCACCTCAAGGGCAAGCTCGATGAGCTGAGGAGGTATCTTTGACGTAGAGGCCAAGAAAGAACGGGTTTCCGAACTCGAGGCCGAAATAGCTCATCCGAACTTCTGGAACCAGGGCGACAAGGCCCAGGAAATCCTCAAGGAACGCACGTCGTTGCAGAAAATCGTGGAGAACTGGGAATCGTCTTTTCATGAACTCGAAGATCTCCTGATCCTGGTCGAATTGGGCGAAGAGGGTGGGGATGAAGAAATCCTGAAGGAAATTCGAGAGATTCTACCCACCCTCGAAAAACGGGTGGGGCAGATGGAGTTTGCCCGGATGCTTTCCGGGCCGCACGACGCGAACAATGCAATTTTCAGTATCAATGCCGGAGCCGGGGGTACCGAAGCCCAGGACTGGGCCGACATGCTTCTACGCATGTACCTGCGTTACTGTGAGCGCAAGGGATATCGAACCGAAATCACCGATTACCAGCCGGGTGACGAGGCCGGTGTGAAGGGGGTCACTTTCACCGTTGAAGGCGAATATGCCTACGGTTTTTTGCGGGCCGAAAACGGCATTCATCGCCTGGTTCGCATTTCTCCCTTTGACTCCAACGCCCGCCGCCACACCTCGTTCTGCTCAGTCTTCGTATTTCCCGAGTTGTCGGACGAGATTGAGGTCGATATTAATGAAAAAGATCTGAGGGTCGACACCTACCGTTCCAGTGGCGCCGGCGGTCAGCATGTCAACAAAACCGAATCGGCCATCCGGATTACCCATATCCCGACCGGTGTGGTGGTGGCCTGCCAGAACGAGCGATCCCAGCACAAGAACCGCGCCACGGCCATGAAACAACTCAAGGCTCGAATTTATGAACTGGAGGTGCGTAAGAAAGAAGATGAATCCGCCGCCATTTCCGGGGAGAAGAAGGAGATCGGCTGGGGCAGCCAGATTCGCTCCTATGTGTTGCATCCGTACCGGATGGTCAAGGATCATCGGACCGGTTACGAGGTCGGCAACGCCGATGCGGTTCTGGACGGGGACCTGGAAGATTTTATTGAAGCCTACCTGCTGAGCAAGGCCTGATCCCAAGGGCTTGCACCAAGGGAGGCTTCATCTGTTTAAGGCATGAATTCGGGCGGGATTGGTCTTGACTTGCTCCGGTCCGGGGTATAAGGTATCACGCCTGAAATAATGGGATGAAAGGTACTAATATCATGGAAGAACTTAACGATATACTGGTCCAGAGGCGGGCCAAGATGGAAGATCTTCGCAGTGAGGGGGTGAATCCTTACGCGAACGATTTTCCGGTGCAACATACCTCGGCGGATATTGCTGACGCTCATGAAAATGACGATAGCGCTGTTCTCGAAGGCTGTACGGCAAAATACGTGGTTGCCGGCCGGATCATGGCGCGCCGGGATTTCGGCAAGGCCGCCTTCATTCAGATCCAGGATCGGAAGGGGCGGTTGCAGGTTTATGTCGGCCGCGACAACGTGGGCGAAGGGGCCTTCGCCATCTTTCGCAAACTCGATCTCGGCGACATCGTCGGTCTCTCGGGCACCCCGTTCCGCACCAAGACCGGCGAACTTTCGCTACGGGCCGATTCGATCCGGCTGCTGACCAAATCGCTACAGGTCATGCCGGAGAAATGGCACGGCCTGACCGACGTCGAAACCCGTTATCGCCAGCGGTATCTCGACATGATCGTCAATCCCGGCGTTCGCGAGATTTTCCTCAAGCGCAGCCGAATCATCAGCCTGATCCGCAATTTCATGGTCGACCACGACTTTCTTGAAGTCGAGACGCCGATGATGCAGCCGATCGCAGGGCCAAGCCGTTCATTACCCACCACAACACCCTGAAGATGGACCTGTTCCTGCGGATTGCGCCGGAGTTGTACCTCAAACGTCTGGTGGTCGGCGGTTTTGATCGGGTTTTCGAAATCAACCGCAATTTCCGCAACGAGGGGATTTCGATCCAGCACAACCCCGAATTCACCATGATGGAGTTCTATCGGGCCTATGCCACCTATCATGATCTGATGGACTTTACCGAAGAGCTGATCTGCCATGTCGCCAAAGAAGTGGTCGGCGGTCAAGTCATTCCGTACGGCGGCAAAGAGGTCGATCTGACGGCGCCCTGGGATCGGTTGACGGTCAAAGAGGCGATTGTCAAGTATGGGGAAATCGAGCCCGCCGTGCTTGAAGATCGCGCCAGCGCCTTGACCTATGCCGAAAGCCTCGGCCTGGAACTGGACCAGAATATCGGCTACGGCAAGCTGCTGACCGAACTGTTTGACGCGGTCGCCGAACCCAAACTCTGGAATCCGACTTTCATCACCGAATATCCCACCGAGGTGTCGCCCCTGTCCCGCAAGAACGAACAACACCCCGAATTGGTCGACCGATTTGAGCTGTTCATGGTCGGCCGCGAACTGGCCAACGCTTTTTCCGAGCTCAACGATCCCATGGATCAGAAGGAACGATTTCTCAAGCAGCTCGAAGAAAAGGAAGCCGGCGACGAAGAGGCACATGCCATGGACGAGGACTATATCCGCGCCCTTGAATACGGCATGCCGCCAACGGCCGGGGAGGGGATCGGCATCGATCGTCTGGTGATGCTGCTGACCGATTCGGCGTCGATACGCGACGTCATCCTGTTCCCGCAACTACGCCCGGAAAGTCGTTAATTTCCAACCTCATCGGCACAAGGACCTCATGGGCTACGAATGGTTTGTCTGTTTGCGTTACCTGCGGGCCAAACGCAAACAGACCTTTATCTCTGTTATCTCGTTTATCTCCATTGCCGGAGTGACCCTGGGGGTGGCCGCATTGATCGTGGTGCTGGCGGTCATGACCGGTTTTCACGATGGAGTCAGGCAGCAGATTCTCGGCAATGTTCCGCATGTTCTGATTCAGAAACACGGCGGTGATATCTCCGGTTATCAGGAAGTGGCCGAGAAGGCCATGTCCGTCTCCCCGCTCATCAAAGTGGCGCGACCCTACGTCTCCAAGGAGGCCATGCTGCTTTCGCGCAACAATGTGGCCGCCGTCAGCGTCAAGGGGGTCGAGGCGGGGAATAAGGTCTTTGACCAGAAGTTTCTCACCGTCGATGGCAGCGATGTCCAAACCCTGCTGTTCAGCACCCAGGATGGTTTGCCGGGGCTGGTGATCGGCATCGACACCGCCGCTTCGCTGGCCGTAGCGGTCGGTGACGTAATCAACGTCATTCCGCCCATGTTCACCATCACCCCCTTCGGCATGATTCCCAAAATGAAGCCGTTTCGCGTGGTCGCCATTGTCAGCCAGCGCGGCGGTTTTCTCGATACCTATTATGCTTTCATGACCCTGCCGCAAGCCCAGTTGCTGATCGATACTCCGGACCGGGTGACCGGGATCGAAATCGAGGCCGATTCCTTCGATCACTCCATCGCGGTGGCGCAGGATTTGCGCAAGGTTTTCGATTACCCGTATGTGGTGAGATCCTGGGAAGATCTTTTCGGCTCTTTTCTGTCGGCGCTGAAATTGGAAAAACTCGGACTTTTCATTGTTCTCGGGATCATCGTTCTGGTCGCCGCCTTTAATATCGCCACCACCCTGATCATGGTCGTGATGGAGAAGCACAAGGACATCGCCATTCTGCGCGCGGTGGGAGCGACCTCGAGAAGCATCATGAAAATTTTCGTGCTCGAAGGTTTCATTATCGGGACTCTTGGCACCACCCTGGGAACGCTGCTCGGCCTGCTTCTGGCCAAGAATGCCGATCCCATCATCAAATGGCTGGAGCATATTCTGCACGTCAAGATTTTCGACCAGGCCGTTTACGGCATGGATCGTTTTCCGTCGGTGGTCAACCCCGAGGATGTGATTGCCGTGGTCGTTGTTGCCATGACCATCTCGCTTTTGGCCACCATATATCCCGCCTGGCGAGCGGCCCGGATGGATCCGGCCGAAGCCTTGCGTTACGAGTGAACGAGGTTGTGATTAAGTGATAGAAGCGCGTGGCCTGATGAAAAACTTTGGAACGTCCGATGGCAGGGTCGATGTGCTGCGGGGCATCGATCTCGACATCGGTCGCGGGGAACGAGTTGGCGTGGTTGGAACTTCGGGAGCCGGAAAAACCACCCTGATGCATGTTCTGGGGGGGCTTGATCGGCCCACCGGGGGCACGGTCCGTTTCGATGGGACCGATATCTTCACTCTGAAAGGGGCCGCCCTCGATGGATTCAGAAACCGGACCATCGGCTTTGTTTTTCAGTTTCATCAGCTCCTTCCCGAGTTCAGCGCCCTTGAAAACGTCATGATGCCGGCCCTGGTGGCTCGCAAAAGTTTCCGCGAGGCGATCCCCATGGCGACAGAGCTGCTGGAGGAGGTGGGGCTTGGTCACCGCATCAAACACAAACCCGGCCAGCTTTCGGGCGGAGAACAACAACGGGTTGCCATTGCCCGGGCTTTGGTTCTTTCGCCACGGGTACTTCTGGCCGATGAGCCGACCGGTAATCTGGACAGCGGAACCTCCGGAGAGATTTATCGTCTGCTCGAACAGATTCATTCCACCCGGGAATTGACCATGGTTATCGTCACTCACAGCGAGGCTCTGGCTTCTCGCCTGGACCGGGTGGTGCTCATGGTCGACGGCAAGGTTCTAAGCTAGTTTTGGTTTGCACCCCGTTGGGGATTAACCTATAATACGTTCCTTTATAACGTTGAACGATTTACTGGAGACCGCATGTATTTGAGGTTATTGATAACGTTGCTTATGCTGCTTCCCACGGTCGCCTGGTCCGCACCCGCAACGATCGGTGAAGTCCGAATCCAGGGAAACGTCCGGGTCGAGCCGAGCGCGATTCATTCCGTGCTTTCCGCCCGTGCCGGCATGGCCTACGATGCAGCCGTTATCGACCGAGATATCAAGGCCATTTACGGCATGGGCCGGTTTCAGGACGTTTCAGCGGATATTGAGGAGGTCAATGGGGTCAGCATTTTGACCTATCGTCTGGTTGAGCGTCCCCTGGTCCGCCAGGTGGCCTTCAAGGGCAACGACGAATTTTCGGTGGAAAAACTGCGGGGGCTGATTGTTATCAAAACCCCGGACATTCATGATCCTGCCCTGATCGACAAGAGCATTGAGGCCATCAAGGCGGCTTATCGCGAAGACGGTTATTATGCCGCGGAAGTCAGTTCCAGCTTGGATGTTGATGATCGCAACGAGGCGACGCTCACTTTTGAGGTCAAGGAAGGCGATCAGGTCCTGGTCGATCTGATCCGCTTTGAAGGCAACACGATTTTCACCGACAAGGAACTGCGCAAGGCCATGGAAATCCAGGAACGCTGGATGTTTTCGTGGCTGACCGGGCGAGGCAAATTCAATGAAGACATCCTCAAGGACGACCTTGAGCGAATAGCCGATCTTTATTACAATGTTGGTCATATCAGGGTCAAGGTTCGGCAGCTGCACGCCAATATGATCGACGACAATAAATACATGGACATTCTGCTGGAGGTTGAAGAAGGTCCCCAGTTTCGGGTCGGCACCCTGGATGCCAAAGGAGACCTGCTCAAGGATAAAACCGATATTCTCAATCTGGTGCAGATGAAAGAGGGCGACGTATTCAGCCGCAAGCTGCTTCGCGACAGCGTGACGGCCTTGAGTGACCTCTATGCCGATCAGGGGTATGCCTACGTTAACGTAACCCCGGTTACCCAGGTGGATTCGGAACATTTGTCGATCGGGCTCGTGTTCGATATCGAACAGGGAACCCAGGTGACGATTGAAAGAATCAACGTTTCAGGCAACCTCAAGACTCGCGACAAAGTAATCCGCCGGGAACTGAAACTCACCGAAGGCGACCTTTACAGCGCCTCCAAACTCAAGGAAAGCCGCCGAAAGGTGAATAACCTCGGATTTTTCGAAGAAGTCAACCTGACCAATGCCAAGGGATCCGATGACTCCCTGATGGACGTCAATATCGAGGTTAAGGAACGTCCGACTGGAACTTTCAGTCTCGGCGCCGGCTACTCTTCGGTCGACGGCGTGGTCGGGCAAGGCTCGATTTCGCAGGATAATTTCCTCGGCAAAGGGTGGAAGCTGAATCTGGCGGGTTCGTTTGGCGGCAAAAGCTCAACATATCAGGTCGGCTTGCTGGACCCGTACTTTCTCGATATGAACTTGGCCCTCGGTTTCGATATTTACAACACCCGGCGCGAATGGAACGATTTTACCCGCAAAAGCAATGGCGCGGCCGTCAAGGTCGGCTTCCCGGTCGGCGAAGATAACCGGGCGTCTTTTACCTATCGGCTCGAACAGAAGGAAATCATCGACGTCGATGAGGACGCAACCCAGACCCTCAAGGATGAAGAAGCCAAAGGGAAAGTGCTCATCTCCTCACTCTATTCGGTCTTCACCCGCAATACGACCGATTACTATCTCGATCCCAGCACCGGCTACGTTGCCGAAGGTTCGATCGAGTTCGCCGGCATCGGCGGTGACGAGAAATTCGCCAAATATATCGCCGATTATCGCCATTTCTTTCCGTTTAAATGGAATACGGTATTCTCCCTGCACGGCCAGATCGGCTATATCATGGAAGTCGGCGGAGAGGAAATTTCCATTGACGAGCGTTTTTATCTTGGCGGTCTGCGGTCGCTTCGCGGATTCAAATCCCGCGAGGTCGGTCCCTACGATGTCGAAAACGACGAATTCACCGGCGGCAACAAGGAAGCGTTTATCAACGTTGAATATCTTTTCCCGATTCTCAAGGACCTTGGCCTCAAGGGTGTTGTGTTTTACGATTCCGGCAACGCCTGGGATGAAGATGAGGGCCACAGTGTCGGTGCCGGGCTGCGCTGGATGAGCCCAATGGGACCGCTTCGGCTCGAATGGGGCTATAACCTGGACGCTTACGATTATGAAAATACATCCGAATTCGAGTTTTCCATCGGTAAATTCTACTAACCCTGTAAGGAGATTGTCATGAAACGTATTGTCGGGCTGGTTCTGGTCTGCTTCCTTTTCTCTGTTTCTTCCGCCTTCAGTGCCGACAGCAAAATCGGGTTTGTCGACCTGCAGAAGGCTCTCAATTTCTCCATGGCGGGCAAGGCGGCCAAGGAAACCATATCGAAGAAAGTCAAAGATTACGAAGGCACGATCGAAGGCAAGAAATCCGAGCTGAAAACACTCAAGGAAGAGTTGGATAAACAGGTGGTGCTTCTTTCCGAGCAGGCGCGGGCCGAAAAAGAACGTGATTATCAGCAGAAACTTAAAGATTTTCAGCGGTTTACCAAGGATATCCAGGAAGAACTGCAACGCTCCGACGCCGATTACACCCGGCAGATTCTCGAGAAAGTGCTCAAGGTCGTGGGTGAGATGGGTGCAAAAGAGGGTTATACCGT
>Ga0209212_1003760_pt1 | contig 19558 bp, 20 predicted proteins | sample RifGroC2_FD_183996 | JGI IMG/M metagenome (GOLD analysis project Ga0209212, IMG submission 183996) | Groundwater microbial communities from Rifle, Colorado, USA - Groundwater C2 (SPAdes) (version 2) | ecosystem: Environmental > Aquatic > Deep subsurface > Groundwater | place: Rifle, Colorado... | reverse complement strand
CCGGAGGTCTGAAATTCTTCCATTGGTGCAAGAACCTATGACCACCTGATCGATCTTAATGCCAAAAACCTCTTCCACAGGTTTTGTATTTTCCGGCAGACTGGGGAGGGCTATTTGGGGCGAAATCTCGTCGGCATTGAATTCGTATGTTTTTGTATAATTGCACCCGGGATCGCTATGGTACACCGCATATTTTTTCGTTACTCTGCCTTTTATATATTCTTCGGTATTTTTATCGGGGGCAATAATACCGCTCTTGGCGCCGGCCTCGATCGCCATGTTGCACATGGCAAACCGGTCGTCCATTGGCAGTTGGCTGATGGCGCTTCCCGTAAATTCCATCGCCTTGTAAAGGGCGCCGTCGACGCCGATCTTCCCAATCGTATAAAGAATCAAATCCTTTCCTGATGTCCAATTTTTTACCTTGCCGTGAAAGACAAACTTAATCGATTCAGGCACCTTGAGCCATACCTTTCCTGTGGCGAAACATGCGGCAAGGTCGGTGCTTCCAACGCCTGTTGAAAATGCCCCAAGCGCACCGTAGGTACAGGTATGAGAATCGGCGCCGATTACGAGATCGCCGGGCGCTACGATTCCCTTTTCCGGCAGGAGTGCATGTTCGATTCCCATCCGGCCTATTTCGAAGTAATGCTTTAATCGGTGTTTTTCAGCAAAGATTCTCAGGGATTTCGACTGTTGGGCGGATTTAATGTCTTTATTGGGGGTAAAATGATCGGGAACCAGGACAATTTTTTCCGGATCAAAAACGTTCTTTATGCCTGCCTTTTCAAATTCGTCTATAGCGATAGGGGCGGTAATGTCATTGCCCAGGCAGATATCCACATTTGCGTAAACGAATTGTCCCGGATGTACCTCTTTGAGACCGGAGTGTGCAGCGATGATCTTCTCTGTTATTGTCATTCCCATAGATTGTTCTTAACATAGCAGAATGCTTCGTCTTCTCTTGCAAAACGTAAGCAACTGTGGATGATTGTTATTCTAACGAATAGAAATTTAATTTTCTGAAAATCGCGTTCGATTCCACGACTTTAAAAATAAAGGGTCTTGTAAATATTTCTCATGGCACTTGGTGCACAAATCAAAACGGAAGGTCTTATATTCTCCGTTTTCCAACATCTCGGCAGGGTCAGCCGCATCGTCCTCACGCTCGTTCTCTTCTTCCATTTCCTCGATTTCTTCGTCCATATCGTCGTCCATCTCCATAGCGTCACATGCGGTATAAACCTCAATCTTCACCACATACCGAATATCTTCGTCTGCCAGCAATGGTTTTCCGCACATATCGCAAGTATAGTGCACCATTCAAGTTCCTCCAAGTAAATTACCATTTTTAAAACACACTCTTTGCTAAGCCATTGCCCTGAGTCTCTTGATCCGTTCTTCGATGGGTGGGTGAGTGCTAAAAATCGCAGCAAATGAACGACCGCTCAATGGGTTTACAATAAATAGATGCGCAGTCGTCTGGCCTGCGTCCATTGGTCTAACCATTGCTGCCTGTTGTAATTTTTCAAGGGCGCTGGCCAACCCCAGCGGACTTCCGGTCAATTGCGCCCCTCCCTTATCAGCGGCATATTCACGAGAGCGGGAGATGGCCATCTGAATTAAAAGGGCGGCAATAGGGGCCAGAATAGCTAAAAACAAAATTGCAAAACCGCCTCCCCCACTCCCCTCTTCTTCGTCATTCCTGCCGCCATATCCGCCAAAGATGGATGCCCATCGCGCCATGTTCGCCAGCATCATAACGGCGCCCGCAATAGTTGCCACAATAGTTGAAATTAAAATGTCCCGATTCCGGACGTGGGCCAATTCATGCCCCAAAACACCCCGGAGTTCTTCGCGAGAAAGGGAATTAAGCATTCCCTCGGTAACTGCAACAGCGGCATGGCCGGGATTTCTACCCGTTGCAAAGGCATTCATGGCCTGAGTTGGGATGATATACGTCCTGGGCATGGGGAGTCCGGCGCGATCCACTAATTCTTTAACAATCCCATAATATGCAGGCGACTCCTGATCCGATACTTCCTTTGCACCGTACATCTTGAGGACAATTTTATCGCTGAACCAGTAACTGAAGAAATTCATCCCCATCGCAATAGCAAATGCATATACCGCACCCTGCCTGCCACCAAACATACTGCCAACCCAAACAAGCAGCAGGGTTAAGGCAATTAGTAATATGGTTGTCTTAAAATAATTCATACTTACTTCTCCATATATACAACGTTATTGTTACAGGTGATTACAGAAATATTTGAGGAAGGATTCTACGAAATAATAAAACTTATTATTTCTAAATGATTCCGTACTCCCAAAAAATTATTATAAGTACAGCTTATTTTTTGTCAAGGAATTTAATATACGAAGTTTTGGGGATTTTTATGAAGATGCTTGTTCGAGTTTACGATAAATAGCCGTTCTTACCGCATCATACTGTGGAGGGACTTCTACAGGAAGATTTGCAAAGCGTGGGGTTACTTCTTCCAGCGTATTTTCATGATATTGTATCTTAAATTCAGGGAATTTTAAACCATGCGCAGTAGAAATAACAACAACCCTTTCGTGGGGCTTTATCTCTTTCTTCTCCAGCAATTTTATCAGCACTGCAAGGGCTACTCCTGTGTGGGGACAACTAAATAGCCCTGTTCTGTCAGACTGTGCAGAAGCATTCGCAAGCTCATCCTCCGTTGCCTGCTCTACAATACCATTGAACTCTTTCAAAACCTTGATCGCCTTTTTATAACTGACAGGATCGCCTATCTGAATGGCGTTGGCGAGGGTCTTCTGTGCCTTCACGGGTTTAAATTCTTTAAAACCATTCAAATAACTAAGGTACAGAGGGTTTGCCTTTGCGGCCTGCGCACAAACGATACGAGGCAGTTTATTTATCAAGCCCAATTCCTTCATCAGGAGAAATCCTTTTCCCAAAGCCGAGGTGTTACCCAAGTTTCCTCCGGGCACAATCACAACGTCAGGCACCTCCCACTCAAACTGCTGGACTATTTCTATGCTTACCGTCTTTTGCCCTTCGATGCGGAGGGAATTCATGGAGTTGGCCAGGTAGATATTGTTTTTACTGCAAATCTCCTTTACCAGCTTCATGCATCCGTCGAAATCCGTATCGAGAGACAAGGTAAGTGCGCCGTTTGCGATGGGCTGGATGAGTTGCGCGTGAGACACCTTGTTTTTTGGCAGAAACACAATTGCCAGAATACCCGCAGCAGCGCAATACGACGCCAAGGCAGCAGAGGTATCTCCGGTAGAAGCACAGGCAACCGCGGGAATATTCTTGCCTTCGGCAATCATCTGCTTGACCATAGAAACCAGCACGGTCATCCCCAGGTCTTTAAAAGAGCCTGTGTGGGCATTCCCACATTGCTTGATCCATAGGTCTTCGAGTCCAATTTCCTTCCCGAGTCGTTCGGCCCAGAAGAGATTGCTGCCGCCTTCGTATAAGGAAACGACGTTCTCGTTATCAACTGTGGGGCAAACCCATTCCTTCTTGCCCCAGACAGAACTTCCGTAAGGCCACCTGGAACGTCTGTACCGCTCGTCAAAGAGCTTCTTCCAATGGTCAGGTGAGTGCTTGCGAAGCTTATCTATATCATGTGTGACCTCCAGCAGGTCACCGCATTTTTTACACTGGTAGATGACCTCGTTCAGTTCGTATTTTTCATCACACCCTGCAATACACTGAAACCACGCCCGATATGGCATTACCTATTTCCCCTCTCCCAAAACCCACATTAAACTTAATATTAAGGAATTTCTATGTAGGGGTTGAAAATCTTCAACCCCTACTGTTACCATTCAATCCTTATTGCTGAAAGCTGACCGCTGAATAATTGCGTTTTTATTATAGGCAGGGAGACTTATAATTACAAGTAAAATGTGCCTGCTGTGGACATTGAAAGTATTTTAATTTTGACAAAAATGATACTATTTTGATAGGATGCTGAGCACTATGTATTTACAAAATATTTTATCAAAACTTTGCTCGTATTTTCCAAAGGTTAATGCGCAATCTATCAGACAGGAGTTCAAACATGCCTTTAGTGTTGGAACGTCTCACGAAAATAAAACATTAAGCGAAAAGGAGCTCGCCGTTATTTTGAAGCTGGTGTCTGTAATCCAAAAAACAAAACTTACGCTCCCCGCCACGATGTTTCTTGAATGTGCGCAGCCGCTCAATTATATTGGAAGCCAGATGATGGTTTTCTTCAGGCCATTCTTAACCTTTTTCTTTACACCCGCAGATTATGACATATTTCAAGGTATACTTGAAAGGCGGGAAGGTATTAAAAGGATTATCGAGGAGTTAGAAAAGATGGATACTCACCGCAGAGACACAAAGGACGAAGAGAAAGAATAAAAGAGTTTAGCGGTAACGAAGCCCATATCGTAAAGGAAGTGTCATGTGACTGGTGACGAGTGACACGACACGCGTCACACGTCTCACGTCACCTTTTTATAACCTTTGCGTCTTTGCGGTGAACCATTACATTGAAAGAGGATCATAACATTGAACGTTATCATTGCCACAGACTGCGGCAGTACCACGACCAAGGCCATCCTGATTGAAAAAAAGGATGGGGTATACCGCCAAACTTTTCGGGGAGAATCGCCCACCACGGTAGAAGCGCCGTTTGAGGACGTGACCCGCGGCGTCTTAAATGCATTTGCGGAGGTGGAAGAACTCTCCGGACGAAAGATTCTGGAGGGAGAAAAGATTATCACACCGGCACAGGGAAATGTCGGTGTGGACGTCTACGTCTCCACGAGCAGCGCCGGCGGCGGACTGCAAATGATGGTGGCAGGCGCCGTAAAGACCATGACGGCAGAAAGCGCCCAGCGTGCAGCGCTCGGAGCAGGTGCGATTGTTATGGACGTAATTGCCTCCAACGACCAGCGTCTTCCCCACGAAAAGATCGACCGTATCCGGCATCTCAGGCCTGATATGATACTCCTTTCCGGCGGAACTGATGGAGGCACGATTACCCATGTGGTAGAACTGGCAGAATATGTCTCTGCCGCCAATCCAAAACCACGGCTCGGCATGACCTTTCAACTCCCCGTTATCTATGCAGGCAATAAAGAAGCCCGCGAAAAGATCAAAGAAATTTTAAGTAAAAAAACCTCCCTCAATATTACGGAAAATATTCGTCCTACGCTTGAGCGGGAAAATCTCTTTCCGGCTCGTCAAGAGATTCAGAAACTCTTTCTCGAACACGTTATGGCCCAGGCTCCCGGTTATAAAAAACTCATGTCCTGGACGGGGGCGCCTATTATGCCCACTCCGGGCGCAGTTGGACTCATCATGCAGACGATTGCCAGAAAAAACAATATCAACGTAGTGGGTGTGGATATCGGCGGGGCCACCACGGACGTCTTTTCTGTATACGGAGAACTCTTCAATCGTACTGTCAGCGCCAATCTGGGGATGAGTTATAGTATTTCCAATGTGCTGGCCGAGGCCGGGCTTGAAAATATCTTGAGATGGGTGCCATTTGATATCGATGAATCCGACCTCCGAAACAGGATTAAAAACAAGATGATCCGTCCCACGACAATCCCCCAAACACTGGAAGAGTTGAAGATTGAGCAGGCCATATCACGCGAAGCGCTTAGGGTGTCTTTCGAACAGCACAAATCCCTGGCCGTAGGTCTCAAAGGGGTACAGAGGGAACGCGACATCTCAGAAGCATTCAAGCAAGAGGTTACCGGCGAAACACTCGTAGATATGTTAAAGCTGGACCTGCTGGTGGGCAGTGGCGGTGTGCTCTCTCACGCACCGCGCAGGTCGCAGGCCATGCTCATGATGATTGACGCCTTCCAGCCTGAGGGTATCACAAGGATCGCCGTTGATAGTATCTTCATGATGCCACACCTGGGTGTCCTTTCAACGGTAAATGAGCAGGCTGCCACAGAGGTTTTCGAGAGAGATTGTTTGATCCATTTGGGCACGTGCGTCTCTCTCGTTAAAGGCAATACTGGAAAACTTCAGGAAAAATGTATCTCCTATAAAATTGCAATGCCCGATGGCAAAAAGATAGAGGAATCACTTCCGTATGGGGAGTTACGTGTCCATACGCTTGGTATCGATCAAACAGCGGAAATCGAGATTTTGCCCGCAAAAAATTTTGATGTTGGCGCAGGAAAGGGTAAACCCATTATCAAGAAAGTCTTTGGGGGAGTTGTGGGTATAGTCATTGATACCCGCGGGAAACCCATCACATTTGCAAAAGATAAGGCATCGCGGGTAGGACAACTCCAGCGGTGGGCTAAGGCAATTGATGCCTATCCAGAATAAAAAACATTTTTCTTTTTGGACGCAGATGAACACAGATTTAAATCAGACGAAATTTACGGGATTTTTTGTTTTTCGGTTTATTTATCCAGTTAATCCTGTCTAAAAGGACTTGTTATGACACACGCTTATACACCAGGTTTACGCATAGCTGAAAAGACAAAGGTCACGAGCCAGCGCGTTCTGCCCCTGTTAGGTGATGTCATCGTTAAAAAGGGCGATGTCCTGAAGGCAGAGGACGTTGTGGCCAGGACGCATTTGCCCGGCAAGGTACACGCCATCAATGCCGTGAACCGCTTGGGTATTCAGCCCAAAGACCTCCGGGAATACATGCTTAAGAAAGAAGGCGATTCTGTCCGGAAGGACGAACCCATCGCCGAGACCAAACCCTGGGTCAAGATGTTAAAGGCCATCTTGCATTCACCCATCACCGGTACGATTGAAAGCATATCGACGGTAACAGGTCAAGTCCTTTTGAGAGAACCTCCAAAACCAATCCAGGTACATGCACACATAGATGGAGCTGTGATAGAAGTTATGGAAAAAGAGGGTGTGGTTATGGAGACAACGGCCACCTTTATCCAGGGCATCTTTGGCGTGGGCGGTGAGACTGTGGGTGAACTCGCTATTGCTGTAAATAAGCCTGACGACGTACTCACGGCAGACCGTATCCTGCCGGCACACAAAGACAAGATTATTGTGGGCGGCTCCTTTATCCAGCATGACGTTATTGATAAGGCAAAGAAGGCGGGCGTCAGAGGCATCATTGTTGGCGGTTTCGATGATGAAGACCTTAAGAAACTTCTTGGGTATGACCTGGGAGTAGCCATTACAGGCTCGGAGGAAATCGGTATCACGCTCATCATTACCGAAGGCTTTGGCAAGATAGAGATGGCACAAAGGACATTTGAACTTTTAAAATCCCGCACAGGCGCTAAAACCTCGATTAATGGCGCTACGCAGATTCGGGCAGGGGTAGTAAGACCCGAAATCATTATACCACATAACACTACCGGTAGGACCTCTGGAGAAGCGCTGGATAAGCCCATAGGCAGAGGCATGGAAATTGGAGATCAGGTAAGGGTCATCCGCGTGCCATACTTTGGAAAGATTGGCAAAATCAAGTCACTCCCCTTTGCTCCTCAAAAGGTAGAAACCGAGGCAACCGTACGCATCCTCGATGTCGAATTTCCCGATGGTTCCACTGCCACCGTCCCGCGAACAAATATAGAGATGATTGAGGCTTAATAAAACAAACTAAATAAAATAGCGAAAGCAAAAGTAGGATGGATTAAGCTGTCCGGCCTGTGTGCGAAACCCATCATTATTATCTTGTTTAAAATTCCTACAAAAGGCACAAAAAACCCACGATGAATACTTCTCTCCAGTTACCTTTACAAGCAAGAAAATGTAAATAAGTCCAATAATGGATACCCGGAATGGATCAGTTGTATATGCCATAATCATTACTACTTATCTCCTGCACACGTGTAGATAATTATCCTTAAGGATGACTCTTAAATAACGAGGCACATTATTTGCGTTTTTGATGTTCAGGAATTTCAAACTATTGTGATTCCCCTCTAAAAAGAGGGGTTGGGTGTGTGTCGCGGAAAACTTACACACCCCTTTATCCCATAAGCGTTAACTTAAGAAGTTAATTCAATTTAAATGCAATTAAATATCGAATATCGAATATCGAACAGAAAATGTCGAATTATTAAGTTTTTTTCCTTCGAAATTCAATATTCCTTGTTCTGCATTCGATATTTTGCTCTAAAATGCTATAGTTCTTTCTTAAGTTAACGCTTATGCCCCTCTTTATCCCCTCTTTTTGGAGGGGAGGTTAAAAATCGCTGCCTATGGCAGCCTAATTTAATGTTTAGGAATTTCAATCTGTAGGGGCAATTCATGAATTGCCCCTACATTCAAATAAAAAAGTTGCCTCTTCCCCCTGTGCCCCCATCCAGAGGGGGATAGGGGGAGGAGACACTAAGTTTTTCTTTGTGACGTGGTGTCTCAGTGGCGTAAAAAGTCGCCAAAAGCAGTCTAATTAATTCAGGAGAATATCCATGCACTTTCGGTTGAAAATATATATTTGCGTGTCTTTTTTTGTCATCCTTGGCATGTCTGGTTGTTATACGCCTCCTACTCCCATACCATTGACCACAGTGAAACCTCCCGAAAGTACAATGCCTGCTGCGAAACCCCGTAAAAAAGCGGAACCTTATATTACAAGCCAACTGAATCATTATTTTGTGCGAGACTGGAGGTACATTGTTATTCATCATAGCGCCACAGCGTCCGGTAGTGCCGCCGAATTTGACAGATATCACAGAAGAAAAAAGGGATGGGAGAATGGACTGGGATATCATTTTGTGATAGGGAATGGAAATGGTACCCCTGACGGAAAGATTGAGATCGGTAATAGATGGTTAGATCAGATAGATGGCGCCCATGCTGGTGTGGAGGAATACAATCATTATGGCATAGGAATATGCCTTGTGGGAAACTTTAACCAATCTCGGCCAACGGCGGCACAAATGGCTTCGCTTTCGGTATTGGTAGAATATTTGCAAAATAGATGTCATATCTCCTCCGAAAATGTAATCATGCACAGGCATTGCAGGCAAACGGATTGTCCCGGGCGGAATTTTCCATATTATAAACTGCTTGCCAATACCTTTCGTTATTGAACTAAGAGAGGATTCCATGGTTGTAACCGAAAAATCCATTTCAGAAATCTTTCCGCTTCTCACCATTGCATGATAAGGGTCAGGACTGAGGTTTTTCTAAACCAGGTTTTGTAAAGCATTTTCAAATTCTCTGGCATTTTAAGTATATATTAAGTATTATATTCTCTATCGTTTTTTAGAAGGGATTTCCGTATAGTCTGGCGTCAGACGAAATCAGTATACTTACATTCATGAGAATGTAACAAAACAGGAGATTTGAATGAATATTTATGTGGGCAATTTGGCGCGTGAAGTAACCCAGGAGGACTTGGAAGAGGCTTTTAAAGCCTTCGGACAGGTTACATCAGTAACGATTATTAAAGATAAGTTTACTGGCGAACCTAGGGGATTCGGTTTTCTTGAGATGCCTGGAAAGGCTGAAGCCCAGGCGGCAATTGCCGGTATGAACGGCAAGGAGTTGAAGGGGCGTCCGCTGAACGTCAATGAAGCTCAACCGAAAACTGACCGCGGCGGAAGTGGTGGACGTGGCGGTGGTGGACGCGGCGGCAGTGGTGGTCGAGGCGGCGGCGGACGAGGTGGTGGCAGAGGAGAAGGGCGAGGCGGCAGACCGCGTTTCTAGGCTGTGGTATTTATACGAGGCAGAGTTTCCAGGCAATAAACACCTTTGAAAATGCAGGATTCACAGATAAAAAATCCGTGAATCCTGTGTTTTTTGTAGATATGCTTAAAACTGTTTTTTTAATAGGGAATAGATAAAAAGTATAGCGTACTATTCATCCACCTGAATAAAAAACTTCAATAGCAAGATTAAAGACCAGACCCCCTTTGAACCCAGAAGATATTTTATCTAAAATATTTTCAGAATTTTGCATTGGGAAATAAGATGTCTCAAAGGCCATCGTGGGATGAATATTTTTTGCGGATCACCAGGGAAGTAGCCCAGCGATCCACCTGTTTACGGCGTCAGGTAGGGGCAGTGATGGTGATGGATAAACACATCCTGACGACGGGCTATAACGGAGCGCCGAGCGGGCTTCAGCACTGTTTGGATATTGGCTGTTTGCGGGAACAGCTCAAAGTGCCTCCGGGGGAACGTCACGAACTCTGCCGCGGACTCCATGCCGAGATGAATGCCCTGCTCCAGGCGTCGCATTATGGGATAAAAATTGCCGGAGCGACCTTATACAGCACGACCTATCCCTGTTCCCTGTGCGCAAAAATGCTTGTAAATGCCGGGATCAAACGTATTGTTACCCTCACCGACTATCCAGACGCCCTCGCCAAAGAGATACTTGCAATGGCAAATATTAAAGTAGAACTTGTGAAACTGGATAACCATACAAAGTAACGGCTGATCGCCGGGAACCGAATGCCTCGTTATTTCACCACAACATTCACCAGTTTCTTTGGAATGATAATGATATTGACAACTTTCTTGCCATCCAGAAATGCCTTAATGCGTTCGTCGTCCAATACACGTTTCTTCAATTCATCCTCACTCATATCAACCGGCACAGACAGATGGCTTCGGACTTTACTGTTGACCTGGATAACGATTTCTACCGTCTCTTCCTGAATGGCATTTTTATCGTATGAAGGCCATGAATGATGAAAGATGCTCGGTTTGTGTCCCATGATCTCCCACAATTCCTCGCTGATATGCGGAATTAATGGAGCCATTAACAAAAGGATAGCTTCCATCGTGTGGCGAAAGACATTAAAATTAAGCTCTTCCGATGCATTGTGGGGTATAACCACATGAAACGAATCTACATTGTTTAGTAACTCCATCACTGAAGCGATGGCGGTATTGAAATGCCAGGAAGTTTCCAAATCTTCCGTGACCTTTTTAATCGTCTGATTTGTCAGGCGGTAAAGGGTCTTTGCCTCAGGCGAAAGTTTCTGGATATCAATCTCCGTCCGCTGTACTCCGGCATACACCTCTTCATAATCGGTAATCTTCTGCCAGAGACGATTCAGAAACCGATGAGCGCCAATCACTCCGCGGTCATTCCACTCGGCGTCCTTTTGGGGAGGACCGATAAAAAGGATGTAGAGACGCTGGGTATCTGCCCCATATTTGTCAATGAGGATATCAGGACTCACCACATTGCCTCTGGACTTGGACATCTTGGCCCCGTCCTTGATGATCATACCCTGCGTAAAGAGATGTTTGAAGGGTTCTTTAAAATTGATATAACCGAGGTCGTAAAGTACCCTGGTAATGAAACGTGAATAGAGTAAATGAAGGATGGCATGTTCTACGCCCCCGATGTACTGGTCTACAGGCAGCCACTTATTAACCTTCTCCGTAATGAAAGGTTGATTATCATCCTTTGGTGAAAGATATCGCAGGAAATACCAGCTCGAATCTACAAAGGTATCCATGGTATCCATCTCCCGCCGGGCCATACCGGAACATTTTGGGCAGTTCGTATTGTTAAACGAATCCACCTCCGCAAGCGGGCTCATGCCGTGCGGTTTAAATTCAACCTTTTCAGGCAAAATCACAGGAAGCTGAGATTCGGGCACAGGTAACGTGCCACACTTTTCACAATAAATAATGGGAATTGGCGCTCCCCAGTAACGCTGTCTGGAAATGAGCCAGTCCCTCAATCGATAAGTCACCGCCTTTGCGCCCAGACCTTTTGATTCAAGATATTCAGTAATCTTCCGTATCGCATCTGTGTTGGGCATGCCGTTAAAAATATCTGAATTGACCTGTATGCCGTCACCGACATACGCCTCGTTCATCGTGTCTACTTTCAGTTCAGTATCTTTAGGTTGAATAACAACCTGAATCGGCAGCTTGTATTTCCTGGCAAACAGGAAGTCTCGCTGGTCATGAGCGGGCACACCCATAACAGCCCCAGTCCCATATTCCATGAGGACATAGTTGGCTACCCAGATGGGAACCCTGCTGTTATTGACAGGATTGATAACGTACCTCCCCGTAAAGATACCCTCCTTCTCTGTCCCTTCAGCTGTGCGTTCCACCATACCCTGATTACGCGCCCTTTCTACAAAGTCCATCACGGCCTTTTCCTGCGGAGAACCAGAAATTAATTCACCGATAATCGTATGCTCAGGCGCCAGAGAAACAAAGGTCACTCCATAGAGCGTATCAGGACGCGTGGTAAAACACGGCAATACCTTGCCTGAATCTTCTAATGTAAAATTGATGCTGGCGCCCTCACTCCGGCCGATCCAGTTCGCTTGCATGGTCTTCACGCGTTCAGGCCAGCCGTCCAGGAGAACAATATCATCCAGCAGTTTCTGGGCATATTGACTGATACGGAAGAACCACTGCTCAAGGTCTCGCTGCCGTACCGGAGTGTCACAGCGTTCACAGCATCCTTCAACCACCTGCTCATTGGCCAGCACGGTAGCACAGGAAGGACACCAATTCACAGCCGCCTTCTTTTTATAGGCCAGGTTATGTTCGTACAGTTTCAGGAATATCCATTGTGTCCATTTATAATAATCAGGATTACAGGAAGTAAGCTCTCTGTCCCAATCATATCCAACGCCCCAACGGTGGAGTTGCCGCTTCATGGCCTTGATATTATTCTTTGTCCAGGCGGCAGGATGAGACCCGCCCTTGATGGCTGCATTCTCGGCGGGAAGGCCAAATGCGTCCCAACCAATGGGTGACAGCACGTTATAACCCTTCATAATCTTGTAACGCGAAACGACGTCGCCGATGATATAGTTTCTGCCGTGACCCACATGCAGGGTACCTGAAGGATACGGAAACATGACCAGGCAGTAGAATTTATCTTTCGTACCGGTTTCGTTGGTGTGGAATAACCCGCACCCTTCCCAGAATCCCTGCCATTTATTCTCGATATCAGTAAAATTATACTCCCTCTTTGCCATCAAAAACTCCTTAAAACCTTAACCACAGAGACACGGAAAAAGATAGAAAATATATTCAAGTTGTGCACGGAAATCCCCCTTAAAAAAGGGGGACTGAGGGGGTTGTCGATACAAACTAAAACCCGCTTAATTAAAATGAAAATTGCTAAATTCTCTGAGTTTTTCTATTTTGCCATATTTATTCATCATAGCAAAATTCTTGAAGAAGCTAAAATTCTATCAAAATTTCACCCTTAATCAATCTAAATATAAGGCCGAAAAGCCTTGACAATAATCATATATCATGTTATTTTTGTTGTAGCATTTCAGGGTTAGCCGCGAATATTCACGAATGAACCCAAATAGTAATTATTCAAAATGGATGCGAAAGCAGGAGAGAAGTTCGGCATTTGTCCCGGCATTCATATCTTTCTTTCGCGCATATTCGTGTAAATTTGTGGCTCAAACTTACGATAAAACATTAGGTGGGGCTGTGGCGCAGTTGGGAGCGCGTTTGAATGGCATTCAAAAGGTCAGGGGTTCGAATCCCCTCAGCTCCACCAATAAATCAACAAATCCCAAATATTTGACACTTCCAGGTTTCCTTCAAGTGTAGTCGGATTATACAACTTACCAGGTCATACTTCGTTGTGTTCGCGCGGGGCTACCTCTCCACTCAGCACGTGATTACTGGTATAATAATATTGAAAAACCCTTTAAAATTCCTTGTACTTACGCAAAATATGAGAATTTATTCTTTGAACGAGTGTGGAGTTAACTATGAAAACTAAAACTATATATGAAAAAGAAATTTTAAAAGACATACAAGATTTACCTGAGCCTATGCAAGAGAAACTAGCTAGAATTATTCATCTTCTTAAAAAAGAGTTTGTTCAACCTGAACTCAAAGAAAAATCTGCAACAGAAGAATTCCTTTCTGTATGTGGAACATGGGAAGACGACAGAAACATTGAGGAACAAATAAGGGTTATTTATTCGAGTAAAAAATCATCTACAAAAATGGAGAAGGTATTTTGAAATATCTTCTCGATACAAATACTTGTGTTTACTTGCTCAATGGTAATGACATTCTCAAAAGGAAGGTTAAAGAAACCGGTGTTTATTCTTTATCGATATCTAATTGCGTACTGGCTGAATTATACTTTGGGGCATACAATTCAAAGAGAGTTGAGGAGAATTTAAGGAGGATAGACTTATTTAAAAAGGAGGTAACACGGTAAAGTGCTCCGTCAAATTCTATCCTTAATGGTCTAGCCAGGCAGCATACAGCATAATTTATCACACGCACAACCTTATGTCAAGAGTAAAGACCTGACCCTTCAATCCCACTTCAATCCTTCTGCTCCTTAATGAACAGTATCGGCTGCCGACACGATGGTTATTTCGGGGCTCAATCCCTTCACTTGCATTGCGGCTCGTTACCTCCCGCTTCCCGCTCTATACAACCAGTTACCCGATTGCATAGGGGATTAGGTGTTGGGCTGGTGGTTAGCCTTTACCCAAACTGGACTTTCACCAGCAAGAACTAATACGCTTTACTCGGCACACTCATGTTTACCTCCGCTGTTGTGGTTATCTTTGCGACTGCACTTGCGGTCACTTTGACTGCACAAGCGGTGGTTGCCATGATCCCAACCAAGTATGGCCATGTACCGTTGAAGTAATCACCTATCCATAGGCTGTTCAAATTCCGTTCTCCAGAAGATCGAAAGGGTTACATCTTAAAAAATAAATATTGATATTTTCTATTGCGTTATTATAGTGATTTCTTGCCAATTATTTAAGATTTAAGATGTGACCCTCGCTCTCCACTCGCTCTCCACGCTCTCCATCCCGTCAAATTTCTATCCTTAATGGTCTTGCCATGCTGCATAAGTTATCACACGCACAACCTTACGTGACCCCAATATCCCCCAGCCGATGGTTAGCTGGTAGATTCGTTTTGCCCAACGTCAAGCTCTGCAACTACCTGCACAACTGGATCACCTGTTTTTACGTAGCTCTGCTGTTCGTCAAGGTCTTCCCAGGTCTTTTCGTCCGTCTTTAGCGTCTCATATTTCGTCACATATTTCGGCGGCATGAACAAGTCAGAAAAAGTACTACCGGCCCCCAGAGAGAGTCCTTGTCCGCCGACGTTTATCTTACGCGCTTTGTATGTGGAGGCAACTGACAAACTATCTTGGACCTTAACGACTCGAACACGTACCTTGGGTCTCTCTATTGAGCCAAGTACTTCTCCAGAGTCAGGGTCTCTGATGTCTTCACCCTTTGGGTCAAGGACATCGAAGTACATACCGACTACAACACCATCTGCCGAGCCCACGTTAATAGCCAGTTCCCGTGAGTTCAATATTCGTGCTACTTTTCCCCGAATTGGTCTGTCTGTCATTTTCCCCTCTCTGTGTGACCCCTTGAAACAAGCTGGTCGCGAATCTCTTTCACATCCTCGGGCACTATGTCTCGCCAATCCTCAAGGGCATCGTCAGCTGTGGCAATCTGTTCTATAACCATGCCTTCGAGCTTGTCCAGAATCAGGCTTGTGGTAGGGTCCGGATTATTGCCCTGGCGAGCAGCTTGAATTGCAGTCGCCAACCTCGATAGACTGCGATACAGCGACAATAGCCTTCGAAAAGAGCTTCTTGCATGGGGCTTGATGAGTTCTCGGGCTGCTTGGCTGGCTGATTCGCGACCCAGAACATATGACCCGATCAAACCAATACCAAGAGAGAACACCTGTAAAAGCACATTCTCTAACCCTGTGAGGTTCCGATATGTCGCTACTATTGAGAAAAAGATCGCAACCGCCAAAGCCACAGCGACAAGTATGATTCCTGCCCGTTTATCCATACGTCACTCTCAATGTTCTAAGCATACCCCGCCGTCTCTAAACAGCTAACAATGATTATACAGTCAGTATAAAACGGCAACCACAGACTGTCTCGATATATTTAAGAAGTTGCCGTATCTTCTTGTCATGCATTGTAACTACTTTCGCATCAAACTTCTTTTAAATGGAGAGATGATAGGAAATTGTTTTTTCTTTAAAAAGGATGATAATACAAAAATGAAGAAAAATGCAAGCTTTTTTCGGTTTTTTCTGGGGAAAGAACGGGAGCGAACCTTTCCAGGGCTGTCCGAGAATTGGTGTTTTAGTGAATTCTTGTGTCATAATTCTTTTAAGAGACTGTGGGGTCACGGCAACACATACCTATATTATTGATCTTGTGAACCCGAAGGGGTCATGTCGTAATCATTTCATATCAAGATAACTACGCTACCAACTCTCCAAGTAGATAAAAAATTCTCATTTGATTCATATTAGAATTATGTTGAAGAACTATATTATAGACTCTTATTTTATGATGACATTAAATAAAATTGTAAAAAAAGGACACCCATTCCGTTTATTTGCGTGGTTTGACTATTTTATGGAAACAATATTTACCCCTTCCACCATTTTAAAATGTCTTATATTGTTGGTAAGGAGGGTTAAATTATAACAAAGGCAAGTTGCGGCTATTAAAAGGTCGAAATCACCGATCACTATTTTAAGCTTTCTCAGTTTTCCCCGCTCTTTACCGAAGATTTTACATATTTCATCTTCAAGCCCCAGGATTGAGACCCCGGTTAGAAAATCGTCTAAAGCTTTTTTATCCCCTTCAGGATTCGTGGAATAATAAACACCTTCGTATAACTCGGCCAAAGAGATAATGCTAATAGCCAGTCCTTCTTTTCTCAAAGACACAAGTCTTTTAACTGTCTCTCGTTGTCCATTGAGATAATGAATAATCCAGTCGGTATCAATGAGATACGAAGGTGTCATAATTTTGGCTCATTTCTGGTAGATATAAGGCGATCTTCATAAATGTCTTTTATTAGTTTTTCAGCGTCAATAGTTCCCTTCCATCTTCCCGCCGATCTTTCAAATGCATCTTCTTCTCGTTTAGAAGGAATCTCGATTATGGTTATAGTAAGTTCCTTTCCTTCTGCAATATCTATTTTTTCCATTGGTTCAATTACACCCTTGGAAAATCTTGCTTTAATTGTTTTTCCCATTTTTGGCCACCTTTTTTAAATTGTAAAATTATCTGTTTTTTTTGCATATTTTAATTATTGTAGAGTATAAAATTTATTTCTCAATAGTATTTTTGTGTTTATCGTTTTTCTGCATCAACGATGACATTGTTAATTGGATTTGAAATCATCTTAATTTTTTAATGAAATATGTAGTCAACTCTAGCGGAATCCAGCGGAAGGCATCGGAATTACGAGACATTCAAAAAGCCAGGGGTTCGCTACCGTCCTGACTTTGCGACTCGGCGCTGAGCGTGCATACCTTAAATTATAATATTTCTGTTGTATGTATTCTCTTTATGTGATATATTTATTGCGTTGTTACTTCTAAAGGCTTTACTTATTGTGTACCTTTCAAAGTACCCAATGAGTGAGGCCTTTTTTATTTCCTGTAAAAATTTATAAGAAAGGAGGTTAATAGTGAACACATTTTTTGTATGTCCCAGATGTGGTAATGATAAAGAATTTAAAATTTTTACCACGCACTTTCAGGCTATCAGACAGTCGCCTGAGATTGGAAGGCGTGTAGACGAAAGCGATCTTTTGCCTAGTTTACGACAAAACGATTCTTACATTGAATGCAAATGTTGTTTTCAGAGAATTGAGTACGATAGCGCAGCTTCTACCGGAAGAAGATATGTCCAGGCGACACAAAGACTCTTGAAAGCAAAACGCGCTACAATTAATAGAATATCTTAAGTTTTAGATGTTCGACAGCCACAGAGAAATCTTGAGAAGGTATTAACAGACCTTTTCAGGAAATCTGGGCTATGACAATGGCCTAAACACCTCATAAATAATAAATACTTCCTGCGAACCAATAAACTTTCACATCTTTCTATTGCAAGAGTTTCCTGAGTTTTTCTGGCATTGGAGTGGGTCTGCGATTGGCGTTAAGGCAGGCTAGTTTGGTAGAACCTTCTGCAATGAGGCTTTTGTCACTTTCACGTATCACTTTATAACTGAATTCTATCGTGGCATGTTTCAGTTCAGAAACACATGTCTGGATAATCAGGACGTCATCGTAATGGGCAGGTGAGCGAAACCGGCAGTGGGCTTCGGTAACCGGGAAATAGATGTGTTCTTTTTCCATCTCCGAATACGGTAATCCAAGACTCCTTAAATATTCCGTCCGGCCCATCTCGAAATAAACAAAGAAATTGGCATAATAAACGATGCCCATCTGGTCGGTTTCCTGGTAACGAACGCGGGTTTTAATTTCGTGAATTTTCATGGCAAACACTTCGGATTAATTTGGATTATGTCTCTCACGTATTAATTTTCTCCTTGACTAAAACATTATACTAATTAAACTGATTTTATGCGAAACTCCGTAAAATTCAAGTATTATTGTGATATATAGAATTATTTCTGCATAAGTATCAATTTCAGAGAGAATTCAATTGGCGGAGGATATCTGGACTACGATAATCATCGAAGCTACACTAACTAAAATGAAAGTTTATTACGATAACGAAATAGATGCTTTGTATTTAAAGTTAGGCGATGAGCCGCCAGAAGGAGTTATAGAACTTGTCGAAGGGGTTAATTTAGATACAACTTCAGAGAACAAGATAGTGGGTATAGAAATTCTCAATGCCTCAAAGAAAATTGATTTAAAGACAATACTATCTTACGCCATTGAAATGGATAAGGATTTAATACCACAAAAAACCGCCTAAGATGGGTACATAGGGAAGTTCAAGAACTTGCAGACAAGAATTCCCAGCTTCTAAAGACAGATTCGACACATCCTTCCTTAAAATTCAAAAAGATTAGCAAATTGTGGTCTGCGCGAGTAGGTCGCAAGTATCGAGCGTTAGGGCTAGACAAAGGCGATGCTGTTGTATGGTTTTGGATCGGTTCCCATGCTGAGTATAACAAACTGATATCATGAATGGAAGGAATTGACGAGCAGGTACGAAATCAGGAAAAGAAACGATCCTCCCCCTTTATCCCCCTCTGGAGGGGGACAAGGGGAGGATATTTTCGTGGGCAAATTGAAATTTCTTAGCGTTACTATTATTTCCTGCATGCCGTGAGATAGGAATCACTGTACACATGCTGATTCATAATAATTTCCGCAGTTATCGCAGCATCCATCAAGTCCTTGTCAAGCACGTCCATCACGGCGGCATCCAGTCCGTACGAAATCCCCATCGTCAGGAATATACGGGCCAGAAGCCTTTTTTCCTTCGTCCCCTGTGAGAAATTGCTCAAACCAACATTTCTGTGCGGCGGCGGGTCAGAAATCATTTTAATCTGATTGAAGATGTCAAACATGAGCGTAGGCTGCTTCTGATCAACATTAATAGGGAAGAGCACGGGATCAATATAGACCTTTGAGAGGTCAAACTCATGCTCTACCGCCTTTTCCACAATCGTCATAGCAATCTCCATGCGGCGTTCGACATCCTGAGGAATACCGCATTTGTCCATCGTGAGACACATCAGTGATGCGTTATATTCCTTTGCTATGGTCATGTATTTGTCTAACTCTTCAGGGTCTCCTTTTGAAGAATTGATCAAGACCTCGTTCTTGATTACCGATAAACCCGCCTTCAATACATCAAATTTCTGGCTA
>Ga0209212_1003758_pt1 | contig 19578 bp, 17 predicted proteins | sample RifGroC2_FD_183996 | JGI IMG/M metagenome (GOLD analysis project Ga0209212, IMG submission 183996) | Groundwater microbial communities from Rifle, Colorado, USA - Groundwater C2 (SPAdes) (version 2) | ecosystem: Environmental > Aquatic > Deep subsurface > Groundwater | place: Rifle, Colorado... | reverse complement strand
CGCACCGGCCGAGTCGTTTCTGAAAATGAGTCACTGCCCGGAGCATTCCATGCGCCCTATCCTGCCAGATTGCAGAACACCATTGTTCTTTCACAACAAAAAATCCCGGAGCCGCCCCCGGGATTACGTATTCAACCAACCTGATGCGTTACGCAAAGTTCTTCGCTACGAACTCCCAGTTCACCAGGTTATTGAGAAAGGTCTCGACGAATTTGGGGCGCAGGTTGCGGTAGTCGATGTAGTAGGCATGTTCCCACACGTCCACGCACAGCAGCGCCTTGTCGCCGGTGGTAAGCGGCGTGCCGGCCGCGCCCATGTTGACGATATCCAGGCTGCCGTCGGCCTTCTTCACCAACCAGGTCCAGCCGGAGCCGAAGTTGCCCACCGCGGAAGTCTGGAAAGCCTTCTTGAAATCGTCGAGGCTGCCCCACTTCTTGTTGATCGCATCCGCCAGCGCACCGGCGGGCGCACCGCCACCATTCGGCTTCATGCAGCTCCAGAAAAAAGTATGGTTCCACACTTGCGCGGCATTGTTGTAGAGACCGCCGGCAGGGGCCTTCTTCACGATGGCTTCCAGGTCGAGGCTCTCGTATTCGGTGCCCTTGATCAGGTTGTTGAGATTAGTGACGTAGGCCTGATGGTGCTTGCCGTAATGGTATTCGAAAGTTTCCTTGGACATGTGCGGTTGCAGCGCGTCCATCACATAGGGTAATGCAGGCAGGGTATGTTCCATCGTCGTTCTCCTTAGAGGGTCAGCAAGTTGAAGCACGTTGATTCTAGCCAAATGGCCGGTAGCAAACAATGACCTGTATCACCTATTTCCACTATTGAAGTGTACCATTTTGGCATGAATTCAATGCCACGCTTTCTGTGCGATGAAATGCTCGGCCGGCTGTGCCGCTACCTGCGCGCCGCCGGGTACGACGCGCTGCTGGCCAACGGCGGTCGCAGCGACGCCGAGTTGCTGCGGCAATGCCGCGAGGAAGGGCGTTACTTCCTGACGCAGGACCAACTGGTGCAGGAACACAAAGCCGCTCGCGGCGTGGCGCTGCTGCTGCCGCAGGGCGACCTCGACCGGCTTGCCGCCGCGCTCGGCACTCACTTCAAACTCGACTGGCTAACCCATTCCTTCACCCGCTGCCTGGAGGACAATACTCCTTTGCTTGCGGCAGACGCCGCAGCCGTGGCGCGCGCCCCCGCCGATGCGATCAGGCCGGATGAACCGCTGTGCCATTGCCCGGCGTGCGGACGGGTCTACTGGCGCGGCTCGCACTACAAGCGCATGCATGCGAAACTCGAAACATGGCAGTTGGCTAAAGCATCTGCCCCGCCCGTGACGGCGCTCTGAAACGACTTACAGCGTCGCGCTGCGACCTTTTGCTGCTCCGTGCTTCACGGTGAAAATCCTGAAAATCGGTAGTGGACACTTTGCCAGATAATTTCCGGTAACTTTGTTATGCTAGCCGCCATGAAGGTGAGCGAAATTCTGGCGATACTGCACAAAGACGGCTGGCAACTCGTCGCCACGCGCGGCAGCCATCGCCAATTCAAACACCCGGAGAAAACAGGGCGTGTCACAGTCGCAGGAAAACCCAGCGATGACTTGGCTCCCGGAACATTAAACAGTGTCTTCAAGCAGGCTGGACTCAAGGAGTAAAAACATGCGCTACGCCATCGTCGTTGAAAAAGCCGGGAATAACTATTCCGCCTACGCGCCGGATTTACCCGGATGCGTCGCCACCGGAAGCAGCGTTAAAGAAGCGGAGCAGGAAATTCAGGCCGCTATCCAGTTTCATATTGAAGGGCTGCGCGAAGACGGTCTACCGATTCCAGAGCCCTCCAGCGTGGTTGAGTATCTGGAGATTGCTGCGTGATTGCTGGCTAAAACCGAAGCTGACCCGTTTTGTTGTTTTTCCAATAGACACTCCTATCCAAATAAATTTACTTTCCACAACACCCGACTTAGACAGCCCAGAACTGGCAATGCTAGAAGCACACTCCATTGCGGATAATGCATTCGAATATAGATTTGCAGTTGATCCTGATGAACATCGAAATAGCATTTGGTTATTTAGCATTCACCAATCTCATTGGGTTCAATCGTCAACGGGATTACTTTCGATGATGTGCTCTAACCCTTTAGCCCGCCTAACACGCGTAATGCAGAACCCGCTATAGGGCGGAACGCATAGCGGTTTCGCCGGATAGGTTGTAAACATCCGGCGGATCACCCGCGAGGGGCATGCACCCTACATCTCGCTCAACACCCCATCCGCAAACAGCAGCGCGCAGCGCACCTTCTTGCCCGCATACACCGTCTGCATCGCTGTCCGGTATTCCTGCATCTGTGCGCGGTAGCGTGCCGCATCTTCGCTGTCGCTCAGCTTATAGTCCAGCACCCACACTTCATCGTCGAATTCCCCCAGCCGGTCGATGCGTTTCAGCTCGCCGCGCGCATTGACGTAAGGCATTTCGTTGCAGGCGCTGCGGTATTGCCGCGCATCGAAGAAGCGCGCGAGTTGCGGCGAGGTGAGCAGGTGTTGCGCCTGTTGCCAGAGGGTTTCCATTTCGGCGGAAGGGATACCTAGGCGTTGCTGGAGTTCATGCTCGTCCCTCGCGCCGCCCTCTGTGAGGTGTTGCAGCAGCGCATGCAGCCAGATGCCACGCTGTTGTTGCGGGGTGTTGCGGGTGGCGCGTTTACCGGTGGGAATGATGGATGGTAGTTTTACTTTATTCTCATCCATCCCTCTCCCCTGCCCCTCTCCCGCCTGCGGGCGAGGGGTAACGGCACGAAGAGGGTTCGGCATTTCACCCACCACCGCCGCGATGCGGTCGTACCACGACAGCGCCTTCTTCTTTTCTTCCTTGTCTTCGCCCTTGCTGTTGCCGCTGACGATCAGCGCCTGTTGCGTGCGGGTCATGGCGACGTAGAGCAGGTTCATCTCTTCGCGCGCCTGTTGCGCGGCATCCTGCTCGAACAGCGGCGCGCGTTTTTTTCCGCGCGAGGCCTGGTCGGCATACAGGGAGAAGTGTAGCGGCTGCGGCTCGTGCGTCGGCCAATCGAGCAAGACGTCGTTGCCCTCCCGGTTCTTCTTTTCGGCGTTCGCGTCCAGCAGCCAGACGATGGGCGCTTCCAGCCCTTTCGATTCGTGCACGGTGTAGATGCGCACCGCGTCGCCCGCCGTGCCGAGCCTGCCTTCGTCCGGCGCGTCGTCGGGGCTGTCGCGCAATTCGCGCAGCTCCTGCAGGAAGCGCGGCAGGCTGGGGTAGCGCCCGGCATCCACACTCAGCGCGATCTCCATGAACGCGTGCAGGTTGGCGGCGACCTTGGCGCGCATCTCGGGCGGCAGCACGGCGGCATAACGCGCCAGTACGTCGCCCTCGAAATAGATGCAGTCGAGCAGATCGTGTACCGGGAGTTTGTCGGCGAGCGCGAGCCAGTTTTTTAACAGGCTGGCGGCACGTTGCAGCGCGGGCGATGGCTCGGCGAGGTGTTGCAGGCGTTGCCACCAGCTTAGTTTTGCCCCCTCTCCCGCAAGGGGCGAGGGGGCAGTTTGGGCGAGAAGCATCAAGTCCGCATCGCTGCACGCGAAGATCGGCGTGCGCAGCACCTGTGCCAGTTTGATGTCAGCAAAAGGGGTAATCAGGAAAGTCAGCAGCGCCTGCACGTCTTCCGCCTCCAGCGTGTCGAGCAGGCCGCCGCGCCGCGAGCTGAGGAAGGGGATGTGGTGCGCGCGCAACGCTTCTTCGTACACGGCGAGGTGGGTGCGGCTGCGCACCAGCACCATGATGTCGCCGTAGCAGGCGCGGCGCTCTTCGCCGTCTTCATTCACCGACCAATCGCTGACGATAGTTTTTAGCAGGTCGGCGAACTGCACGGCTTCCTTGTGGCGCGCGCCCTCCTCGGCTTCTTCCCTCGGCGTGGTGAGCGGATCGCGCAAGATGAGCGGCGCATCCTCTGCCGTTCCTTCCTTGACCTGCTCGGCAACCGCCAGCGGCAGCACCGCCACATGGCCGGGTAAGCCGGTTTGTTCGGCCGTGTGCGGCTCGAAATCCACGAAGCCTTCGGGATGGCCGGCGAACACGGCATTGACCACATCCAGCACGGCGGGCGCGTTGCGGCGGGTGTGATTGTTGTGCAACTCGTGCGCCGCGAAATGCTCCTTGAGGTAGTCGCGTGCCACGCCGAACAGCCGCGCATCGGCACGGCGGAAGCGGTAGATGGACTGCTTGGGGTCGCCGACGACGAACACGGTGGGCTGCGACTCGACCGCCACCGCCGCATCGAACCACGCGCGCAATATCTGCCATTGCAGCGGGTTGGTGTCCTGGAATTCGTCCAGCAGCACGTGGCGATAGCGGCTGTCGAGCTTGTACTGCATGGTCTCGGCGTGTTCGCTCTGTTGCAGCAGGCGGCACAGTTGCCATTCCAGGTCTGAGAAATCCATCTGCTGCTTTTGCTGCTTGAGCGCCTGATAACGCTCAAGGAAGGCCACGCCGCAATGCAGCACCGCTTCGTTGAGGCGATACGCCTGCTGCTCGGCAAGCGTGTCGCGCACTTCCTGAAGGCTATCGAATAACGCCTCGCGCGCAACGAGGAACGCTTCGGCAGCCTGCTGTTTAGTCGGTTTGAAGCTGCGCGGCTCGCCTGCCAGGGTAAAGAGCAATGGCTGCGCCTTCTCAAAGCGCTTTTCCGGTTCCGAGTCTATCCACGACCGTTCCAACTCGCTCGCCTTGCTCTTCTGGGTATCCGTGCCATTGCCAGCCAGTTGCCGCACAAAAGCGAAAAAAACCTCTTCGCTATTGCCGCACATTCCCCAATCTTCAACCGGGTCGAATTCCATATCCACGGCAAGATCGGCGCGCAGGTTATCCAGCGCGAATGCCAGCGCATCCGTCTGTCCCTGGGTATAAGCCCACCACTCGGCGCGTTTGCCGAGGAAGTTGAACAGCAGCTTGCGCGTGGTGAACAGGCCGCACTCGCCGAACAGCCACTGCATAAGCTGCGCCTCGATACCCTCCGGCTGCTTGCGCATCTGCTCCAGCAATTCTTCCCAGGCCTCTTCCTGCTCGCTGCCCGCGCGCTCCAGCAGCGACGAGCCCTGCATCACGTCGGCGTTCAGCGGCGCGCGCTGCATGACCTGCATGAACCAGCCGTGGAAGGTGCTGATGGTGATGCCGGGCTGCGCCAGCAACACGTTGCTGTACAGGCTGCGGGCGCGTTGCAGTTGTGCGTCGGTCAGATTATCCACGCCGCGCTCGGCGAAGAATTGGCGCACCGCCGCCTCGTCACCCATCGCCAGCTCGCGCAGCCAGAATTGCAGACGCGCCTGCATCTCCTGCGCCGCCTTGCGCGTGAAAGTGATGGCGAGAACCGGCGCAGGCTGCGCGCCGTCCAGCAGCAGGCGCACGATGCGCGACACCAGCAGCCAGGTCTTGCCGCTGCCCGCGCAGGCTTCGACGACGACGCTGCGTTTGGGATCGAGGGCGATATGGTTAGTCATGCCCACTCCCCTTTCCGGCACAAACCGCGCATCTCGCAATACACGCACACGGCACCGATACCGTTCGCGGGCAGGCCTGCGCCGCCGCGTATCTCGCCCATCGCCTGCACCAGACGCTCGGCATTGAGTTGCGCCAGCAGGGGAACGTCATGTTTCGATTCCACCAGCTTCACCTTTCCATTCTCGATGCTGACGAATGCCGCATCTGCCGCTTCATGCGCGTAGGCGTAGCACGCCAGTTGCACGTCTTCGCCCGGCTCGCGCAGCTTGTTGCGCAGCACCTGCTCGCTCTGCGTCTTGTAGTCCAGCACAAGTTTTTCTTCTTCCCTGACATCCAGCCGGTCGATGCGTCCGCGCAGACGCACGCCTTCCAGTTCCCAGTCGAAAGCGCTCTCCGCTTCGGCGTAGCGCCAGCCTTGCGCTTCGTTCCCTCCCTGCCATTCAAGATAAGCGGGCAGCGCCGCGAACCAGCGCGCCAGCCAGGCACGCGCGGCGAAATCCTGCTGCAGCAGGTCGGCGAAGACCTCCTCGCTGATCCGGCGCAACGTTGCTTCAAGTTCATCGGCAGGATGCCCGCTCACTTGCGGGTAGTGTTCATGGAAGCGGCGCAGGATGTCATGCACGCGCTCGCCGTAATCGCGCTTCTCGATGCCTTCCTGGACTTCGTCCAACTCGTTCAGGCGCAGGATGTGCCGCGCATAGAACTGGTAGGGACAGGCAACCAGTGAGTTGTAGGCACTGATAGAAACGCTTGCCGGCACAAGCTCTGCCGCCACATTCGGCGCAGGCTGTGCGGCCTGCGGCAACTCCACGTGATGCGCCTCTTCTGCCGCAAGAAAGGCATGCAACTCGCACTCGCCCAGGTCGTCGCCGTGGGCCAGCGTATGCAAGTCGCGCAACATCTCCAGATACGGGCTGAGCAACCCTTGCTCACCGTTACGATCCTTCTGCCAGGTGACCAGCACGCAGTCGTTCAGCGCCAGCAGGGCCAGCAGGTCGTCGCTTTGCCGCGCGGCATGGGTGCTGCGCGTAGGCAGGTTGAGTGCGCTGCGCACCGCATCGTTGAACCAGCGCCCGCCGTCCGCCGCGCCGGGCAGATGGCCGGCATCGCACCCCAGCAGCAGCACCGCATCGAAGACACGCCAGCGCGTCGCCGCGAGGTGGGTGAAGCGCACCGGGCTGTCAATGCCGCTGTCGCGGTAAGTCTGCGCGCCCAGTTGCTGCGCCAGCCAGCGCCGCCACTCGGCAAAGCGGTAACGCCCTGCATCGGCCGCCAATTCCTGCTGCCAGACCTCAAGCGCGCGCAGCAATTGCGCACCTGCCTCATCCTGCTGCAGGCCGGTATCGATACCCAGCACGCGCAGGCTTGCTCGCAATGCTTCCAGCCATTCCGCCAGCGTTCTTTTTTTGTTCTGTTCCAGCAGCATGCCGGCCTGGCGCAGGCGCGCCAGCGGCTGATGCAGCACCGTTTCGTGCTCGGCCAGCGCAACGAATTTTTCCAGCCCGGCCACCACGCCCTGTTTGCGCAGTAGTTGTTCCAGTTGATACACCGCTGCCTTGCGTTCGCTAGCCGTCATATCGGCGAAGATGAACGGCGACTTGAGCAGGTCGAGCAGGTCGTGGTGATAGAAATCACTTTGCAGCGCGGTGAGCCAGCGATCCAGCACCGTACACACCGACATTGTGTCGAAGGTCCAGCCGGTCTCGTCCGCCACCAGCACTTCGGCGCGCTCCAGCAACGCACGCATGCGCCGCGCCGCCACGCGGTCCTGCGCCACAATGGCGATGTCGCGCTTGCCTGCTGCGAGCCAGCGGCGCACCTGCATGGCGGCGGCGCGCGCTTCCTGTTCGAGACTGGTTGCGGCGAAGAAGCGCAGCCTGCCGCCGAGCGGCGGGATAGGTTGCGAGCGCAGCCCGGCGGAATGCCCAGTGGAATGCCCAGTGGAATGATTGCGCAGCAACCCGCTCCATTGCGGCGCCATCTCGCGCAGATCAAACACCTCCACCGCCGCGCGTTTGGCATATTCATCGAGGAAGCATTGCTCGAACGCCTCCCAGCCGGAAGCGCGCAGCACATACAAGGGCCGGCTTGCCTGCGCCGCCAGCTTCGCCAACCGTTGTTGATAGGAGCGCGCCGCGTCCAGTTCAGCGCCTGCCTGCATCGCGTGCCACAGCTCGAATACCAGCCGCGCCTCCAGTTGCAGCGCAGTGTTCTGTCGCGCCTGATACGCCTGCTGCACGGCGGCGGCGAACGCTGCCGCATCGCGCGGCAAGGTATCGAGCGCATGGGTGAGCTCATCGAACAGCGCGAGCAACTCCTCCGCCATGCTCCACAGGTCGGCATTCTCGAACCACTGCTGCTTGCGCAGGTGCTGGTACAGCAAGGCGCTGCGCTGGCTGTCGGTTGCGACGGGCGCATCGAGCGGAACGGATTGCGCCCAGTCGTTGAGCGTCACCATCTGCGGCAGCAATAGCGCGGGGAGCTTGGCCGCTGCGCCTAGCGCCTGCGCCAGCGGCTGGGCAACATGGTAATTGGGCAACAGGACGATCGCCCGGCGCAGGTCGGGCAAGTCCTGCGCATGGCGGGACAATATCTGCTTTGCTGCTGTTTTATAAATACCGGAATTCAAGGCGGCCTCTGCACAATGTATCGTAGGGGCGCGATGAATCGCGCCCCTACCGTTCGAGGAAACGCAGCTTGTCCTTCAGGCCGCGCCATTTGTCGGCATCGGCGGGCGCGTCCTTCCTCTCGACGATGGGTTTCCAGCGCTTTGCCAGTTCGGCATTCAGCGCGGTGAATTGGCGCTGATCCTCTGGCAAGTCTTCCTCGGCGAAGATCGCATCCGCCGGGCATTCCGCGACGCACAGCGTGCAATCGATGCACTCATCGGGGTCGATCACCAGAAAGTTCGGCCCTTCGCGGAAGCAATCCACCGGGCACACCTCGACGCAGTCCGTGTATTTGCACTTGATACAATTTTCCGAAACAACATAGGTCATGGCGGCGCTCCAATTGATCGAAAGTCGCGGCATTCTAGCAGAGCACAAGGTCTATTTCAGCTTCGATGAATCCGCACAAAGCTAAAATGTACAAGCTACAATGCGCCTTGACGCTTTGTTTACCCTGAGTGTAAACACGGTTGCGGTATCCGTTTTGCGACTTGTTAACTTTTTGGAGGGAGTTATGCCGAAGTTCGATTTCTCCGTGACTACACGCGATGGGCAAAAAGTCGAGAGTGTCCAGATTTACGGCAAGGACTTGCCGGATGCGGAACGCAAGCTGCGCCAGATGTACCACCATTGCCAAGTGACGCAATGCAGGACAGTTAGCCACGAAAAAGAATTATCGCAATCGGCGGACATCGAAGACGTGCTGTCGTTGATCGTCAAGCAAGGCTGACGACGGCGGATATTCACGTTTCGGACACTGCAGTGCTTTCCGGCTCCCGATGCGCTATTCGATAAACCCGCCCGCCATCAATTCATCGAGCAGCGCATCGTAGTCTTGCGCGCCGCGGCTGTTGGGCGCGTGCTCGAAGATGGTCTTGTTTAACGATGGGCTTTCCGCCAGGCTGACGTTTTCCGAAATGAGCGTCCGGCAAACATCCGCGCCGAATTCCGCCTCTGCCATCAGCAGGACATTCCTGGCCATGCGCCGCCGCGAGTCAAAACGCGTGAGTAGATAACGGCGGTTTACGCGGCGCTTCAGCACCCGTTCAAGCGCCTGAAGGGTTTTTTGAATCTGGATGGCGCCCTTGAGGGACAGGTAATCCGCAGACATGGGGACGATAACACCATCGCTGGCAAAGATGGCATTCAACGAAAGTACGCCAACCAGCGGACAACAGTCGATTATCCAGTGCTTATTTACGCCTTCCATTTTTTCCGCCTGCAAGCTCAAATTCAGCTTGTTGATCGCGTTGTAACCCTTGCCGTATAGCGCGTCCACCTTGGACAACTCGATGTGCGACGGAATGATACCGATTCCGCTGACCGAGTCCTGAATCATTTCACGCAGGGGGCGGTTACGCTGAAACAGGCTGTAAATGCTGTCATCTCCAGATTGGACGGTGACACCGGTAATGGCGCCGAATTGCGCCTGCGGATCAAAATCGATACCTACCGTTCTGTGCCCGCGACGCACCAACGCGGCGGCAAGATTGAGCGACGTGGTCGTTTTGCCGACCCCGCCCTTCTGGTTAAATACAGCGATTATCGTCATGGTCCGGTGAGGGTCAGGATTAATTTCATATTGCAATTCGGGTCATTTTAGCAGACTAAAACCACACACCGATTTTGCCACAAGGGTTAACCCCCCCCAAAAGCCGGTGACCACTTCGACAGGCTTGTTGTACCTACCTCAAAGGAGCCAAGAAATTGGTTATACATGGCTTTACCGGGATTGGCCAAACCGCCTATAATCGCCGAAAATTCGTAACAGACCGGACGACATGAACGCCATCCACATTCTCATAGCACTCGCCGCAGCCACGCTGACCGGCTGCGCTTCCACCCAGGCAAACAATCCGGCCGACCCGCTGGAGTCGTTCAACCGTGGCGTGTACCAGTTCAACGATACTCTGGACAGAGCCATCGCCAAACCGGTCGCGCAGGGTTACAACGCCGTCATGCCGGCTCCCGGCAAGATCATGGTGAGCAATTTCTTCTCCAACCTGGATGAGGTCATCGTCACCGTCAACGACCTGCTGCAATTCAAATTCTCCCAGGCCGCCTCCGATGGCTCACGTTTCCTGTTCAACAGCACTTTCGGCATATTCGGCCTGTTCGATGTCGCGTCCCGGCTGGAAAAACATAACGAAGACTTTGGCCAGACGCTGGGCTACTGGGGCATCGGCAGCGGGGCGTATATCGTGCTGCCCATTCTCGGGCCAAGCTCGGTGCGCGACGGCGTGGGACTATACATGGACAGCCGCCCGAGCAGGCTGCGCCATGTGGATCATATCCGCACCCGCAACCAGTTGTATCTGGCCAAGGCGGTCAATCGCCGCGCACAACTGCTGGATCAGGAAAAAGTGCTGGATGAAGCGGCGCTAGACCGTTACGAATTCATCCGCGATGCCTATTTGCTGCGCCGCCAGAGCCTGGTATATGACGGCAACCCGCCGCGCGAAGAATACGATTACGACGAAGAAAGCGACTTCGAATACCGGCAAGTGCCGATCCCCAATGTGCCTTCATCGCGACACGACAGCACGCCTGCGGTCCGTCTTTCCGGCACGGCACAGCAACCGGCATTTGCCGCATCAGCCATCGATGCCGATCGCACCGGCGTCCACAAGGTATGGATTGCGCAGCGTACCGGTATACGCTAACCATGCCTTGAGATTTGCTTCGCTTGTATCGCGCAAAGACCGGTTAAATATAAAAGTAGCGACGGCAAACAGCGTGAACAGAAAGAGATAATGCAGAGAATTTTCACCCCCGCCATCGCCGTGCTGAACCGCTTTGGCTACACCATGAAATTCACGCTGCTGTGGCTGTTGTCCATGGTTGCGATTGCCGTGGTGGCATACAGCCTGTTCGCCAGCATTGAGCGGGTTATCCAACCCTCGCAACGGCAACTGGAAGGCCTGGTACTGGTCAAACCGATCTCCCGGACCGTGCAGACCATCCAGTTGCACCGCGGGCTTTCCGCCGCACTGCGCGGCGGCAACGAAACCATGCGGGACAGGCGTGCCGCACAGGAAAAAGAAGCCGCAGCGGCTTTCAAGGCCATGGAAGGAAAGCTGCCTGCCAGCCTGGCCTCCGGCGAGGATTTCCGGCTGGTCAAAACAAACTGGGAGCGGTTGCGCAAAGAAGGCTTGCATTTAACGGTCGCCGAAAATTTTGCCGCGCATACCCACCTGATCGAGCAGCTCCAGCTATTCGAGGTGTTCGTCGCCGACGACTATCTGCTGACACTGGACCCGGAACTTGCCACGTTTTACCTGATCGACACCGCCGTCAACAAGCTGCCGCATACGCTCGAACACCTCGGACAGCTCCGCGCGTACGGCACCGGCATCCTGTCCAGGAAGCAAATCACCGGACTCCAGAAAATCGAATTGGAGGTCATGGTCGCCGAACTCGGCAATACGCTCAAGCTTCTCGGCATCAACCTCGACAAGGTCGGACGCTATAATCCGGCGCTACAGAAATCGCTCGTGGCGATGTCCGGCGACATCACCGGTTCGTCGCGGCAGATCACCGGCCTGGTGGCATCGGACATCCTCGCCGGCCATTTCGCCACGCCGCCCGACGAATTTCTGGACATCGCCACTGCGGCAATCGACAAGAGTTATGCGCAAATGTATGACTCGCTGCTGCCGACCGTCGAGGCGCTCATCAAGGCGCGCATCGCCCGGGCAAGAAACACGCTGTACACGAGCACCGGGATCGCCTTGCTGGCGTTTCTGCTGGTGGTCTATTTGTCGGTCAGCATCTATTACGCCATTGTCGGCGGCATCCAGTCGCTGGCCCGCTCCGCGCGCGCCTTTGCCGGCGGCGACCTGAATACGCGCATCAAACTCGACACGCGCGACGAGCTCAGCTGGGTGGGCGACAGCTTCAATGAAATGGCCGACGGGTTCAAAGCCCTGCTTGAGGCGCACCACGAAGATGAAGCGCGCCTGCGCGCCACCATCGAAACCGCGATGGATGCCGTGGTGCAGATGAATGCCGAAGGGATTATCACCGGCTGGAACAGCCAGGCGGAAAAGATTTTCGGCTGGACGCACAAGGAAGCGGTCGGGCAGGCGCTGAGTGAAACGATCATCCCGCCCCAGTACCGCGAGGCGCACCTCCAAGGCATGGCGCATTTCCTGGTCTCCGGCGAGGGGGCCATATTGAGTTCACGACTCGAACTGCTGGGGTTGCATCGCGACGGCCACGAGTTCCCCATCGAACTATCCATCACCGCAATTAACACGGGCGGCAAGTATGAATTCAACGGCTTTCTCCGCGACATCACCAGGCAGAAAGAATCCGAGGAACTGATCTGGAACCAGGCCAACTTCGACACCCTGACCGGCCTGCCCAACCGCCACATGTTTCACGACCGCCTGGCGCAGGACATCAAGAAATCGCATCGCGCCGGCCTGAAAACGGCGTTGCTGTTCATCGATCTCGACAAATTCAAGGAAGTCAACGACACGCTGGGGCACAGCATGGGCGATATCCTGTTGCAGGAAGCGGCGCGCCGTATCAGCGGTTGCGTGCGCGAGTCCGATACCGTGGCGCGGCTGGGCGGCGACGAATTTACCGTCATCCTGGCGGAACTCGACGACACCGGCAGCATCGAACGGATTGCCGAAAACATCCTGCAAACCTTGGCCAAACCGTTCCGGCTGTGCGACGAAATGGCCTACGTGTCGGCCAGCATCGGCATCACGCTGCATCCCGTCGACGCCACCGAGGCGGAAGACCTGCTCAAGAACGCCGATCAGGCGATGTATGCCGCCAAGAATGAGGGGCGCAACCGCTTCAGTTATTTCACCCAGTCGATGCAGCAGACGGCACAGATGCGACTGCGCCTGACCAGCGAGTTGCGCGGCGCGCTGGCTGCCGGCCAGTTTAGGGTTTATTACCAGCCCATCGTGAACCTGGCTACCGGCCGCATCATCAAGGCGGAAGCGCTGATCCGCTGGCAGCACCCGGAGCGCGGCATGGTCAGCCCGGTCGAATTTATTCCGCTGGCCGAAGAAACCGGCATGATTGTCGAGATCGGCGACTGGATATTCAGGGAAGCGGTACGCCAACTGAAGCAGTGGAGAACGCTGTATTCCCCCGAGTTCCAGATCAGTGTGAATGTATCGCCTGTCCAGCTCGGCAATATCATCGGCAGTTCAGACCAGGGTTCATACAAGGCCTGGTTCGGTTATTTGCGGGAACTGGGGTTGCCGGGGCAGAGCGTGGTCATCGAAATCACCGAAGGGTTGCTGCTGGATGCAGATTCCTCCGGCATTACCGGCAAGCTGCTCGAATTCCGCGACGCGGGCATCCAGGCGGCGATCGACGATTTCGGCACCGGCTATTCGTCGCTGTCCTACCTGAAGAAATTCGACATCGACTACCTGAAGATCGACCAGTCGTTCGTGCGCGATCTGGTGACCGACCCGGACGACATGGCGTTATCCGAGGCCATCATCGTAATGGCGCACAAGCTCGGCCTGAAAGTGATCGCCGAAGGGGTAGAAACGGAAGCGCAGTACCAATTACTGTCCGTTGCGGGATGCGACTACGCGCAAGGATACCTGTTCTCGAAGCCGGTGCCGGCTGAAGCATTCGAGGAATTATTGAAAGGGCAGCAACCGGAAAGCCATCACTACCAGATTTAACCTAAAAAACGCAGTTAGCCACAGATTTACACGGATAAAACAATACATTGTGGGGTGTTGGCATTTAACCCAAATGGTGCAGGTAAAAGTTGATGCAACCCATTGTTAATCTGTGTAAATCTGTGTTCATCCGTGGCTCAATTTCGTTTTTCAGGATAACTGCCCAATGAAAAAGGCCTGCATCACGCAGGCCTTTTTTGTCTCCATCGCCGTGATGTTTAACGCGCAGAACGCAGCGCTTCGATCCGCTCGTCCAGCGGCGGGTGGGTCATGAACAGCTTGGCGAAACTCCTGCCGCCGGAAATGCCGAAGGCAGCCATCTGTTCCGGCAAGGTCGCCTGTTCGTGGTTGCCCTTGAGGCGTTCCAGCGCGGCGATCATCTTCTGCCGCCCGGCCAGATTCGCGCCGCCCGCGTCGGCGCGGAATTCGCGCTGGCGCGAAAACCACATCACGATCATGCTGGCCAGCACGCCCAGCACCAGTTGCGCCACGATTTCCGCAGCAATCATGCCGATCCCATGACCTCGATCATTCTTGAGTATCACGCGATCGACGAAGTAGCCAAACAGTTTGGCGAAGAAGATCACGAAGGTGTTCACCACGCCCTGAATCAAGGCCAGCGTCACCATGTCGCCGTTGGCGACATGACTGATTTCATGCGCCAGCACCGCCTCGGCCTCGTCGCGACTCATGCTGCGCAGCAGCCCGGTGCTCACCGCCACCAGTGCGTCGTTGCGGTTCCAGCCGGTGGCAAACGCATTCACGTCGGGCGCGTCGTAAATCGCCACTTCCGGCATGCCGATACCCGCCGAGATTGCCTGGCGTTTCACGGTGTCCACCAGCCAGCGCTCGGTCGGGTCGCTCGGATTCTCGATCACCCGCGCGCCGACCATGCGCTTGGCCGACCATTTGGACATCGCCAGCGAGATCAGCGAGCCGGTAAAACCGATCACCGCCGATAGCACCAGCAGCGCATTGAAATCAATCGCACCGGTTTCGTCTATCCAGCGATCCACGCCGAGCAGGCGCAAGGTGATGCTGATTACGACCAGCACCGCCATATTGGTCAGAATAAACAAAAAGATTCGTTTCATGTTGCTGTCTCCCTCATCCATAAATTGCGGCGCGCAGTTTATCACCTCTGGTTATCGCCGCCGCGTTCGGCTATATGGGGCATCCAGCCCAGTTTTCAAGCACCCGATTCGACGGCGGCAGAATGAATAAGTTCACTGCCGCCTGGACAGGGGGAAACGCCTGGTATAGTGCGCCCGGGCTATGTGTATTCAGATTGTCCATCACCAATGTAATTTTCTGTGCGTCCTGGTAGGAGGGTGCCCTGAATTTTGTGTAAACGGAATTCGTTAATGCTGCGGCATCATTCAAATGATTTGTCCGCCTACTCAATCGGACTCTGCTCACGTATTTCCCCGCTCGCATTCATTTGACAGCCTACACGGGGCGTCATAGCATTCAACAGACGACACGCCAAATAAAATCAGACGAAGCGAGTTCATCCGGTTGCCCCGTATCGCAATCCCGCGCTCAACCCGGTGTCAACCTACAAGGCAGATAAACGTACCGACCATGCCACGCCACACCAGAACGCAGGCAGCCGCAGATATCCGTCCCGGTGCGACACCGCGCGAACTGCGTTGCGAGGGCGCATGGCTGTTGCGCTCGACGGCGCAGACCAAGATCCGGATCGAGGCGTGCCTGGGATCGCTCGCACCACCGACTGAAGGCGAGTTACTCATCGACGCGCAAGCCATCACCGCGCTGGACACCTCGGGCGCATGGTTGCTGCACCGCACCCGCCGCGACTTGGAGCTTGGCGGATACAGCGTGCGTTTCACCGGTCTGCGACCGGAATTCGAGGCGCTGCTTCACCTGATTGCCACGCGCACGATGGAGTCTGCCATCGCACCGCCGCCCGCACCTGGCGCATTGACCCGTTTCGGCCGCAGTTCATGGGAAGGCCTGCTCGGTGCGCTCGGGCTGTTATCCTTCCTCGGCGCCAGCGCGATCGCACTGATGCGCGCCCTGGCGCAGCCACGGCGCATCCGCTGGAAATCCATCCTGTACAACCTGCAAACTACCGGCGTCGCGGCGCTGCCGATCACCGGTTTGCTCTCCTTCCTGCTCGGTATCGTCATCGCCTATCAGGGCGCGGAGCAGTTGCGACGCGTCGGCGCCAACATCTATATCGTCGATCTGGTTGGCCTGTCGATGGTGCGTGAGCTCTCGCCGCTGATCACCGCCATCATCGTCGCCGGTCGCTCCGGTTCGGCCTACGCGGCGCAAATCGCCACCATGAAGGTGACCGAAGAGGTTGACGCGCTGCGCACCATCGGCATCGGGCCGCTCGATCTGCTGGTGCTGCCCAAGGTGATCGCGCTGGTGATTGCGCTGCCGCTGCTCACCGTTTACACCGACATTATGGGTGTGCTCGGCGGCATGGTCATGGCGCGCGCCCAGCTCGATGTCAGCTTCACCACCTTCATCGACCGTCTCGACGACGCGGTCAGCCTGACGTCGTTCCTCATCGGCGTCGGCAAAGCGCCGGTGTTCGCGGTGATCATCGCCCTGGTCGGCTGCTATCAGGGATTTCAGGTGAGCGGCAGCGCCGAGAGCGTCGGGCAACAAACCACCAAAAGCGTGGTGCAGTCGATCTTCCTGGTGATCCTGGCAGATGCGCTGTTTTCCATCGCGTTTAGCTGGCTGAAGATATGAGTGCCGACGTCGATATTGTGCTGACTGGCGCAGAGCGTTCCAATTCTGATTCTGCCGTCGTCGAGATACGCGATCTGAATACTTCTTTCGGTGCCTCGGTCGTACACCGCGACGTGAGCCTCTCGGTGCAGCACGGCGAGATATTCGCGCTGGTCGGCGGGAGCGGCTGCGGCAAATCGACCATGCTGCGCGAAATCATCCTGCTGCAACGGCCGGTGTCAGGCTCGATCAGGGTATTTGGCCAGGAGGTGATCGGGCTCTCCGACGAGCAGGCGCTGCCGTTCCGGCGCCGCTGGGGCGTGATGTTCGAGCGCGGCGCGCTGTTCAGTTCGCTCACCGTCATGGAGAATGTCGCCATGGTGATCAGGGAACACACTAGCCTCAAACCGGCACTGGCCGACGAGATCGCCGCCCTCAAGATCGCACTCACCGGCCTGCCGCCCGACGCCGGCCAGAAGTACCCGAACGAGCTTTCCGGCGGCATGCGCAAACGCGCGGCGTTGGCGCGCGCGCTTGCGCTTGATCCGGAATTACTTTTTTTGGACGAGCCGACCGCCGGCCTCGACCCCCTGAGCGCCACCGGCATCGATGAACTGGTGCGCCATCTGCGCGATGCACTCGGCCTGACCATCATGATGGTCACTCACGACCTCGACCTGTTGTGGCGCGCAGCGGATCGTGTTGCGGTGCTGGGAGATGGGCGTATTCTGGGAGACGGCACGATGCAGGAACTGGCACGCTCGGAGCATCCGCTGGTACGGGAATATTTTTACGGCCCACGCGGGCGCGGAGCCATGGAACAGGGAGCACGGGAGCAGACATGGAATCAAAAGTAAATTTCGCGGTGGTCGGCACGTTCGTGCTGATACTCGGCGCACTGCTGCTTGGCGGTGTGCTGTGGCTTTCCAGCGGCAAATCTTACAGCAAGGCCTACGACACTTATTTGATCTATATGAGCGAATCGGTGTCCGGCTTGAGCCTGGATGCACCGGTACGCTATCGCGGGGTGCAGGTCGGCAGCGTGCGCCGTATCGCGCTCGCGCCGGGCAATGCCGAGCTGGTGCAGCTTACGCTGGACATCGAGCGCGGCACGCCGGTGAAACAGGACACGGTGGCGGTGCTGCAAGTGCAGGGACTGACCGGCATCGCCCACGTCGATCTCTCCGGCGGCGGCAGCGACTCGCCGCCACTGAAACACGGCCCGGATGAGAAATACCCGGTGATCCGCACCGGACCATCGCTGATGCTGCGCCTCGATACCGGGGTTACCGCGCTGATCGGCAATCTCAACCGTAGCAGCGAGAGCGTAAACGCGCTGCTGGACGAAGAAAACCGCATCGTGCTGCGCCGCACGTTGGCCAACCTGGAGCACCTGTCGAACACACTCGCGGCTCATGCCGGTGAAATCGATGCCGGACTAAACCACGCCTCGCGCGCCATGGAAAATACTGCGCGGCTGACCGCGCTCGCGAATGCCGAGCTGCCGCAACTGCTCAAGCGCATCCAGCGCAGCGCCGACGCCTTCAACCGGATGGCCAACGAAACCGCGCGCGCCAGTTCGAGTGCCGCGAGTGCTGTCGAGAGCGTGCGCGCCGAAGCCCTGCCCGAAGCGCGCCAGGCCATCACCGAATTGCGTGAACTCACCGCCTCGCTGCGCCGCTTCAGCGAGGAATTGCAGCGCAACCCCGGCATGCTGCTGCAAGGCCGGCCCGCCGCACCACCCGGACCGGGCGAATAATTTCCTCATAAAGGAACTGCCATGACATCGAACCACCTGATTTGGCACGCACAGCGTACCGCTTTCGCCCTCGCGGTAATCCTGCTCGGCGGCTGCTCGGCGCTGCTGCCGCCCCCGCCTCCGCCGGACAATATCTACCTGCTCGAAGCCAATCTTCCCCCGGTGCCGGCTCGTTCCGCACCGGCGGCGCAGCGCCAGATCGTGCTCGCAGTCGGCACACCCCGCGCGCGCGCCGGCTTCGACACCGCGCAGATGGTCTGGGTGCGCCAGGCGCACGGGCTCGAGGTGTACTCGCGCAACCGCTGGGCGGACACACCGGCGCGCATGCTCGCGCCGCTGCTCGCCCAGACACTGGAGCGCTCCGGGGCATTCCACGCGGTGGTACAGACACCTTCCACGGTATCGGCCACGCTGCGCCTGGATACAGAACTCGTCCGGTTGCAGCAGGATTTCAGCGTGCAGCCGAGCCGGGTGCAGCTCACGCTCAACGCGCAACTGATCGACATCGGCACACGGCGAATAATTGCCAGCGCGGAGTTCGATGAGACCGAGAATGCCGCGACCGAGGATGCCTACGGCGGCGTGCATGCCGCCAACATGGCACTGGGACGCCTGCTCGTCAGGCTCGCCGCCTTCTGCACCGAGCACGCACCACGCCCTGAAATTCCCTGAATTCGGCAGGGTAAAGACGAGCCATGAAAAGCCCGCATAAAGGCAAGACTGGAGCCAAACGCTTATTGAATGCGTTTAATTATTCCTGTTCAGGCATCAAAGAGGCGTATCGGAATGAGGATGCCTTCCGCCAGGAGGTGTGGTTGGCGGCTATCCTGTTACCGCTGGCGTTATGGGTTAATACCACCGCCATCGGACGCGCCCTGCTGATAGGCAGCGTGTTGCTGTTGCTCATTGTCGAGTTGCTGAACTCGTCCATAGAAGCTACGGTTGACCGCATCTCGCTGGATGAACATGCGCTTGCCAAACGCGCCAAGGACATCGGCAGTGCTGCGGTGCTCATCGCCCTTGTTAATCTGGTGGTGGTCTGGCTGCTGGTTCTGCTCGGTTGACATGATTGTTAGCCATCAATACTACGAACACGTGAGACAAGAATCCGCTTCGCACCCCAAACCGCGCACGAATCTATTCGGTGCTAGCAGCCTGTCGGACTTAAAGAAAATCGGCTGCAAATCCGCCTGGCCGGTGCATATTTCGCCGCTTTTTTGGTCAATAGAACGACTATTGACCTGCAAAACCGTCAAAATCTGCCCTCGCC
>Ga0209212_1003757_pt1 | contig 19580 bp, 20 predicted proteins | sample RifGroC2_FD_183996 | JGI IMG/M metagenome (GOLD analysis project Ga0209212, IMG submission 183996) | Groundwater microbial communities from Rifle, Colorado, USA - Groundwater C2 (SPAdes) (version 2) | ecosystem: Environmental > Aquatic > Deep subsurface > Groundwater | place: Rifle, Colorado... | reverse complement strand
TACTATGGAAATCGCTGCTCTTCTCGCTGGTGATGGGGTTCGTGGGGGGGGCGCTGCCGGCGGTGCGCGCCTCGCGCATGAACATCGTGGAGGCGCTGCGGGCGACCTGACATGTTCATGCTCAAATACATCATACGGAACATGTTCCGCCACAAGCTCCGCTCCATCCTTACCGTGGTGGGGGTCGCCGTCGCCGTTTTGGCCTTCGGCCTGCTGCGCACCCTGGTCGGGCTCTGGTACGCGGGGGCGGAGCACGCCTCCGACACCCGGCTGGTCACCAGGAACTCCATCTCGCTGGTCTTCTCGCTGCCGGCCTCCTACCTGGAGCGCATCCGCGGTGTGCCGGGGGTGAACGCGGTCTCCTACGGCAACTGGTTCGGCGGCGTCTACATCGAGGAGAAGAACTTCTTCGCCAACTACGCGGTGGAGCCCAAGAGCTACCTGGACCTCTATCCCGAGTTCATCCTCACTCCCAAGGAGAGAGCCGAGTTCCTCTTGGACCGCAAGGGGTGCATCGTCGGGGAGAGGCTGGCCCGGACCTACGGCTGGAAGGTGGGGGACATGATCACCCTGAAGGGGACCATCTTCCCGGGGCAGTGGGAGTTCGTGCTGCGCGGCATCTTCAAGGGGGCGGAGAAGGCGACCGAGGAGCGCATGCTCCTGTTCCACTGGGACTACCTGAACGAGAGCCTGAGGCGGACCGTGCCCCGGCGCGCCGACCAGGCAGGCTTCTACATCATCGGGGTGAAAAGGCCGGAGCTGGCGCCCGAGGTCGCCCTGGCCGTGGACGGCATGTTCAAGAATTCGCTGGCCGAGACCCTGACCGAGACCGAGAAGGCCTTCCAGATGGGGTTCGTCTCCATGACCGAGGCGATCATGGTGGCGATCCAGATCGTCTCCTACATGGTGATCGCCATCATCATGGTGGTGGCGGCCAACACCATGGCCATGACGGCCCGGGAGCGGATCGGCGAGTACGCCACGCTCAAGACGCTGGGGTTCAAGGCGGGGCACCTGGCCGGGCTGATCTTCGGCGAGTCCGTCGCCATCTCGGTTTTCGGGGGGGTGCTGGGGGCGCTGGCCACCTTCCCGGCTGCGGAGTGGATCGAGCGCGAACTGGCCCAGTATTTCCCGTTTTTCAGCGTCTCGGGCGAGACCCTGCTGCTGGAGGTGCTCTGCGCCCTGGCCGTCGGCGTGGTCTCCGGGATCTTCCCCACCTGGCGTGGCGCCACCATCCGGATCGCCGACGGACTGAAACGTATAGGATAAAGGCCGGAAAAAGGCGCAAGAAACACAAGAGTCAAAACCCTTTCCGCCGCAAAAAGGCGCAAAAAACACAACAGTCAAAACCTTTTTGCCGCAAAAAGGCGCAAAAGACACAAAAAAGAGGCCCAAAACAAAGAAGGCCAAATCTTTATTCGGGGTTACTGCAAAAGAAGTTGAAGCCGGACTGCGAAGTCCTCTAAACGGGGTCAAACCTACGGCATTTACCTGTAATTTTTTGCGCTTTTTGCGCCTTTTTGCGGCAAGAGGTTTTTGGAGGGTTTTTTGAGATTTTTGCGCATCCCGCGGGACAAGATCGTATGGGGCATGCTCCTTGGCTCCCTGGTCCTTTACCTGTTCGACTACCTCATCTTCCCCCGCGCCGAGGAGATCGGCTTCAGCTTCATGTCCAATGTCGCCTTCCTGCCGGTCTACGTCCTCTTCGTCACGCTGATGATCGAACGCGTGCTCAAGGAGCGCGAGCGCGAGGCGATGCTCAAGAAGATGAACATGGTGATCGGGGTCTTCTTCAGCGAGGTCGGCACCCGGCTCTTGCGCGACCTGATGGGCTTTCTCGCCGACCGCAAGGATATCTCGCAGCGGCTGCGCCCCACCGTGCACTGGAATGACGTCGACTTCAACGCGACGCGCCAGTTCCTGAACGGCCAGCATATCAGCCTCGACTCCCGCGCCGGCGACCTCAAGGCGCTCAAGCTTTTCCTCTCGGAGGAGAAGGGGGTCATGCTGATGCTTTTGGAGAACCCAAACCTCTTGGAGCACGATTCCTTCACCGACCTCCTGTGGGCCGTGTTCCATCTCATGCAGGAACTCCAGGCACGCCCCTCCCTGGACCAGTTGCCCGAGACCGACCTGGACCACCTCTCCGGCGACCTGCAGCGCGCCTTCAACCACCTTTTGACCGAGTGGCTCTCCTACCTCTGGCACCTGCGCAACGATTATCCCTACCTTTATTCGCTGGCGGTACGGATGAATCCGATGAACCCGGAGGCGCGCGCGGAGGTGCTCTGAAACGGGACAGAAAAACGTTGCAAATTTGCAGGCTGTGCCTTATATATATACGCTTCGCTGGCTGCCACTACCCCCGCCTGAAAGGTGACCACCGCTTTGAAAGAAAAGCAGACACTGTCAAAACTCAGACAAGACATCGATGGGGTGGACGACCGCATCCTGGAGCTCCTGAACAAGCGCGCCTCACTGGTGATGCAGGTGGGAGCCCTGAAGTCCGAAAGCCGCAGCGACTTCCACGTCCCCAGCCGCGAGAGGGAGATCTACGAGCGGCTCACCGCGGCCAACCCGGGTCCCTTCCCGTCCGAGGCGATACGCGGCGTGTTCCGCGAGATCATCTCGGCCTCGCTGGCCCTGGAGTCCCCCATGCGGGTCGCCTTCCTGGGGCCCAAGGCCACCTTCAGCCACCTGGCGGCCATGCAGCAGTTCGGCCTCTCCGCCGAGCTCGCGCCGGAGCGCTCCATCCCCGCGGTCTTCGAGGCGGTGGAGAAGGGCGAGGCCTACTACGGGTTGGTGCCGGTGGAGAACTCCACCGAGGGGATGATCTCCCACACTCTGGACATGTTCATGGAGAGCGACCTGAAGATCAACGCCGAGGTGCTCCTGGAGGTGTCCCACTTCCTCCTGTCCCGCACCGGGCGCTTCGAGGACGTCAAGAAGGTCTACTCGCACCCGCAGCCCCTGGCCCAGTGCCGCAAGTGGCTGGCCGAGAACCTCCCCAACGTCCCCCTGGTCGACGTCGCCTCCACCACGCTGGCGGCCCAGATCGTGGGGGAGGACTACACCGCCGCGGCCATCGCCAGCGAGTACGCCGCCTCTATCTACAACCTCAAGGTGGTCAAGGCGCGCATCGAGGACCAGGTGAACAACTTCACCCGCTTCCTGGTGATCGGCAAGAAGATCGCCGACAAGTGCGGCGACGACAAGACCTCGCTCATGTTCTCGGTGCGCGACGAGCCGGGGATCCTGCACCGCATGCTGGAGCCCTTCGCCCAGCGCGGCATCAACCTCTCCAAGATCGAGTCCCGCCCCCTGAAGCGCAAGGCGTGGGAATACATATTCTACCTGGATCTCTCCGGGCACATCTCCGATCCCGAGGTCGCCGATGCCGTGGCCGAGCTCGGCAGCTGCTGCCAGTTCGTCAAGGTGCTGGGCTCCTACCCGCGGGCGCGTTCATGAGGGAGCGGTAGCGATGGCTCTTTTCAAACGCATGGCGGTAATCGGCGTCGGGCTGATCGGCGGTTCCCTGGCGCGCATACTGCGCGAAAAGGGTGCCGTCCTGGAAGTGGTCGGCATCGGCCGCGGCGAGGCCAACCTGAAGCGCGGCGTGGAGCTGGGGGTTTTGGACAGCTACTCCCTGGACCCCAGGGAAGGGGTGCGCGGCGCCGACCTGGTCTTCGTGGCCACCCCGGTCTGCTCCATCCCGGCCGTGGTCGAGCTGATAGCCCCTTTTCTCGCCCCCGGGTGCATCGTCACCGACGGCGGCAGCGTCAAGGAGTTCGTGGTTTCGGCCTGCGAGCCGCTCATGCCGCCGGGGACCTTCTTCGTCGGCGGCCACCCGATCGCCGGCACCGAGCACTCCGGCGTGGAGGCCTCCTTCGCCACCCTGTACCAGGGGAAGCGCTGCATCGTGACCCCGACCGATAAAACCGATGCCGCGGCCCTGGAGAAGGTGGTCGAGCTCTGGAAGATCGCGGGCTCCGCGGTGCCGCTCATGGATCCGGTGCAGCACGATCGAGTGGTGGCGGCCATCTCGCACCTGCCGCACATGGTGGCCTACTCGCTGGTGAACGCGGTTGACGGCTACGACCGCTTCGGCGGCGAACTGCTCGCCTTTTCCGCCGGCGGGTTCCGGGACTTCACCCGCATCGCCTCCTCGGATCCGGTGATGTGGCGCGACATAGCGCTCACCAACCGCGAGGCGATCCTGGAGACCATGGACTTCTTTTCCGGTTACCTGGAGAAGCTGCGCTCCCTGGTGGCGGAAGGCGACGCCGCCGGCCTGGAGTCGTTCTTCCTGAATTCGAAGCAGAAACGGGACGCGATACTTTAAACAAAAGTCCCCTCTATGATGGGGGAGAACCGAGGTCCTGATGCAGAGCTATACAGTGAAACCCGCTAAGGGGATCCGCGGCGAGATCCGCGTTCCCGGCGACAAGTCCATATCGCACCGCTCCATCATGTTCGGCTCCATCGCCTGCGGCGTGACCCGGGTGACCGGTTTCCTGCGCGGCGAGGACGCCCTGGCCACGCTGGAGGCTTTCCGCGCCATGGGTGTCGAGATCGAGGACGACGGCACCACCCTGACCATCCACGGCAAGGGGCTGCGCGGCCTGAGCGAGCCCACCGACGTCCTGGACTGCGGCAACTCGGGGACCTCGATGCGCCTTCTCGCCGGCCTTCTGGCCGGGCAGGGGTTCTTCTCCGTGCTTACCGGCGACAAGTACCTGCGCGCCCGCCCCATGAAGCGCGTGGTCGGTCCGCTGAGCCGGATGGGTGCCCGCATCCTGGGGCGCGCCGGCGGCGAAAAGGCGCCGCTCGCCATCCAGGGCTCCCAACTCAAGGGTATCGAGTACGACTCGCCGGTATCGAGCGCCCAGGTCAAGTCGGCCATCATGCTGGCCGGCCTGTACGCCGAGGGTGAGACCGTGGTGCGCGAGCCGCACCTGTCGCGCGACCACTCCGAGCGCATGCTGCGCCACTTCGGCGCCCAGGTGGAGACCTTCCCGGGGGGAGTGAAACTCTCCGGCGGCATCGAGCTTTCCGGGCGCGACATCGCCGTGCCGGGCGACATCTCCTCGGCCGCGTTCTTCATGGTGGCCGCCCTGATCGTCCCCGGTTCCGAGCTTCTGATCCGCGGCGTCGGCGTCAACCCGACCCGTACCGGGATAATCGACATCCTCAAGGGGATGGGAGGCGACCTGGAGCTCCTGAACCCGCGCGAGGAATCGGGCGAACCGGTGGCGGATCTCAGGATACGCTCCTCCAAGCTCAAGGCCATGGAGATCTCGGGCGAGCTGGTGCCGCGCGCCATCGACGAGTTCCCCGCCATCTGCGTCGCGGCCTCGCTGGCCCAAGGGACCACCGTGGTCAGCGGCGCCTCCGAGCTCAGGGTCAAGGAGACCGACCGCATCGCTGCCATGGCCGCCAACCTGCGCCTGGCCGGCGTCCAGGTGGTGGAGACCCCGGACGGCATGGAGATCACCGGGCAGCCCTCGCTCAAGGGGTGCGCCGCCGAGAGCTTCGGCGACCACCGCATCGCCATGTCCATGATGGTCGCCGGGCTTGCAGCCCAGGGTGAGACCAGCGTCTCTGACGTCGACTGCATCGCCACCTCCTTCCCGGGCTTCCGGGAGCTGCTGCAGGGGGTCGTGGTAAGTTGAGCGCGCAAAAAAGAGTAAACGGGGTGATCGTCGCCATCGACGGTCCGTCCGGCGCCGGAAAGAGCAGCCTCACCAAGCTCCTGGCCCGGCGCCTGGGGTACCTCCACATCGACACCGGCGCCATGTTCCGCTCGGTCGCCCTTTCGGCCCAGCGCGCCGGCATCGCCAGCGACGACGACGCCGCCCTGGAGAAGCTGTGCCGGGGGCTCGACATCGCCTTCAGCCGCGACGGCGAAACGGTGCGGGTGCTTTTAAACGGCGAGGACGTCTCCGGCGCCATCAGGAACGAGGAGATCGGACTGCTCACCTCCAGCATCTCGGCCCGGAAGCCGGTGCGCGACGCCCTGCTCGCCATGCAGCGCAAGATGGGGGAGTCCGGAGGAGTGATCCTGGAGGGGCGCGACATCGGCACCGTGGTCTTTCCCGACGCCGAGGTCAAGTTCTTCCTGTCCGCCAGCGCCGAGGAGCGCGGCAGGCGCCGTTACCTCGAGCTTGCCGCGCGCGGCGAACAGGTGACCCTGGAGGAGACCATCGCCAAGGTGGTGGCCCGCGACCGGCAGGACGAGGGGCGCGAGCACGCGCCGCTCAGGCAGGCCGAGGACGCCATCTGCATCGACTCCACCACGCTCTCCATCGAGCAGGTGCTGGAGCTCATGGAGCGCACCGTGCGGCACAAGCTTGAGCAGGGGGACTAGCCATGGAACTGATACTGGCCAAGCAGGCCGGCTTCTGCTTCGGCGTGAAGCGCGCCACCCATCTCGCCTTCGAGGCGGCCGACAAGGGAGAGGAAACCTACACCCTGGGGCCGATCATCCATTCGCCGCAGGTGGTGAAGAGGCTGGCCGAGATGGGGGTGAAGCCGCTTGACGACCTGCAGGACCTGGAGAGCGGCACCATCATCATCCGCTCCCACGGCGTCACCGCGCAGGAGCTGGCGGCCGCGGTGAGCCGCAACCTGGATATCGTCGACGCCACCTGCCCCTTCGTGAAGAAGGCCCAGGAGCATGTCGCCAGCCTCTCCAAGGCGGGGTACGACGTGGTGGTGGTGGGGGATGCCGACCACCCCGAGGTGCAGGGCATCGTCTCTTACGCCACCGGCAGGGTCCACGTGGTCGGCTCCGGCGCGGAGGCGGCGGAGCTGCCGCGCATGTCCAAGATCGGCGTGGTGGCGCAGACCACCCAGTCCTTCGACAACCTGCAGGCGGTGGTGCTGGCCTGCCTGGCCAAGGGGGGCGAGATCAGGGTGTACCACACCATCTGCGACGCCACCTCGGTGCGCCAGGAGGAAGCCAAGAGCGTAGCGGGGCAGGCCGACTGCATGCTGGTGATCGGCGGCTTCAACAGCGCCAACACCAAAAGGCTGGCGGAGGTCTGCTCGGAACTCCTGCCGCAGCGCACCTACCACATCGAGACCGCCTGCCAGATCGACCCGGACTGGTTCCAGGGGGTGGAAAAGGTGGGGATCACGGCGGGGGCCTCCACCCCCAAGTGGCTGATCGACGACGTGATCGACCGGGTCAGGGAAATAGAGAAAGACAGAGAGAGATAGACTCCGATAAAATACGTTGAATTTTTTCACAGATGTGATAAATTAGGCCGATTTTATGCGGAGATTAAACTAGGGGGTACAGTTTTCGATGGGTGATGAGAAAAGGACGTTTAAGAAAAAAGATATGCCGATCAGGCGGTTACACGATAATGACGAGGAGCTGGACCAGTCGGAACAGGGTGAATTTGCCGACCTTTTCCAGGACAGCCTGAGGCAGCCGCAGAGCGGCGAAGTCGTCAAGGGAGTGGTGGTTCAGATCGAGCAGGACGTGGTCCTGGTCGATGTCGGCTACAAGTCCGAGGGGTGCATTCGCATCGGCGAGTTCATCGACGAGAGCGGCGAGCTGAACGTGAAAGTGGGCGACGAGGTGAACGTCTACTTCGAGCGCGGCGAGAACATCCGCGGCCACATGGTGCTCTCCAAGAAGAAGGCCGATTCCCAGGTAGCCTGGGAGACCATCGCCGCTGCCGGCGAGGGTGGCGTCATCGAAGGGAAGATCACCGGCAAGGTGAAGGGCGGCATGACCGTCGATGTCGGCGTCGAGGCCTTCCTCCCCGCTTCGCAGGTTGACCTGCGTCCCGGCGGCAACATGGACCGCTTCGTGGGCCAGACCTTCCAGTTCCGCATACTGAAGCTGAACAGAAAGCGCGGCAACCTGGTGCTTTCCCGCCGCGTGCTGCTCGAGGAAGAGCGCGACAAGGCGAGGACCGAGACCCTGGCCACCCTGAAGGAAGGTGACATCGTCTCCGGCCAGGTAAAGAACATCGCCGAGTACGGCGCCTTCGTCGACCTGGGCGGCGTGGACGGCCTCTTGCACGTCACCGACATGTCCTGGGGTCGCCTGGGCCACCCCTCCGAGATGGTCAAGGTGGGCGACACCCTGAACGTGATGGTGCTCAAGTACGACCGCGACAAGGGGAAGATCTCCCTGGGTCTGAAGCAGACCGTGCCCGATCCCTGGCTCAACGTGGGCGATCGCTACGTGGAAGGACAGCGCGTGCGCGGCAAGGTGGTAAGCCTGACCGACTACGGCGCATTCATCTCGCTTGAGGACGGCATCGAAGGGCTGGTGCACGTCTCCGAGATGTCCTGGACCAGAAGGGTGCGTCACCCCTCCGAGATCCTCAAGGTGGGCGAGGAAGTCGAGGCTGTGGTCTTGGGTGTTGACCCGGGCAACCGCAGGATCTCCCTGGGTCTGAAGCAGACCGAGGTGAACCCCTGGACCGTGATCGGCGAGCGCTACCCGGTAGGCACCAAGATCGAAGGTCAGATCAAGAACATCACCGACTTCGGCGTCTTCATCGGCATCGAGGACGGCATCGACGGCCTGGTCCACGTCTCCGACATCTCCTGGACCCGTCGCGTCAAGCACCCGGGCGAGCTGTTCGGCAAGGGTCAGACCGTGCAGGCAGTCGTCCTGAACATCGACGTCGAGAACGAGAGACTCTCCCTGGGCATCAAGCAGCTCGTGCCCGATCCCTGGGACGAGATCCCCAGGAAGTACCGTCCGGGCTCCAGGGTCAAGGGACGCGTCACCTCCGTGACCGACTTCGGCGTCTTCCTTGAGATCGAGGAAGGGATCGAAGGGCTGGTCCACGTATCCGAGCTTTCCCAGGAGAAAGTCGCCTCCCCGAAGGACTTCGCCAACGTAGGCGACGAGCTCGAGGCGGTGGTTCTCAACGTGGACATGGTCGAGAAGAAGATCGCCCTTTCCATCAAGTCGCTGCAGACCGCCATCGACAAGGCCGAATTCGCCTCCTACATGGGTTCCCAGGGCGAAGCGACCTCCAGCATTGGCGACCTTCTGAAAGAGAAGCTGAAGAAGAGCACCGAGGAATAATCACCATTCGCCCAGTGAGTATTTTAATTAGCAATTGAGGTGTGTACATGACAAAGAGCGAACTGATTGACAGGCTGGTGGAAGTGCGTGGCCAACTGACCCGCAAGGATTCGGAAGCAGTCGTATCCATGGTGTTCGACGCCATGAGCGAAGCCCTCACCTCCGGAGACAAGGTGGAGATTCGCGGTTTTGGCAGCTTCACCATCAGGGATCGCGAGCCGCGCGAGGCGAGGAACCCCAAGAGCGGAGAGATCGTCAGCATCCCCTCCAAGAAGACCCCGTTCTTCAAGACCGGGAAGGACCTTCGTGAGCGGGTAAACAACCTGTAGCAGCAACAGCCGGATCGGCCCGGATGGCGGAATTGGTAGACGCAAGGGACTTAAAATCCCTCGTTCGCAAGGACGTGCCGGTTCGACCCCGGCTCCGGGCACCACTTAAAATCCGGGAATAAGATGAATTCAAGAAGCCTCGCGTGAAAAGCGAGGCTTTTTGTCTTTGTAGCGTGAGTGTTCACCGTAGGGGCGCATCACCATTGCCCCCCCGCTTCTCGGCAGCGCAGACGGATAGAGGGAAGGTATGGTAATAAAATACGCCAACAGGCTGCCGGACATTGATAAGCTGCAGCAGGAAATAGCCCGCCTGCGCCCGCTTAGGCGCGATGAGCTGATGCAACTCAGAGGGTAGACGCAAGGATCGGAAAATGGGTCGAACCCCAAGAAGGGAAAAGCGGTTGACGAGGTCTATAAACCGGATTAGATTGTCAGCATAATAAGCATTACGGAGGTAGCCTAACAATGGGGCTGGCGAAGGAAGAGGCAAGAAGGCTGATTGACAGTCTGCCGGAACAGGCGACCTGGGATGACATTATGTATGAGTTTTACGTCAAGAAAAAGCTAGCTCTCGCCCTGGAAGCTGCCGAGCAAGGAAAAGTGGTCCCGCATGACGTGGCCCGGAAGAGGCTCCTCGCCCAATGAAAATTGTGTGGACGGAACCTGCCCTGTGCGATCTGGAAGATATACGGGATTACATAAGGAAGGATTCCGAGTTTTATGCACGGCGTTTTGTTGAGAAAATCTTTGCTGCTGTTGAGAAGCTTGGGAGATTTCCAGGTGTCGGCCGGCCAGTTCCCGAGGCCGATGATGAAAATATCCGTGAACTGATTTACCGTGATTATCGCATTATGTACCGCTTGGAGCAAAAGCGCGTTTTGATCCTGACCGTGGTACACGGTGCCAGGGATTTGGATCACCGGGAAGTCAAGCCTTGGGAAGTATTGTAAAACTACAAGTTATCATAAGTGAAAGCCCGCGTTATGCGGGCTTTTGAATTTTGAGGGTGTGGATCAGAAATAATTGGTGAGATGTTAATCAAATCAGGAAGGGATAGGTTGAGTGGCTCAAAACGTACATTTACTGATGCGACCCCTCTGGACCTGATGCGACCCTTCTGGACCTCAGGTACGGACATGCCTTTGTCTTAGACGCCAGACTGCTGCGTCACCTGCAATAGCTGGGGTTTTTGGGCTTTGAAGAAGCTGGCGTGCATGTTAGGATGGCGCAAGCTCGCGTCAACACTCATACCAGTTGTCAAAAATAGCTCAGTCAAAGGACCCCCTATGAACCAACTTGATGAAGCTCTGGTGGAACTGCGCCAGAATATGGACGACCCGAAGAAGCAGTCCAAGTACTACGACCTCTTCCTTAACACCAACTTTTACGTCCCTACCATGGAGGAGGAGCTGACTCCTGAGGAATTGGCCAAGGTCGCGGATGAGGGGCAGGTGGCGCCGCTGGTGCTGGAGTTCGACGGTAACGATTACTTGGTGCTTTTCGACTCGCTGGAGCGGCTCTACGCCTGGGCCAAGAAGGAGGTGAGCCACGTGGTGGTGCCGGGCCACGTCCTGGCGGCGACCAGCGCCGACCCGCTGCACTGGGCGCTCAACGTCGATACCGAGTTCGCCAAACCGTTCATCCCCTCGGAGATCGCATGGCTCAAGGAAGTGGTGGAGAAATGCAACGAGGCGGCAAAAGAGGGGTCGGAGCCGCAAGAGTAGTGACGGAACCGGTCTCCTCCCTGCCGCGAACTTCTTCCGCCTACCGGGACATCTACGCGGTGGTGGCCGCTATCCCGGCGGGGCGGGTGGCGACTTACGGGCAGGTAGCCCTGCTGGCCGGCCTCCCCGGAAGGGCCAGGATGGTGGGGTATGCCATGAGTGCTGTCACCGACCCGGCCATTCCCTGGCACCGGGTCATCAATGCCAAGGGGGAGATTAGCCCGAGGGCTGATGGCGACCCCGGGGCGGACATGCAGCGGCTGCGCCTGGAAAGCGAAGGGGTGGTGTTCGACCGTCGCGGCCGCGTTTCGCTGGCGCGCTATCAGTGGCGGCCTCTCGCTACGAGCTCACAATGACAAAAGGGGCTGGCAGATCTGCCAGCCCCTTTTCTGTTATATCGAGGACTTTTGCTACTTCGGATAGGTTATGCTCTTGATGGTCTTTGCCACCATGTCCGCGACCTTCTTCGGGAGCGGGGTGTAGAACAGGGTCGAGGTCATCTTCTCGGCTTTCTTCAGCTCCCAGTTCAGGAATTCCACCAGCTTCTTCCCCTTAACCGCATCGGTCTGCTCTTGGTAAACCAGCAGATAGGTAAGACCTACGATGGGGTAGGCGTCCTTGCCGGGCTGGTTCACCAGGGAAATGCGGTAATCCCCCTTGAGGTTCTGGAAGGCGTTTACCGCTGCGGCACGGGTTGAGCGCGCGCTCGGTTTGACGAACTGTCCGCTCCGATTTTTGAGCTGGGCAGATGACATGTTGTTCTCCAGCACATAGGCGATCTCGGTGTAGCCGATGCTGTACGGCGTTTCCTTGATCTGCTGCACCACCTTGCTGCTCCCGTTGGCCCCGACGCCGGCAGGCCAGGCGACGCTGGTGCCCCGGCCGATCTTGTCGGCCCATTCCTTGTTGACGCTGCTCAGGTAGTCGGTGAAAATGCTGCTGGTGCCGCTGCGGTCGGACCGGTACACGACGATGATCGGCTGATCGGGCAGCTTGAGTCCCGGGTTGGGCTGAGCCAACAGCGGGTCGCTCCAGCTTGTGATCTTGCCTAGATAGATGCCGGCCAATGCCTCCGGGGTGAGTTTCAGTCCGGTGCCCACGCCTGGTATGTTGTAGGTAACTGCAACCGATCCAAGGACGGTGGGGATGTGGAGCAGCTTTCCCGGCGCTTTGCTCAGATCCTCATCGCTGAGAAACTTGTCCGAGGCACCGAAGTCGACGGAGCGATCCATGATCCGCTTGATCCCGCCGCCGCTTCCTATCGCGTCGTATTTAAAGGAGACGGCCGAGTCGACGGCGGAGTAATCCTTGAACCATTTGCTGTAAAGAGGGTAGGGGAAGGTGGCTCCGGCGCCTTCCAGGACAGTCGGCGCGGCGGAGGCCTGCCCCGGAGCGGCGGCTGCCAAGAGCAACAGGGTCAGTGCGAGGATGCGGCTGCGTACGGCTTTGAACATCGGGCTTCTCCTTTAGGCTTTGTCTAGTCGGGTGGAGCTTAGCAATGGGACGTTACAGTATGGTTACCGATCTGTCCTATTCTTGTAAAAGTCGGCCCTCTGGCGATCACGGCTCAACCATCCCCTCCCAGACCCTTGAAGAGGAGGGAGGATGTGCTGCCTGGCCCGTTTGCGGTTGGCGGTATGGCGGAGGGGACAGACGGCTGATGGGCGAACAAAAGGTTCGCCCCTACAGGGGCCGGGGTACGGGCGAATCTTGTAGGGGCGAATCTTGTATTCGCCCTTCGTCGATTCACGGGTACCGTTTCGAGCCCGAGCCGTTGTTGGCATGGTTTCTTAGAGAGCTGCCGTTTCGGAGCTCATTATTTATAATATGGTAAACTCTGTTGATCCAGGGAGGGTGAACGCCCTCACTCCTGCTCCTCTACCGGGGTCGAGATTACATTGAATGCGAGGTGGGTATGAAAGTCGAATTTAGCAACGAGGAACCGGTAAATGTCGCAACGTCCGCACTGGTCATCGGTTGCTTCGAGGATGACAAGGACGGGCTGTTCACTACCTGCGATCAGGCCCTGGACGGCTGTCTAGAGCGGCTTGCGGCAACGAAGGAGTTCAGCGGCAAGGTCAATACCAGCCGCCTCATCTATACCCTGGGCAGGATGCCTGCCGAGCGGCTGGTTTTGGTCGGGCTCGGTAAGAAGGCGGAGCTTGACGACGAGCGTCTCTGTCGGGCGGCCGGAAACGCCATGCAGGCGCTGCGCGGCGCCCGGGCCGCTTCTTTCGCTTCGGCTCTGCCTCTGGCCGGCGCCCGCGCCAACGCCCTGGAGATGGCCTGCGAAGGTGCTCTTTTGGGGAGCTACAGCTTTGATCAGTACAAGACCAGGAACAAGGAGGAGCGCTTCAGCTTCGACACCATGACGCTGCTGCTTCCGGCCGGCACCACGGTCGAGGAGGCCGGCGCCAGGGTGGAGCGGGTCCAGGCGGTCTGGCTCGGCGTGAGCACGGCGCGGGATCTGGTTTCCCATCCGGGAAACGTGGTCACTCCCGGATATCTGGCCCAGACGGCGCAGGCGCTTGCGGAGCGCCAGGAGCTGACCTGCCGGGTGCTGGAGATGGACGAGTTGCAGAAGCTCGGCATGAACGCGCTGCTGGCCGTGGGCAAAGGCTCGGTGGAGTCGCCGCGCCTGATCGTGCTGGAATATCGCGGCGCCGGCGCAGAGGTCGCTCCCGTGGCCCTGGTCGGCAAGGGGATCACCTTCGACTCAGGGGGGATCTCGATCAAGCCGGGGCCGGGGATGGAGGAGATGAAGACGGACATGGCGGGGGCCGCGGCGGTGTTGGGCACCCTGGAGGCGGCGTCGACCCTGAAGCTGCCGGTGAACCTGGTGGGGATCATCCCGACAGCCGAGAACATGCCTGGCAGCAAGGCCTTCAAGCCCGGTGACGTGCTTACTTCCATGTCCGGGACCACCATCGAGATCACCAACACCGACGCCGAGGGGCGCCTGATCCTGTGCGACGCGCTGCACTACGCCGTAGCCAACTACAAGCCGCAGGTCATGATCGACCTGGCCACCCTGACCGGCGCCTGCGTGGTGGCGTTGGGGCACGAGGCCAGCGGCATGTTCGGCAACGACCAGGGGGTTATCGAGGACCTGAAGCGGGCGGGCGAGCGCACTGGCGAGCGGGTTTGGGAAATGCCGCTCTGGGAGGAGTACGGCGAGGGGATGAAGAGCGAGATCGCCGACCTGAAGAACGCAGGGAGCCGTGACGGCGGTAGCATCCTGGCTGCCTGGTTCCTGAAGCAGTTCGTGGGCGAAACCAAGTGGGTGCATCTGGATATCGCCGGGACCGCCTGGCTGGACAAGGCGCGCCCCTATATCCCGAAAGGGGCCAGCGGGGTGGGGGTGCGGCTGTTGATAGAGTATCTTAGAACGGTCCACTGAGGAGACGAGTACTCCTGCAAATCAGTCCCCACTCCCCTTGCGGGAGGGGGTTAGGGGGTGGGGGTAGGTGCCACATTTCCCGTCGTTGGCAGCTTCACCCCCCCCCCCCCCCCCCGACCCCCTCCCGTCAAGGGAGGGGGGGCTTGTGCGGTTTGCGGGAGATTAGTACAAATCAGAAGTTTTTATTCGTGTTCATTCGTGGACCCTGCCCGGTTCTGATGCCTCGCGCGTCTTGCGCTGCTGTTGCGACAAGCCCGCGCTGGGCCTGCCGCCTGTTCATTTCCCGAACGCTTGCAGGAACTGCTGCAGGAGTTGCGGCGCATTGGACTTGATCTTGCCCCCCATGAAATCCATGACTCCGGGGCGATAGCCCTCGTTCCAGATCCTGTTGAACATCTCCGCACTGGTTTTGCAGATGCAATCTGCTTATTCAACGGTTTTACCGTCTTCGATGCTGCACCCCGCGCCATCCAGGGTCACCGTTTTTTTTACTTCGTCGATCGAAAAGTAATAGACCGTTGGGACGCTGAATATCCCTTTCCGATAGTTCTGTTCCAGCGCTCCAAAGATATGTTCCTGCTGCATGCTTTCCTCCCTTTAGGTTGCCGGACTGGCAACGGTCTTCCCGCTCCTGAACCCCTGCGCCCTTCTATTCATCACTTTCACCTGGCGAACCGTCCTTGTCGTTACCGGCGGCGTTACTGATAAAGACGGAGAGTATGCTCCTCATGAAATCGGAAATACTCTGGGCGGACCCGTCCCGGAGTGTGTGGATAGCTGCCAGTTCGGCGTCCGTTATACGTAAGGATATGACGTTGTAACGTGGGGTTTCCGTCATTTTCCCCATGGCTTCTTCCTCTTTACGGCAGATTCAGCTGTGCCTGGATCTCTCCAGGCAGTGTTCATGCGATGAACTGGCTCGGGTGCAGGAATGTTTCCCTGCCTGCTGCGCCAAGGCGGGTGGGACGGAAAACCCCACCCGCTTTGCACCGTCTCAATGCCCCAATATTTCCACTACGGGAGGCAGGGCTATTTCGCTTGCCGCTGCCGGCACGGTGGCCAAAGGCTTGGCGAGGGTGGCCAGCGATGGGGCCGAGGTCGGATCTACTACCACCCCCTTGAGCAGGTAGGCGACCAACTGCGTCTGTGCCAGGCGGGTGTTGCCGGGTGCCGCGTTGTCGATCAGGAAGCTGTGGCCGATGCCGGTCTGGTTGAACTGGAAGTACCCTTCGACCGGCGAGGTTCCCGTTTCCTCGATGCCGCGCGCAGGCGCCGTCTTGGGGGCCGGGTTGCCGTTGCTCAGCGTGAACATGAAGGTGGCGGGGATCGGGGTGGCCCCTGACAGGTAGGCCAGTTGGTTGAATCCGGGAGCGACTGCCGCGCCGGCGGTTCCCAACACTTCCCTGCCCCCCAGGGCGTTGCCGAAGTAGCGGGTATTGGCGTTGGGTATGACCTGGTCGCCCAGCGCCTCCTGGACCGCGATGCGTCCGGAGAGGCGGGAAGGAAGGCCGGCCGCCAGGGGGGTCGTGATGCTGGCCGGATCAACCGAGTCGATGACCGACTGGGTGACCTGGAAGAACTGGTTGTAGGTCGGCGAATCCTGAGCGATCCCTTTTGCAGCCAGCCCCGCGTTGATGCTGCCGCTAAAGGCCGCGCTCTCCTTCAACAGGTAGGCGAGCCGGGCGCCGGGGACGCTCAGGAATCCCTTCATGTCGTTGTTCAGCGTGCTCTGGAGATAGGGAATTCCGGAACTAGCCAGCGTGGTGTTGCCGGCCAGGTAGTAGGAGCCGACTATGGAGCCGAGGCTCATGCCGACGAACCTGATCTCTGTGGGCGGGGCGGATGCAATGCCGGCGGCAACCAGGCCGCCTGTCCTGATGGTCAGTTCCAGCCGGTTCAGGTTGAATGCGGCCTGCTGGATGTTGGAGCGGGTGGCCAGCGGGGCTCCCACAGCCAGGAAATCCTGGCCCCAGAGTGCTCCGGTGCCGTGGTTCGGGACGGCAAGCGCGCCATGCAGCGGCAGGTCGATGGCGACGACCGCGTATCCTGCGCCGGTGAGCGATTGGGCCAGTGCCAGGACCTGCTCCTTTTGACCCGTGATGCCATGCTGGAATACGATCAGTTTGCCGTTTGCCAGCGCCGGCTTCAGGTAGATGAAGGGGATGCTGCGCGGCACATGATAGTAGCTGGTCAGATTGAAGCCGCTACGGAAAGGCTGCACCACGCCCGCCGCCGGATTGTAGGCGCCGGCCACGCCGCTCAGATCGCTGTTGGAGGCGTTGGCGCTGACCACGACCGGATCAAGTGACAGTTCCGCGCTGTTGATGCTGCCGGTCACCACGCTCGCCAGGCTGGCCGGGGCGCTCCCCGGCGCTCCGGCGCCGGCCCAGAAGGTGGCTGCCGGGATGGTTGTGACAGCGCTCACCGAGTTGCTCCAGCTCTTGCCGGGGAGACCTCCCAGCGTAGCTCCCGCGGCGAAGGAGCGCAGGGCGCTTTCCACCGGGATGAGCGATGCCGGGTTCGAGGCATCCTTGGCTATGAATCCTGCCGCCGTCGTGATGAACCTCCCCAGCAGCGCGATATCGTCGCGGCTGTTGATCTTGGTGACGGCGGCTGCGCTGATCAGATCATCCATCACCTTCGCGTAACCCGATAAAAGCACGTTGCCGCCGCTCACCTTGTTGGCCCGTATCGGCTCAAGGCGGGCCAGGGGGGCGATCAGGGGTATGCGCGACTTCAGGGCGTCGAAGTACATCGAACTGGTTACCGGCTTGTCGGTGGCCGCGTCTTTCACCGCGCTGGTGACCACGTAGAGGTAGCGGGCGCCGGGGAGCAGGGGGAAGTTGGGAAACAGGAACACCTCGGTCCCTCCGGCCCTGTATTGGTGGCTGAACATGGCCGAGATATCGGTGAAGGTGAGCGGGTTGTTCTCGGTGGCGGAACTTGCGCTGCTGTCGCCGGTGATCTGGAACACCTTGATGCTGGCTGGGGAAACCGAAGCCGGATCAAGAGGCTGGGCGAAGCGCAGGTAGATGGGAGCGTTCAGGCCGGCTACGGCGTGGGTGTTGCCCACCTCTTTCGCATTGATATAGGCCAGTGCCTCGGGCGGCGTCATCGGCGTGTTGGCGGGCCGGGCACCGGTATAGGTGGAGAAGGGATCGATGAAGTTGGTCAGCGGATTTCGCGCCGAAGCGGTTGCCAGCACGTTTGGCAGCGGGATCACGCCGGCGGCGGGGTCGAACTGCGCCGCGTTGCTGCTGGCGGAGCCGTTATCGGACTGGCCGCCGCCACACCCCAGCGCCAGCAGGAATAGAAGACAGGTCAAAGCTCTTATGGCAAATGGTTTCATCTCATCACCTCGAATAGTTTGAGTCCACACTTCCCATTGCAAGGAAGGGGAATTTTCAGCCACAGGAGAGCCGGCTCCGCGCCGTAGCCGACTTTAAGGACATCCTCAAGCTCAGGGGGGCGGAATGGCCCGGCCTAGAACTTCACCGTGATGTTGGCGGCGAAAAGGTGGGCGTCGCTTCTGAAGGTCCCGTTCTGGCCGGTCAAGGTCACGGGGTCCTGGTTGTTGACCGTGCGATCCAGCCAGTGGACCCACATGTAGGCGGTGTCGATGGAGAAGTAGTCGTTGTGCAGGCCGGAACCGATGGTGAAGTTGTAACGGTCGGCATCGGGGAGCATGGCACCCAGGGTGGAGTCGGGAATGGGGTTGGTGTCGTAGGCGAAACCGGTCCTGAGATCCAGGTTCTTGTTGACGGCATACTGGCCGCCGATCTTGTAGACCCAGGCGTCGTGCCAGTTCTTCGGTTCCGGCTTGTTGTTGAAGGCGTTGAACTCGCTGCTGTCGAACTCGAACTGCAGCTGCTTGATGGAGCTCCAGCCGGTGCGCTCGGCGTCGAATTCCAGGGTGAGTTTCTCGGTCGGCTGCCAGGCGATGCCCAGCGCCAGGCTGTCCGGAAGGGTGATGGTGGTGGATACGGTCGAGGTGGCGCGAATGCGGGAGTTGAAGGAGGTGAAGTCGGCCGAGCGCCCGATGGCCGCGGCCCCCGCCTGCGAGGTGGCCAGGAAGTTGGCGTCCCCCTTAACCTTCAGGGTGACCTCGCTGCGGTAGGCCGCGCCCAGGGAGAGCTGCTTGACCGGCTTCCATTTCACGCCGAAGTTGTAGCCCAGGTCGGTGGCGGTGCCGTCCAACCCCATCAGCCCAAGCTCCACGGGTGTGTCCGGATTGGCTGGGTCTGGCGTCGCGACCGATTTGGACAGTGTCACTATGGCATGGGTAACGTCGAGCCCGCCGGCCAGCGCCAGGTTCCAATCCTCGAACAGGTAAGCGACGGTGGGCTGGAAGTTGATCGGCTTGACGGCTATGTTCTGGATCTGGTTGCGGAATTCGCTGCTGTTGTCCCAGCTTTTGGCCAGGGGGTAGATCGAGTTGACCCCCAGGCCGAGGGTGACCGGGAGCGTGTCCAGGGTGTAGGTGGCGTACAGGTTCGGGGCGATGAAGAGGTCCCTTTTCGCCCTTTCATGCACCACGTTGCTGCCGGAGAGCCCGGTCGTGCCGTCGAACTCGGTCTGCGGCACGGCGATGATCACCGTGCCCAGGCTGATTTGAGCCCCTTTCAGGAACGCGATGCCGGCCGGGTTGTAGTAGAGGGCGGTCGGGTCGTCGGCCTGGGCGGTGAAGGCGTTCGCCATCCCCATGGCCTTGGCCCCCTGTTCGTTGATCTTCAGCCCTGCAGCAGACGACAGGGTTGCCGTTGCCATGATCGCGGCGCTGACGGCGGAACATAACAGTCCTTTTTTCATCTCGTTCTCCTTTTGCGGCTCGGCGTTCGCTGCCCACCCATTAACTATATCCAGATCGACGCGAGGACCTCGGGGCAAGGTCTGTTGCCGATCTCAAGAGTTTTGAATTTCTAGAACGATATTTTGGATACATTTAAATTACATTGACGTTCATGTCAAGAACAAAAATAAGCCCCTGAAAAAAATGTTTTGCCATGATCTGAGCAGGTGGCCCGGCCGCGAAGCTGGCCTGGCGGGCGCGCTGGTCCGGGTCCGAA
>Ga0209212_1003756_pt1 | contig 19580 bp, 15 predicted proteins | sample RifGroC2_FD_183996 | JGI IMG/M metagenome (GOLD analysis project Ga0209212, IMG submission 183996) | Groundwater microbial communities from Rifle, Colorado, USA - Groundwater C2 (SPAdes) (version 2) | ecosystem: Environmental > Aquatic > Deep subsurface > Groundwater | place: Rifle, Colorado... | reverse complement strand
GTGGAACAAGGACAATGCCCAAGCGATGCTCAATCTGCGTACCGCCCGCGCCAACCACTGCTGGCACTCCTACTGGGATGCACTCGCCGCTTGAATGGCGTCCACCACTTTCGAATGCACCCTTGGCGAGGTCACCCCTTGCGTTGGGATAGTATTCTTCACAGAAATCCTTGAGCACCGCCCCATGCTGAGCGGCGCCAAGGTAGGGCGGATTAGTAATGACCAAATGGTAACGCCGACTGAGGATGCGGGTGGTGAACGCCATGCCTTGTGCGGCAACGCGGGCTTCAACTTCAGTTTCATCGTCGCTTGGGTTGGCAAGCGCTTTTTCCATCAAGACTTGCAGCTCATCCCAGTTGGCATCCACCAAATCGCCACGCGTCACCGCCGCCGGATCAATCAGGCTGCCGAGTTCAGGCGCTTTTTGATACAGCGCATACAACGCTTCCATGCCATTTTCGAGGCGACGATCCCCACCTGCCAGCTTGAGCCAAGTCGCTTTGGGTGTGCGCGGGGCGACACCACAACAGGCGATATTGAGGCGCGGCAAGGGCCGATGACCCAGCGGCTTGCCGGATTCATCGGGGTAACGCCAGGCGGCCAGTGCCAGCGCGAAAGCGGCGATTTCTACACAGCGGGCATCGAGTTCCAGGCCGTGCAGATTGTCGGCCAGCACGCGATCCACCGCATCGCGCACTGAGAGTTTTTCGGTTGCGCGACGCATCGGTACCAGATAGTGGAAGGCCGAGACGAGGAAATGACCGGAACCGGCGCAGGGGTCGAGCAGCTTGAACTGGGCGAGGGTATCGGGCCAGGCGGGGAAAGTTCCGGCGGCTGGAGTACCATCGCCCAGCTTGCGGAAATAGCGCATTTCTACCGGTAGTGTCATGCGCGGGTGGCGGCTGTGCCACCAGCCGCCAAGAGAATTCTCCAGCAAAAAGGCCACCATGTATTGCTCGGTAAAGAGCTGGGTGACGGCGGGCAATTCATCCGCCCCGACTTTGGTGCCAGCCTGCTTCATCTGCCGCTGCACTTCTTCTTTCTTCGGCGCCTGCCAGAACTGATAGCTCCAACCCAAACTGTCATCGGCCTGGAATACGGGGGCGGGCAATTTGTTCAACAGCGCTTCCAGCGCCTGTTCGGTTTCCAGCGGAAGCTCCAGCGCCAGCGTGGGCATATCAGGGCGAAATACGTTGGGCAGCATGGCCGAGGCATAGCGACCGGCGACTTCCCATTCACTGCGAGCGGGTGGCTCCAAAGTAGCCGCATCTTCTTTGCAATCTTGCAGCGTGACCGGATAGCCATGCGGGTGCATCAGCAAATTGCTCTCCGCCAGAAAGCGGGCGAACAACATGCGATGCCAGTGTTCGTAGGCGACTTCGGTGATGAGATGGTCGACGGTTTGGGTGTCGTCCGGGCGCAGCACATCGCCCAACTGCCGCCCGTGCGCACGCAAGCGCACCCGCAGTTTTTTCTGGGCATCGGTGAAATGCGCAGGGACTTCCTTCGCGCCGACCACAACAGCTTGTAGTGCTTTGACCGCCCCTGACTCGGCAGCCACACGCGCCTGAGCAATCACGGTTTCCAGGGTCTTGCGATGTTCGCGGGCGAGGGCTATTTTCATTTTTATTTGTTCGCTTTCAAAGCGGCTCAAAGTCTGCTGCAATGCTGTCTGCGGTTGTGGAAATCAAGCCGGCTGCTTTGGCGAATTTCTGCCAGTTATCCAGGGCTGCACGCACATCTGCCAACAAATTTAACGGGCGACGCACGCCAAAGCGCTCGGCCTCAAGCAATAAATCGGCGCGTGTGATCGCGCTGAACTTGCCGTTGACGCTCATCAGGTGCTGGTAAGTCCATTCCCCTTTTGGGTTGTATGCATGGGTCACGTCGTAGGCCGGGGCAAGCTCCCATGATTCGCCATGTTTCAAGCGGAAAGCGAAATTCTTGGTGTGGTCGTCGCAGTTTTTTGCCATGACGTTAAAGGCCATGCGCCGGAAGGCCTGGCCGATCGCTTCATCTCCCAGTTTGAGCCTGGCAATGACCATGAACAGTTGCGCATAGGCATGAGTCGCGCGCTGTTTGTAGTCAAGATGATCCATGGCGCAGAGCGTTTGCACATGATGCTTGATGGTGCTTTCATCTTTCACTTCACGGTCGAAACGGCGGGTCATGAAGTGAGCACGACCGCTTTCTTCCATTAACCGGCAATCCGCCATGTTGATGCCAGCCGCCTTGACCATCAGGTGATAGGCGTATTCGATGCGTCCGTAATCCGCGCTGCCGCCCAACTCCAGGTCTTTACCTACACCATCGAATTTCAGCAGCCAGTGCTCGAAGCCGGGAGCCGCATCGAACTGGCCGCTGCGAATCTGGTTTGTCTGCGGGTTCCAGGTGACGACCGCTTTGGCACGCGCACCGCCGGCGGAAGTACCAACTCGAATAATATTGGCGAGTGCTGCCTGGGCCTGCACATCGCCGGATAGGTCGCCATGAATTACCTTGCGCGCCGCTTCCACCAGGCTTTTCATTTCCAAGGGCTCGGCACTCTCACTGTGCGCCCCGCGTGCGGGCTTGAATTCCAGCGCACCCATGCCACGTTTGCCCATATAGGCAAGACGGTCGAGGGTGGTAACGGCGCGTTTTTCGACCCCTTTGCCGGTCATCCAGGCATCGATCAGCGCGTTGCCAAAGTCGTCGGGCAGCGCGTCGGCCAGCAATCCGGGAAGGCGCTTGTAGCTTGGCTCGGAAAGATTCGGAAAGGCAAAGGTAGGGCGGGTATCAGCCAAGGGCATGGTGAGTGGTGCCAGGTCGATGCCGCCCCGTTTCCAGGCGGGATCATAGGCAAACGCGTAACAGCCCAAGCGCGGGTCGGGTGCCACGGCCCCGACACGTTTGCCCCAGATGCGCACTTCGATGACCGGGGTATCCATCAGACTTCTTTAGGTTGTTTGACGGAGCGCCGCGCACGCTGTGGTGCTTTGGATTGACGCAACAAATCCAGTGGATTGACGCTGATTTCCGGAGCAAGCATTTCGATGCCTTGAAGATATTCGAGTGCTTTCAATACGCGCAGCAAAGTCTCCACGGTTGAACCGTGCCCGCCTTCAAGATTGCGCAGCGCCTTTTCAGAGATACCGGCCTTCTCGGCAGTGGTGCGCTGATCCAGATTGCGATTAAGACGCAAGCGCCGTAACCGCTCTCCCAGAACGGTCTGAAGCTCTTCTGGTGTATTGAACAGTAGTGCGCTCATTCGGTCATTATGTGCTGGTTAATTGGCATTTATGCTGTTAAGAGGTCATTTTGCGCCGGACTACTTTATGCCATCAATAGTCATAGATGTCAATCGGTATTATTGTGCCGACTAATAGGGTTTGTTAGCTTAATAGGCGCATATATGCCTGTTATATTTGCACGGGGCCTTTGGATAATTTATCCAAAACACTCTTTTTAACTTCGGTTAGCCAAACATCGAGGTCGGCCTCAGAGCGCACGATACGGTGCGGCATCGAAACAGATTGCACTTCCGGTTCCAACTTTTGCGCGAGCAATGTCAGAGCGCGACCCAGTTGGCTGCGAAGGGCATCACGTCGTTCTGACCAGCGTTGCGGGGAACATTTATTGAGGGATTCCACCAGTTCGATCAGGGTGCCAACTTTTGGTGTGGACTCTGGTGCGGATAGGTGAGTTTCACGCAGAATGGCGGCGCGATCATCAGGCGATAGTTTTGCCCACTCCGTCGCAGTTTCTATTTCTTTCGTGCAGGCAGCATATTCGCTGTGGTACGCGGCATAGGCGGTGTTAAGTGCAGCTCGCAGTGCATCAGCCGCACGATTGACCAGTGGCTCAATTTTATCCGGGTCATCGAGCAGCAATCTTCCATCGAGAATGGCATCGCGTTCAGCGGCAATAATGCTGTGTTCTGGCAAGCTGACCAAGTGGCCGATCAACTCACCTAATTGCTTCCATGCCTGTTCTCGCTTGGTGATTTTGGTGGCCTGAGCTTCAAGCGCGTTCAGCAGTTCGGATGCTGCCGTTTCTTCTTCTGCCAAGCGCTTGACGAGGTCGCGCCCGGAAATCGAACTGAGTTCGTCGATAAGTTCGATGGGTTTGGCTTCTGGGCGGGGTGCGGTACCCGTGGAGCGGTTATAGGCATCCTTGAGCTTGGTGACGAACTCCGGTGCGCGTATCTCCGACTCATCCGGCCTGCATTTCACCAGACGGGCGATGGCACGTTTTTCTTCGTTGGAAAGTGGCGCATTTTCGCGTGAGAAATTACTGCTGGCGACATCGCGGCGATTGAACTTCCCCGCAGGCCAAGGTGAGCCACTGGCACTGGTGGCACGCAACTGGCCGCAGGCAAACAATACCGCCAGCAATGCATCGACAGCATCTTGTGACCAGCCATAGGGGGAACCCATAAATTCTGTGCGGATTTTTCCGCCATTGAGCGCACTGGAGCCGATTCTGGTCAATATTTCTTGTGCTGCCTGATGGCTTTCCGCAGGGCCTGAGTGGCCAACGCTTCCAAGGGCATCGACCAACCCTTTGTCGGCTGCAATGAAGGCTTTGTCCCAGCCCGATGCATCTGCCAGATTGAATTTTCGATAGAGGCGTGCAGCACCGTCGCTCCCCGCTTTTTTCAGTCGATCATCCAGACTGGCACCTTCTTCGACAATCTGCCCGCCACCTTGTATAACTTGCGCTTGAGACAGCGCTTCCTTGAGCAGATCATTGACGCGGTCATCCGCATCCTTTTTTTGCTTCAGCAGTGCATTGCGGGCTTCATGGCCTTCAGGCGTTTGCGGTTCGCCAAAATGCCCAAGGGTGCGTTCGGCAGCTTCGCGGCTGATGATGGCTCGAACCAGTTCATCTTTTTTCGGTAATGCGACATGACCAAAGACGATGGAGGAGCTAAGCCCGGCGCGTGCGGCATCCGCCAGCACTTCCTTGGCCTGTGTGCCATCCAGGTCAGAGCGCAACCAGACGGGCACGCCATCTTCTTCCTTGGGGGCGGTGATGGGATCGGTATGCAATTTGAGTCGGCGGGGTTCGCGGCTGACGCCTTGCGGGATGGGTTGCTTGCGAATTTGTTCGCCGGCCAGTTGCATTAACTGTTCGCGAATCTTGCTTTCATAAGCTGAAGGGTCACTGCGCAAGGCATCTTCTTCGCCGCGCTGATAGGCGAACCAGTCGGCACTCTCTTTCGTTTGCAACCGGAATTCCTGGATAGCACCGTTAGAGACGCGCATCAACAGGTGGTCATTTTCGACTAACTCATCCAGTACCGTGCGCACTTCACTACGCAATACCGAACTATGGCCGGTAAGATCATCGACCAATATATCAGCAACGGTTTGAGCGTCGGTATGTAGGCCCGTGTCCTGCGCCGAGTTGTTGGTGATGCGGGTGAGTAGAAACACAGCCTTGAGCGCACGCGCCTTGAGTTTGGAGTGCGGATCATTTTTGCCATCGAGGCTGTCGATAGCGTTAGCGGTTTCTGCACTGATTTGACTGGATTGACGTAGACGCATGCGAATTTCGTCGTAGATGAAATCACCGCCAACGATATGGCCCAGCGGGGCATCCTTGCTTTTACGCACTGCATCAAAGGCCAAACGGAGTTGGGAACGCAACTGAACACCCGTGCCTGTGGTGTCGGTGGTGGCCAGCACTCTTTCCCACAAGCGCTGCCGAGTGGGAAGCAGGGGATAGCTTGGGGCAAGAATCGCTTCGTCTTCGCGGCGATGCGCGAAGAGACTACTGTGCAGGTGCGCCGAAACCTCGCCCAAGCAGCCCCCTGGGCTAAACAGTGTAGATAGGGCAGTGCTGGCGGAGGCTTTTTTCTTGAGGACAGTTTCGCGCAGGACTTCTTCCACGTCGGAATCGGATAGTTGAACTGCGATAGGGAAGCGGCCTAACAATTTTGACAGGGTGTTTAAACCTGACAATGAACTTTGCCCGGTAGCGACAACCAGGACACGAGCATTCATATTGGCCGACAAACATTGCAACACTTCCTGGACGCGTAATGCTCGATCATTGCCTGCTGCATCTGTGCCGATATATTGCTGCAACTCGTCGAGCACTAACAAGAACACCGGAAATTCGTCTTTGCCGCAAATTGCTTCACGGAAATATTTGAGAAAGTGATCCTGGTCGATGTCGCCTTTGGAGGAAAACTGGCTTTCCAGCTTGTCCCCCAGTTCGAAGGTGTCGCGCGCCAGTGATGGCTTGGCGGCAAGAATGGCATCATGCAAATGTGAAGAAACATAGAGGTCTTGAAGCTCGCGTTCCAGACCCCGTCCTTTGCCATGGAGGTTGTCACGCACAGTTTGCTCAACCCCCTCGTTGCGCAACCATAGCAGCGCACGGGCTTCATCATATTTGGCTGGCAGACCCATGGCCTTGAACACGATCCCGAGCACGGCCTTACGAATGCTGTCACCTTCACCTTGGCTCAAGGTGCCGGAGGCCGCACGGAGATTCGTTTTGCGCTGGCGAGCCAGCGTGTCGAGTTCTTTAAGGGCATCTGCAACAGATGCCGGAAGTCGGGCAATATCGCGTGGGGTGCGCCCATCATCAAACGGTTCATTGGTCCATAAGGCACGGGCCATTTTGACCAGATGCGACTTACCGCTGCCGAAGAAGCCTGATACCCAAGCGGCGGGGGCTTCTTGCCCTTTACGCAAGGTTTCGACAAAAGATTCGAGGATGCGGCGTAACCCTTCTTCGTAATGCCCTTTACAAACGAAAGTTTCCAACTCAAAACGCAGTGTCTGGATTTGCTGTTCGTCTAACGCCTCATCAACCTTGGCCACACCTTGGTTTTCGAGGGAGAAGGCATCAATATCCTTGTCGAATATATCGCGATTTTTCATATTTTTTTTGCCTATCGTCAGCAAGTAATGGGAACTGCCAGATAACCCCAGCCATCTTTGGCTCCGAGGAGCCGGTAACTATTATTTTTTGAGTCATGCTCACCGGGAAAGAAAATCACCAGACGACCAGGAATATGGCTTTCAATTTGTTCGACCAAAGATGACACACTGAACAAACCAAATAAACCGCCCCCGCCGACCAGCGCCAGCACATCGTTGGAAGTCATCGATTTGCTCTTTTCAGCAACTTGGCTAATCAGGTGTTCTCCAAGCCCCCGGACATTACCCTTATCATCCCACAGCCTTTCGGGGCGTTGCAGATAACGTTCACCATATTCACTTTCAGCCAACCACTTTGAAAATTCCGGCCCAAGGTCTAGTTCAGTCCATCCGTGACCGATGGTGGCAATCTCCCTTGAGAATTCGCCGGACTCCAGTAAACGCCTGAGCTTGCGTTCATCGCTTGGCGGATACACGACCATCACAACTCGCTCACGCGCCGAGACGTTCTCCGGCCATGGAAGCGACAGATACTCCTTCAGTTTTTCCAATATAGTTTGTGCCAGGTTCATAGGGTGAGCCTCGATTCCGAATTTTTCATGAAACCAGGAAAGGCAAGATCAAGCACGCTGCCTGAATAGGCCACTTTCAGCAACCCTTGCCGTCCGGCTGACTGCAACAGCGCCAAGTGTTCATCGGCTGGAATATCCAAAGACCTTGAGTATGTTCCCTGAAGCAATGCGATGCCGCTACGGCCTTCCAGCCAGTCCAGGAAAGCGGCATAAGTTGCGGATGCTATACCCGAAACTGGACGCACGCGAGTGCGTGCCTTGCCAATCGATTCGCCAAGATAACCGAATTGGTAGAAAGATGCGTAGAGGTTATGGCTAAAGCTGACAAACATGGATTCAGAGTAGCGCCCAGGGGCATGTGCTCTGATCCATGCCTCGAATTCAGGGCGGGCCAAGCTTTTACCAACTGGGATATGCAGCACCATGGTCAGACATTCGCGCAATATTGGTTCACGCGCCATTGCCAGCAGCCCCATGAGCAACTTGGCATCGGTTCCAGCGTATTGCATGAGTCGGCGCATTTCCCGAAACAGGCATACCTCGGGATCAAGCGCGTACAGGCTGCGCAGGTATTTGTAGGTTTTTAAGCGATTCGAGGCGGTGGTCTTTTCGAGGAGGTTGTGGTCAAGAATAGCGAGCTTGTAATCATCTGAAGAAGCATTGATCGGTTCAGATGCTAGCAAGACGGAGAATTCGTCCTGCATAGCGGTGCGTGAGCTTAGGGCTCCACCAGATGAAAACCCGAGTCGGATTTGATTGATTGCAAACGTGTCTTGCTGCATAACCCTTTGAGGCCACTTTGTTATGGCTTTTTATATATACCCCTGAGGGGTTATGTTACTTCACAAGCGGGTCTTGTGGCTGAGGCCTGTGGAAAAATAATGATTCGATAGCAAGAAACCGGCTACGTTACAAACATTTCTTCGCCAAGAGCTTGATCTCCTCAACTGTGGATAGCTGCCAACTTAGCGCAATGCTTTTTCATTCCACTGAAAATCGCCTCTGCGATATCCATAGGAAAGTTGTCAGGCAACAGCTTGCTCACTTCGTTAATCACGGCATCCGTTGACTCAATGATTTCCTCAATCAATTGCTCTGCCGCTTCTGCTCCGAGTCCGACTTGTTGGGCTTGAGTAATCCAGTGCCGTCGCTGGATCTTCTCGATCAGATAATGATTAGTACTTCCCCGCACCGCCATTGCGAGTTTTGCTTTCTGCTGCGGGATTTTATTCTTTCCTTTTCCTATTACGGGATGAGCAGAAAGTACGTCATAGATTGGTGTGGCGTGATAGCTGCCCCTTGCCAGATGAGTAATGCTGAAATTTTTTCCGTGGCCATCAGTTGCGGCAAGCACCCAAAAAATGAGCTGGGTCTTGAAGAAGTTTCTCCGGTCTTGTTCGGCATTGTCCGACCCGAGAAGTAGCTCCATGATTTGAGCGATACTAGGCCCACCGTCTGACTGATATTTGCGTAGTGGTGATGTACCCGTTGCTTGACACATATCTTCCTGAGGAAGACGGATGATCCAACTTCCATCGCTTGATGGTGCTCGGTCGAATCGTTCTACAACGAGAGTTTTTTTGTCTTCGAAGTGTTCGATTTCGCACCTCGCTATCGGAATTTTGTAAGCATTCACAATTTTCGAGGACAGCCATTCGTTCTCGACCGAGGTGCGCATATCGGCCTGCATATGGCCGACCAAACCCAAGGGCAGTTTGAAAATGTGGGTTGTCGGGGTGCTCTCTTTTGGCAGCAGCCATTGCCCCTGATGCCGCAACAAGGCTGTTTTTTCTTGTGCGCCCGCAATGGAAAGTCTTAAATCTTCATCGTGATCATGTTGCCCCAATGCTTGAACTGATGTGGTGTTGCGTAGTAGTTTGGCGACCCTGGCTATGCTCAATATTTCGCCCCTGATTTCAAACAGATCCGACGGCGCTTCATTTTCTGGAAGAAGTTGTATTGCACCAGCGCAGTCGCGGCCTAGCTTCGCCAGCAGTTGAAAGGGATCAATCCCCCCTGTTTGGTGGCGCTGAGCCAAGCGACGGCGAATGGCGTCGTTGTCGGGCAAGAGATTGTCGAAATAGTCAGTAACGATCTGTCCGTGGCAGGGCGCGTTGCCCGGCAAAAATGGGAGTGATAAAGATAAAGGGCGGCCTTGTTCATCAGTGAGCCACTCATTAAAGTAGCCAAGTCGTTCGCCTTGCCGGGTGGTCTCCCAGTACCCTACCGGGATGCCGTTCATCCAGATGTTCAACTTTTGTGTCTTTGAGCGGCGTCCCATGATTACCAACTTTCCTTCTTCTGTCTGATGGAAATAATGCGGCCCGGTTTTATAACCGCTGACGATTTCTTTTTCTTAATAGTTTCTGCGCTGACTGTTTTGCGGATATTCTGATTTGAAGTTTTGACAGCAGTGACGTTCTTGCCCATAGCGGAGGAGATGCGGCTCATGTTTGTGACGGAAACGGCTTGGTTCAGAGAGATTTCAACACCCAATATGCGCAGCACCATGAAAAGCCTATCAAGCGTGGTTGTCGCTGGATTGGCTTCAAAGTAGGCATAACTTTGCTGAGTGATTCCCAACTTTTCAGCCATGGCTGCCTGAGTTAGTCCGCGCTCTTTGCGAAACCCCTTGAGAATTAAGGGTAACTGGCTGAGGGTCTTAATGGGGTAGTTCACTTTTTCCTCCGTTATAAACTTTGCGGAAATACAGATTATGGGCTGTAAAGTAAATTTACAGCCCTATGTTTGTATATTATATTTACAGAGCATGGTTTGTAAATAGAATTCACAGTCGGTGCTTTGTGTTTTTGGATGTCAGTTTTTGTGATTTGTTAACTGCTTTTTACTGTGTAACGTTGGTGCGCGTCATAAAATTATGCGTAACTACTCCCCGGCAAGGCTTTTATGCGCGCGCAGGGCGATTGATTTTATCGAGGAGGTGTTCATGTTTAAGATGCGAATACCTCTTGAGCATTCCAAGCGTCTTGTGCCCGGTGACGCTGGCGGCTTCAATGTCACCAAAACCCTTCTCGAATAAGCGGCTGGTGGCCTCATGGCGCATGTCATGCATACGCAAGTCTGGCGCTCTGATTGCTACTCGCGCCAGCTTCCATGCGTGCCGCAATTGTCCGATGGTAATATTGAGAATGTCGCCCTTAATGCCTCGCGGAAGCACTTTAATCGCATCCAGGGCGGCATTTGAAAGTGGAATATATCGCGCATCGTCGGTCTTGGTGTCAGCAGCTTTAAGCATTAAATAGCTATTATTTAAATCGAGATTTTCCCACTTCATGGACAGTATCTCGCCACGACGCATTGCGGTTTCAACACTGAGGACAAAAACGACTTTTGCTTGACCGGTAAGTTGTTCCAGCATTAGCGCATATTCATTGCCGCGCAAGCGTCGATCCCTTGGCGCTCCGTCCTTTGGTCTGGCTGACTTAGGCACATTGACGCAAGGATTGGAGTCGATCTTATTCCACTCCGTCGCGGCGATTTCGAAGATGTGGCGGATCAGATTGAAGTAACGGCGGACAGTGGCATCAGTCGCAACCGTTTTTTTAAGTACGCGAACATCCGTTTTTGTTTTTGTGTCTTTCGCTTTAATGTACCTGCCGCTGGTCTTGATCCACTCCATCAACTTGATGATATCCGTCGATTTGATCTGGTAGAGCGGCATAGTCGCAATGTCACTGCGCGCCAGCTTGTCCAGTTGGGATTTTTCCTTCTCCCATCCCTTTTTCTTTTCTGATTTGTCTTTCCGGTATTTTTCTATAGCTTGGGAAAAAGTAAAAAACTTGTTTTCAACCTTCTTTGCACGCGCCACAAAAGTCGCCTGCTCATTTGTATCCAAGGCGGCGTTCGCCAAGGTCAGGTCGCGGAAGATTCGCGCATCCGCCAGAGTATCAAAAGACTTGTCGATAAGATGCCCGCCGCGCATGAGCTTCACTCTAAAGCTCATCAATCCCTGCTGAGTGATGCAGGGATCAACCTTGTAAGGGTATTTTTTTGCCGTCTTTGCCATTGCGCCCACCCCTCTGAATTAGACTAGATTAGACTTGTAATTATCGCCGTTTCTGCTTGCTTTGCATTGTAAGCCAAGTAACATAAGGGAGTCAATAAATGCACGCACCGCCCTTTCACGGCGGTAACACGAGTTCGAATCTCGTTGGGGACGCCAAACAAAAGATCGCGTGGTTTGTAATCGCGCAATGTCAATGAAAATCGGATTGCGGAGTTTTAGCGGTCTCGATAAATCACTCAAACCCGGAACGCATCAGCGTTCCGAATCTGCTCCAAATATACTTCGCCGCCCACCCAGCCATTGCTTGGGTCAACGCTTATCGGCGGTGCGGGGTGATTTTGGTTTTTCAGGTTGCGCCCCAGGCCAGAGGGACATAAAAGGCTTGACCGGCAAAGCGGTATCTACCTCTGCCGACAGTTGCGCTGTTTCACGCTCCAGATCTTTATCCCACCACTTTACGCAGTTACCGCCACTTCCTGTAGCTTGCTGCAAAGCTTCATTGGCGCGGGCAAACAAGCTGGCCGGCGTGTCGCCCAAATTCGTCAGGCTGACGCCCAAAGACAGGCTGGTAGGCGGCAATGCATCGCCACTGGGCAACACAACCACGGATCCGCTGACCGCCGTTCTCAGTCTTTCTGCCGCTATGCAGCCGTCGGCCAAGGTGGTGTGCGGCATGAAAACAGCGAATTGTTCGCCGAGAAAGTGCCCGGCCTGGTCATCCGGGCGCAAGCTGGACAGCATGGTGCGTCCGGTATCCCGCAGCACTTGTTCGCTGCCAAGCTGGCCATATTTGTCGTCCAATTCCTTGAACCGGTCTATTTTTACCATCATGAAGCAGCTCGACTGCTTGTCGAAAACATTGCGGCGCAAATAGCGGTCGATTTTCTCTTCTATCCACTGCCGGTTATGAAGGCCTGTCATTTCATCGATAATTGAGGTGCCTGAGAACCCGTGATGGAATTCATGGCTTTCTGACATGGTTGAGCTGGCAGGGCGAATACGCATGCTTAATACGCTGAGCATGTTATGCGCGGCTTGATGCGAGCTATCGATCAACTCCCACAGCGCGGCATGGCCGATCGCAAGCAGCTTGCAGTCGGTAGCGGCAATGACGTATGCCGGGATATGCACGTCTCCTATGATGGACGTTTCCCCCACGCATTCCCCTTCACCAAGCATGGCGATAGGCTCGACGCCGGAATCTTTTGTCTGAATGCTCAGACGCCCGGAAAGAATGACATAAACCACATTGTTGGCCTGGCCTGGAACCAACAATGTTTCACCTGAATTCAAGGTACGCAGCCTGGATTCATTTAACTTTTCGACGAGTAACTTGCCGGACACTCCCTGGAATAAGGGGGCTGTTTGCAATACTTTAAAAGCTTCGGGAGAGTGAATCATGTTGTTACCTCTTTGCGGTTAATCAATCTGAAGTCTGCGTGTGTCAAGACGCATCGAGAATTGACCGATTGTGTCCAATGAAAGCTGATCGGGCGATAATACTCGGAAGCCTTGATTCACGGCTATTCTAAATCGATTTAGTCATGGTCAGTTATTGGTGTGCAAAAAACTCCCAATCCGACCGGTATCCGGCATAAGTTTTGTTCTGCCGGGAGTTGGCATTGCTGTAAAATTCACAGCATGAGCAAAGCATTCACACGCGAAAGCGATACCGAAGACGACGAGTCAGAACCCTCCGTGCAGTTGCCTGTTGGCGTTAAAAATTACATCACCCCCAGCGGCTATCGCAAGCTGAAGGAAGAGTTGGACCATCTGTGGAAGGTGGAGCGTCCGGCATTGGTTAAAACCATTACCTGGGCGGCATCCAACGGCGATCGCTCGGAAAACGGCGATTATATTTATGGCAAGAAGCGCCTGCGCGAGATTGACCGGCGCGTGCGCTTCCTGCGCAAGCGCATGGAACTGGCCGAGGTCGTCGATCCGGCGCAGCGCGGCGAGTGCGATCAAATATTTTTCGGTGCAACGGTGACCGTTTGCGACGACAACGGATGTGAGAGCACATACAGCATCGTCGGGGTGGATGAGGCGGATGTGGGCTCCGGTTTAGTCAGCTGGGTCTCGCCACTGGCGCGAACGCTGCTCAAATTACGCGAAGGCGAAGTGGCGACATTGCGCACACCGGTTGGTATTCAGGAGCTGGGAATCTTGTCAGTGAGATACCGCGAGCTGGGCTGATTCAATTTTTCGCTGCTCTTGGTACAATCACGCCATCCAAGCAAAAATAGCAACACACTAACGCACTCAGGGAGCACACCATGAAAAAGATCGAAGCGATTATCAAGCCATTCAAGCTGGATGAAGTACGTGAAGCACTTTCCGAGCTGGGAGTAAGCGGCTTGACGGTGACAGAAGTGAAAGGCTTTGGCCGCCAGAAAGGCCATACCGAGCTGTATCGCGGTGCGGAATACGTGGTGGATTTCCTGCCCAAGATCAAAGTGGAGGTGGTGATTTCAGCCGAGCTGCTCGATACGGCGGTTGAAGCGATTATCAAGGCCGCGCATACCGGCAAGATCGGCGATGGCAAAATCTTCATCTCGACAGTCGAGCAGGTCATTCGCATCCGCACCGGGGAAACCAACGAGACCGCGCTGTAAATTCAGATAGAACCGGCGAAGTGATTTACCGGCCTGCCCGGCATGCGTATAATGCGCGCTTTGCCGGGAGCATGTTCCATGCGCATCATTCAGAAAGCACTCACCTTTGACGACGTTCTGCTCGTTCCTGCCTATTCCAATGTATTGCCGCGCGATGTCAGCCTGCACACCCAGTTCACCCGCAACATCAGCCTGAATATCCCGTTGCTCTCTGCCGCGATGGACACCGTCACGGAATCGCGTCTCGCGATTGCCCTGGCGCAGGAGGGTGGTATCGGCATCATGCATAAAAACATGTCAGCTCATGCGCAGGCCGCCCAGGTCGCCAGGGTCAAGCGTTTCGAGAGCGGCGTGGTCAAGGATCCCATCACCATCACGCCGGATATGACGGTGCGCGATGTGCTGGTTTTGACGCGCCAGCACAGGATTTCCGGCTTACCGGTGGTGCAGGGCAAGCAGTTGGTCGGCATCGTGACCAACCGCGACCTGCGCTTCGAGAGCAACCTGGACCAGCCGATCCGGAACATCATGACGCCGCGCGAACGGCTGATCACCGTCAAGGAAAACACCAGCCTGGATGAGGCGCGCAGCCTGATGCACAAGCACCGCATCGAGCGCGTACTGGTGGTCAATGATGCATTCGAACTGTGCGGGTTGATGACGGTAAAGGACATCCTTAAATCCAGCGAGCATCCGCTGGCTTGCAAGGACAGCCTGGGCCGCCTGCGTGCCGGCGCGGCGGTCGGGGTGGGCGAGGGCACGGAAGAGCGCGTCGCGTTGCTGGCCGAGGCCGGGGTGGATGTGATCGTGGTGGATACCGCACACGGCCATTCGCAAGGCGTGCTGGATCGCGTCAAATGGGTCAAGAGCAATTTTCCGCAGATTGAAGTGATCGGCGGCAACATCGCCACTGGCGGCGCGGCGCAGGCATTGCTGGATCACGGCGCGGACGGCGTGAAAGTCGGCATCGGCCCCGGTTCGATTTGCACCACGCGCATCGTCGCCGGAGTCGGTGTGCCGCAGATCGCCGCCATTCAGAATGTGGCAAAGGTTTTGCAGGGCACCGGCGTACCGCTGATCGCCGACGGCGGCATCCGCTATTCCGGCGACATCGCCAAGGCCATCGCAGCGGGTGCGCATACCGTGATGCTCGGCGGGTTGTTTGCCGGAACCGAGGAAGCACCCGGCGAAATCGAGCTTTATCAGGGTCGTTCCTATAAATCCTACCGCGGCATGGGCAGCCTCGGGGCGATGCAGCAGGGTTCAAGCGACCGCTATTTTCAGGAAGGCGAAAGCAATCAGGACAAGCTGGTGCCGGAAGGCGTCGAAGGCCGCGTGGCTTACAAGGGCAGCGTGCTGGCGGTGATCCATCAACTGATGGGCGGTCTGCGCGCCAGCATGGGCTATCTCGGTTGCGCCGACATCGCCACCATGCATGTCAAGGCCGAATTTGTCGAAATCACTTCTTCCGGTATCCGTGAATCGCACGTGCATGATGTGCAGATCACCAAGGAAGCGCCGAATTACCACATTGATTAGCTGCCTGAGAGAGGTTGCTGACCATAACAGGAATGTTGTAATGCAATTCCTGCCACAAAGATTCCTCGCTGTGTTTCGTAAATGTAATAATTCGAACCTGAACCCATTATTGTGCAAACTGAAGTAATGAAAACAGTAGACTTATTTTGTGGTGCAGGTGGGTTTTCTGAAGGCTTTAAACGAGCTGGCTTTGACTGTGCATATGCGGTTGATTTTGATGCCCAAGCAATAGAAACTTTTTCTCACAATCACCCATCAGTAGCCTCTGAGCAAAAGGATATTCGAGAATTGTCCGGGGATGCCATCAGATCCTTTGCCGGACTTCAAAAAGGGGAGGTTGATGTTTTGGTTGGCGGGCCTCCTTGTCAAGGTTTTAGTCTTGCTGGAACACGCCTTCCAGATGACCCAAAGAACCGTTTGGTTCTTGATTATCTAAGAATAGTAAAAGAGCTGGAACCTAAGTTTTTTGTTTTTGAGAATGTTTCTGGCATTGTCTCCATGAGCGGGGGGGCTGTGATTCAAGTGCTAAAGAATGAATTTCAAGCTCTGGGATATAAGCTTGCATTTGGTTTATTAAATGCAGCAAATTTTGGTGTTCCGCAAGCTCGACCTCGTTTTATCATCATAGGTCGTCTAGATGGGAAAGAGCCAACCTTGCCTGTTCCCACACACAGAGAAGTAAAGGTTGACGGACAAGAAACACTTTGGGATATGCGCTCAATGGTGTCTGTTTCAGAAGCATTTTCCGATTTGCCTGAAGTCTTGCAGGGTGAAGGTACAGAAGAGGCTTTGCATGTTAATGGAGCAAATAACGAATATCAAAAGCATAGACGAGGCTTAAGAAAGATTGGTTTTGTTTATAACCATCGCGCAACAAGACACAGCGAGGCAATTACATCCAGATATTCTATGATTCAACCAGGTCAAACAAACGCAAGCCTGCCCCTTGAATTAAGAACAAAAAAGACCAATGTTTTTAGACTTCATCCTGATAGCCCGTCAAGGACTGTAACTTGTAATTTCAGAACTGACTTATTGCACCCTTGGTTGCCACGAGGCCTTACCGTCCGAGAAGCTGCCCGGTTGCAATCTTTTGATGATGATTACTGTTTTTTTGGGAACCTCACCAGAAAAGCGCGATGGGTTACTCAAGACGATCAAGTAGGGAATGCAGTTCCTCCTCTACTTGCAGAGGCGATAGCTCATCACATTCTTTCATTCAAATAAGGATTGAACTAATGGCTAAGAAGCAGGATGCAGGCGCAGTTAACGATAGTCCCTCTTCAGCGGGACATTTGCTGGGGCAGCTTATTGGTGATTGGTATGAGGAGTATTTCGCAGCGCCTTTGCTGAAGGATGTCGCAAAAAGGCTAGGCCTCTATCTCGACTCAAGGTTTGAGTCAAGGCATTCAACTGTAAGGGGTGAAAAGATCGTCTGGAAAGATTATGACGAGAATGGTGTTGATTATGACTTTGTGATTGAGCTGGGAGGCTCTGCAAGTTATCGTGGTGAACCAGTCGGGTTTTTTGAAACCTTTTGGAGGCGTGGAGCTAGACATTCAAAGGATAAAGCTAGAGACGATTCTGGTAAGTTGGTTCCAATGCGTGCAACTTATCCTACCGCTAGAGTTCTTGGAATAGTGTCTGCTGGTGATTTTACTGAACCAGCACGCGAACTGGTTAAATCTAGAAATATAGAATTATTTTATGTACCCAAGGATAAAATTGTCGCGGCTTGGCAAAAGCATGGTATTACCATTGATTACATAGACAAACTAGAAGAAAAAGAAAAATTAAAACTGGCAATGGGAGCTAAGTCCAAGCTTAGTAAAAAGGGAATAAAAAAAGAGATTGCTAACTCATTGGTAGAGTCGGTTGGTAATTCAAGCATAGAATCATTCAAAAATTTGCTCATAGGGAAATTAGGTGCAGCGCCGCAGGAATATAGAATTACCTTGAAGGCTTCATCAGAACCCATCGTCTATTTCAGACATTCAGACGTGCAGAAATTTTTATCTGGCTCTCAACCAAAAAGAGAATTTAACAATCTCAGCTTTTCTCTTGAGGTTGTATTTAGCGATGGCGATAGCTACATCGGTGATGAATTGTCGTGGGAGGAAATGCAAAAGGATTTCAATCGGCTCACCAAGCTAATAAATCACATGGAAAATTTGGCTGAAAAGCCCGTGTAGGGAAGGGCTTCACCCATCTGCGGACTTCATATTATCTTTCACAGTTTTACTTTTACGGTTCATTTCACATAAACCCATGCCCCATAAAAAAATCCTCATCCTCGATTTCGGTTCGCAATACACCCAACTCATCGCGCGCCGCGTCCGTGAATCAAACGTCTATTGCGAACTGCACCCCTGGGATATGGCGGAAGCCGATATTCGCGCCTTCGCGCCGAGCGGCATCATCCTCTCGGGCGGACCGAATTCCGTTTATGAGGAAGAGACGCCCAAGGCGCCGCAGATCGTGTTCGATCTGGGTGTGCCGGTGCTGGGCATCTGCTACGGCATGCAGACCATGGCGGCGCAACTGGGCGGTGCGGTGGAAAACGGGCTGGTGCGCGAATTCGGCTACGCGGAAATCCGCGCGCAGGGGCATTCCGCGTTGCTGCGCGGCATTCAGGATCGCGCCAATGAACAAGGCCACGGCCTGATCGACGTGTGGATGAGCCACGGCGACAAGGTGACGGCGCTGCCGCCGGGTTTCTCGGTGATCGCTAGCAACCCCGCCACGCCCATCGCCGGCATGGCGGACGAAACACGGCGTTTTTACGCGCTGCAATTCCATCCCGAAGTGACCCATACCCATCAGGGCAAGGCGATGCTCAGCCGTTTCGTGCACGACATCTGCGGCTGCGCACAGGACTGGAACATGCCGGACTATATCGGCGAGGCGGTGGAAAAGATTCGCGCCCAAGTCGGCAGCGACGAAGTGATCCTGGGACTGTCCGGCGGGGTGGATTCCTCGGTGGCGGCGGCGCTGATCCATCGCGCCATCGGCGACCAACTGACCTGCGTGTTCGTGGACAACGGTCTGCTGCGCCTGAACGAAGCGGCGCAGGTGATGGAAACCTTTGCCAAGCATTTGCACATGAAGGTGATCCATGTGGATGCCAGCGCGGAGTTTTTGCAGCATCTGACCGGCGTGACCGATCCCGAGAAAAAACGCAAAATCATCGGGCGCGAGTTTGTCGAAGTGTTCCAGCGCGAAGCCAAAAAACTGCCGCAGGCCAAGTGGCTGGCGCAGGGCACCATCTACCCGGACGTGATCGAATCCGCCGGCGCGAAGACCAAGAAGGCACACGCGATCAAATCGCACCACAACGTCGGCGGCCTGCCGGAAAGTTTGCACCTCAAGCTGCTGGAGCCGTTGCGCGAACTGTTCAAGGACGAAGTGCGCGAACTCGGTGTCGCACTGGGCCTGGCGCACGACATGGTATACCGCCACCCGTTTCCCGGCCCCGGCCTCGGCGTGCGCATCCTCGGCGAAGTGAAACGCGAGTACGCCGACCTGCTGCGCCGCGCCGATGCGATCTTCATCGAAGAGCTGCACGCGACCAGGGATGAAGACGGCAAGTCCTGGTACGAAAAAACCTCGCAAGCCTTCACCGTATTCCTGCCGGTCAAGAGTGTCGGCGTGATGGGCGATGGCCGCACCTACGAATGGGTGGTGGCCTTGCGCGCGGTGCAGACGCAGGACTTCATGACCGCGCACTGGGCGGAACTGCCTTACTCGTTACTGGGCAAGGTCTCCAACCGCATCATCAACGAAGTGCGCGGTATCAACCGCGTGGTCTACGATATCTCCGGCAAGCCGCCCGCCACCATCGAGTGGGAATGATTTTGCGTCTGGCAGCGTAGCGCAACGACTGGCGGAATAAATAGAAAAAGCCCTGTTTTAACAGGGCTTTTTTTCTATTTGTATCTGGCAATGTCTG
>Ga0209212_1003755_pt1 | contig 19585 bp, 22 predicted proteins | sample RifGroC2_FD_183996 | JGI IMG/M metagenome (GOLD analysis project Ga0209212, IMG submission 183996) | Groundwater microbial communities from Rifle, Colorado, USA - Groundwater C2 (SPAdes) (version 2) | ecosystem: Environmental > Aquatic > Deep subsurface > Groundwater | place: Rifle, Colorado... | reverse complement strand
TCAGCATCAACAACCCGAACGACGAGCGTTTCAAGTACTGATCCACATACTCGTGCTCGTAAACCGGGTTATCGGCTTCGCTCACGGAGCGCTTTGATTGAGCTTGTTGATTTCGTCTAACGCGGTTCGCGGCGTGACAATGTGCAGGTTGTCGAGCGAATGCAAACACAGCAAATCATCATCGCCACTAATCAGGCGCTTGGCAAGACCTCCCACCACTCCGCAAACCAAACAAACGTTTTGCCAACAACGACGTCATCTCTCGTCTCCCATCCGTAACAAGTTGCACATAAACAACCGAACCGATTACACGGTAAATCACACGATAAGGCTTAAAAAAGGTTTGTCGGTATTCACAAATACCAAGATCCAGCAATTCTTTGGGATAAGAGCCACGTTCTGGAAATAAAGACAAGCTTTCAATCACACCCTCCATACCATCCAGTATATATGCGGCTTTAGCGGGAGCATCATGCAGGGCGATGTAATCGTAGATTTCTTCAAGATCAAAATCTGCGTCTTCGGTCAAAATGACCTCGTAGCGCATTAGACAACCCTCTTTTTTTCGCGCAATCGACGAATAGCATCCTTAGCAGGAATAACCTTACCCTCTTCAATTTGCCGATTACCCAGTGCCAATATCTTGAGTAAAGCCATCGTTTCCTGAGTTTGCTCAAAAGAAACAATGTCCTGCAAAACAAATTTTGCCTCACCATTTTGCGTAATCACCATGGGCTCGCGTTGCTCAGAAAGTTGGCATGCAATTTCAGCGGCATGTGCTTTGAGATAACTGATCGGCTTGATTTGTGTAGAGAGTTTCATAGCATTCCTTTAATAAACAAACAGAACTTAATATAGACCGAATACAGTCTCCCTGCAATCTATTTAAGGGAACGCTGAATAAGTCCAAAACTGTGGTTCGATACAATCCCCGTTCCCCCTTACCCCTTGCCCCTCTAAAAAAGGGGACGCTACCCTTTTTGCTAACTTTCGCTTGCTCTTATTCGGCGATACAGTCAATAATGGAATCTAATTCCATTATTTACTGTATCATTTTAATCATGCTACCAAGAACACTCAAAACCCACCTCTTGCAAGCCAGCCGGACATTCCCCGTCATTCTTCTGACGGGTCCTCGCCAAGTAGGCAAAACAACATTGCTACAAAGCATCGCGCAACCAGAAAGAAACTACGTCACGCTTGACGACCTGGATGCCAGAACGCTTGCCGAGACAGACCCCGCGTTGTTTCTGCAGCGCTATCGCCCGCCCATCATCATTGACGAAGTGCAATACGCGCCGAACCTGTTTAGCCAGATCAAACTCGTTGTTGACCAGAATAAGCAAAACGGACAGTTTTGGTTAACCGGCTCACAAAAGTTTCACCTCATGCAATCCGTCACAGAAAGCCTCGCCGGGCGCGTCGCCATCCTTGAATTAAACGGATTCTCACAGGCCGAAATCAACAACCGGGCAGATCACGCCCCCCCCTTCTTGCCCAGCGCAGACTGGCTCGGTCAAGCCCGCGACCGTACCATTGAAATAGGGCTGGATGCCCTCTACCAAAGAATCTGGCGCGGCAGCTATCCCAGAGTCATCACCGAGCCAGACATCTCAACCGACCTGTTTTATAGCTCGTATATTCAAACCTACATTCAGCGGGACATCAAAGAAATTATCAAAATCAGCAGCGAAAAAACCTTCTACAACTTCATCCAGGTCATCGCAGCGCGCACCAGCCAATTGCTCAACTATGCAGACATCGCACGCGATGTCGGGATTGATCAAAAAACCGCCAAAGCCTGGCTTTCCGCACTCGAAGCATCAGGTCTTGTCTACCTGTTGCAGCCCTACCATAACAACCTGACCAATCGGCTGATCAAAACACCCAAGCTCTACTTTTTAGATACGGGTCTTTGCGCATACCTTACCAAGTGGTCAACCCCGCAAGCCTTGGAAGCCGGGGCATTCTCAGGCGCAATTCTGGAAACTTGGGTCATTTCCGAATTGCTAAAAAGTTACTGGTACAACGGCAAAACGCCCTATTTTTATTTCTATCGCGACAAAGACCAGAAAGAAATTGACCTCCTGATCGAGCAAGACAACACCCTTTACCCGATAGAAATCAAAAAATCCGCCACGCCCAGCCTGAGTGCTGCCAACAACTTCGGTTTGCTTGCAAAATTCAATCAACCCGTCGGTCACGGCGCAGTGCTGTGCCTGCGTCAAAAAGACATCCCACTCTCAGCAGAAATTGATGCCATTCCCATTGGCTACCTGTGAACAAGAACAAAGGGAACGCTACCCTTTTCCCCAGGGGTTTGCAGGGTGCATTCCATGCACCATGGTGCGCACAGCGCACCCTACGGTTCGATCCGATACAGCCCGCGTAGGGCGCATTAGACGTAGCCGTAATGCGCCGGATGTTTTTCGTGTTTTCATGCGGCGCAATCCTGGCTAGAACAGAGCATTCCCCCTTTGAAAAATGGGGGCTAGGGGGGATTTGAATGTTGCACGGATATAAAAATCCCCCTCAATCCCCCTTTTCCAAAGGGGGATGCAGGTTGAATTTGCCAATGGATTATTTGGGTTTAATGCCCCTCATCCCTTTACTGGCTTTACTTTTGGCCGGCAGTAGCGGCTCCCCCGTCAGAGACAAGCTACCGGAATGGCGAAAATACGTTCATCTAACCATCGCGGTCGCTCATCGTTATTGATAATCAGCCCCAGCGGGCAATCGTGTGCTGCAACAAACTCTGAAAGCGAGCGCAAAGCGCGCCTGTCAGACTGCTGCGTCAATTTTATTTCTACCGGCAGAAGAGATGCGCTTCCAAATTGTCCCTCCAAAATCAGGTCAATCTCCGCTCCACCGCGCGTTCGGTAATGAAAAGGATTTACGTCGATTCCGGCATTTTCAAAGCCCCGCAATAACGTTTCCACCACCAACCCCTCCCACGACTTGCCCACCACAGGATGCGTGGCAAGCATATCGGCATCCTGAATCCGTAACAACCGATGCAGCAAGCCGCTATCCCGTAAATACCCCTTGGGATGCTTGACTAATTGCTTTGCCGCAGAACGATCCCAAGCCGGAATATGCCGCCACAGAAAAGTGTCGTGTCGCTCCTTGAATGAAATTACAAAATACTCATCCGCCTGCTGAAACTTGATATACAGCGCAACTCCCTCCCATTCGGCGTGATACACATCCTGATAGAACTACTAGCCATCCCACTAGGCAACCAAAAGACGGTTGCCAAGTGGTTGGTTATGCCACACCCGATGATCCACATTGGTCGTCATGCTTTTATAAAAAGCCACGGCGGTTAAACCCTGCACCACAGTCAAAGCATCCGCCTGTGCCATACCTGCCGCGCGAATCCCGGCACGCGCCGAGAGCGTCAGGTTCATCGCATCTAGCGTGTTCATTTGCGCCTGAATCGCTTTGAGCAAGTAATGCGGCTTGTGCTTTTCCATACTGTTATTATTCCCCTGATAGGGTATTCTGTCAAAGTAAACTAAAAAGGGTAACGTCCCTTTTATTCCGTATTCCGTGGAAATCCATATCTCCTGCGCTCGTAATTGAACGAATTTATCTTGCCCCTGAATTTGCCTTTGCCTTCAACTTGAACCTTGATCCTTGGCCGATAAAACTTCTTCGCAAACTGCCCGACGACAGTACGGCTAACCACCCCTATGTTTCGCGGACAACGCTGCCCGCAAAACATGCCACATAAAAATTGGGGCAGAAACGAACATTCTCCGCCATAGGCGCTTAGGTTGTTGCACCAACCTAGGCAACCACTCCAGCCCTAGTTTCTGGAATATTGGATGAGAGCGTTTCACTCGTCCTGTATAGAAATCAAAAACCGCACCGATTGCTGCTGCGAAGCGCACATCCAGTCTGTGCAAATTCTGGTGTATCCACTTCTCCTGCTTTGGGGCAGTCATGCCGACCCAAAGAATATCCGGGCGAGCCTGATTGATAGCAGCAATCATTGCTTCCAGTTCTTCCTCAGTATAGTTTTGCTTAAACGGTGGCGAATAACTTCCAGCAAAACGAATTTGCTGATAATCCCGTTCCATCCTTACCCGTATTTCTTCCAAGCAATCGTGGGTGGATCCAAGAAAGAAAACACTGAATCCGCCGATCTCATTCATTTTAGAGTTTAAAGCATAAAAAATATCACTACCCGTTATGCGCTGGCGAATATTCCCACCAAGAAAATGAGATGCCAGTACTATGCCGCTACCATCTGGGATCAGCCAGTCAGCTCCGTGTAATGCGTCTGTAAATTCAACATCATCCAATGTAGCCGCATATGAATGTGGATTAATGCAAGCCAACCATCTGCAGCGATCACCTTCATTTATCCATGACACAATGTCATCCAGCAGAATCTCCTGGTCACTTGCAACTACTGGATAGCCAAGAATCACTTCATTTCCAAGTCGTGTCATTTATCAACTCTATACCTAAACTCGGAGCACACTTTCTCGAAAAGTCTCTCGTATTGAATCAGCACGGCATCTGTGGCATGTTGGTCGATTGGATATTCATTCTGCATTGGTTTCGACAGCAAATTTTCAATTTGAGATGCCACAAGCTCAGGGTTAGAGGAACATGCAACATAGTCCGGACAATACCGTTCAAATTCCGGAATTCCACTTGGAGTAATAACACGGACGCCCAAAGCTATTGCCTCCAAACTGGTGCGTGGCATACCCTCCGAACCTGACAGATTGATAGCCATCCGGGAGCAAGACATCAAGTCCAAGAGTTCATCGCGTGATACAGGCCCCAAACTTCGTACCCCTGGGATTGCCAACGCACGCTCAAGTAACTTCAATTCTTTGGTCAAACCGACGAGGACTAATTTCTCGCCCCACCCTCGGGATATCAGCAATTCATATGTGCGCAACAGAAGGTCAATTCCTTTGCCAGACTTAATCAATCCAGCGAATAGCAGGTACGGAACTTGATTCAAAGAATATTTTTCCAAGGTTTGAAGTGCATATTTCCGTGGCTCCAAGTTTTCCTGGAGTACGGGAATATATTCAGTACGTCCTATAAGACTCTCTCTTTGGTTGAGGTGGCCTAGAACATTCAAGGAACATGCAATAAGCGCATGGTAGTTCTCAAGTTGCTTAAGCCGCCCGACTGTCAATTGATGGTCCCTAACATCAGAAATCACTGGGACCATTTTCGAGATATAGCGCACCACCGGGGTAAGCAAATTGAAGTAATTGTGGAAGCTCGAATGAATCAGTACAACATCAGGCCTCCGGCTGCGTACTAGGTAAGGTATAAATCCATAGAGCAAGTTCTGTATCCCATACCGGAAGTACTGTGACAACTTGTTTAATCGCCCACCTGCACGATGAGGAAACAAACGAATCAATTCTATGCCACGCGCATCGCAAGGCTCATAGTTAGGCAACCCTGACATTCGTTCGGTTACCACAGTAATTCGTTTAACTACACCACCCGAGAGCAGCCCATGTATGAGTAGATCATAATAAGTCGCAGCCCCACCAATAGTCGGAAAAAATATCGGTGTAATTATTAATATATGCATTACTCAATCTATGCTGCCGCCATAAGCATGTGCCTTAACACCCTCAACGATAATCGCATCAACCGTTCTCTCAAGAATCTCAATGCCCTCGACATCAGTTATCGCGCTAATGAAGGGCTTCGCCGAACTAGAAACAAACCCGGCATTAGTTAAAGCAGAAAGCAATGATGGTTCGTCATACATGCACTTATGGGGAAATGAAATGTAAGGTATTAATAGTTTTGCAATGGGTCTATTTGGCTCTCTGTATAAAACCCCCAATTGCTCAACGAAATGCTCCGCCGGCAAATCCCCTTGCACATACCTGTCAACAATGATGGCCAAATCGGGGATAACAATCCTCAAAATTCCACAAGGCTTTAGCACTCTATAGCATTCGCTAATGAATAGCTTACCTTCCTCCCGAGTTAAATGTTCTAAAGTGTGCGAGCTGTATATGTAATCAACCGTTGTGCTCCCCCATGGAAAAGTCTTCCTTAAATCATGAATGTACACATCCTTATCCCATTTCGTCTGAAACAAACCAATCTTTTTTGCTATTGCCGAAACAATTGGTATTTTTGATACTTTGGCCCCTATTGAATAATCAACATTTACCCAATCCTTGATACAACGCCCACCACAACCTAAGTTCAATTTAATCATCTAGCCCCCGAATAAGTACCACGCTGACGACCTTGGGAATAAGCCGCCCCTCCAGCTCCGTGCAATGAGCCCATATACAACATTAGTATGAACATATATGAACCCGCCCAATAAATTACGTTGGAGAAAAACATCTCACAAAATAAATGTGTCCCAATCGCATAACCTAAATATTGAAATCTAATATCCCTAAAACTAAATAAAACTATTTTGTAAAAAAATATGAACGAACAGAGCCCCACTATGCCCATATCAAGCAATATCCTTAGCCACTCATTGTGAGGCACAGCTATTGAATCTAGCGTATCAGGATGAGATTGCCGGATAACGTTTATGGCAGTCCCCAAACCACCACCAAAAATTATTCCGGACCAAGATGATAAATAGCTTTCAATCAACTCCGGCCAAATAGTTGCGCGTCCAGATGTCCTTACAGTTTCAACACTTATCTCCTCACCGAGAAACTGGTCCAAAATAAGCTGTGGATTATATTTATAGATGGCATAGAAAATCAAACCTCCAAACAACATCATCACGAACTGAATAGCAGCGAATCTAAACATGTTCTTAGATAGCCTCGCAGTGATATATACATAAAAAGACAAGATCAACGCCAAGATTCCGGTTCGATGCGCGCTCATCAAGAGAAGCGCAAAAGACATCAAGGCGACAATTAAACTTGAAGCCCTTCTTCTCCATACATAATCCAATGCCGCAATTAGTGTAATCAATGACATTACGCCACCGAATACACTTCCAGAAGCCAAAGTCCCAGAATAATCAGCCTCGGCATCCTTGAAAAAGAATCCAATAATGCATAACGGCAACAAGATAATGGCAACAACCCTGAAATGACGTAGAAAGGCAACTTCCCCTGCCAGCTTGCCAAAGAAAAAAGCGATCACTGGTATGAAAAAAAGGTTGGTTATGAAATATGCTGAGACAGCCAACCCATCCTTGCTCTTCAATGCGCTTATTAGCAAATATGAAAATAATATGAACGTAGCTAGATAAAGTTTCTTGGGTGCCAAGTCTAGTCTTTGAAAGAGCAAGAGTATTACAGCAGAATAGATAATTACTGCATAAGCAAACCAGTAATATTCTTTTCCGAAACCAAAAAACTTTCCAAAATTCACCATTGCCATCATCAGCAACAGCATAAGAAATATCGAGCCAGAATGATTTGAGCTAAGCCTCTCAATTGAAACATTGGGCCTTGCATGCAAACGAACTGGTTTATTACCAATCAAGATCGCGTTCATAGCCCATTCGAACCAGATGATTGCCGCAAACCTCTTTGAATAATGCCACATGATCGCTGGTGAACGAGCTTCGCCATGCTCCAATCTCGCCCTTATTAAAGGTCTTTGAGTTACTTGTGAATAGCTCTCGAGCAATCTTTACAACATTATCTTCAGGCATATCTAACCCAATATGCTTGTATACCTTTGACAAGGTATTCACTTGTACTTCCACACCCCCGCCCCCCTTACTACCCACAAGATCTTCAAACCTAACGATCAGACAATTCGGCTCGTCAACCCATTGTATATATTGGTTCAAGATGTAATCGATACCATGAAATCTACATCCCTTACTTGAAAGAAATTCAGCATCACCGCTTATTGTTTTGGTGATTCTCTGCGCGTCATTCGAAATGCCTTGATAGTAGGCGTGTAGATAATGTCGTCTATCTTTATATGTGGCATAGAAATATTTTGATACGACAATATCTCTAGGGTCTCTCACGATCAAAATATTCTTAAACTCGAGTTCCCCTATCAAATTTGATAGGGCCGCTGAATAATAAAGATGCGCGGCAACCACCTGATTTGGAGATGCTGCCTTAAGTACACGGGTAGCCTTCTCAAGATCATCGCTTAAAACCGTTCGGCTCAGCTTTCTATATAGCTGGGGCGTCAGGAATAACGCACGCATCAACAAATTTGTCCCAGATTTAGGAATGCTATTAGCAAGCACTTTAGGGCCTGATCCAAAACCAAATCGGAGTCTCAACTTGCCGGGCGTAAACCCATACTGGGAAATATCTCTGTAAATAGAACTGGCCTTCATATGACTTTAATATCCTAGTGAATTGGCTTTATCCGACTAGCCATGTATTTGATTGAAGAAGTCATATACAACCAAATAACTTTTAATAAAAGTGGGATAGTGATCTTCGAACTTAATAAGTTGCCTCTAAATACATTACGTAGAATTTTCATTGCCAACCAAATATACATCCATCCCATAAAATACTTTCCAAGATACAGCTCTTCATTAATCTTGATTAACAGTAGCTTATCCCTAATCTTCTCTGGAAATTTTGTAATCGAGTTGTAGTTATCATGCCCAACCAGCGAACGATAGCGGTAAACAGCCATTTCCTGTTCGAGAATTTCAATCGCCCCTTTGTCCAGCAAAAACATACAAATAGTCGTATCGCCCTCATTCCGTGGACCAACGTCAATATTTTGGATTAATTTATTCAGCCCATCACCCCGAACATTACGAATCATTGTTGCCGTAAGTGGAAAACGCAATCCTTTAAGAAAATGGCGAACAGTAATTCTATTTTGGGGGAATTTGTATCTCGGCACAGTATGCAAATATTCCCCTTTTGCACCGCATACTTTTACACGATGTGCAACGCAAAAAACGGAGGGATTGTTATCTAGATAATTTAACTGGGTTTGCATCTTGGCTTCATCAATCCAATAATCATCCCCTTCGATAAAAACAATATATCTCCCCCTCGCCTTTCGTAAAAGATCCGTAAAGTTCCTAGATCCCCCAATATTTTTTTCTCTGATTATCGGTATAACCACCCCCGGAAACAACTCCGCAAATTTCAGCAATATGCGGGCTGTGCCATCTGTTGAGGCGTCATCACCAATCAGAATTTCATAACGGAAATTCGTTTTTTGAATAAGGACACTCTGTAGCGCTTGTTCAATATATCTTTCATGGTTATATGCTGTCATTACTACACTGACTAGCGGATTACCTTCATCACTGTGGTTCATTAATTTCTGCATCCTAAACTTTCTGCGACCTAGGGAAATAGCGTGACTTAATAAACTTTCTGAATTTTTCTGCGCCAATAAGTGAAAAAAACAACGTGCCGATAAGTACGGCAAAAATGAATATGGCAAGACCAACCCTATCTGAAGGCACTTGAACCCACATCACAGTTATTAGAATAAAACATAGTGGAGGAACTGCAACCGTTCCAATATCAAAAGTAAGCCATTTCAAATGCATACCTTTAGCAAACTTGTTATGAACGATTGGAACGTACAGCAAAAAGAATAATACATTGGAAGTTATCCATGCATATCCAGCACCCTGCATGCCATACGCCTTCACAAGAAAATATAACGCCGGAATAAACAAGATTACGAAAATTGCATTTCCAATCAAATGCAGCCCAAGCTCCCCCTTTGCGTATTGCAACAAATATGGGAAGGCCGCCAGCACCATAACGCCATTCCCTACGGCATAAAGTGCCAGTATCGACGATACCTTGCTTGCTAACTCGTAATCTCCGGTCCAAACAAAAAGTACTTGTTGTGGAAAAACGGACATTATTAACACCAGTGGAATGGATATGACAGCCACCATCTGCGTGGCACCTCTATATAGACTAATCAACTTTACTTGATCTTCCTCAGCATGCAGGATCGTCATCCTGGGTAGAATCGCCCCACTAATGGGGCGCGTAACGATCATTACACCGCTGGCCACCAACACAGCCAAGGTAAAATACGCAAAGTCAGATAGTGAAATCAACCCGGAAATAATCAACTTGTCGGTCTGGGTTGCGATGACCCATACCATTCCAGCAAAAGCATGGCTTAACGAAAACTGAATTGTCCCTCGCAAATGCTTCCAATCCCAGTTGATTGCAGTGGTCTCTACTCTTGGGAGCAGCGCATACCCTTTAAGAAGCAAAAGAATAAATTCGGCCACCGAAACCAACAGTTGATATCCAAAAAATATCGTTGGTGCTGTACCAATGTAGACAAGCACGGGAACTACGAGAACAAAGCGTACTGTGGATATGGCAACATTGAATCCATTTAACCATACGATTTGCTCAAATCCCTTAATCACACCACGGTAAAGGCCGCTCATCCATCTCAAGCTGATTATCAAAGAAATCAATATCAGGGAATCTACTACCTCAGATAGAGAAAGCTCATTTACCTTTAACCATTGGGTTGCAATCGAATTTGTTGCAAAAAGCATCAGCCCCGTTCCCAATACTGCGATAACAGCAAATATGCCCTCGAGCGTGCGTAAAATGTTTCGCAGTTCAATATCGGAAAGTGCCCCCCCTACGTATCGCGATGTTTCCCGAGCCATCGTCGGTGTAAACCCCATATCGAGAAGCATAAACCATGCTTGCAAGGTTACATAGAATCCCACAAGTCCATATGCCTCAGCCCCCATGTATGAGACATAAACAGGCACCAATAGGATGCCAATAATCGCCACATAAAATTGGCCAAAATAATTGGCAGCGATATTTTTCTTTATCGACATGATGCTATAGCTTACTTATTCCTGTGCCACGCTCGCACATCAGAAAGATACTGGAACACAGATCCGGGTAATGTTGACCCAGTTTGTAACAGCCTTCCAGATATTCTTTCGAGATGATATCCGTCTGCAACAACCGATCCCACTGGAAGTTCGCCAGTGCCTTGAAGAAAATCCCAGAGCGGTGCACTACCTTGAGACCAGCTGCTACGGCATCGCGCTCAAGGGTATCCAGCGTGTAGGTGCAGCGATGGCCATGCTCAGCCTCAGCCGGAGTGACAGCAGCGTTATGCGAAATCAAACCCATCTTGACAGCGATTTGACGAGAAGGTGCATTCGCATTTGGGCACACAAGAAAAAACCGGCCGCCTTCTGCCAGCCACTCGTCGTTGATGCGTTTCAGCACTCGCACGGGGTCGTCGATGTGTTCCAGCACATGAGTAAGCACGATGTTGTCGTAGCGTCTTGGTAATGTCGCGGTCTCGAACAATGAATGGATATAGTTCACTTTATCACCGAGTTTGCGCTTCGCTTCTGCGATAGCCTCGCCGGATGCCTCGACGCAGGTGACATCGTCGAAACGCTCTACAAAGCGCCGAGTAAAGTCCCCTTTGAAACTACCCAGTTCAAGAAGGCTGCCTTTATTGAAGAAGGGCTCAAACGACTTGATCATGTAGGGATGCATCACGTCGAAGTCGAAGCCATAGGCGTACTTGTGGTCGTTGGTATCTTTTATCTCAACGTTGTAATCACGCTTGTTGTTCATATTCATCCCCGCACTTATTTCAAATATAGTTCCATTGTAACGAATGGCGCATTCGTCCCACTCACAACAAAGCCGCATTTCTCATACAGACTGCGTGCAGGTGTATTGTCGCTCGCCACCTCCAGACTGATCTTTCGCATCCCCGTTGTCTTTGCATAAGCGATACACTGTTGCATCAAGCTCACGGCAATGCCTTTGCCTGACCACTCTCGCGATACGCTGACGCTGGTGATATAGGCAATGTATTGTTCCCGATCATTGCAATAAGCTGCAACTAGCCCAACCAACTGATCGCCAGACCATGCTTCAAACCGCATCGCCTTGTCGGCAATCTTTCTTGCATAATCATTTATACCGATTCGCGTGCTCAATGGGGGGCGGAAGTCTGCATCACTGCGCGTTAGGTATTCAGCCACCTGCGCTTCAGATGCCCTGTTTAATTCAAACTCGACCGCCACGCTCATCTTTCAAGTTCTGCCAGACCGAAACCGTTACGCCCGAATTCGTTGCCGTTATAGAGCAGATACACCTTGCCATCGCATTCGAACACATGCGGATAACATTGCATATCGCTATCCCATTCCCCAGCCGTGCCTTCCAGTAACGGACTTTCGTCATCGCGCACCCAATTGATCAGGTCGTCCGACCAAGCATGGCCGATTCGATAGCCGCGCCCCTTGCCCTTCCTGAAGTCGAACGATTCGCGATAGCAGAAGAACATGTGGTGGCGTCCGCCGATGCCTATCACCGTCGGCAGTGCCTGACTCTCGTCCGGCCCCAGCTTGTCAGTAATGATCTGCCGCGCTTCTTCCTTGATCCAGTTGATGCCATCGCTGGAGACCGCGTGGCCGATCTTGTAGGTACGATCCGGTGCGGCATCCGGCGAGAACCGCTTCCAGCCGGTACCGAAGATGTACCACATATGGAACATGCCGCCGACGACCTTCACGAAACCGTCACCAACGAGGCATGGCTCGTGCTGTGAGGCTGCCAGCACCGGCCCATCGCCGACGCGCTGGAAAGTAAGGCCGTCGTCGCGGCTGATGGCCAGGCCAATGGCGGTATCCACGGACACAGAAACACGACGGTTCCAGCCGCAGGTATAGCCATACACGGCGTCGCCGTGGCGCATCACGCTCATCGGAAAGATTCCGTGCTCGTCGAAACAGCCGAGTTCACCCAGCGGGATAACCGTCTTGTCGGATACACGGATCACATCGCGCAGGTTTTTCTTCATATCGACGAAGGAGATATGGCTGAGATACTTTCCATTGCTCCTATCCACAGAGCGTGTGGAAAAATAGATGCGCACAAAATCGTCGAATACCAACGCCTGAGGGGACTGCGCGAACTGCACACAGTCGTTCGGCAATTTATGCTGTGTCGGGTCGAATATCTTGCCTAGTTTTTTCCACTGCATCGCGCTCACTCCTTACTCCAACTTCCCATCCAGCACGGCCAGACCGAAGCCATGACGGCCAACCTGATTGCCGAGATAAGCCATGTAGGTCTTTCCATCGAGTTCAAAAACATGCGGGTAGCTAATCATCTCTGCATCCCAGCCTTCTTCCGACACGTCGATGCCCGCTTTAGCGTCATCGCGCACCCAATCAATCAGATTCGTGCTGGAAGCGTAACCGATACGGTAGCCATTCTGCTTGCCGCGATAATGACTGCTGTATCGATAGCAAAAGAACATGTGATATTTTCCGTTTGCATAGAACACATCCGGGCTGGCTTGTGCCTCATCTTCTTCGATACGGCTCTCAATCAGATCCTTGTTGACCTTATTCCAGTGGATGCCATCGATCGACATCGCCATACGAATCTTATAAACCGGCTCCGCACGCCCATCGACTATCTTCCACTTACGCCCGGCGATGTACCACAGATACCAGGCGTCATTGAAACGTCGTATCTTCGGTCCGCTCAATACGAAGGGTTCGTCCGGGGAATATGACAATACCGGGCCGTTGCCGGGCTTGGTGAAGGTCTCGCCTTCGTCGCGGCTGATGGCCATGCCAATCGCTACGTTGAACGGCACGGATTCGCAACGCGTCCAGCCCGCGTAATAGGCGCGCACCTCATTGCCGTGGCGAATGACGGACACCGGATAAGTGCCAAACTCGTCGAACTCTCCCAACCCGCCAAGTCTGAGGATCGGTTGTTCGCCGACATGGCGCACCTTGAACAGATCGGCACGATCCAGGTCAACATAGGCGGAATAACTGACATATTGACCGTTCTCGTCAGCAGGCGGCCGACAGGAAAAATAAACGCGCACAAAATCATCGAATATCAAGGTCGCCGGTGCCTGAGCAAATTCTTTCAGCCAACTGCGTCCCTCCACTTCCTGTGGCGTGAAAACCTTGCCTAATTTTTTCCAATGAAACATATTTCAAATCAACTCATAGTTAGTCGTGATAAAGGTTTGAATGGCCTCAATCGGATTGAACATCATCACATCGATGATCGATAACCATGGCACAAACTCATTTCCAAACTGCGGATATTCAAACGGTTTTGATTTGACGAACTTCAAATCAATGCCACGCATTTGGAAAGCTTCTTTCGAATACAGCTCCATACCGCCGATTGCATTGATATAGCCGGTCGCGCCAACCGCCTCGCACAAGGCAATCACTTTGTCCTGGCTTTGCCGTGTATGGTCAATATCAACATCAGAAGAAATCTTAATCTCTGTCGTAATGTTCAAATGCTCACAAGTTTTGATGATGGAGTGATGCAAATAACGAAATAGATTCACCTCGTCATAGCGCACAATTTGTTCAATCAAAGGAAAAGTTTGTTCAAAATATGGCGCGCGGCGATATGCGCCTTTAAACTGATTCAGCAGTTTGTCACGATTGAAATCCGCTGCCAGTTCGCGCTCCACCACATCAAGCGAATCCGAATCCTTTTTCAACGGTAACGAGAACATCACGTCGGTGTCGTTCTGCAGCATGCGGTTGCGGTTGATCCACCCCTTCTTTGTGTACTTGATATTGTCGTACACAATGAAAATATCCACTGCCGCAATCAGTTGAAAGTAGCCGATGTAGGGCAAAAAGTACGGCTGCATGATAGCCAGCCTCATCTCGCCCCTCCCGTGAAGCTGTTCGTTTGCTTGGTGTCCATTTTATTGTGCCGCGATGAAACGGGTGATTTCGTCGATTACCGACATCTCCAGATCCGGATAGATCGGCAGGCAAAGAACTTGCTGTGCCGCCAAGGTTGCCGCAGGTAGGTTGTCACGATGAGCGGAAGGCAGACCGCGATACATGGGGAAATTGGATATCAAGGGATAGAAATAGCGACGCGGATGAATGCCACGGTCTTTTAGATTCTGATAAAGATCATCACGGCTGATCGGATAACCGGCTTCGACCATAATGGGAAAATAAGAATAATTGGCGACTTTTTCGCCTGAATCATGCAGGCAGCGAATCCCCTTCACCCCAGCCAATCTCTCACGATAGGCAGCGTCAATCTCTTTACGGCGCGCAATGGCCTGATCTACGTATTTCAACTGCAACAAGCCCAGCGCCGCATTGAATTCACTCATCTTGCCGTTGATGCCTGGTGCCACCACGGTGATCTCGCCCACGTGGCCAAAGTTCTTTAACTGGTCGATACGTATTTTTGTCTTAGCATCGGGGCAGACGATTGCCCCGCCCTCAAAGGTATTGAAAACCTTGGTGGCGTGGAAACTCAGTACGGAAAGATCGCCATGGTTCAACACGCTTCCATTCGCATCTTCTACACCAAAAGCATGGGCGGCATCGTAGATGACCTTGAGGTTATAGTTGTCGGCGATTTTCTGGATGGCTTCCACATCGCAGGGATGGCCGTAGCAATGAACCGGCATGATGGCGGTGGTCTGCGGGGTGATCGCCGCTTCGATCCTCGCCGGATCGAGGTTGAGCGTGTTCGGGTCAACATCCACGAACACCGGCTTGATGCCGTTCCACAGCAAAGAATGGGAGGTGGCAACGAATGAATAAGGGGTGGTGATGACTTCGCCGGTGACACGCAGCGCTTGCAGCGCGGTAACCAGGGCAATGGTGCCGTTGGTGAACAAGGCGATATGTTCTACGCCCAGATACTCACAGAGGGCTTTTTCCAATTGCTGATGAAATGGGCCACCGTTGGTGAGAATTTTGTTTTCCCAGATTTCCTCAAGATAGGGGATGAATTCTTCCAGCGGAGGAAGGTAAGGTTGGGTAACGTAAATATTTTTCTCTTTCATTTCTCGGCTCTCAAAAAAGCATCTAATGTAATGCCTATCCCCTTGATCAGAGTGATGCTTGGCTCCCATGCCAATATTGCTTTGGCTTTTGTTGTGTCTGAATAATTTCTCTTTACGTCACCCAACCTAGGTTCAGAATATCGAACTTGAGGGATGGCAATTTCTTTTTCCTTAAAGGCAGAAACCATGCTGTCCAATAGCCCACTCACAGTAGTTTCCGCATTGGTAGCTATCTGAAATATTTCACCACCAACATTGGGTGTAGTTGCGGCCAACTGAACTGCCTTGATCAAATCATCAATATAAATAAAGTCTCTCGTTTGACTGCCGTCACCATATATTTCCAGCGCCTCTCCCTTTAGAGCTTGCTTGATGAATTTTGCCACCACACTGTTTTTATGGCCTGAGCCTGGCCCATATACATTGCCGAACCGCAGGGCCACAGTCTCGATACCGAAGGTACGGAAATAGGCCGAACAATATCCTTCCCCCGCCAGCTTGCTTGCACCATAAGGCGAAACGGGATGTGGCACTTTCTCTTCGTGGATCGGTGGTTCACATTCGCCGACCGGCGCGCCGCTGGATGCGAAGACAAAACGCTTCACTTTGTTGTAGCGCGCCGCTTCCAAATAATTGAAAGTGCCGATGACATTGGTGACACAGTCCATGCGGGGGTTTTCTACGGAGGGACCAACACCGGTATTGGCGGCAAAATGGACAATAACTTCTGCGCCATTAGCCACGAGAAGTGCAAGCGATTCGTCGAGGATATCGCCGACGATGAGTTGGACAGATGCACCCTCTCCCCAACCCTCTCTGATGGAACTACTAGCCATTCGACTAGGCTGACCAAAGACGTCTGCCAAGTCGCTGGTTACCTTCGAGGGAGAGGGGGCAGTCAATTCTGATGGTGACAGTTCAGTGAAGCCGCCTGCTGCCGCAAGGTCATCCCTTGTACCGACTGTAAGGTTGTCAACAACACGAATCTTGTGTCCGCCTTCGGTAATGAGCTGCTTGATAAGACTGGAGCCGAGAAATCCGCAGCCACCAGTGATGAGCCATTTCATGATAAATGTGTTCCTTTGTTCAGTCTGGCTATCAGCTTACTGACAGCCACACGATGACGTGACAAACAGTCTGGATTGTTTCATCGCTTCGCTCCTGATGGAACTACTGGCCATCTGACTAAGGCAGCAAGCTGCCAAGTCATTGGTCATCGCAATGACGGCGATATTCAAGACGGTTTCTTCCAGCGTACTCGCGGCTCAATCTTGTTGCGGTCGATACCGTCCTTGTAGCGGGCGACCATTTCCAGCATCTCCGCAATCACATCGTCAGTCATGTAATGCGGCTTCAGCCCCATATCCAGCAGGCCGTGATGCTTGGCGTTGTAGTAATGATCTTCCAGTTCCTTACGCGGGTTGTCGATGTTGTTGACCTGCACGCCCAGACCCATGGCGTTACCCACGCGTTGCACCTTCTCCGCCAACTGGTTGACACTGAACTGTTCGGTGAACTGATTAAGGATGCGTAGCCTGCCCGGTTCCACCGGATTGTTCATAGCCAGCTCCACGCATTGCAGGGTGTCTTTCAGGTTGAGGTAGCCACGCGTCTGGCCGCCCTTGCCATACACCGTGAGCGGCACACCGGCCACGGCCTGAACCAGGAAGCGATTGACCACGGTACCGAAGATGTCGTCATAGTGGAAATTGGGCAGCAACCGCTCGTCGGCATCCGTCTCGGTAGTGGAGAGGCCATATACCGGCCCCTGCATCAGGTCGGTAACGCGCAGGTTGTGGGTGCGCACATAGAACCAGATCAGGTCGGTATCCAGTACCTTGGTGGTGTGGTAAAGGCTGCCGGCCTGGCGCGGGAACAGGAACTTGTCCTTGCGCCCGTTGTGCTCGATATCCAGCCAGCCTTCCTCGATGTCGATGTTGGGCGTGCCGTATTCGCCCATGGTGCCCAGCTTGACGATATGGCAATCGGGTGCGTGTTCCATCACCGCCCAGATCAGGTTGAAGGTGGCGTTGAGGTTGTTGTTCAGAGTGAAGCGCGCCTCTTCGAAGCCGCGCATCGAATACGGTGCTGAGGGTTGTTCGGCGTAGTGGATGACGCTTTCCGGATGGTAGTCCAGAAACACTTTACTTAGCTGGCGGTAGTCCGCACAGTCGCCGATCACGACTTTAATGCGCTTGCCGGTCAGGGCATGGAACAGGTCAGCACGGTCGTGCAGGTTGGGGTTGGGCATAAGCGCTTCGGAGCAGGTCTCGCGCGCGATGTTGCGGCGCGCGTAGTTGTCCATCACGCAGACCTCATGGCCTTTGGCGGCCATATCCATGGCTGTTGGCCAGCCAAGGTAACCATCGCCACCCAAAATCAATACACGCATTATTTTTTCTCCTCTTTATCGCCAGGCCAATAGCGGTTGTCAAAATTATCTTCTGGGGTTGTTTCTGTATTAAGAAGATGGGCACGATTCAAGAAGGCTCTTAATTCGTCGTGGTTCAGCACTGCTTCTTTGGCAGAGATGTAGGGGTTAGTCACACTGGTACTCAATACGTCCTGATAGTCGTAGGCGATATCGCTATACAATCCCCTGAAGGCGGGAAGTATTGAGAAGTAGTCCTTCAGTTCCACGGCTCTCCTTGTTTCCTCATCACTCATGAGTTCTTCGTATAGTTTTTCACCTGGCTTGGTTCCAATCTCAACAATCTTTATGTCGTTGGGGTTGTGCCCATAAACCGGCGCCAGCTCCTGTATCATTACTTCGGCCAGATCACGAATACGGATCACCGGCATCTTGGTGATGAACACCTCTCCGCCTTGTGCAACGGCTGCCGAATCTATCACCAGCCTCGTAGCCTCTTCAATACTCATGACAAATCGAGTCATTTCGTTGTGAGTCAGTGTTACCGGCCCGCCCTTGGCTATCTGTTTTCGAAAGATTGGGATTACCGATCCATTTGAGCCCATAACATTTCCGAAACGCGTAGAGGCATAGACGCAGCCGTTCTCGCGACTGTTGCTATTGGCCGCAGTCATGAGGCGTTCCCCCATGAGCTTGCTGGTTCCCATTACATTTGTGGGATTCACTGCTTTGTCAGAGCTGGTAAAAATCACCTTTTTTACATGATTCTCCATGGCTGCATTGATGATATTTTGAACGCCATGAATATTTGTCTGCACTGCTTCGAGCGGGGATCGCTCACACAGTACAACGTGCTTCAGCGCAGCCACATGAAATACAACATCGATCCCTTTCATCCTGCGCTTTAGTTTTTCGCTGTCACGCACATCGCCCACAAAAAAATGGGCGCGGGGGTCATTCAGATACTGTTGATCCAAAAAGAAGAGCTGGCTCTCGTTGTTGTCAATTGCGACAATTTCAGCTGGTTTGTAACCTGGATCAGTCAGTAGCAGCCTGACCAGTTCAGAGCCAACCGTACCGCAAGCCCCGGTTATAAAAATTCTCTTGCCGTTTAAATAACTCATGAAATATTGAACCTTTTTAATTTTTGTTTATAACGCCCTGCAAATAACCTCTGATATGCAATTTCAATTGCAACTCTCGTGTTCATCTTTGGCATCCAACCTGCAACTTATAATTTTGACACATCTATTAACTTTGGCTTGATTTAATGCCGCTGATTTCACCTTTGTCTGAAACGCCACACTAACACCGTGCCACCCTGCGCGTTGGCAAAGGCAACCAATGACTCTACCGTGGCTTTGTCAAAGGTTGTTTTGAATTCCAGTGTTTGGGATTCGCCAGCAAGGATGAGTTGGTTGATTTTCATCA
>Ga0209212_1003753_pt1 | contig 19596 bp, 16 predicted proteins | sample RifGroC2_FD_183996 | JGI IMG/M metagenome (GOLD analysis project Ga0209212, IMG submission 183996) | Groundwater microbial communities from Rifle, Colorado, USA - Groundwater C2 (SPAdes) (version 2) | ecosystem: Environmental > Aquatic > Deep subsurface > Groundwater | place: Rifle, Colorado... | reverse complement strand
CCGCGCTCTTCGCTGATGACTTCGCCGCCGGTGAGGATGGCGATGTCTTCCAGCATTTCCTTGCGGCGGTCGCCGAAGCCGGGGGCCTTCACGGCGCAGCCCTTAAGGGTGCCGCGCAGCTTGTTGACCACCAGGGTGGCCAGGGCTTCGCCTTCCAGGTCCTCGGCGAGGATGAGGAACTGCTTGCCGGTCTGCACGATCTTCTCGAGCACGGGCAGCAGGTCGTTCATGGCCGATATTTTCTTGTCGGTGATCAGGACGACGGCGTCCTCGAGCACGCACTCCATGCGCTCCGGGTCGGTGACGAAGTAAGGGGACACGTAGCCGCGGTCGAACTGCATGCCTTCGACGACGTCCAGCTCGGTCTTGGAGGATTTGCCTTCCTCGACGGTGATTACGCCCTCGTGGCCCACTTTCTCCATCGCGTTGGCGATGAGTTCGCCGACCTCGCGGTCGTTGGCGGAGATGGTGGCGATCTGGGTCTTCTCTTCCTTGGTCTTCACGGGCTTGGCCATCTTCTTGAGCTCTTCGACCAGGGCGGTTACGGCCTTGTCGATGCCTTTCTTAAGATAGGTGGAGTTGGCGCCGGCGGTCACGTTCTTGAGGCCCTCGGTGTAGATGGCCTGCGTGAGCACGGTGGCGGTGGTGGTGCCGTCGCCCGCGACGTCGTTGGTCTTGGAGGCGGCTTCGCGCACGAGCTGCGCGCCCATATCCTCGAAATGATCTTCGAGCTCGATCTCTTTGGCGATGGTCACGCCGTCGTCGATGATGGTCGGGGAGCCGAACTTCTTGGAGAGGATGACGGCCTTGCCCTTCGGGCCGAGGGTCACCTTCACCGCGTTGGCCAGCTTGTCCACGCCGGCCTTCAGGCGCATCCTGCCTTCTTCCGCATAAATTATCTGTTTAGCCATTGTATTTCTCCTTCCTTATATATTAGCGTACGATGCCGAGGACGTCTTCCTCGCGCATGATGAGGTATTCCTCATCGTTGATCTTTATCTCGGTGCCGGAGTACTTGCCGTAGAGCACGATGTCGCCGGTCTTGATTTCCATGGTGATGACCTTGCCGTCCTCGGTGGTCTTGCCCCTGCCCACGGCCACGACTTCGCCTTCCTGCGGTTTCTCTTTGGCGGTCTCGGGGATGATGATGCCGCTCTTCTTTATTTCCTTGGGCTCGGCTGCTTTCACTATGAGCCTGTCGCCCAGCGGCTGTATCTTTATCTTGGTGGTTGTGTCTGCCATGTTACTGCCTCCTGTTTTTCGTTTAATCTTTCCCCGCCTTGCGCGGGCTTTCAAATTTAGCACTTCAACTCTGTTACTGCTAGTTTAGCAAAAGCCGTTTTGGGTGTCAATAGCAGTCTTTGCGCGCGATTGCTAAAAAAGAAAAAGCCGCCGGCTGGCGGCGGCTTCTCTTCGGGCGGGAGACCCTACTTCTTGATGAAGAAGCGGAACCGGGTGGCCCCCACCTCTATCACGTCGTCGTCCTTCAGGATCACTTTTTCGTTGAGGGCGTTGCCGTTGTACTTGGAGTAGCCTTCCTTTATGGGGTTGAGGTAGTAGCCGTCCGGGCGCAGCGTGATTACCACGGCCAGCTCCGGCCCGCCGCCGAAAAGCCCCCCCGCCTTGTAGGGGATGGCCGCCTGCGCGGACTTGCCTATGTAGGTCGAAGCCGCGGTCAGCTCGAAATCCTTCCTGTCGTCGGCGGGGTTCTCCAGCACTTCCAGCGCGCCGGCCGGGGGCCTGCCGCGCTGCGGCGGCAGGGTCTGTTCCGCGGGCGCGTGCGCCACCGCGGCGGCCTCGTCGGCGAAGACCAGCGAGTATTTTACCAGGGTGACGATGTCGCCGGGCTTCAGGCCGCATTTAAGGGTCTTCTTGCCGTTGACGAAGGTGCCGTTGGTGGAATTCAGGTCCTCGACGAACCAGGTGCCGCCGGACTCGTACATCTTGGCGTGGTGCCCGGAGACGGCCGCGTTGTCGAGCACGATGTCGTTGTCCGGCTTCCTGCCCAGCGTGAACGCCGGCTTGTCCAGCTTTATCTCGCGGATAAAGGCCGCTTCAAATTTCAGCATTAATTTATGCATATGATTTCTTGAACATATCCTTTATGTTTTCTTTGAACGACTTCTTGCGCACCGTGCCGAGTATCACCGTCACGTTGTCCGGGCCGCCGTTGGCGTTGGCCGCGGCCACCAGGTCGGCGCAGGCTTTGGCGTCGTCCTTTTCTATCTTGAGCATCTCCAGCAGCTTGTCTTCCTTAACCGCCTTGAAAAGGCCGTCGGTGCAGAACAGCAGCCGGTCGCCCTCTTCCAGCACGGTCTCTACCAGGTCCACCGCCGGGGCTTTCTGGGTGCCCAGGGCGCGCGTCAGGATGTTCTGCAGGGGCGAGACATCGGCCTGCTCTTTGGTCAGCAGGCCCTTCTTCACGTGCTCCATCACCAGGGAGTGGTCCTCGGTCAGCTGCTGCATCGCGCCGCTCCTGAGCAGGTAGATGCGGGAGTCGCCGATATGGGCTATGCAAAGTTTGTCTTTGTTCAGCAGCGCGGAGCTGAGCGTGGTGCCCATCCCCTTATTGTCGGGGCCGGCCGTGCCCGCTTCGTAGATGACGGAGTTGGCCAGCTGTACCGCGAAGCCCAGCTGGTTGGACTCCAGGGAGAACTTGTCGTTGTAGGGCGAGGGCTTCATCCCCGTGCGCTTCATCGACTCGAACTTGTCGCGGGTGACCTTCACGGCCAGCGAACTGGCCACCTCTCCGGAGTTGTGGCCGCCCATGCCGTCCGCGACGATGGCCAGTTCCAGTTCCGGGGCCAGCAGGAAGCTGTCCTCGTTATTCTTGCGGACCTTGCCCATGTCGGAGGCGGCCGCGAATTCTATTTTGAAGCTCATTTTTTACCTTCTTCAGGGAAGATGACCGGGATGCTGCTGTCGAAACCTGTCGGCGCCGGTTTGGGGGCTGGCTTGGGCGCCGCCGCGGGGGCGGGTTTGGCTTCGGCCGGCTTGGGGGCCGGCGCCTGGGCCATGGAGCCCGCCTTGGGCGCCAGCTCCAGCCCCGCCGGGGGCTTGGCTGCCGGCGCCGCGGCTGGCTTGGGCGCCTGCGTCTGGGCAGCGGGCTTGGCCGCCGCCGGGGCCTGTGCTGCCGCCGGCCTGGGCGCCTGTGTTTGGGCTGCCGGCTTTGCTGCCGCCGGGGCCGGTGCCGCGGCCGGCTTCGCCGCCGGAGCCTGCGCGGGCGCCGGGGCCGGGGTATTGTTTATCTGCGGGGTTTTTCCGGCCAGCACGGCCCGGAGGGCTTCGGCCATTTCCGTGCCGTTCTGGAACCGCTCTTCCGGCTTCTTCTTGAGGGCCTTGTCGATCACGGCCAGTATCGCCGGCGGCAGGTCCTTGCGTACCAGCATGGGGTCCGGGAAAGGGTCGCTGGTGATCTGGAACAGCAGGGTGCCGATGGATTCCCCGCCCTTCCACGGGCGCTCGCCGGTGAGCATTTCGTAGAGCGTCACGCCCAGCGAGAAGAGGTCGGCGCGGCCGTCCACCTTCTTGCCGGCGATCTGCTCGGGGCTCATGTAGTACGGCGTGCCGAGCACCGTGCCGGTGGCCGTCTTGGAGGATTCCGTCAGGCGGGCTATGCCGAAGTCGCAGACGCGCAGCGAGCCGTCCTCGAGCAGCATGATGTTGGCCGGCTTGATGTCGCGGTGCACGATACCGTTCTTGTGCGCGTAGGCCAGGGCGTCGGCCGACAGGGCGATGTATTCCAGCACCTTCGGCACCGGCAGCAGCGTGGCCTTTGTCGCCCACTTCTTCAGGTCGTCGCCCTTGAGCAGTTCCATGGCGATGTAGGCTATGTCCTGCTCCTCGCCGGCGTCGAAGATCTTTACGATGTTGGGGTGCTGCAGGTTGCCGGCGGCCTGCGCCTCACGGAAGAAGCGGTCCTTCAGCTCCTTCATCTGGCCCTCCTCGAGGCCTTCCTCGAAGCGCATGGTCTTGATGGCCACGGAGCGGTTGATCTTCGGGTCCACGCCGAGGTAGACGATGCCCATCGCGCCCTTGCCCAGCTCCTTCTTGATCTCGTAGCGGCCCAGCATCGGGGTGGCCGACGAGCCGGCCATCATCATGGTGGCCTCGGCGCCGCCGCCCTTGCCCCCCACGCCGCCGAACACCGCGCCGTCGGCGGCCTTCTTCAGCACGTCGATCTTGCCCTTGATGTCCTTGAATTCCGGGTCCTTGTTGGAAATATGTTCGTAGACCGCCACGGCCTTGTTGTACTGCCGCTTGCGCTCGAAGTCCAGCGCCAGGTTGTAGAGCGTGTCCTTCATATTGTCGTCGAGCGGGCACAGGCGGAACTTCTCGAAGGCGAGGTCCAGCATGCCCTGTCCCTGGAAGGACAGGCCCAGCATCTTGTTGGTCTCTATCTGGGAGACCTCTATCAGCTCTTTGCCTTTCTCCGTGGTGAAGAAGCGCTTGCTGATGACGAAGATGTAGCCCGCCGTCAGCACCATGGCCGGGTACATGATCTTGAGCCACATGCCCTTGGAGGTGAACAGGAACACCCCGGCCGCCACGAGCGCGGCGAACATGCCGCCCGCCAGGACGGCGCCCATGCCGGCTTTCAGGCGCGGCAGCAGGAAGGCCGTGAACAGGCCGGCGATCACTATCAGCCCCATCTCCACGGGGAACGCCCAGTCGGGGCGGGCGACGAAGCGGCCTGAGAGGATATTGTCCACGGCGTTGGCGGTGAAGTCCACCGCGGACATCACGCTGTCCGTGGGCGTCACGTAAAGGCTGCCCACGCCCTGGGCGGTCAGGCCGATGAGGACGATCTTGTCCTTGAAGGCCTCCGGCACGATCTTGCCGTTCATCACGTCGTAGAAGGAATAATACTTGAAGGCCTTCTGCTTGTTGAAGGCCAGCAGGGCGGAGGAGGCGCTGTCGAGCGGCATCCGGCTTTTGCCGAAGACGGCCTCGGCGCCCGGCGAGAGGATCACCTTGTCGGGGGCCAGCCCGAGGCGCACCCGCACGATCTCGGCCGCGAACGACGGGTAGAAATTCTGGCCGTAGGGGATGAACGGGTATTCCCTGCGCACCGTCCCGTCCATCTCGCTGAACACGTTGACGTGGCCGGCCCCGGCGGCGGAGGAGGCGAGCACCTCTATCGGCACGGTCATCCCCGAGGCTTCCATGCCGCCCTCGGGCGCGTCCTTGAGGGCTATGGCCGGCGCAAGCTTCTTCAGCCATTCCGGCTCCGGCTTGAGCTTGGCGACGGGGTCGCCGGTATCGAAGAACAGCGGCAGCACCACGTTGCCCGCCGCGGCGGCGGCCTCGGCCAGTTTCGCGTCGTTGTCCATGGCCTTCCGGGTCTGTTCCAGGGCCTTCAGGAACTCCGATTCTTTCCCCGTCTCTTTGATCTTCTTCTCGGCCACCAGCGCGGTGTACTTGGCCTTCATGATCTCGGCCATCTGGGCGTCGGCGTTCTTTTCCGGCTCCGAGAAAAGTATGTTGAGGCCTATCACCGAAGGCCGGGCCGGTTCGGAGGAGAGCCAGACCAGCATGTCGGCTATCCTGGAGCGGGACCAGGGCCAGCGGCCTATCTTGGAGATGCTGCCGTCGTCGATCTCTATGATCGCGATGTCGCCTTTGGCCGGGACGCCGGCGCTCATGCGGGCGCGGAAGTCGTAGAACTTCAGCTCGGCGCTCTCGAGGCCGGTGCCGGTGAAATAAAAGAAAAGGGCGGCCAGCATAAGAGCCGTTCCCCAGAGAATGTCGGACAGGATGAATTTGCGCACTGTTCCTCCGCTACGTTAGAAAAGTTCCCGCTCCCTGAAAGACTGGAGCAGTTCCTCGATGAAAAAGACATTGGCCATCAGCGCCAGGAAAAAAGCTATGAAGATGATGCCGGCCGAGCCCGCCAGCGCGCCGCTGATGCGCGCGCCCAGGAACTTGTAGTATTCCAGCCTGGCCTGGCTCTGCAGTTTGCCCCGCTCCGGCGGCTTGACCTCCGCGGGCCTGTCGGGCATCTTCGCCTCCAGCGGGCGGCCCTCGCTGTCGTAGGCCACTTCCGACTGCGCCGCCAGCAGGGCCTGCTGGTAATTCTGCCTGTTGATCCGGTTCGTCTGGGCGGCGATCTCTGCCTCGGCTTTTTCCTTCTGCGCCGTCAGGGTTTCCACCTGGGGGTTGGTGAACATCGCGAACATGGCCAGATTGGCCGCCAGGAAGAAGAGTTGCGGGTTGAAGAAGAGCGAGAAGGATTTTTGCGTGAGCGCGGCCGCCAGTCCCAGCAGGGCCAGCACCCCGCCCGCGGCGAGCCAGGCCTGCTCCGGGCTGATATCCGCGCCTGCCTTGAAATACAGATAGGTCAGGCCGAGGCCGGCCAGGTAGGCCGCTACCGCCAGGGCCTTGAAGCCCCAGCCCTTGAAAACCGCCTTGGAGGCCGCCAGGTAGAGGAAGAGCGCGTAAACGATGAGGTTGGCCGCGGAGAACATATTCTCCAGGCCTATCTTCATAGCCAGGAATCCCTTGGAGACGGCGTCCGCGCCGGGAGGGGCCGGTATGTAGGCGCCGCCGGAATAGGCGGCCGCCGCGGCGGCCAGCAGGAAGAACGCGTAGCCCGGGGTGAACTTGTAGGGCTTCTGCCAGAGGGCCCAGACGTAAAGCGCCGTTCCCGCCGCGGCCAGCGCCCCGGCCGTCACCGGGTTGGAGAGGAAGGGTGAGGCGAGGGAGCCTGAAACCTGCCCGGCCGCTCCGGAAAGGATAAAGCAGCCGGTGCCGGCCAGCGTCAGCGCCAGATGCACGGCCATCTTCAGGCCGTTATGCAGCCCGGCCAGCTGCAGCGCCGGCTTGGCGCCGGGCTCGGGCCGCTGCTCGCCAGGAGCGCCTCCTGGCGCGGGAAGCGGGGTTTCCCACTCCGCCTTGGCGCGCACGGTTTCGGCGGCGGGCGCGGCGCTTTCCGGCTCGGCCTGGGCCGCTTGGGAGGCGGTAATGCGCGCCGTTACCTGGGGCAGGTCGAAAGTCGTTTCCCTCGGGGCTTCGGGGACGTTGCCCTCCTCGCCGGCGTGCTTGGCGAATTCCTCTATCACCTCGCCCGCGGTCTGGTAGCGCTCTTCCGGCTTCTTGCGCATCAGGCGCTCTATCACGCGCGAGGCCCAGAGCGGGACGTCGGGATTGATGAGGATGATGTTGGGCACCGGGTCCCCGATGTGCTTATGGATGACCTCGATGGAGCTCTTGCCGTCGAAAGGGTACTTGCCGGTCAGGATGTAGAAGTAGGTGGCGCCGGCGGCGTAGAGGTCGGCGCGGCTGTCCACCTTGCCCGCCAGGCCCTGCTCGGGGGACATGAAATACGCCGTGCCAACCATTTCGCCGGCCATCGTAAGCTGCTTTTCCTCGGAGATGCTGCGCGCGAGGCCGAAGTCCACTATGCGCGGGGTCCCGTCGGTCCCGACCAAAATGTTGGCCGGCTTTATGTCGCGGTGCATGACGGATTTTGAATGGGCGTGGGCGAGGCCCTGCAGCACGCCGGTCATGATCTCGGTGGCTTCCTTCACCGGCAGCAGGCCCTTTTCGGCCAGCAGGTCCTGCAGGCTCTTGCCTTCCACGTAGGACATGATGATGAAATAGGCGCCGTTCTCCTGGCCGAAGTTGTAGACGTGGACGATGTTCGGGTGGTCGAGCTTGGCGGCGGAGCGCGCCTCGCGCAGGAAGAAGTCTATGTTGCGCTGCTCGCGCGCCAGGTCAGGGGAGAGCAGTTTGACGCAGACGAACTTGTCGAGCGCCTCCTGGTGGGCCTTGTAGACCGAGCCCATGCCGCCCTGCCCCAGCTTGTTTATAATTTTGCAGCCGGCGAAAACCGTCCCTGCGATATTGGGTTCTGTTTCCATCGTTATGAAGCCTTAAATGCGCCTGTCCCTTACGAAGATGCTGCCGCGCCGGTTAGAGAGTTCCTTGGCGTAGCGCTTGAGCTCCGCCGCGCTCTCCACTATCTTGGCGTAGTGGTGCTGCTTGCGCGGCGCCACTATGGCCACCGTCAGCGACATCAGCGGAAAATCCCTGGTCTTGTTCTTCCGGTCCATCGTGGTGATGAAGCCGCGGGCGCGGTCCGCCTCGCTGTAGTATTCGGGGATGAGCCTGTCGAACTCCTCGGTGATGGCCTTGGAGGCCGGCTCGGCGGCGTCCTGCCCCGTGATCAGCACGAAGTCGTCCCCCCCGACGTGCCCGACGAAGTAGTCGTGGCCCGCCACGGCCTTGGCCTTTTCCACCAGCAGCGCGGCTATGCGCTTGATGACCTCGTCGCCCTTGGCGTAGCCGTAGACGTCGTTATAGGCCTTGAAATTGTCAGCGTCGACGTAGCAGAAGGCGAAGGGCTTGTCTTCGTCGAGGCGGCGCAGCACCTCTTCCTCTATCGCCGGGCTGCCGGGCAGGCGGGTGAGGGGATTCAGGGCGGTGTCCGCGCTCTTGCGCTTGAGTATGCGGTTTATGCGGGCGCGCAGTTCGCGCACGTCGAAGGGCTTGGTTATGAAATCGTCGGCGCCCAGCTCTATGGTGTTGACCCTGGCGTCCACCTCGGCGACGCCGCTGAGTATTATCACGGGGATGTCGCGCGTGTCCGGGGCCTCCCGGATGCGCCTGCAGAGCGAGTAGCCGTCTATGCCCGGCATGCGCAGGTCCAGCAGGATCAGGTCCGGCTTGTTCTCCTTGAGGAAGGGCAGCACCTCGTCGCCGTGGTTCAGGGTGGCGACGGTGTAATTGTATTTCTTCAGCACGGCGGAAACGAGGAGCCCCACGTTAGGGTCGTCGTCCACCACCAGCACTTTTTTACCCAGCAAGATTTCCCCCGGCATTCCCTGGACTTTTAACTCGCCCTTTAATTATAAACAATAATATATACAAATTCAAATCCTAAAAACCCGCCGCGGAGCTGAACCCGGAAAGTCCCGGGGTGTATCCATTGTTTCACTTTCGGGGTCTTGATAAAAGCGGGTTTTATGGTATAATATGAAAACGCTAAAAATCACAAATATCGCAACATTGGGAGAAACTTCTATGAGACAAAAGATTTTCAGCACGTTCGAAGTGGCTAAGATGCTGGAGCTGTCCCCGGGCACCGTGGCCAACTGGGTGGATGCGGGAAAGCTTAAGGCCTTCACCACCCTCGGCGGGCACCGGCGGATAAAGGCGGAAGACTTGAAGACCTTCCTGGAAGAAAACAATATCCCCGTTCCCCAGGAACTTTCCGACCGCATGCATACCGCGAAGAAAGTCCTGATAGTCGAGGACGACCAGAAATTCCTGAAGCTGATGGAGCGGTACTTCCGCACGTTCAGGAAAAACTGGGAGATCTTTTCCGCGGCCGACGGCTTTCAGGCCGGCTCCCTGGTGGGCAGCGAGAAGCCGGACGTGGTGCTGCTCGACATCATGCTGCCCGACATCAACGGCTTCAAGGTCTGCGAGATCATAAAAGCCAGCAACAAGCATACCCTGGTCATCGCCGTGACCGGTTACGATTCCGAGGATATAAAGACCAAGATCCTGGCCGCCGGCGCCGACGATTATTACGTCAAGCCGTTCAAATTCGAGAAACTGCTGGAGCGCATCGAAGCCTGGGGCGATGGCAGGCAGGGCATCTCGGGAGATTAGGGGTAAGGGTTAGGGAGGCGTGCTCCCGGAACCCCGGGGCCGAAAGGTCCCGGGGTTCTTTCTTTCCTGCGAATGTAACTTTGGTTACATGCCTCACTTGACAAAAGTCAGTCTGGGTGCTAGAATTAAAGCAACAGGGCTGCCTCCCTCACCCTACCCCCCAAAAGGCAGCCCTGCCTTTTTTTATTCAGAACCGCGCGCCATGAGCCAGCCCTGTCCCGACGACAGGGCTGGCTCATGGCTGGCTTTTGCGGGCAGCCCCACCCCCGGTTTGGAGTATAATATCAGCAGAACCATGAGCAGGACCTTTAAGCTGATCTGCGCCTTTCTCTCGGCGGCCGCGCTGCTGGGGCTGGCCGTCTTCTCGGCGCTGGACAGGGCGGAAACAGCCCGCGCCGAGCGCCTGGATTGGAGCGACCTCAGGGCCATCGGTTCGGCGCGCGGGTACGGGGCGGCCGCCGAGGCGCTGGAGAAAAAACTTTCCGGGCATCCCAACGACGCGCTGCTTCATTATTACCGGGCGAGGCTTTATTTCGAGGCCGGGCAGGGCAAAGAGGCTCTCGCGGAGGCGGACAAGGCCATAGCGTTGGGCTACGCGCAGGAGATCTCCCACCTGCTCAAGGCGCTGATCTACGGCCGGCTGCTAGGCGACAGCCGGCAGCAGCTGGAGCTGGCCTCCAAGGCGCTCGCCTACGACCCCACTTACGACGACGGGTACCTGGTGCGGGCGGAGGCGAACTTCGCCCTGCGCCGGTATTCCGAGTGCTCCGCCGACGCGGCTTCCTTCACCCGCATGCAGCCTAAAGAGACGGACGGGCTGGAGCTGGAATTCCTTTGCCGCGAGGCCATCGGCGATCATGCCGGGGCGGAAGCCGCCGGCCTCAGGCTGCTCAAGCTCAAGCCGGACAGCCACGCCGCGCTGTGGCGGCTGGGGCGCCTCAGCGCGGCGCGCGGGCTGCAGGCGCTCGCGCATAAAAGATTCTCGGAGGCCATACGTCTCAGCGGCGGCCTGCCCCGGTATTTCCTGGACCGCGCCGCCGCCTGCGAGGCCCTCGGCGATTTCTCCTGCTCCGCCTGGGATTACGCCGCCGCGCTCGAGTGGCCGGAGCTCTCCGGCTATGCCAGCTACTACCACCTGCTGGGTTGCGCCATGCACCGCGCCGGGGAGCTGGAGGAGGGCCTGGAAGCGGCCGAGGCCGCGGTCTCCAAAGCCCCCGCCTGGGGCGAGGGCTACGAACTGCGCGCCCGCCTCAAGGCGGAAGCCGGCGACCTGGCCGGGGCGCGCCGGGATCTGCGGGCCGCGGAGGCGCTGTCTCCCGGCCTGGGCCGGGAACTTTCGCTGCTGATCCCCTCCGCCGAGCCGGCGGGGCAGAGAAAATAATATAAAATAGATACCTGCATGGAAGATCTCGCGCGGCCGCCCGGGTACCGCTTCAGCCCGGAACTTATCTCAGGTGCGCTGCTGGCGCTGGTGCTGGTCCCTCTTTACCTCTGCTGCCTGCCCCCCGCGCTGCCGCCCTACCGCGACGCCGGAGAAATGGCCAGCGTAGCCTGGACGCTGGGCGTGGCGCACCAGCCGGGCTACCCGCTCTACATTCTTTCCGCCAAGCTCTTCTCCCTGCTGCCGCTCGGCAACCCGGCCTGGCGGCTCAACCTCTTCTCGGCGGCCGCGGGCCTGGCCGGGGTCTTCCTTTTTCTGCGCCTGGCCTCCGCCTGGTTCTCGCCCGCCGCCGCTTTTTTCGCCGCGCTGCTGCTGGGTTTTAATTTTACGCTGCGCACCGTTTCAAGCGTGCCGGAGATGTATGCCCTCAACTTCTTTTTCGCGGCGCTCGCGCTCTTCGCCGCCTCCGCCGGCGGCGTCCGCGCCGTGTTCCTTTCGGCTTTCCTGCTGGGCCTGGGCATGGCCAACCGCATGGACCTCCTGCTGGCGGCCCCGGCGGTGCTGGTGCTGCTTTGGCCCGACCTGAAGGCGGGCGGCTTCGCGCTTTTTTTAAAGGCCGTGGGCTTCGCGCTGCTGGGCTTCTCGCTCTATCTTTACCTCCCGCTGCGCTCGTCGGGCTGGCCGCTCTTCGACTGGAGCCATCCCGCCGACCCGGGGACGTTCCTGGCCGTCATCACCCGCAAGAGCTACGGCTCCACGCTCGACCTGATCTCCCTGAATTACGCCCGCGGCGAACTCTTCCTGCCCTCCCTTAAATACTACGCGCTGCACCTGTGGCAGAACTTCAGCTTCGGGCTGGCCTTCGCCGCCGCCGGGATCTTCTGGGAATGGCGGAAAAACCGCCGCCGCCTGCTGGCCCTGGGCGCGCTGTTTATCTTCTCCGGGCCGGTATTCCTTTTCATGGCGAATATGCCGCCCAACCCGCACGCGCTGGCCATAGTCGAGCCGTATTACCTGCTGCCGGATTTGGCCGCCGCTTTCTGGGCGGCGGCCGGCTTCTATTACCTGGCAAGCCTGCTGCCCCGAGCCTTTCCCGTCCTGGTACTGGCGGCGGCCGCCGCGGCGCTGCTGGTCTTCCAGGCCGGCGCCTACGGCTCCAACCGGCGCTGGCTTTTTGCCGCCGAGGATTACGCCGCCGACGTGCTGCGCTCCGTGCCCCCCGCGGCCGCCGTGGTGGCCAAGAAGGACGTGCAGCTTTTCTCGCTCTGGTACCTGCAGGCGGTCAAAGGGCGGCGGCCCGACGTGGAACTGGTGGCGCAGGGCCTGAGCGGCTCGCCGTGGTACCGGGCTTCGAAGAGGCGCTACAGCCCGGCGCTCTCCCTTTTCAACCTCAACGGCGGCGGAGAGGCAGAGTGGGCGGCCTTCGCTTCCGCCAACCCGGGCGGCGTCTACGCCACCATGGACGCCGAGGTGCCCCGCGGCGTCCCCGCCGTGCCGCACGGGGTCGTGAACCGGATCTCCCCGGCCGGCGCGGCCGCCGGGCGCCCCTGGCCGCTTTACTCCTTCCCGCGCCTGGACAGGAATTACCGCGATTTCTTCGACCGTGACCTCGGCACCTCTTACGCCCAGGCGCTGCTCGCGGGCGCGGCCCGGCGCAGCGCCGCGGGCGCCCTGGACTCCGAGGCGCTGGCGGACCTGCGCCTGGCCTCCCTGTTCGACGGCAACCTGCCCGACGCCCCGCTCTATGAGGGCTTCTTTTATTCCTCGCGCAACGACTGGGCTCCGGCCCGGGCCTGCTTCAGGGCCTCGGCCGAGACCTACGAGCGCCTGCTGCAGCTCAGCGTTAAATATTATTCCCTTCCCGCCCTCAGGGACGGCCTGCTTACCTCCAGCGCCTACGCCTGGCTCAACTACGGCGTGGCCTCCGAGAAGGGCGGCGACAAGGGGGCCGCGGAGGAGGCTTACGTCCTGGCGGCCAGGCGCAACCCCGGCCTGGCCGACGCCCACTACAATCTCGCCATCCTGTATTGGAACCGCGACTGGGGCCGGGTGCGCGCCGAGCTCGCCGAGACCCTCCGCCTGGACCCCTCCCATCCCCAGGCCGCTAAATACCTGCAGCAGTTGAAATCAAAATAACAGGCGGGCTATATAAATAAAAAAACCGCTCATCGCGGTTTTCTTATTTCCAGCCTCTCGCTTTCCGGCGCTGCTTGCGTGCGCCGCTACTTGGGCAGATAATTATAGCGGAACTGGAACATGCCCATCAGGTCCCAGCCGCCTTTGAAGGTCAGGTAGGAAAGTTCAAAATTAAGCTTGAGCAGCGTGCCCAGGTGCAGGTTGAACAGTTTCGGGGACTGGGGCGCGCCCTGCGGGATCATCACTTCCAGGCCTATGGGGGAATTGGTCCTCGGCAGCCAGATCAGCCCGGCGAAAAGCATGCCGCTCGGGATCTGCAGCGCGTCGGAGGTGTTGCGGTTATTGCTCAGGTTGATGGCTTCCTTCGACAGGAATTCGGAGAGGCCGTAGATCACTTTCGGCATGTCGCCGTCGGAGTAGCCGGCGTTCAGCAGGAATTTAGGGTGCAGCCTCTTGGTCAGGGTTACGTAGGCGTTGGCGTAGGAGTCGGTGTTCTTGGAGTCTATCTTGGTGGAAACCGAGGGCTGGTTGAGGGTGGGCTGGGCCGCGTCGCGGAACTTCAGTATGCCCTGCACGCCGGCGGCCATGGCCGGGCGCCACCGGCCTTCGGTCTGCACCTGCATCTTGGAATCGGCCGAGAGCAGCCACAGGCCGACGCGGTCGAGGTAGTTCTTTTTTTCCACGGTCCAGTCGTAGGAATTCTTGCCGTAGAGGCGGCCTATGTAATAGGCGGCGTTGAAATCCAGCCCCAGGCCTATGGCGTTGCGGCCGCGGCCGCGGTAGGCGGTGGGCATCAGCACTATGCCGCTGAGCGGCACCCTGCCCTCGTCGTAGCGGGCGGGCTGCGAGGGGCCGGGCTTGGCCGGAGGCGCGGACATGCCGGGCAGCGCGGCGGCCGCGGGCTGTTCAGCGGCGGCCGGCACGACGATAGGCTTGTTTTCCGCCGGCAGGACCACGTTCTGCTGCGCCAGGGCGCCCGCGGGAGCGGCCAGGAAAAAAGTCAGGAGCAGGAGGGCGTGTCTCATAAGAATATCAGCGCGGCCAGCCTCGCGAGCAGGTTCGCCTCGGCGCCGGCCAGCACGTCGTCTATAATTATACCAAAACCCCCGCGGACGGAGGTTTCGAGTTTCTTGATGGGCCAGGGCTTGAGCGTGTCCAGCGCGCGGAAGAAAATAAAGGCCGCGGCCAGGTTGAAAGGCGTCCGCTCCAGGAAAAGGATGGCTATCCAGTAGCCTATGATCTCGTCGATGACTATGCGCGGGTCGTCGTGGGTGGCGAAGCTCAGCGAGGCCCGGTCCGCCACCCAGACGGAGAAGGGCAGGAAGGCCAGGCAGAACAGGGCGAAGGCCGTTTCGCCTTCCGGCAGGAACGGGACCAGCGCCAGGGCCAGCAGCGTGCCGGCCATGCCCGAGCCGGTGAATTTTTTGAAGCCTGTTATTTTGGCCGGGATGTAGCTGACGAAGCCGCCGCTCGCCAGGAAGCGGAAGAGGAAGTCCGCGCCGGGCCGGTTACTGGCCGTGGCCACGCTGGCTCCACGACTTATAGAGGAGTAAACGGTGGTTGTAGAGGTAGATGCCGCCGCTGATGATGGTGAAGAAGGCCGTGATGACCGTCAGCCACCAGGAGATGGGTTTGGCCAGGGCCACGACGTCGGCCAGCAGCTCGGGCAGGCCGTGCTTCTTGCCCCAGACGAGCAGCACGACCAGCACCATGATCGTGAAGGCCGCGATAAGCTGTATAGTCGTCTTTATCTTGCCGGCCGCTTCCGCCTTCATCACGTCCCCCTGCAGCGCGGCCAGCACGCGAAGCGTTGAAATGGTGAGTTCGCGCAGCAGGATGAGGAAGACGGCCCAGAGCGGCACGGACAGCTCGCGGAAGGACGCGAAAGCGAGGAATACCGCCATCACCAGGAGCTTGTCCGCGAACGGGTCGGCGATGGCCCCGAACGAGGTGGTCGTCTGGGTCCGGCGCGCGATCGCGCCGTCGATGCCGTCGGAGATGCTCGCCACCGTGAGCAGGACCAGGGCCGCTATCTCCGACCAGAAGGTCTTGGAGATGATCAGCGCGAAGATCACCAGGCTCAGGGCCATGCGGCCCATGGTTATGCGGTTAGCGAGCGTCATAGGTTTGTACGGGTCAGTTCTTGAACTCCAGCGTCTCGGTGCCCTTGGGCGGAGAGAATTTGAAGATCTCTTTGTCGATCGCGGCGTTTTTCTCCACGGAGGTAAGGCGCGTCTTTATGACGGTGCTCTCCACGGCGAGCTCGGCCTCCACCGGAAAAAAATCTTCGGCGGAAAGGGTGAGCGTCAGCGAGTAATCCTTGCCGGAGCGCGGGATGAAGGTGACCGTCAGCGGGGCCCCGTCCGCCCCCCCGCTCACGCGGGTCTCGTTGCGGGCGGCCAGCGCGGAGTAGTTGCCGAAGTCCAGTATGCCGGAGAAATTCTGGTCCTGCGTGCGGCGCCAGGCTTCCCAGCCGGTGCGCACGGCCTGCTTGTCGGCGGGCTTGTAGATCCAGATGTCGGTCTTGTCGGTGACCACCAGCTGCTGCGCGGGCTTCAGGTGCTCGATGCGCAGGAGGTTCGGCTTTACGTAGCGGAGGGTGCCCTGTATGGACTGCTTGAGGCCGGCTTCCTTGAAATTAATTTCCTGGGTGAAATCCGCCTTGAGCGTTTCCAGCTTGGCGTCCCAGGCCTTCAGCTTTTCAATGACTTCGGCCGCCGGGTCGGCGACCGGTTTCTCAGCCGGAGCGGCAGGCTTGGCCGCCGCGGGCTTGGCGGGCGCGGCGGCGGGAGCCGCCTTCTTCTTTGCCGGCGGCGTCGCGGGTTTCTGCTGGGCGGAAGCGCCCGCGGCTAAAGCGAGAACCAGTGCGGCTGTCAGTAATTTATTCATTTCTGGTGAACTCCTCTCCGGCGGGCTCTTCCGCCTGCGGCTGCGCCGCGGCGGCGGCCGCGGCCTGGGAATTGAGGTGGCCCTCTATTTTTTCAAAGTAGATCTCCCAGCGGTTGGAGCCTTCCGGCTTATGTATGAAGCCCTTCATTTCAAGCAGGCTCAGGATGTTGGTGGCCCTGGCCGACGAGCCGAAATGCGCCTTCAGCAGGTCCTGGGAAACGCGCCGGCGCTCCGTCACCAGCCTGAGGGCGGCTATCAGCTCTTCGGAGGAGCTGCCCTTGCCGGTGCTGGCCGTCTCTTCGTCTTCCGAAAGGGGCTGGTAATTCGGCCTGGCCTGGGCCTTCACGAAGTCCGCCACTTTGCGGATCTCGTCCTCGCTGACGTAGGCGCCCTGGATACGGGACGGCTTCTGCGCGTCGATGGCGAGGTAGAGCAGGTCGCCCTTGCCTATCAGCGCCTCGGCGCCGGGGCAGTCCAGGATGACGCGGGAATCGGTCTTGGAGGTCACCTGCAGCGCCACGCGCGAAGGCAGGTTGGCCTTGATGACGCCGGTGATGACGTCCACCGAGGGCCGCTGCGTGGCCAGCACCAGGTGGATTCCCACGGCGCGGGCCATCTGGGCCAGGCGCTGGATGGCGTCTTCCACTACGTTGCGGGTCTGCAGCATCAGGTCGGCCAGCTCGTCGATCACGACGATGATATAGTATTCCTGGGGCTCGCCGTTCTCGAGCGCCCACTTGTTGTAGGAGGCGATGTTCTTGACGCGGGCCCGCTCGAATTTCTCGTAGCGCTTCTCCATCACGCGCGTCAGCGCTATCAGCGACTTGGCCGCTTCCTTCGGGTTGGTGATGACGGAGACGCGGTCCGGGGTCTCCTTGGGGTCGTATAAATAAGGAATGTCCTCGTAGAAAGTCAGCTCCAGCCGCTTCGGGTCGATGAAGAGGAACTTGACCTCGTCGGGCTTGTTGCGGAAAATGAGCGAAAGTATCAGTGACTGCATGAACACGCTCTTGCCGCTGGCGGTGGCGCCGGCCACCAGCAGGTGGGGCATGGTTTCGAGGTTGGCCACGGCCACCTGGCCCTCGGCGTAGCGCCCCAGCGCGAAAGTGAGCGGCGCGCGGGCCCCGTTGAAGGCCGAGTTCTCCAGCAGCTCGCGCAGGCAGACCTTGGCGCGGGTATTGTTGGGGATCTCGAAGCCGATGGCGGACTTGCCGGGGATGGGGGCTATCACGCGGATCGCGCCGGCGGATTTCATGGCCAGCGCCACGTCGTTGGAAAGCGAGACGATGGAACTAATCTTGACGCCGGGTGCCGGCGTGACCTCGTAGCGGGTAATGACCGGACCGGGATACACGCCGGAGACGTGCACGTCCACGTTGAAACTCTTGAAGGTGGTCTCGAGCTGCAGGCGGGCGCTGTTGATCTCGGCGTCGCCGGGGCCCACGGCCACCTGCTTGGACGGCGGCTCCAGGAGGTCGGTGCCGGGCAGCTTGAAATCCTTGTAATACGGGTCGGCCAGTTTTTCCTTGCCGTCGGCCGCCGTCTTTTTGGCGGCGGCGTCCTGCGCGGGGGCCGGTTTGGCCGCCCTGGCAGGGGCTTCGGCCTGGACGCGCACCACCTGGGGCTCGGGGCGCTCGGCCGGGAGTTCGGGCTTTTCCTCGGCCCGGATCACGGGCGGGGGCTCGGGGATAGGCTTTACGTCGTACGGCTGGGCTTCCGACTTCTCTTTCTCCGAGATGATCTTCAGCTTGGCGTTGAGCTCCCGCCTGGCGGAGATCCAGTTGCGGTAATCGTCGACGGCCGCGGAGGAGACGGCCTTCAGCACCTTGCGCCAGGAGATCTTGAACAGCAGCTGCAGCCCGGCGAAGAAGATCACGGCCGCGAACAGGGCCGCGCCGACCTCCCCGAACATCCTGGCCAGCGCCTGGTCCATGAAGTAGCCCAGCCAGCCGCCGGCGGACTGCCAGGGCCCGAAATGGGCGCTGAGCAGCTGCAGCATCGCCGACAGGGAGCCGAGTATCATCAGTATGCCGGCGGTGAGAGTGAGCACTCCCTTGTGGGGCTTGTTGAGGTTGAGCAGCAGGGCCACCAGGCCGTAAAGGAAAATAAAAGGGAACAGGTAGGAAGTGTGGCCGAGAAAGTCCGTCAGGGCCTTGGCGACGGTGTCCCCCACCACGCCCCTCGGCCCGGAGCTGAGCAGCACCCAGATAAGCCAAAGGTTGAAGGCGAAGGCCCCCAGCCAGTAGAGTGCGTAAGAAAGCGCCGAGGGCTTCTTTTTGCCCTGGGCCTGTGCTCTGTGTTTCGTTAAGTCGCGCATGTTCTGTGCGCGCGCCGGGAGGCGTGCGCTATTTATCGGTCAGCACTACCCTGAAGTTGAGTTCCTTGGGATAAAGCGAGATCTTGCCCTGCGCCGCCAGCCAGCCGAGGGCCAGGTAGAGGGAGGAGCTGGAAAGATGCAGTTTCAGCTTCAGGTCCCAGGAAGACGCGTCCCCGCCGGCCGCCTTGAGCGTCTCAAGGAGGTTCCCGGCGGTCTGCGCCAGCGTGTCGGTGAATTTAGCGGCGTCCTGCATATTACTTCTTCACCAGGAACAGGTCGCCGTTGGGCTCCACGGGCTTGCCGTTCTCCTGCACCACCTTCTCGATGACGCAGTTGAACTCGGCCTTGATCTCGTTAAAGACCTTCATGGCCTCTATCACGCAGATGACCTGGCCTTCCTTAATAGTATCCCCCTCCCTGACGTAGGGCGGGCTGGACGGGCTGGGGGCGCGGTAGAAAATCCCGGACATCGGGGCCTTGATGGTCTCGCCGCCGTGAGCCGGGGCCTGCGCTTTGGAGGCCGCGCCGGGCTTGCCGGCGGACTGCTGTATCGCGCCGGGCGCGAAAACCGGGATCTGGTGCACGGCGTTGTTATGTTTGCGCACCAGTTTTATATAGGTGCTGTCTTTGGAAAATTCGATGACCTCCAACTTGTTGGAGTTCATAAACTGGTAGAACTTCTGTACCTGGTCGAAAGCGGTTTCCTGGGGTTTAGCTGTTTTTTTCATGTTGAACCTCCGGAGATATCCCGGCCCCCGCGCGAGGCGCGGGGGCCGGATACATTCTTACTTACTTCTTTACCGGTGCGGGTGCGCCCTGCAGCAGGACGCGCCGGGAGAGGCGGTACTTACCGTTGTTCTCCTCTATGCACTTTACTTCTATGACCTGGCCCATCTTCAGGACGTCCTCGACGCGGTTGATGCGCTTCGTGTCGATCTCGGAGATGTGCAGGAGGCCTTCCTTGCCGGGCAGGACTTCCACGAAGGCGCCGAAGTCCACGATGGACACGACCGTGCCTTTGTAGGTTTTGCCCACTTCCACTTCCATGCTGAACTGCTCGACGAAGGTCTTGGCGGCTTCCAGGCTGGCTTTGTCGCAGCTGGAAATAAACACTGAACCATCGTCCTCGACGGCGATCTCGGCGCCCGTGCGCTCCTGGATGCCGCGGATGTTCTTGCCGCCGGGCCCGATGAAGGCGCCGATCTTGTCGCGGGGGATCATCAGCTTGACGATGCGCGGCGCGAACTCGGAGATG
>Ga0209212_1003752_pt1 | contig 19597 bp, 18 predicted proteins | sample RifGroC2_FD_183996 | JGI IMG/M metagenome (GOLD analysis project Ga0209212, IMG submission 183996) | Groundwater microbial communities from Rifle, Colorado, USA - Groundwater C2 (SPAdes) (version 2) | ecosystem: Environmental > Aquatic > Deep subsurface > Groundwater | place: Rifle, Colorado... | reverse complement strand
TCCCTGTCAAATCAATTTGTTTACGATGATGAATTTACCATCGTCACAAACTATTTTGTAAAAACATGGAACAACTTCCCGCTTCTTTTTAACAGTGATTACTTCAAGCTTTCAGGAGAACTAAGCTATCGACCGGTAGTAACACTGTCGTACTTTATTGATTATACCCTTTGGAAACTGAATCCTTTCGGTTTCCACCTTACCAACACGCTTTTACACACCCTCAATTCTGTTTTGCTTTTTTTCCTTTTGACACGGATTTTCAACAGTCGCACTACTTCTTTTATTGCCGCTCTGGTATTTTCATGTCATCCTGTCCTCACTGAAGCGGTCAATGCCATCAGTTACCGGGAAGACATGCTTGCAGCTACCTTTTTTATAGCGGCTTTCCTGCTGTACATGAAAACAAGCAAGGATGAACGATCTTTCTCCCCTGCTTATTTTGCCTCCGTGGCATGCTATCTTTTAGGAGTATTCTCCAAGGAAATGGCAATTACCTTACCATTGCTTATTTTTTTATATGACATCATTTTCACAAAAGCGCAAAACCTCGGTTATAAACTCACACGCTATTACACAGGTTATATTCTGACAGCCATCTTTTATCTCTTGATGAGATTTGCGGTTCTGCATAACCCGGTAGAATCACATGTTTCATACCCCGAAAGTAGTATCTTCATCAACTTTCTGACTATGTCCAAGGTACTTGCCTCTTATATGAAACTCTTCATTGTTCCGGTCACTCTTTGCGCAGATTATGTCATACCTTATTCCACATCCCTGTCTGATACTTCATTCATAGTGTCTTTACTTCTTCTTGTCGCTGTGATCGTCATTACCTATAGACTGTTTTTCTCCTCTAAAATCCTGTTCTTTTCAGTTGTATGGTTTTTTGTCACCTTATTGCCTGTACTAAATATCGTACCGATTGAGAATATTATGGCAGAGAGATACTTGTGTTTGCCTATTATTGGGTTCTGTATGGTAATCGGCAACCTCCTTGTACACTCTCAAAATAAAATTGATTACTTCAACAAATATTATATAAGTGTTACCCTATTAGTTCTTATGTTGGGAATATTCTCTTTTAAGACGATGAAACAAAACACGGTATGGACGGATCAAACTGTTTTGTGGACAAACACTGCAAGAATATCTCCGAAAAGTTTTAAGGCACATAATAATCTGGGAAATATATACAGGAATGCCGGAAGATTAGACGAGGCGATTGTCGAGTTACAATACGCACTATCACTCTACAATGACTATATTGACGCTCATAATAATCTTGGGGTTACTTACAGAAAAAAGGGAATGCTTAAAGAGGCCCTTCTGGAATATCAAAGGGCATTACAAATAAATCCACATTATCCCTATGCCCATAACAATCTCGGCGTCTTGTACGCCAAATCTAATTATTTGGATCTGGCTATAACCGAGTTTAATAATGCTGTTGCAAACAAGCCCGATTATGCCGATGCCTATAACAACCTTGGGGCTACATATATAAGAAAAGGGCTTTATGAAAAGGCAATACAAGAGTGTTTAAAGGCGGTCAAATACAATAACCGTTATATAGATGCATATTACAACTTGGGCACGGCCTACTTTAACAACAAGCAACTGGACCAAGCGCTCGAAATAACAAATTTAGTTTTGTCAATAGATCCAAACCACCGTGATGCGCACGAACTGCTCAATTTAATTTATGAGCAGAAGAGGCTAACAGAAAAAAGATAATGAAATTCCACAGGCAAAGGTATGTGGAATTTCATTTGTAATTTACAAATTGCATGGCGAAATCGTAATCCTGGTCTTTAATTGCCTTCATAATTGCCTGGAGGTCGTCTATCTTTTGCCCAGAAACGCGCACTTTATCTTCCTGGATTTGCGCCTGAACCTTGAGTTTCAAACCTTTTATGAATTTGACGAGTTCTTTGGCCTTTTCCATAGGGATGCCCGTTTGAAAAGTAATAACCTGCCGTATGCTACCGCCCAGCGCACTTTCAACCTTTCCAAAACTCAGCGCCTTTATGGGTATATTCCTCTTTGCAAGTTTTTCTTTTACAATCTCCGTTAAACTCCCCATCTTATAATCATCATCGGCAATCAGCGTTATAGAGTCGTCAGCATTTAAAGTAATGGACGACTTGCTTCCTTTGAAGTCATATCGTACGGCAAGTTGTTTTTTCGCCTGGTCAACCGCGTTATGAACTTCGTGCATTTCTACTTTACATACAATATCAAATGAATGCGTTTCTGCCATATACGTGCCTCCTTTATCGTAAAAGTTCAGTTCACCGCAAAGACGCAAAGGACGCAAAGAGAAAGAGATTGGGAGCTTGAGAGGTTGAGAGGTTGAGATTTTCTCAGCTTCTCATATTATCAACTCCTGCCTCCCTTCTTTGCGCACTTTGTGCCTTTGCGGTGAACTATTACCCTTTATCTTTAATACCCCATTCCCTTTATTTCTTCCTCTGTAAAGCCCACATAATGAGCAACCTCATGACGCACTACCTTTTTGATTCTGCCTTTAATCTCTTCTTCTGAACGGCTAATGGCTTCGATATTTTTTTGATATATCGTAATCCTTTCTGGCAGTGTACCAGAATGCCACACACTCTTTTTATTCAGCGGTACACCCTGGAACAAACCCATCAACATGGTATTCGGCAGCAGTCTCAATTTTCCTAATACAGAACTACTTGGTTTGTCCTCCACAACGACTGACACATTTGACAAACGATCTTTTAAATTTTGCGGTAATTCATGAATCGCATCGATCACCAATCGGTCAAAATTAGTTACACATTCGCTGGTTGGATATTCTTGAACTGCTTCAACTGGTAAATACTCACCAAATTCAGTGATTTTGTATTTGCCCATAAATATTTTACCCACAAAAAAGATGATTCCGCCTATAATCGCAAACGTAACCCAGAAGCTCCATCCATGCACCATCATAATACCGCCCAGCGCTCCCAGGAGTGCAACAATCGTAAAAAATCCCAACACGACACATAACCCTTTTGTATCCCTTTCTCCTATTTTCCCAGCGATTAGCGGAATCATCTCCATTCCACAGCCAGAACATGTCATCCTCTTTTGCTGATTGTATTCATCAAGATGATATGGCTTACCGCAATGAAAACATTTGAATATCTCCAACTCTTTATCTTTTGCCATAGAACTCATACTGATTATATCAATATTTTTATTTAAGTCTAAAAAATTAAGGTTCATAACATTACATAACCTTGCAAGTCATACACATATTCCTTGTTTATAGATATTCCACAGTTCCGCATGTATTTTCTGCGGCACATAATTAAAATTTTTGTAAGACCATACGGTGACAGTAGACTGGATAAGTCCCATAAAGGAAACAGCGGCCATCTTGTGATTAATATTTTTATTAATAAGTCCTAACTTTCCCGCACTAATAAGCAAATTTTCTATCTTTGTTAAATACTTCTGAATAAGCCGCAGTATCTTTCGTCTTATCACAATGTCGCTGAACTGCATGGCCCCCATCATTACGGCAAAAGATGTTTTGCGGCGATTTTTTGCCAAAACAAGTTGTGCAAGCAAGATATTTTTTAGACTTTGAACTGGATCTTCATCAATTATTGCGTTATCTACAGCTTCCATGAGTGTCTCTTCAATGTTATTGATCAACAAACTCAATATGTCTCTTTTGCTCTTAAAATGCCGATAAATCGCCCCTCTGGTAGTGCCTGTACGCTTAGCTATTTCGCTTAAGGTGACGTATTCAATGCCTTTCGTAGAAATAATCCTTCGTATAATATCTACAATCTGCTGTCTTCTGATATTGGTAGATTTTCTAATCTGCACAGTACCTCCTTGTTTATGAATTGTAATGATGCTACACAGTTTATAGACTATCATTGTTTGTATACGGCTGTATACAATATTTCGAGATATTATAATGAAATACACGTCAGATTAAAAACAAAACTTTAAGTCATTAAATACCGAAGGAAAATGAATGAAGTCAACGGTTGGAAAATAATATTTGATAACTTTGGAAGATTGATTTATAGAATTGGAAAATGAATAGAGATTATCGTTTTATTTATGCGGGTTTTGAGACAAGGTTAGCCATAAAATCCCCCTTAGAAAAGGGGGCGAAGGGGGTTGTGAAACAAACACAGAAAAAAACTACCCCCAGCTTCCCCCCTTTGTTAAGGGGGACTAACTGGAATGTAACATCGGCTTACAAGACTACAAACAGACTTATCATAGAATAAGCAATAGTAAACGATGTTAAATAATTCAGTCTTTAACCTGATCGAAGTACCATTTATTTGCTGAAATATCATAGGAAATGAGGCAGGTAAGATTGTCGGTGGTAACTACGCAATACCGCTTCTTGAGTACGCCTTGAATAGTTTGATCCAGCCATTCATTTACAACTTCCTTCACGTTAAATAGTCTTCCCCGCAGTTTAAAGCTATACGGAATCACATAATTGAGTGTCAGGTCGTTAACGGGCACCCATATCGAAGACCTTACTAAATGAACAATCGTAAATACAGACGAAAAACACCAGAAGGCAATGCAGGCAATATAGAAGCACATCGAAACTATGTCCAGATATTGTCCTTTAAACAATTCAACTAACTGAATCGTACTGTTTGCATATAAACCAAGGGTAAAGGCAATCTCCCAGTATCCCACAGTAAACACAAGTCCTTCATCACCGTAGGCCTGTTTCCTGATTGCCAGGACTACCAGGAACGGCAACCACCACAACCCGGCAGACCAGAAAAACAGGGAAATTCCCTTTAAAAATGGGAGAAAATCCACAAATGGCCCGCCCAAGGAATTTATACACTGATACAATGTAGAACCCGTAAGCGCCGTTAACGCCGCCGCACCGGCATTCATCCAGTAAGGCGATAGTCCTGTATTAATCCTGAACTGGTAAAAAAGTAGTCTCATTATAATTAACACTATAAAGATGAGGTACAAACTTGCGCCTACAGACCAGAGGGCAAAAGAAAATAATTGGATAAACATCACGTGTCTTGTTGCATGTTCTGCAACGACAACACCCAGGAATGCCGTAGATTGCGTGCCTATGGTGGCAAAGAACCATCCACCGTGAAATATTTTCTCAATCTTTCTATCTTCAGATTTGCGATGCAAAAACAGAATGCTAAATGAGAAGAGTGATATGCAGAGCCAGAAGCTTATAGCAACATACCAGAATATATTGGCTGTTGTATGCAGGTGAAATACTCTGGAAAAACAAACGCCGGTAAAGTTAATAGCTGCAACAATGGTAAATACGTTGAGTGTTTTTTCGGGATTGAACAGTTCATTCAGGGTGTCCTTATTGAATAATACCGATTGTGTAACCTTAAAAACAGCCACAGAGAGGAATATTACCAGACTCGCTATAAAAAAGTAGGGAACAATCACCGCACAGCCATACAAATGAGAGATGAATGCAATCATTAGTGTGGCTGCAACGGCAGTAAACCATCGGGTATCCAGTGAATAGGTTGCAATCTTTAATACATTCATAATTCGAATCTTTATTTCATGGATTATTTACCACCAAGACACCAGAACACAAAGAAATACTGAGTGTTTGGTGACTTTGTGGCAACTTTGAAATTCCTATACGTTTAATTAGTTACCCACCCTTTTCCCCATTGCCGTTAAACAGGAAAATAGCTGTGCTTCATATACTTCCTATAGCAAACCTCAAATTAATATCACTTTTTATGTAAACTTATAATTATTGTATATATTATAATTCCGGGAGTACCATATGTCAACTATTAGTATACAATTGTTTACATATTATATACCTGAAATGACACGAATAAGAGCGGTCGCCAGAAAAATAATCTCCTAAAAACCCGGCCGTGGGATATAAACAAGACTTTGACAGTGAATATGGAAAGATATTCATTTCTCATGTAGAAAACGTTTATCGTGTTCGTACAAAGGAGTCAGGCGAAGCCGCAATCTAGAATTCAAGCTACGCTACTCATTCTAGATTGAATTCGGATTTCCTGCTGGTATCACCTTTACCTGCCCAGTTACTTATGAAAGCAAACAGATGGATTCCTTGGGCATAGTTGTGGGATTTGCCAAGAGATCCAGTAGATAGAGCAAATAGATGCTTGTATATGACAGAATCAACGAAAAGTAACTGTTCATAAAGACTTGATTCCAATGGGGGTGCTTGATAATAGACTGGTTCTTTATTATTTAAATAATTCTGGTTCAAAAAATTAAAAGGCCAGCGTTACAACGCTGGCCTTTTGTGCACTAAGACCTATACTGGAGCTGCCGCCATGGATGAAAGAGGAGACAGGAAGCCTTTCGTGCACTGAGACATTTACTTACAATTTCCTCTTATTGCCTTATTTTAGAATCCGTTTCTGATTTATTGCTTCATCTTCACCTTAATATCTTTAATCTCTTCAGGAGCCCCACCCGCTCGTGGTAACACCGCACTTCCAGAACCGCCAATTACGGCCTCCATCCTCCTTGCCCCTTTCTCATCCATAACAGTGGCAAACCAATAGAGGAATGTGACAAAGAAGGTACCTCCCACAATATTACCAAGGGTAACAGGGACGAGATTACACCCAAACATTTTACCCCAGGAAATCACTGCAGGGTCATGTGGCAGTAAATTTGCGATTGTCAAAATCGTCATATTCGCCACACTGTGTTCCATACCCGTCGTAACAAAACAGAACAAACCCCACCAACACATAATTATTTTGCCCGAATCACTCGTGCACCTAAAAGCAGACCATATAGACAGACATACGAGCCAGTTACAAAAGATACCTCTGAAAAATAATTCCCACCATGGCGCATTCATCTTATAGGTAGCTATCTTGTTCAAAAAGGTATGCCATGGATCAGGGGCAAATACACCGGACATATAAATTAAAAGTGCAAAAATCATGGATCCACCCAAGTTGCCTAAGTATGTCCAAAACCAGCCCAACATTGAATCGCCAAATGTAACCGTACCCCTCAAGGTACCTTTAAATATCAGTAAGTTATATCCGGTAAACAACTCAGCTCCACCAATAACTACTAATATCAAAGCGATGGGAAACACCGCACCACCAACTATTTTACCTATTCCAGGATTTAGCGCTGCAACAGGAGCAGCCGCAATAACCATGAGTAGGACACCAAATCCAATATAAAAACCAGCCATCACAGAAAGCGTCAAGAAGCCTGTCAGGCTGTGCTTCATTGCAGTGGCTTTCTTTAAAGATACCGCTGCAATTGCATCTACGTTTCCAGTATATAACATTAATTGTTCTCCTCTAAAATGTTGTATATACTATTTTAAAACAACACTAATTATTTACCCCCTCTTCTAAAGCTCAACACAATACAATTACTCATTTCAAGTCATAATTAATTTAACGCACCTCCTTTCACTATTCCTTATAGATAGAATAACAGAGTTATTATCCTGTTTATTGATGAGGAAGACTCCACGCTCCGGGTGTTTTCAATTGCTCTTCAATCTGCTTTTTCAATGTAGCGTTTTCCTTTTCAACCGTCTCCAACTTACCCGTAACCTCCTGGATTATTGCATCCTTTGTACTCAAAGTCTTTTTTGCAAGAGACAGAGAGTCTTCTGTTTCCCATATCTCTTTTTGTAATCGAGCCTTTTCCTCCTCTAGTTTTGCCTTTGCTTCTTCAAGTTTTTTATTCACAAGTCTCAATTGTTCATCCTGTCCCTTAAGAGAAACAGCAATCTTTTCCGCCTCCTCTTTTTGTAGCGTAATATCATTAATCATCTTGTTTAGTTCTTCCATGGAACCAAAGGCCTTCATCACTCTCTGCTCGAGCTGTTCATGAAATGTTTTTTCCCTAACGTACCCTGCTTCTTTCATCTTGTAATACTTGTTGAGCATTTTTACCGCAAAGCCAACGTTCACAAATATCAGTATTACAATAAGTGTCTTCGCATTAACAGATATACCCTTTGCCACCTGATTTCCCATAATATGGCACTCCTAGTTCAGCGTATTTTAATGCAATAATGGTTTTTTATCTTTCTGTTATATCTCGAAATACACCTGTGATCCTGATTGGTTTACCGCTTTCATCTCGCTCAAGATTGGATGTCCTCTCGGAAATAAATCGCTCTCCGTTTTTCCTTTTACAATATGAAGTAAAATCCCTCCATACCCCTTCCTTTTCCAGCTTCACAACTAATTCTTTTCGATCATCGGGATTCACATACACATCCTTTACCCGTGTCCCAATCACTTCTTCAGGCAAGCTGTAGCCAAGTATCTCTGCGCCTGCCTGGTTGATCCAGGTGAATACCCCATCTACCGTTGGCTCACACTGATATATCCCCTCTTTTAATGAATTCAGCAATTGCCTGTAGTGCCTCTCAGATTCCTGTAACTCCTCTTCTAACCTCTTTCGCTCAGTAATATCCCTAAATATCCCATCTATTCGCGTTGGTTTCCCCTTATCGTCAGTAACCAGATTTGATGTGCGTTCCATATAAAAACGTTCACCATTATTCCTCTTGCATAAGGAGATAAAATTCCTCCAAACACATTCTTTCGTTAACTTCTCAACTATTTTTTTCCGGTCATCTGGATTCACATAAATATCCTTTACCTTCATTCCAATCAATTCCTCCGGAGACTTATAACCAAGGATCTCTGCCCCCGCCTGATTGATCCAGGTAAATACTCCATCCTCTGTTGGCCCAGATTGATATACCCCTTCTTTGAGTGAATCGAACAACACACGATATCTCTTCTCAGACTCAACAATCTCCATCTCCGCCTTCTTCCTCTCCGAGATATCCCTGAATACTCCATGGATAGCAACAGGATTCCCCTTCTCGTCCCTGAGTAAATTACTGGTACGTTCTGCATAAAAACTATCACCGTTCTTCCTCTTACAAAGTGATACAAATTCCCTCCATATTCCATCCTTCTCAAGCTTCTCGCAAAGCCGTCTTCTGTCCTCCGGGTCTCCGTAGATATTTTTCACCTTCGTTCCAATTACCTCTTCCGGAGAACTATATCCCAGGATTTCCGCACCTGCCTTGTTAATAAAGGTAAACATACCCTCTACCCCTGGCTCAGACTGATACACACCTTCTTTTATAGAGTTAAACAATTCCCTATACCGTCTTTCGGATGCTGCTATTTCTTTCGTCTTCTCATCCAAAGACCTTGCCATAGCATTAAAGGAATTTGCTAATATTCCAATTTCATCTTCTCTCTTAATATCTACCCTTTGGGCCAAATCGCCTGAAGCCATTTTCTCAGTTGCTTCCGTAAGTTGTATAATCGGTATCGAAGTCTTTTTACCAATAAAATATGCGGCCAATACAAATGGGAATGCAAGGATTAATAACACAGAGCTTACAATATAATTCAGATTATAAGCAGCTCCGTAACCTTCGTCCCGATCGATTTCTGTTATTACACCCAAATAAAACTCAGGCAGCCAGCACCATGCGCCTAATACCGTTATGCCGCTGTAATCCTTATAGCCCTTCGCATCAAAACCATTGATGCCAGAAACACACTCACGAACACCCTTTGTTAGCTCACCAGTTTCCTGATTAATGAGTTTCAGTTCCAGGGCACATCTCTTTTTTACGAGCCCCATTTCTTTGAGATGAGCAGCAAACCGTGATTCCGTGACCATATATCCATCTTTATTTACCAGATAGGTCTCTCCTGTCTTCCCTAAATTGAGACTAAGCATTAGATCATTCAAACTATCCACATCTACTCTAACGGAGACAACGCCGATGATAACCCCATCCTTATCCTTCAGTGGTGTCGAAACAAACATGGTAGGCATGCCAAATTCTTTCTCTCCAAATTCGTTTACTAACGGAATCTCTGATGGCATAATACCCGACACAAAGGTCTTTCCTTGTAGTGCTTCATGAAAATAGTCTATTTTAGAAATATCATTTCCTATTCCTTCTTCTGCTGTAGCAATAGTTACCAATCCTTTGTCATTGCAGATAAATACACCATTATAATCGTATTCGTTCCTTGCCGTTTCTAAGTATTGGACAATATCCGGGTAATCCTCGTCCTCTTTTGTAATTTTTACACACTTGATCATCAAAGGATTATTTGCAACTATCCGTGCACTTTTCATCCTTTCATGGACCCAATTCGTTACTAATTGTGCCTGTTTGTGACCAATACCATCAAGATTTCGTATGAGTACCTCCTGAAGATCAGATTGTATCCGCGGATAAGCTATAATCCTGAGCAAAACAAACGGCAACAGGGTGAATACTATCAGTAAGAGAATAAGTCGATTTTTAATCGAGATATACATTGTTTTCTCCGTAAATTTAACCAATGGTACATCTTAGTTTATAATTCATCACTTCTGTAGAGATATTACCACCAGTGTGTAGGATATTCCCTTTTCCCCAGTTTATTAAAAACCACGCCAATGATTACCAAAACAAAGGCGCCAAAGACAACCGGATTAAAGATATACATATATGAAACACCCAGCCCACCGGTTTGAACTGCTATATATGCCGTTGCACCGGCTGGCGGATGGATTGAATAGGTTACGGTCATAAGTACGAGGGCAAGGGCGACTCCAAGTGCAATAGACCAAAACGTAGCGCCAAAAAAATCATTTATAACTATTCCAATGCACGCCGAGACAAAATGTCCCAAAAGCACATTTCTCGGTTGTGCCAACGGAGACTTATAGGCGCCATAAATCAGCACAGAGCTGGCACCAAACGGCCCTAATAGCATAGGAAACTTCCAGAGATAGGCAAGTAATGCAGTAAACCCTATACCCAAAAATGCACCAAATAAGGAAAGCCATACTTCTCTTGAAGGAATTAGAGGATGTGGAGATTTGGGCAACTTTTTTATAACGGCGTTAATCTTGTTAATCCCTCCCATGAATGGCATTTTCTCTCTCTCCCTATTTGAAGATTGCCTGAAATAATCTGTTAAATACGCCAAAAACCCTCTTTTATTTTCCTCGATATTCTCTTTTACTTCATATTTAGCATCTAAGACTTTCCTGACGTCTCTCGTTTGCTTCTTTTTAAACATCCACAAGATCCTTTATGTGTGTGAACTTCACCAGGTGAACATTTGCTTACTTATCTATAACAGTACCTAAACAATAGACATGCCAGACCTGTCTTTAAACATAAATATCGCTCATATTTTTACATAAGAGGTATCAAATTGACACGATAAGTAAACGATAATTTACTTACCCATATAAACAACGAGGCAATGCCTAATCAAACAGACCTTTCATTGTGCAACGGTGGTTTCATGTGTTAAATTCCATTTACAATATGTATACATGTGTTTATATATAATACGAGTATATATAATCATTTGGTTACTGACTAACACATCGATTGAGAATATATAATCATGCAGGACATCCTTTGTGCAATGCCAATATCATGCATCTGACTTCGTTTGCAGATATAATTCTATGTAAACTATATGGACATATCTTATAGATATACGAGAAGGGCTTCTGGAGGGAAAGGGTTGGCGCTCAAATATTGGAGGAGAAAATTAATGAAACTGATGAGGATCAGCACAAAGGTGTAATTTGGAGTGAACTTGACATTTTAAATTGGGCATTCAGTGACTTTTAGTTATGATGGGCAAAACGCACCTTGCTAATTCGTGTTTTGTTTTCATTTCCTGATGATATCACTTTTTACTGCCCAATTACTTATTGAACAGGATTTTTAGTAGAGTCAGTAGGAAAGAGATACGGAAGAGGTAGAGCAGTTAGTGGATAATTGTTACATGGGCTATCCGAAAGGATTTGTAGCGAATGCCCACAAATCATGCATTTGTATCTTTCCATTTTCTTAACTTCTCCTTATATTCCCGGCGTAGAGTGATCAATATGACGTTTGTATATCATTGATTCGAGTTTAATAATTTCTAATTTCTACATCATCAAACGCCCTGAGGCACACTTAAAGAGCACGATGCCGAATCGCCGCTCGGCGGGTCACTGCCAGGTCGTAAGCGCGTGCAATATCGGCATTGCGCAGCAAACCGACTAAACGACTCAGATTATTACGAGCCACAACCGGCAATTGCCCGACATTGCGTACTCCGATACGCCGCAACGCCGCACCAATCGTCTCGTCGGGATAAGCCAGGAGCAACTCTCGTGTGCAGACTTCACCAACAGTACGCACCATACTACTATTGTCACCCTGAGCACGATCAATGTCTTGCACCGTAATAATACCGGTCAATTCACCGGCATCATTGAGCACCGGTAAGCCGTGGTATCGTTTTCGCGTGAGTAAATCGGTCGCTAGAGACAACGAGTCAGACTCATGCAAAGTAACAGTTTCAGTCTCCATGACCTCATTTACCGTAATTGTTTCCAGCACGTCAACGTCACGTCCCCGTTGTAAGCGTATACCCTTGCGCGCTAATCCCAAGGTATACACTGAATCGTGTTGTAAATGCCATGAGAGGAACAGGCTAACGTTTACTGCGGCCATCAGTGGCAGAATAATCCGATAGTCATGAGTCATTTCAAATAGTAGCATGAACGAGGTAATCGGTGCATGTATTGTGCCTGCAAGGACGGCTGCCATCCCGACCATCGCAAAGGCAGGTGGCGAGATGTTGAGAGAAGGAAAAAACTGTTTGGCCACGAGTCCATAAGCGCCCCCAAGTGTAGCACCGGAAAAAAGGGCAGGTGCAAATACACCGCCGTGGAAACCGCAGCTGATGCAAAGTGGTGTTAGCACCAGTCTGGCTAACGCCAGTGAAAGCAGGAGAGTCACCGTCAAAGGCTTGCCGTCTAAAATATTTTCAATTGTCACATAACCTGTGCCAAACACCTGCGGCAGATAAATTCCAACGAGGCCGACGACAAGACCCGCAACTACTGGTTTGAACCAGCGCGGGGCATTCCATTTATCAAAGATACCCCGCGTGAAATGATGCAGGCGAATATAAAATGCAGCGCTAAGCCCGGACAGCACACCTAACCTAAAATATAGCGGCATTTCCCATACTGAGTTGAATGCATATGCAGGGATGTGAAACGCAGGCTGAGACCCTGATACGGCCTGAGTAAATACAGACGAGATCACAGATGCTAATGCAACGATGCCAAAGGCGTTTACGCTCAGTTCGCCTATAATAATCTCCAACGCAAAGAATATGCCTGTAATAGGCGCGTTGAAGGCAGCGGCAATTCCACCCGCAACACCCGATGCAACGAGTGCACGAATCCGTTCATCAGAAAGGCGCAAGAGTTGACCAAACATTGATCCTAAGTATGCACCAATTTGCACCGAAGGGTCTGCAGGACCAACTGAAGCGCCGGAACCGATAGATAATGCAGCAGCAACTGTTTTGGTTGGTATTTTTCGATATGGCAGCCGCCCTCCCCCCCAATGCTACGGATTCCATAATACCTGCTATACCCAGATATCATTCCTTACCAATGAAGAAGTGAGCAATCAGCCCGACAACGAGGCCACCGATGACAGGCACAAGGTAGATCGTCCAATTCCCTACAAGACCTAAGATCGAACCTGTCCTGCCAAATTCGATCCAAGGTACCAGATCATGAAACACTTGAAGGATAATCTTCTTGTGATGTAAAAGACCCAAGGGCGTGCCTAGTCCCCCGAATGCGGTCATGTATATCAAGTTAAACAGTTGCTTGAAGAGCCATACACCTATACCGCTCGTGAGACCTACGAGTATCGCTATTACAGCTAGAGCAACTGATTCGGAGAATTGCTGACGATTGAGCCAGAGTACGATCTTTCCGGGAGAAAATAGTTTTAAAGACATTCTTTTTTTGTCCAGATATATCCCAACATAACTGATTTTGTGCAGTCATAAAACTTTGCGTCCATTACCTTAGCTTGAGTTAGAAGTTCGGATATTTCTAGAATATGACCTTTACTCATATGCTTTTCCAATAGTTTCCTTTTTTGAATTCATTTTACATTCACTATCCAATTGGTTGTCTATAAATGTAACTTTCCCTTCAAGCGCACAACCTTTCTGCAAAGGTTGACATGGCTTTCTCAGCCTAACACATTCATTATTTATCTGATACGGACAGGTCCAACTCATTTGTTTTTTAATACCTCCAAAAGCACTTGTGCATTATTTCTTTCTTCATCTTTGGCAGCATATAATAGAGTAACTTTTTTGTTTTTCCCTAAATCCATCAATTGTTTCAAGAGTTCGTCTTGATCTTTCAACTCTTTCCTATAACGACTTTTAAACTCCTGCCAGTGCTCCTCTTTATGAGCAAACCATTTACGAAGATTTCCACTGGGAGCGATCTCTTTCATCCAAAGGTCAATTTTAGCCTCTTCTTTTTTGAGACCTCGTGGCCAAAGACGATCAATCAACACCCTTATCCCATCACATTCATCCGGTTTTTCATAAACCCGTTTTATTCCAAACATGGCAAATTTAAACCTTTTTTCACTTCATTCTACAAAAAATTTAGAAATTAATCAATTTATAGCAATTTGGAACTGTGGCTTGTGATATTTTTCAATTACATCCTTCAATTTCGTAAATGTAATAACCGCCCTCTTTGATGGTACTCTCAAAATCCTCTGTTGCTTCTTCCGTATGACAGAAGCGACATTCCTTGGTTGTAAGTAGTTGCCCCTCCTGTCCAACCCTCTTTAGATATTCAAGCCCATATTGAATGACTTTTTCGTGGGGCTGATCCTTTGGAACAATAATATCAAAATGCATTGTCACCCCGTTTTTCTTTACGACGTATGTATCGTAGACAGCTACTTTCATAGATTATCCTTCCGTCCTTTTGAATAAAGTTAACAGATTCTCGGTAGTTGGTCACCTACAAGCATATCAATAACCCTTGTCCCGCCAATTACGGTTTTCAGACACACCTTGCCTTTTGGTTCACGAATTACTTCTCCAATGATTGCGGCATCTCTGCCTAAGCTATCGTCCTTGAGTATTTCACACACCTTATCGGCATCCTATGCAGAGACAACAATCACTACTTTTCCTTCATTTACAATATACAGAGGGTCGTAAACGAGTATCTCACATATTGCCCCTACTCCATCATTGAACAGGAATGTACCACGTCCCTGGTATTTTTGAGCGATCCTCAATCTGCTTTTTAAACAATGCTTCTTCCACAATCTTTAATCTATCGGTAAGTTCCTGAATTTCCAGTTCTCTATCCCGGAGCGTATATTTTGCCTGAGATAGAGAGTCTTCTAATGCCCATCTCTCCATTTGCAATCTGGCCTTTTCCTCTTCAAATTTTGTCTTTGATTCTTCAAACTTTTTGCTCACAATTTTTAATTGTTCACCTTGTTCTTTGAAAGAAGTCGCAAATATTTCTGCAGCCTCTTTGTATTGTATAAAATCATTAATCAATTTGTTCAATTCTTCTCTATTACCAAAAGACTTCATTACCCTTTGCTCAAGTTGTTCATAGAGCGGTTTTTCCCTGAGGTATCCCGATTTTTGCATCTTGTAATACTTATTATACATTTTTACTGCGAAACCAAAGTTCACAAATGTCAATATGATAATAAGAACTATTGCATTGACGGACAAACCCTTCATGCCCCTTTTTCCCATAACTTTTTTATTTTACAACTTTTTTAACAATTGATGGTTTCTTATACTTAAGACTGGACAAGGGGCATTTCTTATCACTTTCGCTGCCACACTGCCAATAACCATATGGGTAATACCCGCACGACCGTGAGTGCCCATAACGATAAGATCTGTTTCCTTATCGCGGGCTGCTTTTAAAATCTCTTCGAAAGGGATACCCGCTCTAATCAATATTTCAACATTTATACAGCTCCTTATTTCTTCTGGAATACTACTTCTCAGTTTTTGTTCCATCCCTGTAACGGTTTCCGCAGTATGATTAAACTCAGCGTCAAATTTAAGCCCGCCATAATCAGATACACGTTCATCCTTTACATACAAGAGATAAAGCCTGGCAGCATCCTTGATCGCCAATTCTGCCGCGTACGTAAGCGCATTCATTGAGCAATTTGAATAATCAATGGGACAAAGAATTTTCTGAAAGTTAATCATTTTTACCTCTGTGTATTCAGTTTAAAGTCACCTCTTCTAATTCCTTTTTTTCTGCAGCAATATGCAAACCTTTGCGATGGACACCTTTCTTGCGTAATGATAATCTTAAAAGAGAAGGACATATTGTGGAAGTAAGCGCTATTACCATGATAATAGAGGAAAATACAGCATCATTCAACATTCCCATATCTCTGCCAATTCCAGACAGAATTAATGTCCCCTCCATCTTCGTCACCATCCCTATGCCTATGGCCAGGCGATTTATACCTTTCTCAATCGGGCAAACACTACAAAACATCTTCCCTATAACGACAGCACCTGTTATAGCAAGGCCAAGGGAAACTGCTTCCATGTTCAAGAAGCTTTTCATCTCTACCTGCGCCCCCACCCGAACAAAAAGTATTGGCACAAGGAGCATATAAAATGGTCTTATAAAAGATTCAACATTATGATGCTCCCCATCATCAGAGTTCCTTAACTTCACATTACGCAGAAATAAGCCCGCAATAAATGCCCCTATTACTGTGTGGAGTCCTACTGACCCGAACATAAAGGCTAATAAAAGGGATAAAATTACCACAATAGGTATATTCAAACCTTCCGTCATCCTTCTCGTTAGAAAATTTCCAAACTTTTCACCATATCTTAATATAGTTATCAAACAGATTATCAGAGAGGTGATTGCTATGCCAAAGCTGACTGACATACCGATAAAAGAAACACCGCCTCTAGCGACAAATTCACTTACTACACCGAAAGTTAAAATTACAACAATATCGGTAAGAATAGTTGCGCCAGCTATTACCCTGCCTTCCAGCGTATTTATTGCCTTTAATTCGCTCAAAACCGCAAGTAATAAACCGGTGCTGGAATTACAAAGAATGATTGCCAAAAGAAGTTTAGTGCCGCTTGAAGTATCCGGAAGGAGAAAATGCCCAACCATAAGTCCCAGCCCGGCAGGGACTATTATACCGCCCAAACCTACCAGGAGAGAAGATGTCCCTACCCGCAATAATGCCCTGAGGTCTGTATTGAGACCGGCTGTGAAAAGAAGTATCAACGTTCCAAAGTATGATATCATCTTTACGAATGGCATCGTCCTGAGAAAATCGAAAAAATCCCATCCGGTAAAAGCGAAGACGTTGCCCAGTATCATCCCAATTATCAGCTTTCCTACTACCTCAGGAAGCCTTAACATCCTTGCCATCCATCCCGCTATCTTGGCAGCAATAAGAATAATAGCAACGGCAAGGATCACATTATGCGTTGGATCTTTATGCCATATGTCCCAGGCGGGTTTTGAATCCTTTGCCTCTTTCACTTTCTCTGCAGGAGGTTCGGGTGAGGATATTCCTTTTTCAGGTTCTTTTGCCTCTTTAATCAATACGTCTGCACTCCCTTCCGTCGCAGCATCTAAAGATTCCTCTGCGGGAGTGAAAGTCGGTACATTCTCATCTGTAGTCAGGTAGGATTTGTCTTCCACCGAAAGTGTTTGAGTTCCTTCTGCCTCTACCGGCAGGGATTCTCCTTCAGCAATAGTTCCACTCTGAAGTTCAGGTGTAGCTATTGTCATTGGTGTGATTTCTTCTTTAGTTTCTTGAGGGGGCTCTGGAAAAGAGACAATCATCTGATGGCCATCGTCAGTCAGGGATTTCTCCTGATAATCCTTTTCCTCCACAGGGACAGTAGTGGATGGTTCTTCCCCGGCAAGAGACGGGAGGGACTTGTTATCCACAGCGTATGTTTGAGTTACGCTTTCACCAACAGCAGGAGACTGTCGTTCAGTGGCAGACATGGTTTCAGAACCTGATATAGTTGGTATTGAATTGATGTCCTTTTTTTGATTGTCAGCAGAAATATTCTTCTCTGTGACCGTTAACTGGTAATTTTCAGCAACATGAAGTTCCTCCTGAATACTTTTATCCTTCACAACATCCAGAGGAGAAAGAGATTCCTGCCCTGTAACAGTCTGGAGAGGCATATTATCCACAGCCGGTGTTTGCGTTCCTTTCTTCTCTCCAATGAAGGATTGTTCTCTGATAACAAGTGGGCTAGAATGTCCAGGTGTAGAGACCGTAGGGTGAGCGTCATTTTCTCCGGCGGTTGAGGGTATCTCTTTTTCCACGGCAATTGGCTGACGCTCCCTCTCAGGTGTTTCCTCAGGGAAACTTTTTTTCTTTGCAGTCTCCAGATATCTCTTTAAATATTTCTTTGGAGAAAGTATTTCTTCGACAGATAAAGACGCAGTTTCATTTTTAATATCGTTACGAATTGGTTCTGTCTCTTTGAAAGGCGCTGAATACGCTGCTTCAAATGTCGGTGATCCAATTGCAACAGGGCAACAAAAGGAAATGAAGACAATTACGAAGGCCATATTGTATTTGAAAGTATGCATAGGTGTATTAAAAGCTGATGCCCTCTAAGTTGCGTTAAGGATAGACAAAATCACTTTCTTTTAAAAAACCAAACGGTCGTTGACCTATCGGCTTTTTTCCTATAATAAAGCGAGTATAAAACAATTTGATGCAACAAAGGTTGACGCGGGCATTTCAAGTGTATCAGACCGTTTTTAGGGCACTAGAAAAATACTTACTTCTTTTACATTGTCATCGATATTAGCCTCACGAGGTATCTTCTCTAATTCAGCCAGTATTGTATAAGTATCTTCCTTTAACCCCTCAGTATTCCAAGTATATACAATCTTTTGAGAAGACAAGCCCTCTAACGTCTCAGCCTCCCGGCCTATAATTTGATTTGTTGTGAGGCATGTTACTGTTAATATCGTCGTTACATTGGCAGTCCTCTCATTGCCAATAACTATTTCAATGATAACCTTGTTTCCAATCGTGGCACGTAAAGGCAAATCCAGGGATACAATCATTACCCCGAGTGCTTCCCTGAACTCGGTTTTCTTCTTTTCATCAGCTAAACTATAAGATAATTCTGACGATAAAAGACACCATGAAAAAAGAATTAAACCCGTTTTCAAGCCACTCATATAATGGTTCATCATAATGGCCATCCTTCTTCATAATTAAAGTTACATTTAAGAATAAGAAATAGATGCACCCCTTACAGTTTTGCAGATACTAAGTTTAATTTTTGTATAGTAGTTCCTTTAGCGATTGTTTCATAAGGGTGTTATCCTTCTGAAAAGTATAACACCCCGCAACTCTGTTTTAAGTTGTGCTCATTGCCCTTTTATTCACACTAGGCAAAGTCTTTTCTTCCATAAACGAGAGGCACATGAGACACACGAGAGATACAAAGATAAATCCTAAATAATAATTGTTGGTATAATCCCGTAACGTACCCAAGATTATCGGAAGGAAGAAACCTCCAAGGCCTCCTGCCGCGCCCACCAGGCCGCCCACAGTCCCTGTATCCTTTGGGAAGTACTCTGCTACGAGTTTGTAAACTACACCATTGCCTGTTCCTAAACAAATACCCATGACATAGAACAA
>Ga0209212_1003751_pt1 | contig 19599 bp, 13 predicted proteins | sample RifGroC2_FD_183996 | JGI IMG/M metagenome (GOLD analysis project Ga0209212, IMG submission 183996) | Groundwater microbial communities from Rifle, Colorado, USA - Groundwater C2 (SPAdes) (version 2) | ecosystem: Environmental > Aquatic > Deep subsurface > Groundwater | place: Rifle, Colorado... | reverse complement strand
CGGGCTCTACCACACGGTCTACGGGACCGATGATAACGCCGCCATCCTCGTCGGCTCCACGAACGGCCTCGGGATCCGGTTTCACCCGAACATGCCCATCCAGGATCCGAACGCTCTCTGGACCTTCGACGGGACGCTGCCGCCCAAGCTGCTCATGGTGCGGTACGGCCAGCCGGTCCTGATGCGCCATTACAACGCGCTGCCGATCGACCCGGCGGCGAACCGCGGGTTCGGGCTGCACACGATCACCACCCACGAGCACAACGGCCACTCCCCGGCCGAGAGCGACGGCTACGCCAACGCCTTCTTCTTCCCGGGGCAGTTCTTCGACTACCGCTGGCCGATCCAGCTCGCCGGGTACGACAGCATCAACACGGACGCGACCGATCCCCGGGCCGCGTTCCCTTGCTCGCCGGGGGAGACGCTCTTCGTCAACGATTCCACGGACAATACCGTGGTCCCGAAAACCTGCGTCAACGGGTCCATCAAGATCCGCGGCGACTGGCGCGAGACGATGAGCACCCACTGGTTCCACGACCACATGCTCGATTTCACGGCCCAGAACGTGTACAAGGGCAACGCCGTGATGATGAACTACTACAGCGCGCTGGATCGCGGCAAGGAGGACTTCGATGACGGGGTCAACCTCCGCTTCCCCAGCGGGACGGCGCTTCCCTGGGGCAACCGCGACTACGACGTCAACCTGGTGATCGCCGACAAGGCCTGGGACCAGACCGGCCAGCTCTGGTTCAACATCTTCAACGTCGACGGGTTCCTGGGCGACCACCTGTTCACCAACTGGCTGTACGATCCCTACCTCGAGGTGCGAGCGCGCCGCTACCGCTTCCGCATCCTGAACGGCTCGGTGTCCCGCTACTTCGCGATCGCGCTGGTGCGCCAGCGCAACGACGAAAACGGAGAGATGCGAGGCCCGAACAACTCCGGGATCTCCTATGACCGGATCCCCCTCCACATGATCGCCAACGACGGCAACATCATGGAACACGCGGTCCCCTTCGACGGGACCTTGGATCTCAACGCCAACGGGAACTCCGATGAACACAAGGGCCAGCTCCCGACCCAGGGCATCGCGGAGCGCTACGACATCATCGTGGACTTCGGCAACCACGGCATCCAGCCCGGCGACAAGCTGTACTTCGTCAACACGCTCGAACACAAGGACGGGCGGGGCGTCGAAGGTCCGATCCGACTGGCGGACATCCTGCGCGAGAGTTACAAAGCCGTGGTGGTTCCCGATGGCGACGGCCTGCCCTCGTGGTCCGCGGACCCGGCGGTCGGCAAGTTCCTCGAGTTCCGCGTGAAGGCCCACTCGGGCGGAGACCCGAGCTTGAAACCGGAGGACTATATCCCGGGCAAGAAGCAGATGATTCCGCTGCACATCCATTCCGAACCGGACGGCAGCGAACCTCCGGAGCTTCAGAACGCGCGGCACCGCGCCTTCACGTTCGCCAGGGGCGGCACCGACGAGGCCCCGTGGGTTATAAAGACGGATGATAATCTGTTCCCCGACGAGGGACAGCCCGGCGCCGCGCTGGGATACAACATGGATCCCCGGCGGGTTTCGGCGACGCCTCAACTGGCGACCGGCCCGACGCAGGCGGGCTTTTCCGGGGAAGTCCCGTACGAGGTCTGGACGATCGACGGCGGCGGCGGGTGGGACCATCCGGTCCACATCCATTTCGAAGAAGGGGTCTTCCTCTCGCGGGGCGGGAATGCGCCACCCGAATGGGAGAAGTGGGCCCGCAAGGACATCTACCGGATCGGCCCCTCTCCCGACAGCGATCGTCCTATCGTGATGGCCATCCGGTTCCGGGAGTTCGCCGGGACCTACGTGGAGCATTGCCACAACACCCAGCACGAGGACCACGCCATGCTGCTGCGCTGGGACGTCGAGCATCCGGGGCAATTCACGATGATGCCGACCCCCCTGCCCACCTGGGACGGCGTGGAGTACGTCGACTCCGCAGCGCTTCCGACCGTCAGGACGGTCCAGATGTACGGGACTCCCGTCGACGGGAGCACCATCGACAACGTGACCCCCGGCGCCACCGTCGTTTGCGCGGCGACGATTACCGGGGTCCCCGGGCCGGGCCCGTTCGAATACCTGTACCAGCACAGGCACAAGGGGGATAGCGTTTGGGAGCTCGCGCAGGATTGGAGCCCCAACGACAACCTGGTATGGTCGACCGCAGCCTATACCCCGGGAGATTCGTATGAGATGAGGGCCAGCGTCCGGCCGGTGGGCAGCACCACGCTTCTGGGGATGGCCACGATGCCGCTCACGATGGCGTCGACGCTGTCGGCATCGCTGGTCGCCAACCTGGCCTCGCCGCAGAACGTGGGGGCGAGCGTCGTGTTCACGGGCGCCGCGACCGGCGGGGCCGGGCCGCTCGAGTACCGCTTCGAGGGGAGGGCCGTGGGATCGCCCGCATGGGCGCTGGCCCGGGACTACAGCTCCCTCGACAACTGGACGTGGAACACCGCCACGGTCCCCGCGGGAAGCTACGAGTTCCGCGTCCTGGCGCGCGCCGCGGGATCCGCGGTGGAGTCCACCAGCGCGTCCGTCGGGTTCGTCCTGAACCTCGGCGCGCCTACGCTGTCCACGAACCTGGCCTCGCCGCAGAACGTGGGGGCGAGCGTCGTGTTCACGGGCGCCGCGACCGGCGGGGCCGGGCCGCTCGAGTACCGCTTCGAGGGGAGGGCCGTGGGATCGCCCGCATGGGCGCTGGCCCGGGACTACAGCTCCCTCGACAACTGGACGTGGAACACCGCCACGGTCCCCGCGGGAAGCTACGAGTTCCGCGTACTGGCGCGTCCCGCGGGCTCGACCACGGCCGAGGCTTCGGCCACCGTCCCGTACACGCTCTTCTAGCCCGGCAACGACAAGAGAAACCGCAGCGGGGTCCCCTCGGGGGCCCCGCTTTTATTTCCCGGGATAACAATAATGTCCCATCTTCCCGGCAAGAAATGGAGTATGGCCCGCGAAGGACCGGGCCTCGGGCGATGAGACAAACATTGCGGAACGCATTGTCGCTGATTCCTCCTAACATGCTGTTTATAATTGCAATTAATCATATATCCCTCCCCTCCCTGCAATTTTTCTCTCATACACCCTCCATCTCCAGGATTACCATACCGCCATAACTCATTGATTTATAAATTGTATTTATTTTTAAACCTGGACCGCTTATTGCTTCGGTATTGAAGCGAATTCATATTTTGATATTTCGTGAAATATTCTCATTTACTGGAGGACACGAATGAAAATAAGGAATTGCTCCCCCCGATTTACCCGCTTCTCCGCGCTCCTTTCGATCTCCCTTGCCGTGCTGATTTTATTTGCAGGCGAGGCGGCCGCATTCCTTCATCGGGCGGGCCCCATCAATCCCGCCCCCTCGGTCGGAAACTTCCCTGCGTGGTACCAGGACACCACCGGCCTCACGCTGGAGTTCTGCGATCCGAAGAACGACGCGGAACTCGACGGCGGTTTTTGCCTCTTGGCCCGCGACGCCGTGGGAGCCCCCGGCGTCCTCTCGGTCCCCGAGACTTTCCCCACCAACTTCGTCGACGAGCATTTCTGGTATGCCGCGGATGCGATCCCGGTCAGCACGAATCCTCTTGTCAAGAGAGCCATCCTGGTCTTGGCCGTGGAAGCGGCGTTCGGCGCCGATGTCACGCCGGGGGGCCAGATCGCATTCTCCCGCATCCGGATCCGGCTCGATGACGTGCCGGTGACCGGCACGTACCGGTTCATCCATCCCTACGGAGAAGATATCGTCGAAGGGGTTGCGGGGGAGCGGATCTTCGTCACCGACGACGTCGGCATCGCCTGCGCTCCGGGTGACTTCAGTTGCGCGCTGACATCACGCCTGGGTCCCTTCCTGCTGCCTTCGGACACCCCGGGAGGGACGGAACTGCCTGCGGTTGTGGGCCCCGCCCCGGACAACAACCTCTACATCGCCGATCCCGGCCGCAGCGGGCCGGTCACCGGCAGCACGTTGCCGAATTTCATCGACTCCACGGGAGCTTCGCGCAACCACAACATCTTCCGCATCGAAGGACCTGAAGGATCCGACCTTGACGGCGCGGGAAACGACTACATCGAAACCATCAATTTCGCCTTAATGGGCCGGATCTTCACGGGCGCTCTCCCCGGCGAGGTGACGGTGGACCGCGCGAATTACGCTCGCAACAACGCGGGGCAGAAGGTGGAGGTCTTCGCGACCGGCTTCGAGACGACACAGGGCCGTCTTCCCGGCGAAGACCCGGCGCCCGCGGTTATGCCGGTGCTTTCGTTCTTCGACGCGCCTTGCGCCAGCGCACTGGACAATAACCTCGATCCCATCCCTCCCTTCAGCGCACCGGTGGGCGCCGCCGAGACCCGGATGTTCAATGCCGGCAACAGCTTCTGGGCCCAGAACACCCGGATCGTGGACATTCCGGTGTCGGTGTGCGTGAAGGACAACGTATCGCTCACTTACTTTCTGAAGACCGTCGGAGACGAAATCACCATTTCCGAGGCGTACTTCGATCCGAACGCCCAAAGCCTCTCGGTCAAGGCCCGGTCAAGCGACGAACTCGCTCTGCCGACATTGACGTTGGGAGGATTCGCCGATCTCGCGAACGGCGCGATTCTCGTGTCTCCGCTCGCCGCCCCGCCCGCTCACGTGCATGTGAATTCGGCCGCCGGCGGTTCGAACTCACTCCAGGTGACGACGACTCCCTCTCCCCCCGTCGCACCTCTCCCGGCCACCGGCGCGACGCTGACCGCCAGCCTCTCCTCGCCGCAAAATGCCGGCGCCAGCATCCTCTTCACGGCGACGGCGGCCGGCGGATCCGGATCTTATCAGTACCGGTTCGTCGGCAGGAAGATCGGAACCACGCCGATCTTCGAAGCGCAGCCATACGGGTCACTGAACACCTGGACCTGGAACACCACCACGGTCGCACAGGGCATCTACGAGTTCCAGGTGTACGCAAGAAGCGTCGGCTCCACGGCGCCGGTGGAGGCGGTGAGCGAACCGCTGATCTTCAGCATCGTCATCCAGGGCGTGGACAACGTCTCGTTGGCGCCCGCCCCCGCATCGCCGCAGAACGTCGGGGCCGGCATCGTCTTCACCGCAACCCCCACCGGCGGAACGGCGCCCATCCAGTACCAGTTCTGGGGAAAGGTCGCCGGAGCGGCTACCTTCTCCCTGGCGCAGGGCTACAGCACGAGCAACTCCTTCACCTGGAACACCGGGACCGTCCCGGCGGGCAACTACGAGTGGCAGGTCTTCGCCCGCAGCGCCGGCTCCACGGCGGTCTCCGAGGCCGTCAGCGCGATCGTGCCGTACACGCTGACCGTCGATGGCGTGGACAACGTCTCCCTGGCGCCCGACCTCGGATCGCCGCAGAGCGTCGGGGCCGGCATCGTCTTCACCGCCACCCCGACGGGCGGAACGGCTCCCGTCCAGTACCAGTTCTGGGGACGTGTCGCCGGGGCAGCCACATTCTCCCTGGCGCAGGGCTACAGCACGAGCAACACCTTCACCTGGAACACCGGGACCGTCCCGGCGGGGAACTACGAGTGGCAGGTCTTCGCACGCAGCGCCGGATCCACGGCGGTCTCCGAGGCCGTCAGCGCGATCGTGCCGTACACGCTGACCGTCCCGTAAGACGAGCCGGAAAAGAAGGATCAGACCGGACAACATGAAGAACAGCGAAGAAAAAAAGCGGGGCTCCCATTCCGGGGGCCCCGCCCTTATTGATCGACGCGCGGACGATGGTTACCGTGTACCGGTCACCTCTCCTCTCAACTCGTTCATCCGGCATTCGAGAAGATCGAGCAGCATCCGCCGCTCGAAGTGAGACTCGGAATACTTTCTCCCCCGCAACCCCATCGCATTGCGCTCGGTTTCCGGTGTCCGATACAGGGCAAGCGCCGCTTCGGCCAGAGCCCCCGGATCCTCCGGGGCGACCGAGAGCCCCGCTTCCGCCTCTTCGATGATGCGAGCCCCTTCACCCTCGAGAGCCGCGAGGATCGGCCTGGCGCATGCGAGGTACGACTGCACCTTCGTGGGTATGGTAAGCGTGAAAATCGGCTCCTTGCGCAAGGTTACCAGGAGAACGTCCACAAGGGAAAAATAGCGGGGCATCGCTTCCGGCGGGCGTCTCCCCAGAAGATGGACGGTTCGCCCGAGTTCCCGTTCCCGGATCTCGTCCTCCACCCAGGAGCGCATCCTTCCGTCTCCCATGATCACCCAGTGGATCTCAGGGTACCCCTTGAGCCTTTCCGCCGCGGCGAGAATTGTCCCGAAGTCCTGTGCGGCGCCGATGTTTCCCGCGAACAGTATCCGGAATCCATCGGGCATCTCCTTGCGTTCGATCGCGTCCGGTTCCACGTCGACCGGCCGGTAGAAATCCTCCGCACAGTTCGGAAAATAAAGAATCCGCCGTGGTTCCACCCCCTGTTTCTCAACGCGGGGAGAGAAAGCCCTCGACTGGACCAGTACCCGGTCGCATCCCCGGTAGATGAAACGAACCAGTTCATCCACCCACCTGAGGACCAGGGGAGACTTAACGGCGCCGGTCGCCGTAAGGCTCTCGGGCCACAGGTCCTGCACCCAGAACATGATCGGCGCGGATTTCGTCTTTTTCAATACGAGGGCCGGCAGGCCTATCGTCACCGGAGACGATTCCCAAACGAAAATAAGGTCGTATTCCCCCCGGCATACCAGGGGGGCGAGCAGGCTCATGGAAAGTGTAAAGGAGAGATAGTTGATCGCAAGGCGGACTTTCCCCCCCCCTCCCCGCGGCGCTTGGGGGACTCTGAGCACCTTTATTCCGAAGTAATTCTCCCGCAACTTCCGGAAATAGCCATAACCGGGAAAGAACCGACTTGAAGGGTAGTTCGGTATTGCCGTGAAAACCGTGACAATATGCCCTCTCTCGCGCAATCCCAGCGCCAAGCCGTTGATCGGAAAGCTCTCCGGCCAGAAGTGTTGCGAGACGATCAGGACCCGCAGTATCGCCTCCGAACGAGGACCTTCATCCCGCCGCCTCTTCCAGCACCGACACCAACCGGCGTGCGGACTCCTCCCAGGTGAATCCGAGGGACCTCCGGTGAGCGGAAGATCGAAACAGGGAAGCCGCCTCTTCGGTCAATCCGCAGGCATCATGGATTTTTTCGGCGAGGTCTGCCGGGTCCTCGGACCGGAAATAGAGGACCGAATCGCCGGCGATCTCCCGCATCGGCGGACGGTCGGAGGAAACGACCACGCATCCCATCGTCATCGCCTCGATGAGCGTGTTGGGGCACGCCTCCAGGAGCGAGGGGAAGAGGAACAGCTTCGCGCCCCGGATCAAGGCGAGGTTCGCCGGATATGGGACGAGCCCCGCCAGGACGACCCGTTCCTGCAATCGGAGCGTGCGGATCGCCTCCAGGATCCTCTCCTTGTAATGCCGCGATGCATCCCCGCCGGCCAGGACCAGCTTCGGGAGACGGGGATCCCTTTCGACGGCACGGCCGTACCCCTCGATCAGCGTGTGGAGGTTGCTGTAGGGGACGAACTTGGAATTCGCCAGGAAATACTCCCCGCCCAGGCCGAGGCGCGCCTTCAACCGCGAAGCGGCCTCCTCGTCCGGGGCGATCAAGGGACGGCCATGGTATATCACCCTCATTTTATCGCCGCATCCGTCGCATTCCCCCGACACCACATCCCTGGTGTATTCGGAAACCACAACCACCCGGGTCGCTTTCCGGACGGAACAGAGCGTCAGCCAGCGTAATGCCCGGTTGCGCAGCCGCAACCCCCGATCGTCCGCATACTTGTGGAAGAAAAACGGCTCCAGGTTCCGCACCGCGATGACCACCGGAACTTCGCAACGCAAGATCCCCACGTTATTCGCCGTGTAGACCGCATCCGCATGCCACTCTTTCAGCGAGCGGGGGAGGACCCGCTGCTCCCAAACCGTCCGCTTTGCCGCCGATGCGCCCGCCGCAGGAACGGGCATGAAAACCATATTGTCCGCACGGACCTTGAGTTCCCCCAGGTGCCCGGGTTTCACCAGGATGGTGTACCGGTTGACCGGGTCCACCTTCGCGAGCATGGGCAGAAGGTTCCTGAAATATGTGTACCCCCCGTAGGCGACGGCCGAGAGAGCGGAGATCACGAAGTGGGACATGGAAAATATCTACCCCAGGGGGGCCCGGGTATTCAGGCCGGAGGTTTCGTTCATCTTGACGGTATTGCCGCCGGCGATCGGGAACACTTCGCACGCAATACGGATTCATGGGAGGCGAAATCCCCGTTGTTCTCCTTCCAGTACTTCATCCCGAACACGTGAGCATTGGCGATGAACGCCTCACAGCCGGATACCGGGTCGTCGGGGCCGAGAAACGGTTTTCCGGTCGTGACGGATTCGGCCTTGAGCGGCCGATAGCGAAGCAGCCACTCATGGTCCACGGACATGCGGGCCCTTCGCACTCTCGCGGAAAGGACCGGTGCATCCTTGACCGCTTCGGCCGCCTGGTTGAACAGCTTCGTGATCTCGTTGAGGTCTTTCAAAGTGAGGAATCCTCTGCAGTCGTCGTAGTAGATGGGCAAGCGGTAGCGGGACCGCGCCAGGGCATCGGAGATATCGTCGATGTAGGCGCGGACATATTTCGCCGCTGACCCGTAATAGCCGGCCAGGAACTCGTCGATCAGCGCCCATTCGTCCATGGACGGGTCCCACATCAGGTGCGCCAGCACCCATGCGCGGCACTCCACCAGGTCGCCGCCGCTTGACTTCGCATCGCCCTGCTCGAAAAGTCCGACGGCATTGCTCCCGACCAGGAAGCGGACGTTGGGTCCCAGCGTTCTCCAGTTGGGGTTTGGCGCAAGGTAGTTCAGAAAGTTGGTCACGTAATCCCACACGAACAATCGCGGCGTAATCGCGCTCCACGCCCCGATGTCTCTCCGGAAATCCGCATTTTGCGATCCCTCCCCCAGCGGCTGGGACCGCGAGGCCGTGAAGGAGGTGATGCGAATGAGCACATTGCGCCTCGGCTTGACGCGGAGCGGCGCCTTCTGCGAGTAGTGGTACGCCAACGTTTCCACAAGGACGTCGGGAAACTCCTTCTCGATGTCGGTTGCGACCTTGTTTACGAATTCGACGATGGGGCCCGACTGGGAGCCCTCGCGGGCCGCGACCGCCTGGCAGTTGGAACACTGGCAGGGGTTGCCGCCGTCATTCTGGCTGATCGAGATCATGTCCGCCCCCGGGTTGGCGCGCAGCAGGTGCAGCGCATTCCTTGTCAGCTCCACTCGCATCTCGTCGTTGGTGAGGCAGAGCTGGGCCCCATGGCCGACACGCCTGCCGCCGATCAGGCTGTACCACTCGGGGTGCGCATTGAAGTATTTCGCCGGTGGAAGCAGCGGGTAGAAGGTATGCACAAATCCGAGGATCTCGCGGTGACCGCCGAACTCGTCCGGGATCGGAACAAAATGGCCGTTGTTCTTGAGACGCGCGGCGAAGGCGGGGTTGAAAGCGTCCAGGTAGTACACCTCGCGCGACTGCAACCTGGGCGAATAGATCCGATCCACCCTTGGAATTCTCAGGGTCGGCTTGGCGGGGATGTAGCTCGCCGTCGAAGTCCACCACCGGACACCGACGAAGTCCTCCAGGAAGGTGTACACGGCGTACAGAGTGCCGCGTGGCCTGCCCCCGGCCAGAAAGACCGTATCGCCGGCGGTCTTGAGCACAATGCCGTCCTGCCCCAACGAATCGAGGGGCAGATCGGGGAAGGCCGCACGCAGCGCGCGTGTCCGGCCGACCATGAACGCCCGCGCAGCAGGTTGCGCCGATTCGGCTACGATCGGAAGCTCCGCGCCGGTCACAAGCTTGAAGTGTTGCTGCAGCTCGCGCGCGGCGGTCCGTTCGGAAGCGGTGGCATCCTCGGCGGTATAAATGACGTAACCGCTTCGCCCGGCCGACGCCAACTCGATGAAGTCCGTCCCATCCCGGCCGGGCTCTGCGGCGGCGCACGATGCCATGGCGAGGAACGCCAGGAACCATATCGATAAGCGACGGGCCGGTTGGTGGAAGCTACCGGACAATCTCATCCGATCGCGTGCTCTTATCGCCCCTCCCTCCACTCCCGCTCCGCCAGGTCGGGCAGCCGGTAGCCCAGCACGATCCGGCACACCGTATCCGCCACATTCGCCGCCAGGTACTCCGGCGGAGGCTGCCAACCGCCCCTGCGGCGGGTCACGAAGTTCACCGCCGTGAGGATGGTCTGCGGATCCGCCCCCGACAGGATGTTGCTGCCGCAATCGAGGGTCTCGGGGCGCTCCGTGACGTCCCGGATCGTCACGTTCGGGACTCCGAAGAGGCACGCCTCTTCCTGGACGGTCCCGCTGTCGGAGAGGAGGCAGTATGCCGATTTCTCCAGGCGGATGAAGTCGAAGAATCCGAACGGCTCAAGGAACGTCACCCCTGCCCTGTCCGTCTCCACGCCGAAGGCCTCGACCTTTGCCCGCGTCCGGGGGTGGAACGAGCAGATGACGGGATATCCGTATTCCTTGTGCAGCAGGGCAAGCGCATCCACCAGGCACCGCAGGCGAACCTCCACATCCACGTTCTCCGCGCGGTGCATCGTCACGAGGAAATATTTCCCCTCCTCGACGCCCAGTGTCGAAAGGACCTTGCTGGCGCCGATCCGGTCGCCGTAACGGTCGATCACTTCCTTGATCGGGTTGCCGGTCACGTAAATGCGGTCCCCGGGGATCCCCTCCCGCAGAAGGTTCTCCCGGCTTCTCTGCGTGTAGGGCATGAGCACGCTGCTGCTGTGGTCGATCACGCGCCGGTTCACCTCCTCGGGGACGCGGTCGTCGCAGCAGCGGTTCCCCGCCTCCATGTGGTACACGGGAATTCCCAGGCGTCGGGCGATCATCGCGGACAGGCCGCTGTTGGTGTCCCCCAGGATCAGGAGACGGTCCGGGCGGTGCGAAAGGAACAGCTCCTCGCTCCTCTCCAGGATACGGCCGATCTGTCCCCCGAAGCTCCCCGAGCGGATTCCCAGGTTCACGTCCGGCGCGCGCACTCCCAGCTCATCGAAGAAGAGCCTGCTCAGGCGATCGTCGTAATTCTGGCCCGTGTGTACAAGAACATGCTCCCCGTGCGCATCGAGCAGTGGAATGATCCCGCTCAGGCGGATGATCTCCGGTCTCGTACCGAGGATGGTCATCACCTTCATCGCAGCAGTTCCCCCTCGTGGACGGACACGTCCTCCAGCATGAGTTGGCGCTCCTTCAGCAGCTTCCGGGTGCCTTCCAGGTCCATCACGTCGTCGTTGGAACTGTACTCCCTCGTCAGGCAGCCGGATCCCGCCCGGTCGCCGCACACCTCCGGAAGCATCGGAAGGATGGCGTACCACTTTCCGCGCTCGACGGTGCGGAGGGCCTCCTCGTCGCTCACCAGGATTTCGTGGATCTTCTCGCCCGGGCGTACGCCGGTAACCACCATCTCCACGGCCCGGCCGTCGATGAGCGCCTTCGCCACGTCCACGATCCGCGACGCGGGCACCCTCGGAATGTAGGTCTCCCCCGGCAGCGCCCCGGTGATCGCGGCGAAGATGGTGTCCACCGCGACGTGGAGACTCAGGAGAAATCGCGTCATGCCGGTGGTGGTGACGGTCACCGGCCCGCCGTTGCGGATCTGCTCGAGAAAGAGGGGAATCACCGATCCCCGCGAGGCCAGTACATTCCCATACCGCACGCAGACGAACCGCGTGTTCCGGCACCGCATGTTCCCCTGGATGAAGATGCGCTCCTGGATCGCCTTGGTCATTCCCATCGCGTTGACCGGCTTGCACGCCTTGTCCGTCGACACGCCGACCACCGTCTCCACCTTCAGGTTGTGCTTCTGGATGGTGGACACGATATTCTCGGCCCCCCCGATGTTCGTCCTGACCGCCTCGTAGGGATAGTATTCACAGGTGGGGACCTGCTTCATCGCCGCGGCGTTCACCACGATGTCCACGTCGCGCAGCGCCGATGCCACGCTGTTTTCATCCCGGACATCCCCGATCCAGAATTGCAGCTTCTTCTGGAAGTTCCGGTAGAACACCTCGTCGGTCGCCGCCACCTTGTTCTCGTATCCGATGCGCATGAAATATTGCTTCGCCTCATCCCGGGAGAAGACGATGACGTTGGCCGGGTCGCCCATCTCCCCGGAAAGGATCCTTCGAACCAGCACCTTTCCCAGGGAACCGGTGCCGCCGGTGATCAGAAGCCGTTTTCCGTCGAACGGTTTGGGAGTCATCCGCTATCTCCATTTCCCGTACGGGGTAGGGTCGTCGGCCAGATCCGACGCCAGGTCGGGCCACGGCGGGCATACGTAGCCGGTGGCCTTCATGAATCGGTCGCCGACCATGCTGCGGTCGGAAACCTCCTGCTCGTCCGGCACGATCTTCACGTCGAGTCTGAACGCGTCCCGAAGAAGGCACAAGAGGTCATGTTTGGAAATCGGGGCGCTCGTCACCTGGTAGAGCCCGGAAAGGTGAGGGTGGTCCCCGATGAGATCCCCGACCCGCCGTGCGAGGTAGTTGGTGGTCACGCCGGAGTAGATGACCCGGCGGAACCCGCGGATCGTCTTCCCCTTCTGTGCGAGGAACCATTCGAGGAGGGACCGGAAATGGGACAGTTCCCTCCCGATGATGGAGGTGCGCAGGGTGATCGCGTTCCCCGCCGTCGCCTCCCCGAGATACTTGCTCTTCCCGTACAGGTCCTCGGCGTCGGAGGGATCGTCCTCCGTATAGCCGCCCCGTTTCCCGCTGAAGACGCAGTCGGTGCTGAAGTGGATCACTTTCCCGTCCCACTCTTCCGCAAACTCGGCGAGCTTATGGGGGAGAAGCGCGTTCAGCGTGATGGACGGGACGGCGGCCTTCGCCTCCTCCCGCTGCTTGATGACCCCGACGCAGTTGACGATGTACGCGGGTCGGACCTCCCGCAGCGTTCGTCCCAGGGCGGGAAGATCCATGGCGTCGACCTTCTCCAGTATCTTTTCTCGCCGGAAGAGGTCGATCCGGCGGTAGAACGGTTCCTCGATCGAGCCGCGGACGGAGCAACAGGTATCGGGATAGCGGGCCGACAGGGTCTGGAACATCTTGTGCCCCAGCATCCCATCTCCGCCAAGAACGAGGATTTTCATGCCTTCGGTATCCCCCGGTGCGGCATTACATTACGTTCGATGTATTGCACAACGCTTGCAGCAAATTCACGCTCCAGGTCCGGAGTTTCTTCGATTTTCATCCAGCCGTTCTGATAAGTTTTTTTATAATAATATTTTGATCGTTCCAAAGTGTAGTTTCCGAAGCTTATAAACTGAAATTCAATGATATAATATTTATCTTCAAGTTTAGCTATGTCCATGGAGATGAATGGAACATTGAAACTTACAAAAACATCATGCGCACAATCCAATAGACCGGACGGTATAGATACCGGGAAAATAAAATTCCCACTACCGCTTGCCCTGAAATCATTTTTTCGGTTCGTTCTTTGGAGCACGTAGTATTTATCGCCATATACAAGGATTTTATAGTCGCCTTCCAGCCCCGGAATGAATTCCTGTACAACGAATTTGCGGCGATTCAGAGACTTTTTTCTGAAGTTTTTCCGATAAAATGAATTAACCAATACCTTTAACCATTCGATCGCATTGAATGATGAGGAAAGTGCACGCGCGTAACGCAATTGCGCTGCGTGGCCTTTCACCAATCGAACCCCGGAACTGCGCGCCCCGCTTGCAGGCTTCATTACCAAATTTTCAGGTTGCAGACCGATATCGGATGCAAATTCTTCAAAGGTGCCATAACCGTGCGATGAAATCCCTTTTACCGTATCGGAATCATGGATGTTCCTGAGTATTTCCATAAAAACTTTATTGTGATGGGCACGAAATTTCGGAAAATCCGGAATCAGGTTGGCGCCCTTCAGCATGAGACCGAGAAGGATATCCTCAATGTAATCCTTATATAATAGACCTTGATCTTCGGACGATTGATAAAGAATCGGATATCCATTACAGTTAAATTTCGAAAAATCTATTTCACGAAATTGCCTTACCTGCAGGTTGAAGCCCAGATCGGAAAAATACATCGCCATCCGTGCAAGATCGAAGCTGGCCCCATGGGAGCGCACGGCCTCGTAAAACTGGTTTCGATAATCCGTTAAAAGGAATATCTCCCTTTTTAACATACTTATGTACCCCAACCTGCCGGCAACTTGAAAGGCGTTATATTCAGTGATTGCAACATTCTCCGGTCGTACACTTCCCCGTTGACGATTGCCCGGATCTCCGCAATGGCTTGATTCGTCAAAGGGAAAGCCGATAAAGAAAACGCTTGCCGGATAATCGGCAAGTCCTCCGGTTTCAATCCCATGAAACATGCCGCAATATAATCACCTGGAACAAGGTCGTCGCTGTAGGACAAGAACCCACAATGCCTGGCCGTCGGCGTTAACGGACCGTTGCCCTCTCCGCTTACAATCCCGTCTATAAAACCAATAATTTTGCGCCTTTCGCTTCCACATAATTTCCCGGTTTTATCGGAATGCTTCAGGATACGTACGATATCCATACTCATCCGCCAAGTCGTATCGTTGCCGACCCACCCACCACCGACATTTCTCCCAAGAATATAATGTATGAATTTCCGCAGGAAGAATGTCATGGTACGAAAATAATTACTGCAGGTGGAATGCGTTCTTGTATTTGTAAATTCTTCCATCTTCGATTCCAACCTGTTCATCAACTGACCATTCTCATACTCGTCCCCACCCCGATCGGGAGAACCTAACCGGAAATGGGCCAAACAGTGTTTATGAGCGATTCCTCCGACACAATTTTTTATCCCTAAAGTTACCCCTACTTTTTCATGAGTCTTTAATTTTGGTATGCCGACTACGGTGTCCGCTTCCAATATATTTTTATTGAATACATATATGTGTTTGTTTTGCCCATGATAGGTCCTGGTTAATTTCGGGTCATAATCCAAACTCCTGAATTCAGGAACGTTTGTTGATGTAAATAAATCTTCAAGCAAACTATCTTTACCGATATCGATATTAACATCGTCTTGTGCGCCTTTTTTATCAACTACAGTTATTCCCCCCAATAAATGCCTCTTGACGATATAAGAACGCAAATCACATGGGTTAACAAGATAACGAGTAAAATTATTATAGAATTCAACAACCTTTGTTGCACCGGTTTCTTCGAGAACCTTATCCCAATCACACGATTGTATAGGGGCATTGCCAAACCTGACGATGCCGTTTTCACCGACTGCAAGAATAACGTAATCAAGAACCGCGCGCAGAACCGAACCGTGAGTACATTTAGCAAAAAAATCACTCAATAATTCATTCGGACGCATATGATAAACAAAATTGCATAATACAAAAACGTTGCTTCCCTCAGAAATTGTATATCTTAGCGGATTCCATGATGGCTTTCCGTAGTTGTTTTTATCCAGACCGGCTTGTGCAAGGCAATTCCGGACAGCGTGATACACGAGGTTGGGTCGAGAGGCGATATGAGAGAATGGGTATTCCGGGTAATTCTGCGACGGAGAAAAGAATTCGCTGTCATCAGGATAACAGATCTGATGGTCATGAATTACAGATATCATTGTACACTCTTTCGTAATTTCGGGCCATTTCGGAGACAGGCCATGCATCGGTCTTCTTCTTGGCCATAAAAGCACGACGATTCGACGCATCCCCATTCGACAAGGCATTTAAAATCGTATCGGCCGTCCGCTGAATGTCGGATGGATCAACAAAGAGTGCGCAACACTCGTCAAGAAGCTCGCGATGCGCGGGGATATTCGAGAGTACCAGCGGGCAGCCACACGCCATGGCTTCCATGACCGTATTCGGGCATCCTTCATACGCACTGAGCGATATGAAAACCGATGCCGTTTTCATCAAACCCCAAACCGAGGCGGCCGGCAAATACCCTGTAAAATGGACATCCGCGTCCAGCCCCAGCCTATGCCTCATGATCTCCAGTTCATGGCGCTGGGGGCCTTCTCCGCACAAAATACCCTGTACCGCCTGTTTTTCCCGGACGCATGCCAAGATTTCCAATAAATTCCTTAGATTCTTGGTGGCGCTGCCATCCGACGTCAGGCGACCAACGTATAGAACAATGGGAGCTCCCACTTTTGTTACTCCGGGTGGAATGACCGCGGCAGCCCTTTCAATTTCATGCACCGGCAATCCGTTTTTTACGACATATCGACGGCTGCCCGGTAGCTGGGCTTCCCAATATTCGTCACCTCCTCGAGAATTTGCGACAATGGCACTTGCACCAGACCCAACCCAGACACGCAAGCGGTGCTTCCATGCGTTGGAATAACCCATGGCGGAACTCGGCTCTCGAAATATCCAGGGGATCCCGGTAATTTTTGCCGCCATTCCTCCAAGAATATCCATTTGCAAAATCCATGTATGGAGGATGTCCGGCTTTATGCATCGGATTATTCGAACCAGTTGCCAGAGTAGATACGGGTCGTAATTCGATCGCGCTTTGAGATGGTGCAGCACAGCACCGGAAAATTTCGGATTGCAAGGACCTTCCCTGGAATATGCAATATGCAGATCATGGCCCATGCGAATCAATTCAGGCACTAAATAACCAAGTTGCCGCTCCGCACCTCCTCCGCTCAGGCTTGGAAGTAAATGAAGTATCCTCATCCGGATGCCTGATCTCTTTTTCCCGGTCTGAATGAAATATCCCCGGATGACAGCGTACGTTCAACGGATAATTTCATGTAGATAGTCATCGATTACCTGAACCGGAACCACATGTCCGCCACCATGCACCTTCACATTCACCTGTTCTATCCCCTGAAAACGTTTTGACAGGATATTTTCTTCCGCCAGGACGCGGAATTCTCCTGTTTCGCCTTTGCCAATGGTAAACAGCCATTTTGTTCGATGATTCCTGATGGTCCCAGGGATCGAATCCGGATCGACTATATTATTAATATCGGGGATCATTATATTGAAAGGTGAAGCGTGGGCGACGTAAGATTTCGAGGGATAATACCCACCGCTGATACAAATGACGGCGTTTGGCCATGATTGCATCCCGTTCAATAAAGCTGCCGTACCTCCCTGAGAGATTCCGGCAACAACTACATTCCTGTAGTATTTCTGTAAATACTTCGTAATCGCCATTGTTTCTACAACGTAATACGCGGAATACGACCCGCCATGGCTTATCAGGGTATTGGTGATAAAATCATAGTCTAATTTATTGCGACCATTATGAATGGCGCGGATGTCTTCGTTTGGCTTGATATATACATAGACATCTCCGTATTTTTTTGCCGTATCGAAAAGTCCGTCATGATAATTACGGAACCCGCCGGGCATAATTTCGCCAGACTGGTTAAATCCGCTACCTGGAATTATCAATATCGCCGTATTTTTATTTTTATCTTGTCCACTTTCAAAATAACAATAGGTGGAATAATTTCGACCAATCTCAAAATTCAGTGAAAAAACATTCGGTTTCAAAAACGAGGCATTCAATAAATTAATCGAACTAAATGCATCCAGAAAACGGGATACGTCCATCTCGAGTTTTTTTACTCGCTCATCAAGCTGCTCCGTATTTTGTACGGGGGGATCGATCTGGTTTTCCGCTTCCACCAATGGTCCTACGAACGCATATCGGTTTGAGACCTCGGCAAAAGGCCCCAGGTACTTTGGATACCCGAGAACGTGTTTCGCCCAGACGTAAGCGCCATACGGCGGGACTTGCCACTTGACAATCGCCACTCCCAAGAACATCACGAGTAAATATGAGATCACCCATCCCGCAATGATCAAGCATCGATGCCGCTTTCCCCTGTCTTTAACCATTCCCCTCATGTTGGAATTCACACCTTCACGGCGGTCAGCCACCAAGACACCCAACGAGGTCCGTACCGCATCAAGACATAGGCGGGAAGGAATTCGTAGAAGACCCAGACGACGGGGTAGAAAGTGGAAGCACGGAACGTGTAATAAACCTTGAGGCAAAGCCACAGGTAGAAAAGCGTCGCAAAATAGTCGGTCTTTCGGCGCGAGTACCAACGGTGCACGAGGGCGAGGATGAATCCCAGGAGGGCGCCGCGGAAAGCCAGTTCAAGCCAGTCCAGACCGACGATCCCATGGGAAATTACCCCGAACATCAACCCGATGCCTGCCCCTTTCAAGCCGGCCAGGTCCAGATACCACAGGCCCGGGTCGAATTTTTCCAGGGGGAGAAGCTGTTGGGGGACAAGGACAAGGAAATCGCTGGCGTATATCTGCCACGGGACGTCCAGTCCGCCGTTTTCCTTGATCTTGTAAATGTCGTAGGCCGTACCGAAGAGCATGCTGGTTTCGTCCACGGCGGAAAATATCGGGGCCTCATCGGGAATCCCGGACTGAAGATACTCCATGCCCGAGGACCGGTAGATCCCGAACAGCGAAAACCCGACGAAGAAGACGACCCCGGCGGGCAGCAAGACCATCATCCGGATCGGACGGATCAGGCGATGGTACAGGAAGGCGGCCGCCAACAGCGTCAGGACCATCTCGGTTCGGCCCCCCATCAGCAGGACGGTCAGCAGCACCTCGACCACCATCCAGCCGTACAGGAAGATTCGCCAGAAGCGGAGGCGGTACCTCCGTACCACGAGAACCAGCAACCCCAGCTTGAAGGCAAACAGCATCCCCTGAAGGTAGTGGAGGATCTGCTGGACGATCAGGGGGAGACCCTGAAATATTTTGTAGGATTCCTCAAGGTCGGCATAGGACGTGGCGTACCGAATCCCGAACAGGAATTGGATAAGGATGAAGAATCCGAAGAGCGATGCGAAAAGAACGATCATCACGTTCCTCGCACCCCTGTCGGGCTCTTCCAGGTCCCCCTCCCCGGCCGCATCTTTTTCCCGGAACAGGACGTAGGCACATACAAAACAGAGAAGGTAGAGGACGAAACGCCACGCGAAGGTCCCCAGTTCCTCCGGCGAAGGGTTGTGCTGCACCATCCGTTTGTCGCTCAGGATCGTGAACGTCATTCCCGAGAGATAATATTTCAACAGCGGAATAACGGTATAAAGGACCGTGACCACACCGCAAAACACCCCTGCGTCGAAGAACGGCACCCTCCCGTCCCGGTCCCACAACCTCACCCAGAGATAAATGCCCGCGTTGATGGCGCACAATGCCGGCAACAGGACATACCGTTCGTCCGTACTCGAGAAATAAAGGATCGTGAGGCTGGCGGCCATGGCGACCAACAGCGTGGGGGCGGTCCTCCCCCCGTGAGTCCCCCGGGATACGGAAAGGGGCGCGCCGACGGAAAGAGAGGTCGCGGATGCGCGTTCCGGCGTCATTCAGGACATCCTGGTCTTGAGCCAGGCCAGCGGGCCCGGCCCCAGCAGGCCGAAGACCAACACCGCCATGACCCCCAGGGAGAGATGTTGCCGCAGGCAGCCGGCGGCATAACGAACCCCTCCCGCCTTGAGTCCCGCAAGAAAATGCGCCGTCGCCGCCCCGCGCATCA
>Ga0209212_1003750_pt1 | contig 19602 bp, 21 predicted proteins | sample RifGroC2_FD_183996 | JGI IMG/M metagenome (GOLD analysis project Ga0209212, IMG submission 183996) | Groundwater microbial communities from Rifle, Colorado, USA - Groundwater C2 (SPAdes) (version 2) | ecosystem: Environmental > Aquatic > Deep subsurface > Groundwater | place: Rifle, Colorado... | reverse complement strand
GGAGTGGAATAGCCATTTTTTTCCGTATGTCATCGGACGTTTCCAGCAACTCCCGCAGCATCACCGTTTTTCTCTTGGTATTTGGGACTTCCAATCCAATCGATGACTTGCCCGGCAAGGGAGCAACGACTCTTACACTCGGCGCCTTTAAGGCAATCGCCAGGTCATCGGAAAGGCTTACCACCTTCCCCACCTTCGTTCCCGGCGCTAATTCTAATTCATACATGGCGATGACAGGCCCTCTTTCAATTTCTACGACTTCTGCGTTCACGTTAAACTGCACGAGGGTGTTTTTCAGCACGTGAGCACGCTGCGTAATTTGATCCCAATCATCCGAATGCTGGTCAACTACCGGCTTTTCCAGAAGATCAATTGGCGGCAGGTCATAATCCTGTTTTTTTTGTTTGATAGTTTCAGCATAGATATCTGGTTCTTCGTCTTCCAGATATTGTTCCCCATCATCTTGTTCCTGAATCTGTACAAACTGCTCATTCTTCATTTCTTCAGTTACATTCTCAGAAATCGCATCCAGGTAATTATTGCCCATAATAGTTGAATTATTCAATGCATTTACATTTGCATGATAACGGATGTTAGCGGCTTCATTTTCAGAATCGTGTGCTTGTACAGGCTTTTCTTTTTTTGCTCTTGATGCCTTGATAAAAGGAGAAACAGGCGTAACGTTGAGCAAGAGCATAAACGATATAACCACTCCAGATGCTAAAATAATTATCGTCCCTGTCAGATTGAAATATTCATAAAACCTGGAGACAACTACGATTCCGAAAATTCCTCCCACATTGGCTGATAGAAGGGATTTTTTGAATGCATAGCACCCAAGCGTCAGCAAAGATGCAAGGGAAAACAGCAGCAGAACAGATCCAATCATTTTTACCCAGAGATGTTCAATGTTCTCCTTAAAGAGATATACAACTCCCAACCATGCCACCAGGACAACAATGAGATAAGAAGCCCTCCCCAGACCCGCCAATGCGTATCCTGCGATTTGTGCCCCTGCTATTCCACAGAAATTATGTACAGGATTGTTGCCGGGATAATCAGCAAAAGGTGGGTCATTGGGGGAATAGCTGAGAAAACTCAAGAAGATAAATAAAGCGGAGGCTATAAGGATAATTGCGGTAATGTAACGTATAAAACGTTTAATTTCCATAGTATTATAATTCTACAAACAATTCAGATACGGGGAACGAAGGTTGCCTGATTTCATCCAATACCCGGCATTTGAACCAAAAACTGCACCAAGTTTGTGTTCTGAAACAAATCTTTCCAATGCAGCCGAAAGTTTTATTACTATATTTTCGTGTTCCATACTTGCTGGCACCATAACAAGTTCTCCGTATATTAATTTCATGTTAAATGCCCGTACTACTTGCTCACCTAAAAGGGATTACTTAAGTCCGAATCATATTTGTCTTCAATCGACTCGCCCTCTTCTTGTTCCAGTATATATTTTCGTACCTTCGCCTCATCCAGCCACACCGTACTCACATAATACCCTTTTGCCCAAAATTAGCAACCTCGAAAATTCCGCTTCAGACGACTGTACTTCTCAAATACAATTTTAAAGTAATTTTAGCACATTCTCAGTACGGTTTCAAATAGTAGCTTTTTATCAGTTTAACAAGTAATAATAATCTTATTCCTCATCTATACCTTCGGTCATCAATTTGGCAACTTTCTTTTTCTGATCGAGCAGATGATGAGGCAGGAAAGCAAAATTTGCTATCAAGGTCGGGATAACAGCGCTTGCGATAACTGCCGCGACTAAAAATGAATATTGCTCCTGCGTTACTATGCCATGCGAATATCCGTAGAGCGCCGAAATCGTGCCAAAGGTAAGCCCTGTTGACATCATAAGAGTGTAATACCATTTTTCTTTTTGCTTTTTACGGAAAATACCGACTACCGGATAGAGGCCGAATATCTTTGATATTACTTTACCGATGAAAAGCACCAAAAATATAATTGGCGCGCTTATCAAAGCAGCTATTGAAACAAGAGAGCCTGCGCGGATAAAATAAAACGGCGTAAGAAATCCCACGGTTAAGGTCCTGAACCTGCGCACCCACTGATGTTCTTTCGCTGCGAATTCCGCAAGGAGCATACCGGCAATATACGCTGGCAATACCGCCTCGCTGCCGGACCAAAGCGCAAGCGCTCCAAGGCCAAAGAGTACTAACGTTACCCACTTTGCCCGGATAGCAGTAGTCTTATTCCCGTAGACTTTCGTCAAAAAAGAGGTCACAACGGGAAAGAGCGCAAGTATGATAATGCTCGCTACGATAAAAACGATTGTTTTGTAGTTAAACGGGGCAAAAAGAAGGCCAAGGGTGATTACTGTTCCAAGATCATTGATAAAGCAGGCGCCTAATATACCTTTGCCGAACTCCGTCCTGTTAAATCCTGTCTCAAGCATTACCGCATAAACAACCGCCATTGAAGTGGTAGAAAGAGCAATGCCCGCCAACCAGCTCGCCTGGGGATCCCAATGGAGAATGAAACGGGCAAAGGCAGTGCACCCAAGGAACGGAGCAAGAAAACCAATTATCCCCACCACAACTACTTCTTTCCATTTAGATCGAATCACCTTTGGATCAAGTTCCGTCCCCGCCAGAAAAGTCAGCATTATTGCTCCTGTTGACGCCAGAAAACGAAGCCATTCAAGATTGCTTCCAAAGGCATCGGGACCAAAAAAATGGCTGACGATATTTGCGGCGACAACACCAATACATATTTCAACAAGCGCAATTGAAATCCTTAAATGATGCGCGATAATCGCTGAAAATACAGCCAGCCCCAACCATAACGCGGCAATCGTATAAATTCCTTCCATTCCTGAATATCTCTCTTTCGCTATCAGACAAATTATTTAAAAAAGCTGAATTGTTACGAAGCATCGAAGCCTCATCCATACCAGGCCGTCCAGTTTGCGCTAGCGTTCTCTCACATCGCCCGGCCGAAAGTAGTTGACATACCCCGAATGACAGGATTTAGTTTCTCTATGACGGCTCTAAGGTTGACGCCTTGTGTGCGTCTGGTGATGTCTCTGATGGTGTCCCTTCGGCAGGCTCAGGGACAGGCTCTTGAGTTTATCCGGTGACTTCATGCTTATATCCTCTCTTCCATACTTCAAGGCACACCACCCCCTTAGCCCCCTTTATTAAGGGGGATTTCGAAGGAAACCTCATTTTTCTAAAAGCATATAATGTGTTTTTTCTTTAATGTCCCGTGTGGCCAAACCCGCCTGCGCCACGACGAGTTTCTTCCAGACAATCAACCTCAATCAATTCCGCCCTGAATACTGGTTGGATTACCAGTTGCGCAATACGCATCCCACGTTCTACGGTAAAGCATTCTTTCCCAAAATTACACAAGATAATTCCAATTTCCCCGCGATAATCGCTATCGATAGTACCGGGGGTATTCACAAGTGTTACACCATATTTTAAAGCCAATCCGCTTCTTGGTCTGACTTGAGCCTCGTACCCCAAAGGTAATTCTATATGAATGCCTGTGGGAATCAATTTTATTTCACTGCGTTCAAGCTGGACTGCTTTATCCACTGCGGCATATAAATCCATCCCGCTGGCAGCCTCACTCATGTATTGTGGCAAAGGTAGATCCCCGCATCCCTGCTTTCTCATTACCTTTACTTTTATCTTATTCATGAGTATTTACTTAACTTTCTTCTTTTTGAGTTCTTCATTGATTACGCCAACAATTTTCTTAACAGAAGCTAATCTCCCGATCCCAACACGCCCCGTGCACAACCGACCTTCTTCTGGTTCAATGATAACGTATCCAAGATCCTTTAATTTTTTTATATTTTCCTGTACAATGGGATTCAAATACATACTGTCATTCATTGCAGGTGCAATAATTACAGGAAACCGTGCCGCCATAACGGTACATGTTAGTACATCATCCGCTATACCGGACACGACCTTACCAATAAAATTTGCAGTTGCTGGTGCAACCACCACGATATCGGCATGTTCAGCCAGGGATACGTGATTGGGATCATAATTCCCCGTATCAATGAAAAGGTCTGTTATGACTCGATTTTTTGAAATAGACTGAAATGTTACAGGATTCACAAATCGCTGGGCATTTGTCGTCATGATAACAGTAATATTATTTCCCTTTTTCATCAGACTCGACACAACCTCGACGGCCTTGTATGCAGCAATACTACCAGTAACTCCCAAAACGATACTATAGGACATGATTACACCAGATTTAGTATTTTACGGATACTATTTACTGTTACTTCCAGATCATCGTTAACAACACAGTAGTCATATTTATCTTTATATTCCAATTCTTTTTCAGCAGTTTTCAAACGAAGCGCCATATCATCCTCTTTGTTTGTGTTCCTTTTGATCAACCGCTGGCATAATGTATTTTCGTCGGGTGGCAGTAAAAATATCGATATAGCTTCAGGAAATTTCTCCTTGATCTGTAATGCGCCTTGAACCTCTATTTCAAGCAGATAGAGGATTTCATTCCTGAGAGCTTCTTGTAGTGCCTTAACGGGAGTCCCATAGTAATAACCACAATATGTTGCATATTCCGCCAGTTCGTTGCGCTGAATCATTTCCTCGAATTCAGCAGTCGATACAAAATAGTAGGACTCTCCGTTCTTTTCGTTATGCCGGGGCGGACGTGTGGTTACAGAAACAGATTTCTTCACATGCTGATCTTTCCCGAGTAGTTTGCATACCGTTGTTTTCCCTGACCCTGACGGTCCAGAAATGATTACGATCTTTCCCATCTTGCCCGTTACCTTAAAGATTCATACAAACGTGAACCTTTATTCGATGTTGAATATTTGTTCCCTGATTTTCTCAATCTCTGTTTTGACGTCCACCAAATCCTTCAGCATTACACTGTCATTTGCCTTCGAGCACATCGTATTGGTTTCACGGAACATTTCCTGGACAATGAAATCCAGCTTCCGCCCCACAGATTCATCTGAATGTATGGTTTCTTGTAATTGAGATAAATGGCTTTTAAGACGGCTAATTTCTTCGGTAATATCACATCGTTCTGCAAAGATGGCAATTTCGCGGCAAAGGCTACTATCTGTCAATTCTATATCAGTTCCGCTCAGTAACGAGGAGACCCTGCTTCGTAAGCGTTTACTATATTCCTGGACTATAAGAGGCGACATGGCTTCAATTTTGTTGAGTATTGAAAGGATAAATTCTTTTCTCTGTTCAATATCTTTTGCGAGATGCCTTCCTTCAATAGCCCGCATTTCCAACATCTTTTCCAGAGCTTCATTAATAAGGGAGATACATAAAGATAAAAGGGAGTCCTTATTCTTTTGACCGTTTTTCCCTTTTTGTAGCACACCTGGAAGTAGTATCAGGGAATTGATTGATATTTTCTCTCTGGAGCCGATCTCTTTTTTTATATCGCTTAACAAATGATAATATTCTTTTAGTCTATCGCTGTTCAAGACATACTCGGGTTCCTGCCGGAGCGATTGGTAATTTATATTTAAGAGGACTGTCCCCCTGGCAATTTTTCCTCTGATTGGACGCTCAATCTCGGTTTCAAAGGACTGCAATACTTCCGGCAGCCGTGAGTCTATCTTCAAAAATCGGTTGTTAACCGAACGAAGTTCCACACGTATCGTGAGTTCGTCATCTTTATATTCAGCAACACCAAATCCTGTCATGCTTTTCAACATCAAGGCCACCTCAATACCGTTTGTGCGTTATTAATTCGGATTATTTGCCTGTCTCTTTCTTAGCGCCGGTCACAGGCTTTTCCTCGACACTTGATGTTTGTTTCTCTTCTTCGACAGGATTCATGCCCATCGGTTGGCCTTGCGATGTCCCTTCTTTCATTGTTGCATGATGATATGAGCCTTCCGGTCCTGTCTTGCCTAATCCTTCTTCAGCGACTTTCTGCATACCTACCTTAGAGGCATCATCTGAAACACCCGCTGCATGTGGCACACTCCCATGTTCGTGTTCATGTTCACCGTGATCATGAGCATGCGGTGCAGCAGGAATCTCCTGCGTGACCATCGTTTCTAATGACCTTGTCGGGATGGACAATTTAAACAAAAATATGGTAGCGACAATGAAAGCAGCTCCTATAAGATACGTAACTTTAGACAAGAACGTACTTGATCTCGTACCAAAGGTAGACTGATCTCCCAAGCCTCCGATAGCTGCCAGTCCACCACCTTTGCCCGATTGTAATAGAATAGACCCAATCAAAAACACACATAAAATGGGTAATGCAATTTTTAATCCAATGACTATATTCAAAAAATAGAATGCATTTAATATTCCAAAGACAAAAATGATTGCAATTCCCCACTTAAATGCCTTTTCAGCCTTTACCATGTAACTCTCCCAATATTAAAAATCCGCCTGCTAAAACATTACTGAATTGATGCAGCATCAATTATTTTTAAAAAAGATTCTAACTTAATACTTGCACCACCCACGAGAAGCCCATCGATCTCTGTCTGCGCTATCAACTCTTTTGTATTTTCTGGTTTAACGCTTCCCCCATATTGAATATATACACTATTGGCAATGTCTTTCCCATATTCATCTGTCAAAAAGCCTCTGATAAACGAATGAACTTCATTGGCCTGCTCAGGAGAAGCCGTTTTCCCTGTACCAATAGCCCAAACAGGCTCGTAGGCAATCACGAGTTGTTCTACACATTTATTATCAATTCCCATCAAACCGTTTTTTAATTGTTTTTTTACTACATATTTTGTCCTTCCTTCCTCCCTTTCATTTAATGTTTCTCCGATACAAAAAATTGGTTTTAAATTAACAGATAGCGCTGTCTTTATCTTTGCATTGATAAACGAGTCAATTTCACCAAAGAGGTGTCGTCGTTCTGAATGACCAATCAGTACGTGCGTACAGCCTGCTTCCTTTACCATCAATGCTGAAATTTCACCTGTATAGGCGCCATTTATTTCACTATGAATATTCTGGGCTCCCATGCAAATTCCACTACCTTCTAACACCTTGGAAATATCTTTCAAGAATATAAATGGCGGACAAATCCCACACATGATTTCGTTTTTGCCATGCAAATTATTTCCGAGCGATTTGGCAAACTCCACTCCTTCCGCAAGTGTGAGGTTCATCTTCCAATTCCCCACAATAAAAGGCTTTTTCCCCATTATCTTCGAATTATGTCCTCTTAGTCACACTTCGGAAACGATCCCAGAATCTTCATATCAAAACATTTTTTAGATACCTCTTTGAGGGCTTTCTGAACGGTTTCATTCGATGCATGACCCTCAAAATCCAGATAAAAGCAATATTCCCACGTTTTTTTTCTGGTAGGTAATGACTCGATATTTGTGAGATTAATATTATAAGTTTTAAAAGGCTCTAGTATCTCTAATAAAGCACCTGCGCGATTTTTTATATAGCACATTACTGCAGTCCTATCTTTCTCGCTCGGTGCACCATATTCCATGCTGAGAACGAAAAACCTGGTTATATTGTTTGGGTTGTCTTCTATGTTCTTAAAAAGAATATTTAATCCATACAGTTGTGCTATTTCTGCATTTGCTATTACTGCATAATATTGCCCTTCTTTTCCTGATTTTGAAGCATCCCTGACAATACGAGCAGCCTCGGCACTACTACTGACTTCTATTAATTCAGCATGAAGAAGATTGCTTGCCAGCCAATTTTTACATTGAGACAAAATCTGTGGTTTTGAATATACTTTTTTAATCTCCTCTTTTATGCAATTTGCCATTAAGTTGTGGTGAATTGGCAAAATAATCTCGGCGCATACTTTTACATCGAACTCCACAAACATGTTTAGTGTTTCTCTTATGCTGCCTTCTGTTGAATTTTCAACTGGTACAATTCCGTAATCACTTCTTCCCCCTGCTACGTCTCTGAAAACATCGTCAATGCCCCGTGCCGGAACGTATTCAACTGACGATCCAAACTTCTGTTTAGCGGCAAAGTAGCTAAAAGTTCCTTCGGGGCCCAAGTATGATACTTTAACGGCCATTTCCAATACCAAGGAACCAGCCATTAGTTCCCGGTATATCGCAACGAGACATTCGTCCGTCAGAGGGCCTTTATTTTGCGACTTAATTCGTGAATATATCTCTTGCTCTCTGTTTGGGACATAGATTTGCGCCTGTTTTTGCTTCTTTATCTCACCAATTTTCAATACGATTTTGGCTCTTTCATTGAGTAAATCTACTATTTTAGAATCCAGTGCGTTAATTTCTTTTCTCAAATAGTCTATGTCCATGGCGAGTTTTAGTTAATTCCGAATTTTTAATTTTATGTTTAGTTATTGTCTACAAAGCAGTTAGATTTATATATTTATTAGGTTAAATTTATCAAAATTTGATATAAGAGTCAATAAAATTAAGTTATTTCAGTTTTTTTAATTGACTGTTTACAAAAGGCTGTTAAAATTAAAATAAATTTCAAATGTAAATTTGTGTTGCTCTAATATTTTGTATAAAGGTATGTTATGACGTAACCCGTCTTGCATACTTAACGTTCTTTGAATTTATATAGTATTTTTATTTTACCTACCTAATTTTCGCAACGTTATTCATTATTTAAAAATTTTTAATTAGGTACTTATACATAATCTTCATAATATTAAGTCTTTATTAGAAAGGAAGATATACATGGTAGGTGGACGAATCAGAGGATCTCAACAAAGGATAGGGGTATTCGTTGATGTCCAAAATATGTTTTATTCGGCAAAAGCGTTACACCAATCAAAGATTGATTATAGTAAACTCCTGTTAGAAATTGTAGGTGACAGAAATCTTACTCGTGCTATAGCCTATGTGGTACAAAAACCCGATGTAGACCAATCCAGCTTTACAGATGCATTGAGCCGTTTAGGTTATGAAATAAAATCAAAGGAGCTTCGACTGAGACCAGACGGTACTGCAAAAGGCGATTGGGATATGGGTATTGCAATCGATTCTATAGCAATTGCACCAAAGCTGGATACCATAGTCCTGGTGAGTGGAGATGGGGATTTCGTTCCACTTGTAGAAATGTTAAAAGCACATGGTTGCAGGGTAGAAGTCGTTTCATTCAGGCGCAGCACTGCCATTGAGCTTATCAATGCTGCAACAAAATATACTGCTATAGAAGAGTCGATGCTTTTTAAGGAAAAAAAGTTTCAAAAGAATGATACTGCAAACGAATAATCATATAAGCCCGGAAAAACTCAGTGCGTGTCAATTAACGTTAGGATATTCATTTCATGATCCCGGCGTGCTTGAAAAAGCGCTAACCCACACCTCCTGCAGAATAGAAAATAATTTTTCTAACGAACGATTAGAATTTTTGGGAGATGCGGTGTTAGGGATGATTATTTCAGACTATCTTTACAAAACCATGCCGCAGTGTAGTGAGGGAGAATTAACAAAGATAAAATCTGTGGTGGTGAGTCAAACAACACTTGCCGATGTTAGTGTAGAGGCGCATCTAAAAGATTTTCTTTCAGTAGGCAAGGGTTTAAATGACCGGAATTATCTGCCAAAATCCTTACTTGCCAATGTATTTGAAGCAGTTATAGCCGCAATATATTTGGACGGCGGCATAGAAGAGGCTTACAATTTTACCATAAAGCATTTAAAAAAAGAAATTGACCTCGTTTGCAAAAATCAGCATGCTAAGAATTACAAATCTATTCTTCAACATTACAGTCAAAAGGAATATGGCATTACGCCTAATTATCGAGTCTTGCAGCAAATGGGCCCCGATCACGCGAAGTCTTTTGAAGTAATAGTCTCAATAAAAAGTAATGAATACGGAAAAGGATGGGGCAAAAGTAAGAAGGAAGCAGAACAATCTGCTGCAAAAGAAACTCTGGAAATTATAATTCCTGATTTAATTAAAGAAACAGACAGTTAACTTTACACTTAAATTAAGGAAGGAGATTCACTATGGCAAAGAGGATAAACAAGAAGAAAATCGTTGGTGTCTGTCCTGCAGGTATTCAAAAAACCAAGTGTCCAAGTATTAAAACGACAAGACAGTTGCGGGTTAGGTTATTGGCAGTACAGAGAGAGAATAACGTCAATACAGATCAGGTAGTGCAACTTCGAACGGCATTAAAAGAAAGGAAAATACGAGGGATTACCGTTGACTGCGGAACCTGTTGCTATAACACATCTGCAAGCACCGCAACTCCTGTTTCACAATAACCATTAGTTAGGTAAAGCCTCAGACATTTGGAAAACAACAGAAATCGTCTGTTTCCCAAATTATACAAACGACGAAGTGAGGGATTTGAGGAAATTTAATGATTATTTGAACCCGACTTGTTTATGGATGTAAATCCAATACGTGTTTAATCTGCATTGATGAGGACTTCTTGTTCTAAGTAAGGATAGTTTAGGAGTTGGCTCATTTCTGATGTGATAGCATCAATTTCTTCATCTTTTAAATCTGGGTTAAATACGTTGAATTCTTTATTTTCTTTTGGAAAATACAGTGTGATAATCTCCTCTCCATTTTCTTTTTTAAAAGATTTTAATTTAAATATTTTTTTCCGTATTAGATAAAGCGCCAGCACATATCGCAGATTTCTTTGATTTGGTTCGTTTTTCCCCTCTAATCTGGTAAACATATCCAGAAAGACTTCATTATTTACAAACTTTTGGACAGGTTTATCTCTTTGTGGCACGCTCGTTTTCCAAAATGAAAAAAGCCCGTCTCCCTTATCCTTGCTCCAACATGAAGTACAATAATCTTTTCGTATGAAGATATTATTTTCATCAAAGAGTGCAGAATAATACTCTTCGTCTTCACAAAACTCCTTGCTGCAAAGGATGCATCCCTTGGAGCCTTTGGTTATTTTCCATTCCATTGCTTATGATAAATTCCTGAAGGTTAGCCGCTTTGCCTGCTAAAATAGCGGAGTTTTACAATAGTTATGCATTTGTTCTGTAAACAACAGAAAGTTACGCATTATCCCTTTATTATCTTCTGAACTTTTTCTTGTATTTCTTTGAAAAGCGTTTTTGCCTTCTTCTCAGCGTGGCTCAGTTCATTTTGTGTCTTTTCAACAAGACTCTGATTCTTAATCGTAGCAAGGTTTATTTCCACATTTAATTTTGCACATTGAAATGCTGCCTCAGCCAAAAACCCAGACACCCCAACATCTGATATCAGATTCGGATTTGCAATATCTACCAATTCTCTCGTCATTTCCAATACATAAAGACAACACATTGTCGTCTTTAATGGTACTTCCATTGCGGTAATGGTTGCTTTTTGTATTTCTTCCGAACGTTTGTTTTTTTCTGCATCGGTCGACTTTGGCAATCCATACGCATGAGTGATCCCACTATAAACTTTAATATCCTCCTCCATCAAGGATAATAAGGTTTCTCTGTTCTTCTCGCACTCTCCAAGTATCTTTTTCAATTGCGAATCATAGTGCTTAAATTTTTCCTTGCCGACAGTAAAGTTTGCCGACATGGAAGACATCGTTGTTGCTAAAGCACCCACCAGCGATGCCACACTTCCACCACCTGGCGCAGGTGTTCCGGCAGCCGCATCTTTTAAATATTTTTCGAGAGGCTCATTTCTATACATGCGTTATCACCTTTGAATAATAATTTCAGTATCTAATGTTAGAAAATCATAGAGCTCTTCCACATCGCTATTCACCATTCGAACACATCCATTTGACGAAGCAGTGCCAATCGAATCAGGTAATGTCGTACCATGAATCCCATAACCATACAGGTCTGGTTTATCTTTAAAACCAATCCACCGGGTGCCAAGAATATTTTCCGGATGTCTATATGGGAATATACCGCCATTGGGTGAATACCACGTTGGCTCTTTCAGTTTATTTTTTACTTCAAACGTACCGGCCGGGGTTTTATCGTTTTTCCCTATGCCGATACGGTACTGTTTCACATAATAATCATTGAGTAGCAAAGTCAGAGTGAAATCACTTTTACTAATTAATATTTTCGTCTTTCCCGTAAGTATTTTTAATTTATCTCCTATATTCAGTCTCGTGGGAGATTTGTTGTTAATCCTTATAATCAGTTCATAATTTGTTTTAAATTGTTTGGCAATTCGCGCCATGATATCGCCGGCTTGAACGGTATACATAGCAGCATCCGGAGAGGACAAGGGTGAGAAGATTAATTCTTCGTTTAATTTATCTAATAGTTCCTTTATCTCTTTTTGTTTTTCTGGCATTATTTTATTTATAAATATATCCGATAAGGCATTTCTTGCCTCATATTTTTTTCCTTCTTTTAAATATTTGTCAACGATATCAAGGCTGGGTGTTTCTCGTTTTTTTTCTACAGGTTTATCGATAGGTTTGAATCCCGCGGCATTTTTATCTTTTTTAGGCTCTGCTTCAAGTTCATCGGAACGAATAATAATGTCTTTTTTATAAATAATTATGTCCTTGTCTTTTCCACTGGCAATGCCACTATTGAATAAAGGTAAAAAAAGGTATGCGTGAAATGCAATCAATAAAGAGTTTAGAATAATTTTCATGACTGGAAATTAATATCACACCAAGGAGGAATTGTCAAGTTAAAAGAAGAACAGCTTATCTCAGTATGTTGATAATTATGGATATGCGTTCATTGTGCCAGTCGCTTTTAATATTTTCGTTAAAGGTTTGTTGTTTCCGCATCCGATAGTAATCAATCTTTTCCATGAAATATTACCTTTCTCATGGAGATAATCAGCAACATATAACATATTCTACACAAGGCGCACATAAATATCCCGTGCAATGGCAGTATCTAACGCAATTTGTGTTTCACCCATTTGTATGACGTACGTTGGCTGCCTTTGATGAAGGCGGATTTGAACGCCTGGTAACAGGCCCATAGAAGATAGCCTGTCTAACCGTTCATGATATCGTGTTACTATATATGACACCTTTGCCTTGTCACCTGGCCTTAATTCTGTTAATGGCATTACAACTGGTCTTATCTCCTTATTCGCCCTTTCACAACACTCTCCAGGCGGTATAGCCTTTCCGTGAGGGCAGCTTATTGGATGTCCTAATAAGGTACATATACTGGTTGTAACTTCTTCATCCAAAAAATGCTCAAACTTGCATGCACTGGAATCCATGGTATCTTCTTTTACCGATAAAACATCATTCAGCAACCTTTCTGCAAGACGGTGTCTCCTGATAATCAATCGCGCATCTATCATACCTTTGTTGGTAAATTCTACTTTTGTATCTGTTATTTTAACATAGCCTTCTTGTGTTAAAGTCATCAACATGTTTTCTGCTGCAGGGAGTTGCATCTTTTTAATCAATAAATTTTTTTCGACTTTATCACCGCCTTCTTTCATTGTCCATATCAATTCCAGCATCTCTTCTAAACCCGGTTCGGTCATATTATGTTCTCCCCCCTTCTATTTGCTCTATCCTAAAAAGATATCGCGGCTTCTTAACCCATGAAACAACTAATACTATTAAAGTGAGTATCCCCCCTACGAGCAAATCTATAGCACCTCTGTAGGTACCGAATGATATAATGGTAGCTGCTGCCTCTGTTACTATAATGCCTAAAACAAAGGCAACTAAAACAAGCATAATTCTATTTTTTAAAAACCAGGTTATGTTATCACGAAGAACAACCTCTTGTCCCATCTGAATCCCCTTGATAGCAGCTACTTTTGTAATATCTCTCACACCCATCTTTTTTAGACAGGTAGAACAACTTCCACATGCTGTATTTTCCCTGATAATACATACCTCTGCAAAATCACCTGAAATGGACACTACTTTCCCACGTATTTGCATCCGTTAAAACTGTTGTAAAATAACCCTTAAAATACCACCGATAAGTATCGAATATGGCAATATAAATGCGAACATCAAAAATGCATTTTTTGCCCCCCGCTCTTTGACCATCACCAGAAAATTTGCAAGACATGGGATGAATAACGTAATCACAACCAGCGAAACTAACAATTGCTCAGGATTTATTCCCTTATCGCCGCCTTCTTCTTCAAGCACCTTAAAAATACTAACAGCGCCGTAATCCCTTCGTAAAAATCCCAATATAAAACCATGTGTTGTTTCTATGGGCAATCCCAGAAAATTTTTTGTTATTGGAGCGCCAATACTTTCTATAAGGGACAAGACGCCCAGTTTCGCAGCTACAAATAATGCCAGCGTGCCAAGCATAAATAAGGGTACAGCCTCTTTTAAGAACCACTGAATTCTATAGAATGTCTTGATAAAAATATTTGATAATTTCGGCATGCGAAATGGCGGAATCTCCATCAAAAAATCTGAAGGCGCTCCCGGCAAAACCTTAGACGACAAATAACCAACAAGAAGCAGTTGTGTAGATATGACAAAAACATAAATGGCAAAGTACATTCCGGAAATCTTACCCAGCACACCTGAAATAACACCTAATTGAGCTGAGCATGGGATAGCCAAGGCTAGCAACAAAGTAGCAATAATCCGTTCCTTTTTCGTATTGAGGATGCGGGTTGTTAATGTTGCCATCGTGTCGCAGCCCAGACCTAACACCATCGGAAGCACGGCCTTCCCATTTAGTCCTATACGTTTAAATACCTTATCCACCATCACGGCAAGACGTGGAAGATAACCACTGTCTTCCATAATACCAAATGCCAGAAAGAAAAAGCCTACAATAGGAAATACAATAGCAATGGCATAGGTAAGCCCTACCTGTATCAGTCCCGACTGTTCATTCAAAAATAATTCATATATTATGTTGTCTTTACTTATTATTTTCTGTGCAAGCAATCCACAATAATAATTAAATCCCTGAAAATTTATGTGAGTAATAGTATATATTTTCTTGATAAACGGTATATAAACGTAAATATCAAAACCCCCTGACGGCTCTGAAGAACGACCAAACACCTTATTTTCAAAAAAATCAACACATGTGCCTGCGCCGAATTCTCCCACGAGTTTATAAACAACCCAGAGAATGGTAACTAATATAGGGAATGCCGCTATTGGATGCATTGTTATACGCCCCAATATCTCACTAATAGTGCTCTTTTCCTTGTATTCTCTCAAACAGAGATACAATGAAAACCATATTGATGTTATTCCGCCAACAGCAATCGGTATAATAGAATTCAAAATATTTTCTGTTTGGAGCCAAGCCAAAATTAAAGACATTGATAATGTTGCGAGTTTATATCCAATGAAGAAAGCTGCTAATGGAACCAGGAAGTAAAAAAGCACCCCTCTGATAAACGGATGCGTTTTCCCTTGTTTTGAAATGGTCGTACAAACCCTTTCAACCAGAGCATTCACATAATTTGCACGTTTTATATTGATTACATAACTCAAAGGATTGCTAAATTGTTTTTGGATATTGTCCCGAATACGATGGATGGCGTCGAGAGACTCATTAGGAAATTTATTCCTCAATTTTTCTTCAAGCGCTTCGTCTCCTGATAAAAGCATTATAGATACTGCCCGTGTATTTATAACGGTATCGCCGTTCAATATTTTCTGTATCTTCAAAATGCCTTCTTCGATTGCGCTCCCGTAATCAATATGGAGACTGGGTGCTCTTGCAGATTCTATAGAACCAAGCAATGCATTTATTCCTACCCTATGTGTAGCAATAGTTTTTATAATCGGGATATTTAATGTTTCCTGCAATACAGGCACATCAATATTCATACTCCGATCCAGGAGTTCATCCCACATATTCAATGTCAGAACAACAGGCAATCCCATCTCTGCGAGCTGAGTAGTAATTAACAAACCACGACGAAGGTTCTTCGCATCCACTACCTGAATAACACGCTTTTCATGCTCATCTAGCAGCATATCCCGTGCTACGAGTTCATCCTCTGACAGAGGAATTAAACTATTTGCACCCGGCGTATCAACAATCTCAATCCTGCCATCCAATCCCTTACAAATGCCCTTAGAAACCTCCACTGTGGTTCCAGGATAGTTCGATACGGTTACATACTTTCCCGTTAATAATCCAAATATCACACTCTTACCGACGTTCGGATTTCCCACCAATGCAACCTTAAACGTACTCACCACTGGTTCAGACATTCATTTAGTCCTATCGCATAAAATCCAAATAACAGACAGAATACTCATTGATACTTAGTCTCAATATATTTAGTATAATGCTTTTATTATTCAAGTCAAACATTTTCTATCGTGTTCTGAAATACTAAAAAAGAATTGAAATTGCTATAGAGACGACAATATCCGGAAGGAAAACAAGAAGCATTGCCGATATGGGGTTACACGCCGCAGGATAAAACATTTCAACGTCGTAATTTCTAGTTCATTTATGAGGAGAAATACCAGGGTAATGTTCTGTCAGCGGGTCTTTATCGCTTATTATCCGTGTTTGCCTGTTAATATCGGCTCGTAAATACTTTGGCAAATTGAATAATGCGTGATGTGTAATACTATCGTAAAACCGGAGGTCGCCGGTAATCCTTGAACGAATTCTATCATCAATCTCTTCACCTGTTATATCTAAATTACCAGGATTTCCTGTAGCCATAACAAACCCCCACTGCAGCGCGTAAGAAGGAATGTATGTAACATAAGGAAATACGTGTGGAAACACCTTGCTCAAAGTATTGCAAATACTTGCAAACACATCGTTCTCCGTAATAGAAGCAGCGCCTGACTGCACGACAAGTATTCCGTCCGTTGTAAGCTTTTCAACAATGATCTTATAAAGTTCTATTGTAAAAAGCATATAGGAAGGACCACCTTCCAATGGGTCATTTACATCTATGACAATTGCATCAAATTGTTCATTTGTCCGTTCGAGATATTTTCTGCCGTCTTCGATAACAAGTTCCAAACGACTGTCACCAAATGAACCTGTGTGAAATGCGGGAAGAAACTTTTTGGCACACTCTATCATTTCCTTGTCAATATCAACCATCACAGCCCTTTTTACCGATTTATAACGTAACACTTCTCGCAGGGTTGCCCCTTCACCGCCGCCGATAATAAGCACACGTTCGATGCACGGATGCAAAATAAAAGAGGGATGTATAAGCGCCTCATGATAGATAAATTCGTCCGCCTCAGCTGATTGGAACTCATTATCAAGGATGAGACATCTTCCGTAATTATAAGTATCTATGATGATGATTTTTTGTATCTTTGTTTGAACCTGATACAAAACATTTTTAAAGGCATGTTTATGTAACTCATAGTTGTTAAAATAATCGTCTATCCAATTAACAGGGGTTTTTCCCATAAGGTTATTAACCGTCTCTATAGATATATTTTGAAGATTATAAATTTATTTCTATGAACCCACCATCTGTGGGTTTTTTAATACAGAATCTCCTCTTTTGAGTTCCAGAAATGAAGTTTCTTTTGCATAGAATGCCTCTGTCATATAAGAAGCGGCATCCCGTGGGTTGATGGCGCTACCACAGATGAAGATGTCTGCCGCTGCGTATCCATGTTCAGGCCACGTGTGAACGGCAATATGCGATTCAGCTAAAATGGCCACACCGGTTATACCGTAGGGACTGAATCTATGACATACCACATCCACCAAGGTTGCCTTAACAGACTCTGTTGCTTTGATAAGAATTTCCTTTACAACATCAACATTGTCAATAGTATCTTTACAACATCCCCACAATTCCAAAATAATATGCTTACCTAATGCGTCCAAGGTGCTTCTCCCATTACCTAAATATTCAAATATGGCTATACGAGCGTTTTGATTCTAGAATGAATTGTTAGACTTGTCAAGAATGAATATAGAGAGTAGAAATATTTTGACAATTTATATTCCATTCTGTATAGTTCTAAAAATTTATGTTAGGGAAATTTCAAACTGGTAGCGCAACCGTCTCGGTTGCGCAAAGAAAAAGTAGCCGAATGCCTGATTTAATGAATGAAGAAGCAGGAGAAATTAAAAGGAACTGGGATGATTTAAAGAAATTTTCATATCACTTCGTTGGTGTGGGCGGTATTGGTATGAGCGCCATCGCCCAAGTTCTCAGGGAACAAGGCCATATCGTCAGCGGTTCGGACAGAAATTACGACAAACAAATTACCCCTTACCTATTCTCAACACTCGTATGCAAAGGTATTTCACTTCATCTGCAGGATGGTTCCGGTGTGAAAGAAGGTACGGACTTTGTGGTCATTTCTTCTGCGATTGAAGAAGACAACCCCGATATTAAAAAAGCCTTTGTACTTAACAAAAAGATTATAAAACGCGCCAATTTGCTTGCCGAGATGTTTAACCGTAAGTATGGAATTGCTATTGGAGGAACGAATGGGAAGACCACGGTAAGTTGTATGGTGGGTTATATCCTTGATTACGCTGGTCTGTCTCCTACCATTATTGTTGGCGGTTGTATCAAAAATTATATAAATAACTATCATTTAGGCAATGCAATAATAGGAACGTCGGATATTATCTCCATTGAGGCAGATGAGAGCGACGGCAGCATTGTCTTGTATACACCTCGGATTTCTGTTATTACTAATATCTCGAAAGACCACAAATCTATCGATGAAATATCCAAAATGTTTGTGAGTTTTTCACAAAATACCACCGAAACACTCATTATCAATGCCGATTGTCCACGTCTGAAAATGATAGAACTTAAGCATAAGAACATTATTACCTATGGGCTTAATAACAATGCTATGATACGCGCAAAAAATATTATTTGTAAATCATTCCAGTCCACGTTCGATGTCGATAGTCATTCCTTTGAAATTAATCTTCCAGGCATCTATAATGTATCGAATGCGCTTGCGGCCATCGCCATTGCCAGAACTCTAAACATCAACGACGACAAAACAGACACAGCTCTCAGGCAATTTAAGGGTGTACAACGTCGGATGGATATAATTGGAGAAATCGATGGTATAACGATAGTGGATGACTACGCCCATAACCCCGAAAAAGTTATGGCTGCGATAAATGCCGTAAAGCTTGGCTGTAAACGGGTAATTGCAATCTTTCAGCCGCATGGTTATAGTCCCACAAGCTTTATGAAGGAAGAACTCATTGATGCCTTTATTAACGTATTATCTCCCCATGACGTCCTTTTCATGCCTGAGATATATTATGCAGGTGGTACTGCAAGTAAAAATATCTCTTCCGCCGATATTATTAGACAAATCAAAGAACGTGGTAAAAATGCCTTTTTCATCGAAAAAAGAGACGCTATTATTCCGGCAATAAGAAGACAACTTCGCACCGGTGATTGTATCCTCGTCATGGGGGCTCGCGACAATACCCTCACTGAATTCTGCCAAAATATCCTGCATTCTTTACAAAATAAGTAGCGTAATATTTCTCCGGTTTTATTAACAGTTAATTTCACCCCATCCCCTTCCTAACACCTCCCACCAGGGGCGGGAAAGTTCTCTCGCCCCTTGTGGGAGACGGTCTGGGTGAGAGGTATTTGAGAATGAAAACTTTAGCGCTCCTGTAAGAAAAGCATAATCCCCCTGAATCCCCCTTTAACAAAGGGGGATTTGGGGATTCTTTGTTATAAATTCTTTCTGTGTAATCTGTGCAATCTGTGGTTCCATTTTATATTCATCAAA
>Ga0209212_1003746_pt1 | contig 19611 bp, 17 predicted proteins | sample RifGroC2_FD_183996 | JGI IMG/M metagenome (GOLD analysis project Ga0209212, IMG submission 183996) | Groundwater microbial communities from Rifle, Colorado, USA - Groundwater C2 (SPAdes) (version 2) | ecosystem: Environmental > Aquatic > Deep subsurface > Groundwater | place: Rifle, Colorado... | reverse complement strand
GAGGGGCCAGAAGCTCGACGGATCGGCGGGAAAGATCTCGTTTAACAAGGACGGCGGCGCTCACTGGAGGGGTGCTGCTTCGTTTGATTTCACTTCAAAGAAATACAACATCAACGACATCGGATTCTTCCGCAGTCCCAATGACTATGGATATGTAGCCGAAGTCCTGTATCGGGATGATGAGGTCACGGATTGGAAGCGGATCTACAACCTCAGCGCCCGCTATCACCTGCGGCGGAACTTCGACGGGATAGAGATTTTCAATTCTTACGAAGCGTCGGCGTACCTGATGTTCCCCAACTACTGGGAGGTTGAACTCGAAGGCGGATTCGATGACGGGCGGTTTGATCCCTTTGAGACCCGCGGAAATGGATTGCTCGCGAAAGCCAAAGGCCGAAACGTCAGATTTTCTGTCGAATCTGACCGGCGCCAGGTGGTCGTTGCGGACCTTGGGATAGGAGTGGGGGACGACACCAGGAGAATGAACCAGCTGGATTTCGGGCTTGAGGTTGAAGTCAAGGCGGCATCGAATATCTCCCTTGAATTCAGCGCTGAACACACGAGGGTCAACAGGAGACTCTCCTGGGTCAACAACATCGTTGAGCCCATGATTTCGCCCAAACCTGTAACGGTTCTGGCCGATCGCACCACCAGTGAATGGGACTTTACGTCGAGAGGGTCCTTCATCTTTACAAGAGACCTTTCTCTTCAGTTGTATCTTCAGTTGTTTCTTGCCAAAGGCAAATACGAGAATACCGTGCGGATGCTCTCCCCCGACCGGTTTGAAGGCTTTACCTATCCGACACCGGATTTCACCGACCTTTCGTTCAATTCGAATATCGTCTTGCGCTGGGAATACCTCCCCGGCAGTACCCTCTTTCTCGTCTGGTCCCAATCCCGCGCCGGCGACGGAGGATCGTATCGGACTTCTTTGGGAAAGGATGTGGACAATCTCTTTTCCCTCCCCATGACCAATGCCCTGCTTCTGAAGATCAGCTACTGGCTAAGCTATTGAATCCCCACCCGGGCCTGGAACGAGGGGCCGTTGTCCGCCTCGAAGTGACGGGCGCAGCTTTTGAAGGGAAAGCTGTCGCACGCATGGAAGGATTTGTTGTTTTTGTCGAAGGAGCTGTTCCGGGCGATATCGTGAACGCAAGAATCGTCCGGAAGAAGAAACAGTTCGCAGAAGCCCGGGTCGTCGAGGTCCTTCAGCACTCTCCCCATCGCGTCTCACCCCGCTGCAAACACTTTGGCGTGTGCGGCGGCTGCAAATGGCAGCACGTCGACTACACCTCTCAGCTTCAATGGAAACAGGAGCATGTTCTCGAGTCTTTTCAGCATATCGGCGGATTCGATCAGCCGGAAATCCCCCCCATCATCGGGGCGGACGAGATCTACTTCTATCGCAACAAGATGGAATTCTCGTTTGCCGATCAGCAATGGCTGACGGAATTTTCGAATGCCGATTTGCGATTGGCGATTGAACAACAATCGGAAATCGGAAATCGGAAATCGGAAATCTTCCTCGGTCTCCACGTCCCCCAACGCTACGACAAGGTCCTGGACCTCGAAGAGTGCTTCCTTCAATCCGAAGTTTCAACGAAGATTCTTCACTTCACGCGCGAGTTCGCGAGGCGCGAAAACCTCCCGGTTTATTCAAGCAAGACCGATTCCGGATATCTCCGGTTTCTCGTCATCCGCCAGTCCAGGCGCACTGATGAACTGATGGTGAACTTTGTGACGTTCGAGGATCGTCCCGAACTTGTCCGGGAATATGCCGCCGAGCTCTCTTCCGCAGTTCCGGGCATCACGACCGTCGTCAATACCATCAACAGCCGAAAAGCCCAGATCGCCTACGGGGAAAAGGAGAATGTGGTGACAGGGAAGGGGGTGATTCACGAAATGTTGGGAAATCGGCAGTTCTCGATTTCGGCGGGGTCATTCTTCCAGACCAATACGCGTCAGGCGGAGAGGCTTTATGAGGTGGCGCGAACGTTCGCCGGGTTCAGGAAGGGAGATACCGTTTTCGATCTCTACAGCGGAACCGGAACGATCGCGCTTTTCGTCGCGGATGCGGTTTCGCATGTGGTTGGGATCGAGTCTGTTGAAAGTGCAGTCCGCGACGCGGAAAGGAACGCGCGGCTCAACGGCGTGGAGAACTGTTCGTTTGTAATGGGTGACCTGAAAGAGAAGTTGACGCGGGAGAGTGAATGGATGAAATCGTACCCAAGGCCGGATGTGCTCATCATTGATCCTCCGCGCAGCGGCATGCATCCGGATGTCGTTGACGCGATCGTGAAGCTCGGTGTTCCCCGCATTGTTTACGTCAGCTGCAATCCTGCAACCCAGGCACGTGATGCGAAGATGTTGTGCAGTTCGCGCTATACCCTTCGGAAGTTACAACCCGTCGACATGTTTCCGCATACGTACCACATTGAGAATGTGGCGCTGTTTGAGGTTGAAAATTGAATATTGAAAGTCGAACATTGAGCGTTGTCTTCAAAATAACTCTCAATACTCAATATTCAATGTTCAAGGGTTAACTCGTTACCGCGGCTTCTTCGTGAAGATCTGGAGGACTCGGTCACTCGTCCCGGGACCGAAATTCGGCGCTGCTCCCACCCACCGCGAGATCTCGATCCGCTCAATCTGACTCACATCGACGATATTGTCCAACCCTCCCTGCACATAAGCTACGTATGCCCCGTCGAGAAAGATCAGAAAGGGCTCTCGTTCGAATTGCCTTCGCGGGATTCGTGAGAGGGATCCCGGTTGAAAAGTTCTCAGCAGGTCTGTCAGTCTCAGTGCTCCTGAACGCTTGATCTCTTGTTCTTTGATGACTGTGCTTGCGTAGGTTTGGTGTAAACGTTTGGCTTCAAGGGGATCCGCCGATACCTCGACCTCTTTCAGCGCTATGACCTCCGGCTCCATCTCCACCATGAGTGTAATCTCTTCTCCTTCCCGAACGCGAAGCACGTGGAATCGCGGTTTGAATGCGACATGGCGGATTTCGAGGACGTAGAGGTCGGGAGAGACGTTTCGGATTTCGTAACGGCCAAGGGTGTCTGTGGCGGCACCGAGGGGAGTATCTTTGAGGACGAGATTGACGAGGCCGATTGGGGCTTTTGTCTGCATGTCCACCACTCTGCCGCTAATTTTCCCTTTTTGCTGGCTGGTGGAGGTTGAAGCGCACAGAAAAGCAAGTATCACGATTCCGAAGGGACTCTTTCGCAAGGAGTTTCACCTTCCCGGCGGCGTTGGAAGAGATGTTGCTGTCAATTCGAGGGCCCCGGCTCGGGCTGGCTCGGCACATCACCGGCTGAACTTCTTGTAAGACTTCTGTTGATGAAGTAAATGGCGGTTCCCAGTGCAAGAACGACCCCGCCCACGACGTACCATTTGTATTTCTGCCATTGTGATGGCTTGGCTTCCTGCATCTCGCGGACCATGTCGGGAATCGCCGACGTGAGCAGCGGCTCAAACTCGCCGCTGTGCTCTTTTGCCCTATCGAGAAGTATGTCCGAGGTTGAAGAGCTGATCACGCGAGCGCGCATCGTGTAGAGCTTGCCCCGTCGGGTCGCGGAGAAATGATAGACCCGTTCGACACCGAGGACTTTTCCCACCTCGGCAATACAATGCGAATATGTACATTGCTCGAGATTTGTCATGTTTGCCTCCTTCAGGATGCTCCACATGGAGTCATCGCTCATGACAGAGAAGCGGCTGCTGGATCGAAGCTCTTTGAGAAACTCGGTCCGAAGGAGGTCTGATTCGTCCTCCGACAGGCCGTGTGTCTCGAATGGCATGACGGCCACAACGGGGGGGGAGGGATCCTGAGAGGCAACAGCGATCTCGACGAGCGGCAGTTCAGCAATCAGGGAAACAACAAGAGAAGCCGAGATGATTCGCACAGCATTGATTTTCATAACCATAATATAATGCCGGGGCAACCTCTGATCAAGTCACAACATCAATAGACAAAAGTTGAATCGAAGAAAGTGCTGTCGGGACTGAACACCCGGATGAAGTGCATTCCGAGCCGCGGGGATTGCAGAGTGAGCAGCGTGTCAAATACAACGATCACGGGCAAATACACCTCTCCGGAGAATTCTCTCCATCGCCCCCAAACGCCGATTTGGAACATCGAGTCGGTTCTTGGTGCATTGATTCTGTCGAAGCTGTAGGCGGTGGATTGCCCGATCACACCTGCCAGGTGGACCCGGATGCTGTCGTTCCGTGTACTATCGGCCACTTCGATCGTCGTCACGGACGCGAGGTCAGCCCTGTCGAAGCTCTCCTCGTAACCGCTTGTCTTCTCGCAACTCGTGAGAAACCCGATGGCGAAGAAAGCAAGAGCTGCGATCTGGGATTGCACCGCGTGCCTCATCGGGCTGACTGTTCTCTCATCGAATCGTCCATAGATGATCTGCACTGAAGAGGAAAGCCCCCGGTGTCTGGCCGCCGGGGGCTTCCCATTCCCTTTCTGGAACTAGAACAACGGGTTGGAAACAGGATCGGCCGGAACGTTGGGATTGGTCAACGTTTCGCTCTGGCCATAAATCCACCGAATCGGTATTCCCGCCCTCGGCAGGGGGTATTCCGTTGCCCTGCGCATATCGTGATATGCCTGCCCTTCAAGATGAAGCTGGAGGTATTTTTGCTTCAGCACCTCAGCAATGAACGCTGACGTGCTGGCAAAGTCGATAAGCAGCTTCGAACCGAGCCCGGCACCGGTACGGATCGCATTGAGGTCAGCAAGGGCCGACACAGTGATTCCGTTCACCCGTGCCTCCGCCTCAGCGCGAATCAGGAGATTCTCCTGATACGAAACAACAGGGAAGGATGCGTTGTACGGGCGATACTTGACCAAGCCCGCAGCTCGCGTGGTCGTGAGTTCATCTCCCGTTCCGCCGAGATCTCCGTAGATGTCATAACCGACAATTGCGGTTGCACCTCCGCGGACTGCAAAGTAGGCGGCCAGGCGTGTGTCGCCTGTTTCGCTCTTGAGCAGGTCCACAAAATATTTTGTGGCGCGAAGTGGCTCTCCAGCTTCGGTCTGGGACCAGTGTCCCCATGGCGCGTACTCCCCAGCCGTCAGCGTGTAAATGCAGTTGACTGCAACGCCGACAGTTGAAGTGAGTCCGCTGTTTGCATTCGTGATGGCCAGTGCAAGGTCGCCTGGATTTGCCTTCGATGTATGCAGATAATAGCGGGCCTTCAGAGAGCGGGCTGCGGCGATCCACCGGGCGGAGATACCCCCGTAATTAAGATCCTGGGGTATTGTGTTCGCCGCGGTGATGTTTGCCGCCGTGAAGTCTGCAATGGCGTCGGAGAGCAGTGTCTGCGCCGTGTTGTATGCAGCCTGCTGACTGACGAACTGAGGAAACGGATCTGAAGCCGTTTTCTGCACGTCGATGGGAATCGAGCCGTAGAATGCAGCATTCTCGGCAAGCGCCAGAGCCTTGTAAAGCTTGGCCATCCCGACGTAGGAACTCGCGATTTCCGGAGAGAACCCGACACTCCCGGCGTTATCGATAATATCATTCGCGAGTTTTACCACCCGATAGCCCTGGATCCACGAACGGTCGACATGCTCATCACGCGTCATCTTGTATGTGTTCCAGCTTACCGGTTGCGGTCGCCCGAGACCCGGAGGAGCGCACATCTGCATCGTCCAGACGCTCGTGATCCTGGAGCGTTCATCGGAATACCAGTCGCCCGTTGCCGCCTGCATTCCGACGAGGACCGCACGCTGGCCGAGGACTGACTGGACGTTGACTTCGCTGACCGCATTGGGACTGTTGTTGATGTCTCCCAGATCGGAATCACATGCTGCAAGGAACAAAGTCAGCAGCACTCCGAGACTAAGGGAGAGCAGAGTGAAGCTTTGTTTCGTCTTCATGGTTTTCTCCTTTCCCTTAGTAGTTGATGGTGATTCCAAAGCGGTAGGAACGGACCTGAGGCAGCGTGAAATAATCGTATCCGCGTCCTTCCGCAGTCTGGAATGTGTTGACCTCGGGATCGTAGCCGGAATAATCCGTCCACGTGATAAGATTCCGTCCCGAGAATGTGAAAACAATAGACTCGATATTGAACATCGGAATGGATCTCCATCGGTACGTCAGTGACACGTCGCGAAGTTTGATGAACGATCCATCCTCGATATGCGGCTCATTGATATTGAAGCCGTTTGCATAATAACGATAGTACACTTCTCTCCGAAGTTGCTCGCCCGTGGCATAGGTTCTCGTTCCGATGACCTTGCCGGGTGCACCGTTCCAGAGTACCGGCTGGCCGAGATCATTGAACCAGAGGTCGTCACGGTCTTCGGTGTCCTTGTGCGTTCCGAAGTTGTACATCGCGCCCCTCGTGCCGTTCCACACGTCGAAATCCCAAACCGCATCGAACAGTACTGACAGGCTCCAGTCTTGCATGAATGTGAAGTCGCTTCGCAGTGAGCCGGTCCATGCGGGATTTGAGTTCCCGATCTCCTTGATGCTCGAACCCCATCGGGGAGCATTGATGACGCCTGTCCCAATGACGTTATCTGCCACGGTCGCGCTGGAATAGATGATATTCCCTTGCGCATCCCGATCCCATCCAAGTCCGTACCATGTACCGAGAGGTTTCCCCTCTTTCGCGACGTTGAAAATCCCGGCGAATGCACCCTGAATGGTCACATAGGCATCGGGTGTGAATCCGTCGAGAATCCTCACTTTGTTGCTGTTCTGGGCGTAGATCGCGCTCACGACCCACTGGAAATCGTCCATCCTGATCGGGTTCACGTCAAGCTTGAACTCGTAACCCCTGTTCCTCATTGCACCCGCGTTTCGAAGCTGACTCGTGTAGCCGGTCGAGGCGGGCGTGGTGACAAAGAGGAGAAGGTTTGTGATGTTTTGGTAGTAGTATGAGAATTCCACATTAGCTCTCCGATCCCAGAACGCTGCGTCGAACCCGAATTCCGTCTCTTCATTCTTTTCGGGCTGAACCGCGCTGTTGCCGGCCGAAACGGAGTGGCGAATTCCCAACTGCCCTGACCTTCCGGCGCTTGTTCCGCGACCCCACGGGTCACCAAATCCTCCGGTCAGATACAGGTAGTTTGTTGCATAGGTTCCGGGCTGCGTTCCTGCAATTCCCCATGCGCCCCGGACTTTGACATCGCTGATGATATCCGTAAGCCCTGCATCCGTCATGAGATCCTTCACAAATGGCTCTTCGGAAAGCCGGTAGGCAAAACTTGCCTTTGGATAATAAAAGGTCCTGTCGTCAGATCCGAAGTTGGTCCCCGCATCGCGGCGCAATGAAAGCGTTAACGTATAGCGCTCATATCCGTTCGCCGTTGTCTGCAGGTAGTATGAATAGATGCGGCTTTCCGAACGGCTCGAGGCAGCGTCCTTGGTGATACCGGTTCCTATTTCATCATAGAAGGGAAGCGTGTTGGAGGACGAGCCGCCTGTGTAGTTTCGTGTGTCGAAAAGGAGCTGCTGCCCAAGAATCGCCGACAACAGGATGTCGGGTGTGGCCTGATACTTCCAGATGGCGGAAAGATCCGTGTTGACGATGTTTGTGGTATACCGGTTCTGGGCAACCGATCCGGCCCGTGCCGTCGTGGAGGCAGCATCGTTGAACAACCGCTGGTAATTGAAGAGGCCGTATCGGTCCCAACTCACACTCCCTGTAAGCCTCAATCCCGCCTGTATGTCGTAATCGATCCTGGTGTTGTGGATGAACCGCGAAAGTTCGGCCTGATACTTGTTCTTCTCCATCGTCCAGATCGGGTTGTCATACGCGGCGAATCTTCTCTGTGTCACTCCGTCAGCCTCGAGATACTGGATATTGTTGAATTCCGGAGGTGAGCGAAGCGCTCCAAGGAGAATGCCCGATGTATTGCTCCCATCCTGCGGCAGATTGTTCAGTGAACTGATGTAATTCGAGTTGCTCTGAATGCCAACATTCTCAAACGCCGAATAATTCAGGTTGAGCCTCAGGTTTCTCCTATTGTATTCCGATTTGCGCGCGACACCGATATGGTTGGTGAATGCGGCCGATGCGAGATACCTGAAAACCGGAGAGCCGCCGGAAAACTGAATATTGTTTTCCGCCAGGTGGCCCGTCTTGAAAATATCCGTAGAGTGGTCATAGGTCGGTGTACCAGCGGGCAAGAGCGCACCCCACGAGTCCGTTGAGCCCGGCACGTACGGCGCATAGGGGGTCCGCTGCCCGTATTTCGTCTGCAATGGCACGGATCCGTAAGCGTTATCCCATGAGTACGAGCTCGAATAGCTGATGTGAGCGAACTTCCCCGGGCTGGCCTGCTTGCCGGATTTTGTGGTTATGAGGACAACTCCGTTCGCGGCTCGTGAACCGTAGATTGCCGCGGCAGAAGCCCCCTTCAGAATCTCTACAGACTCGACATCGTTCGGATCGATGTCCGTGGCTCTGTTTGCGTTCTGAATTGTTCCTGATGCGTTGTAGACAAACGAATTGTCGATCGGCACGCCGTCGACAACGTACAGCGGCTGGGAACTTCCCGTGATTGTCGTTCGGCCTCGAAGCAAAACATAGGTTCCTGTCCCGGGAGTGCCGGTCGCCTTTCGTACTTCGACGCCGGGGGCGCGCCCCGCGAGTGCGTCGAGAGGGTTCGTGACCGGGATCTTGTCGATTTCATCTCCAGAGACCTTGGAAATGGAATTCCCAAGTTGTGACCGCGGAATTTCGCCGGAGATACCTGTGACAACAACGACGTCCAGTTTCAGAACGTCCTGCTTGAGATTAAATGAGGCTTCCGCGGATTGGTCGGCCGTGATCGTGATGCTCTGCTGCTCGCTGACATAGCCGACATACCGGGCGACAACGGAGTATTGGCCGGGCGGCAGCTTGATACGATACGCACCTTCGTAGTTAGTGGTAGTGCCAAGGCTCGTACCGATGACGAGAATGTTGGCTCCGACAAGAACCTCTCCGGTACTTTGGTCCTTGACCGTACCGCGGACCTCTCCGGAGAATTCCTGTGCAGATGCCTCGAAACCCGCGAGCAGGCAGAGAGACATCAAAAAAGCACTCGCCGCCATGCGAATGTGGGTTCTCTTCATATCTCCTCCTTCAAGAGATGTGAATGGTGATGGTGAGAGTGGATTAGATGGTGCAACCGTTCCGTAGTGACCGACAACTTCGATCGGTCAAAGACAGGGTCGATTCCCGGGATGAATACAGATGAGCAGTTCCTTCATACCTCCTCCTTCAAGAGATGTGAATACGAAACTGATTATGGGGTGCGGATTATGAACAAGGGGTCATGCAATACCCCCACGTATGCATGTACTGATGAGGTCCAAGAGAAACCGGGAAGAAGACGTACAGATCTTTTCGACCCCTCTGCGAAGAGCTGCCTCGCGGGTCAGTAGAACTTTTTCGATGTAGAGGAAGGCTCATAAGTCATGCACACAACATCGTCACGCGTATGTAACGATTTCCCTGAAAAATGTCAAGAGGCGGAGAATAATCGATGGGATAGGTTGCAGGAAGGGAGGGATGAATGGACCGAATACTCAACCCTCCCTAATCAGGACTGGTGACGCTTAAGAGAGGTTGTCTCACATCATTCCTGCCGGGGGTCAGGGCCTTTGTACGGTCTCTAGCGATGTCACGATGGTGCGACTCCTCACGCTTGCCAGATCTTTCCGGGCGCTGACGGGAATTAGCTGTTCCACGAATGTTGCCTCGATGTACTCTGTCAGGCTATCCGACCCGACCACCGTCATTTTCAAGGGAACCACGAGAAGCGTTTCGGGGAAAGAATACCAGCGCAGCATCACGCTTTTGCCTTCCGGCGACCATGCAAAGGGAGAGTCCACGTTTTCCGGCTGGGCATTCCCGCCGCGATAGGAAATACTGAGCCTGTACGGCCGATGCTTGAAATGATACTTGAGCAACATCGTGTAAGTCGTATTGGTCCCTTTGACGGTCTCGACACTCCGCTCCACGCGGATCCACGGATCCAAAGCCGGCGCGGCCTCCTGGAGCCGGACTTTCCGGTCGCGGCCGGTCAGAAGCGTGTCTTTCCCGTCCATCCGAACACTGGTGCCGTCAAGGTAATCCGCACTGACGAGCTCAACTCTCGCTTTCCCCGTATTCTGATCGAATGTCTGATTAACGGTGATTTGCTGCTGCCAATAATCGGAATAAGTCGGCTGAAAGACCAGAAACACGATGCAGCCGGCAAAGACCGCGCCGGCGGTGATTCCGCCGATCGGTTTCTTGAACCAGCCTAGAAACGCAAATGATTCAGGCTTTTGAAATCGTATTGCAGCGAATCCGAGGAGAAACGGAAACGCCCACAAGGAGAAGAACAGGATGTAGAAAAGATGGATGATAAGTGCTGCGATGAATCCTTCTATGGGCATTTGGGTCATCGACCGGGCCAAGAGTCCGTATCCCTCGGAAAAGATCAGCCGGTACATGAAGTGCGGTGAAATGAGCCAGAAGAGGAACTTCAGATACCAGGAATCGACCAGAAACGCGAGGGCCATGAAGAAAAGACCCATCGCGGCCGCAAGCGCAAGTTTTGGAGAGGCGAGGAGCATAAGGAGCAGGAACACAACGAGGAAGATCATGCTCTTGAGCCCGTAGCGATAAGGCACGCGCGAGAATCCAAGGCGGGGGACGAGCTGCAACGCGACCCAGATTCCGAATCCTGCGGCAAGGAATCCAAGGAGAAAGTATCCGTTGAGATCGCTGAGCCAGGGGAACCGGTCACCCTTGATGATTCCGACGATATTCTCGGAGAACCAAACGAATGCCTGAATGATCATCATCAGGAGGAACAGCTTCAATGCCGGGACTCTGCCCCGGGGCTCTTCCGGAGACCGGGCCTTCCGCATTCGAATGAGCGCCAGCACCGCGAGCGTCAGGGCAATGGCGATGAAGAAGTAAAGGCTCCAGATCGGGAAGAACAACAGGGCAGTGTCGAGCTGGAAGAGGTAGTACGATTCCGACGTTTCCGGGGGAACGCCGCCGTCAAACCTCTCGACCAGCCTGTAGACAAGATCGCCGGATCTCTTAAGTCCAGCCGGAATGAAATTCTCGAGGTTGTCCTGTGGCGTATGAATGGGGTCAACGACGTCGGATGTAAAATCAATGGCCGGAATGCCTTCCAGGAGGAAGGGTTCATGATCCGATCCTATGCCTCCGCCCGGGATGCTCGTAAGAAACGCGTAGAAGTGGGTGGGAAAGTAGAGCCCCGAATAACCGAGGGCCTCGAACTCCTCGTATGAGGCCTCCACGAGCCACCGCGGCGACATACGGCCGGGGGCATCCACAAGAGGGACGAGCAATTCCGATCCGTTGGTCATGTCGATCTGAAGCATCAGTGCGACACTGTCCATGCGATCGAAATTCATAACGAAATTGCGCGATCCGCGCAATCCCTGCTCTTCTCCCCCGAAGAGCGCAAACACGATCGTCGATTCATTGGCCCTCTTCGCCAGGATCCTGGCGAGCTCGATAACGGTCGCCGACCCTGAGCCGTCATCGTTGGCGCCGGGAATTTCCGGTTCGGCCGAGTCGATGTGCCCCCCGATCACAATGATCCGATTCGTCTTTCCTTTCAAAACCCCGACTGCTGTTCCGCTGGTCGTGTTGACCGTGCCGCCCTGCATTTGGGAGGAGGTCTGCCGCATGGGCACAACGAAAGCTTCCTGAAGCCCGAATTCGCGGAATTTCTTCAGCGCGTACTGCATGGCTGCCTGTTCGGCAGGGGAGCCCATGGGACGAGGGCCGATCTCTCCCGCAAGGACCTGGAGGTAACTCCATGCGCTATCCTGCGAGAAAGGGGTCTGCGTTCTGGGGGTTTGAGCGGCCGACCGGAATCCCAGGAGGGCCGTAAGGAGGATGAGGCTAATGCAGCCAGTGGCGGAAAAAATCGATGATCTTGTTTTCATAAGCAGGTCCTGCAACTTCCAATATGTCGTTGTGGTTGGCACCCGGGACCAAAAAGAGGTCCTTCGGTTCATTTGCATGGTGGTAGAGTATCTTTGAATACTCATAATTGATCAGCTTGTCTTCCATTCCATGAATGAACAAAACGGGAATGCTGAGTTTCTTTACATCGTTGACAGGGGAAACATCGCGGGCTTTGAATCGCGCGATCTTCTGGGAGCGACTCATTGCCACGTTACGGAGAAAATGCCAGGGAAGTTTCACGATACGGCGTTGGTAGTCGACCGAAATGGTCCTGAGATCCGTGAAGCCGGCCTCGGCGGCAACTGCTTTGATGCGCTCGTCGATTGCGGCGGCCTGAATGGCGACTGCGGCGCCCATCGACGTGCCGAAAATTCCGATCGATCCCGTTCTGATGCGCTTCTTCTTGAGAAAATCGATTGCAGTGGAGACATCGTATTTCTCATAGTATCCGTACGTGCAATACAATCCCTCGCTTTCGCCGTGTTCCCGTGAATCGTACAGCAGCACATGAAATCCCTCTTTGTGAAAAACCTCTGCAAGCGGAACCCCCGCAGTCTTACAGTCACCCACACCGTGCAGGTAGATAATCGTGCCCTTGGGCTTCTTCTTTGCGGGGATGAACCATCCGCTCAAGCGCAAACCGTCGTCTGAGACGATGGTGATGTCTTCCTGCGAAAGGCCGGCGTCGCGCGGTTCGAGCAAATTGTTGAAACTCCGATACCATTCTTTTGTCCTCCTGATCGGCTGAAGGAGGATAAGGGGACCGACGACGAGAATGACAAAAACCGCGGAAACGAGAAAAAGGAGGCCGAGAAGAATGAGAACCAGGAGAAGGGACATTGAAAGAGGGAATGAGTGTAGGACGAATATAGGCAGACGGGCGGGAGAATGCAAGCAAGGTCAGCACTTTCTCCGTGTTCTCTGTGCCTCTTTGTGCTCTCCGTGTAATGTCTTTCAACCTCTTTGATTACACAGAGAGCACCGAGGAGCACAGAGAACACAGAGGGTGAAGCTTGCTTTGTTGATTCTCCGTCTTCTTCTTTGTACCATGCCACCACACTATGACACGCCAACCGCCGCTGCGCGTCGCACTCGTCCACGACTGGCTCACTGGAATGAGGGGCGGAGAAAAAGTTCTCGAAGTGCTGTGTGAGCTCTATCCGGATGCGACTCTTTTTACCCTGATTCACAATCGAGGTTCCGTTTCTCCCCTCATCGAGGGGATGCGCATCCGCACGTCGTTTCTTCAATCTGCGCCATTCAGGGAGAAACGATATCGGCACTATCTTCCGTTCTTTCCCCTCGCAATCGAATCATTCGATTTCCGCGGATTTGACCTGATTCTCTCCACGAGCCACGCTGTGGCAAAGGGAGCGAAGCCGGCACCCGGTGCACTCCACATCTGCTACTGCCACACTCCCATGCGCTATGTCTGGGAGCTGTACGACGAGTACTTTGGCCCCGGGAGGGCGGGAATCCTCGCCCGGTTCGGAATGAAGATCATTGCGCCCCGCTTGAGAGCCTGGGACGTGAGGACCAGTTCGCGCGTACACTACTTCCTTGCGAATTCTGCAAACGTGGCGCAGAGAATTCACAACACCTACAAAAGAGAAGCCGATGTTCTTCACGCGCCCGTCGATACCGCGAAGTTTTCTCTCTCGAAAAAGAACGGGGATTTCTATCTTATCGTTAGCGCGCTTGTTCCTTACAAAAGAATCGACCTCGCCATTGAAGTATTCAACCGCATCGGAAAACGGCTCGTCATTGTCGGCAAAGGTCCTGACCTCGCAAAGCTCAAAGCTCTGGGCGGGAGATCCGTCGAATTCCCGGGCTGGCAGTCGGATGAGGATCTCGCACGGCTCTATAAGTCCTGCCGGGCGCTTGTATTCCCCGGTGTCGAGGATTTCGGTATTGTGCCGCTTGAGGCAATGGCGTCGGGAAAACCGGTCATAGCGTTCAAGGCGGGGGGAGCGCTTGAAACTGTCGTTGACGGAAAAACCGGAATCTTCTTCGATGCTCAGTCTCCGGAGGCGCTCGAACAGGCTGTGCGAATCGCTGAATCAAGACGCTTCAATCCCGCATCAATCCGCCGTCATGCGTTGAAGTTTGACCGTGCCAATTTCAAAAAGAGCATCCGGAACTACATCACGGCCAGGCTTGAAACGCATCTTCCGTGATCCCGCCCGCTTTTTTCTTTGACATTAGACCTTCTTTTTTCTATATTTTTTGACCTTTCCCGCGTACGCGGGAATTGAAATTTTCGGGGCATCTGGACGTTTTGAGGGGGTAGCGGAGGATCCGTGCCGGGCGATTCTGGACATCATTCAAGTAGAAGGCGCCATTACAGCGTTCTCTTCGTTGCGAATGACGACGTGGCCCAACCGAAGACAGTTCGTCTTACTCTTTGGCAACTCGTGGGTGTTTTGGGCGGGACGGTCGGACTGATCGTCGGAATCGTCTTTGTGATACTCTTCTATACGCCGCTGGGTGCGTGGATCAATATCCCAAATCCCCAGCTTGAAATCCGCTATTCCCAGGAACTGGTTTCGCTCAATCAGAAGATGGCGTCTCTGATGGAGCAATTAATCGAGATTCGATCATACAATGTGAAGCTTCGCAATGCCCTCGGGGAAGTGGCGGTTGCGACCGACTCGGGCGTAGTGGTAACCGGCTCCGTTCGAAGGGGAGGCTCGAATGCTCCTGCAACGGATGCGCGGCGGGCACCTCAATATCCGGCTTCGGTAGCAAGCTCAGCCTTCTATCCGCTGCCGGTAGAATCTGCAGGCGGGCAGGGCGCCAAGGTGGCTTTTCCGGCGATTCTCCCGTCTGAGGGATATGTGACCAGGGGATTCTCTCCCGTTGAGCGTCACTTTGGGCTGGATATTGCAGGGAAAGTGGGAACTCCGGTCAACGCCGCTGCAGAAGGGTATGTGGTTTTTGCCGGATGGACGACAGACGAGGGATATGTGGTTATTCTCTCGCATGCAAACGGTTTCCTGTCGTTCTACAAACACAATCAATCGCTCTTGAAGAACGCAAGCACGTTCGTCAAACGCGGAGAGCCGATCGCTTTGCTGGGAAATTCCGGAAAATCAAGCTCGGGACCGCATCTTCACTTTGAAATCTGGAAGGATGGAACGCCGGTCGATCCGTCCTCTTATCTGTTAAACTATAACCTGTGAGAAAAAACCGTGGCGAAAAATGACCCTGTGAAAGAGCTGAATCTCATTGGTCCCGGAACGGTGGTGGAGGGAAAGATCCGGAGCCAGGGAAGTGTTCGTGTCGATGGAAAAGTGGTTGGAGAGGTCGCAGCCAGTGAATCGCTCGCGGTCGGAACGGCGGGAGAAATCGAAGGCAACGTTTCGGCGAAGAACGTGACCGTTGGCGGGAAGATTCGCGGGTCTGTTACCGCCGTGGAAAAAATAGTTTTTGAAGGAAAGTCCAGTGTTCGCGGCGACATCAGGGCCACCAGGCTGGTGATAGACGAAGGATGCATCTTCGACGGACGCGTCACCATGGCTGATAAGGGCTCTTCGTACGAACCGCGTCATTGATGCTGTGCGAGGATTCTGATGTCCTCCGAACAAAAGCCTGCCGGAAAGGAAGATCGCGGGAAGGATCGGCAGTCGGCCTATGAATCCTTGCGGGAATACACACCCTACCTGACGCTCGGATTTCAACTCGCAGCAGCCGTCGTTGTTTTTCTTTTGATTGGCGTTTGGGCTGACAAGCGCTGGGACGCGTCACCGTGGTTCAAGCTTTTGGGTTTGTTTCTTGGCACCGTCGGCGGGTTTGTAAAATTCTTTCGAACGATCGCCGATCTCGATCGAAAAAACAGGCGCACACCGGGAAAGCCGTCTCAGTGAAGGTCGACTGGAAGTTCTTGACGACTGTGATCCTTGCGTATGCGGGAATCACGGCAGCGCTGATCCTCGCGTTGGGAATGTTCGCGGCTCCCGGCCAAAGGTCAAGTGCGGGAGCGGCGGCAGCAGTGAGCTTTGTGAATTTCATCCTCGGCTTTTTGGCAATTGAGTACTCGTTTGAACGGTCTCACACGACATTCCTGAAGATCGTCCTCGCGGGAATGATGATTCGTCTGCTCGCAATGACCGGCGCGGTCGTGGTGCTGATTGAAGTCTATGAGTTTGATGCACTGGCCCTCATGCTGACCCTGCTGGGCTACTATGTTGTGAACCTGACGTTCGAAGTTATTTTCCTACAGAAGAAAGTCTCTCTCAAGAAGCCTTCATGATGATTGAAAGGGTTGTTGCCGATACGCTTCAGCAGGGCCATTCCGCGCCGGCAGATACATTGCGCTCCGCCGCCCAGGCTTCTGCGGAACATGCCGAGAAATTCGATTTCAACCATCTCCTCGAACATCTGTACGATTCACGCGAACTTGAGATTCCATTCGGGCACGTTGAGCTCCCGCATTTCCCCCCGGTCCAGATTGGCGAATACTCCATCGATCTTTCCATGACGAAGCATGTGTTCTTTCTGCTCCTTGCAGGGCTCCTGCTGACTCTGATGGCGGTGTATGCGTCAAGGAAGATCCGGCGCAATCCCGTCCCCACCGGGTTTGCCAACCTGGTCGAGATTCTCGTTGTCTTCATTCGCGATGAAGTTGTTCTCCCGACCATGGGGCCGGCCGGACAGAAGTACGTCCCGTTCATCCTGACTACGTTCCTCTATATCCTGATCATGAATCTCCTGGGCCTGATGCCCTTTGGGGCCTCCGCTACCGGCAATATTTCGGTGACGGCCGGCCTGGCCCTTGTCGCCTTTGTCATGATCCAGGTGGCGGCGATCCGTGCGCAGGGATTTGCCCACTATCTTGCCCATTTTACGGGCGGGGTGGCCTGGTGGCTCTGGCCGATCATGATCCCGATCGAAGTCCTCGGAATTTTCACGAAGGCATTCGCTCTCTGCATGCGTCTCTTTGCCAACATGAGCGGCGGCCACATCGTCATCCTCTCGCTTCTGGGCTTCATTTTCCTTGCCCGTTCGTACTTTTTTGCGCCTGTTCCTGTTGTCTTCGTTCTTGCCATCAATTTTCTGGAACTACTCGTCGCCTTCATTCAGGCCTATGTCTTTGCCATGTTGACGGCACTCTTTATGGGATTGGGAATGCCTGCGGAGAGCCATGGGGAACATGGGTGAGGATCATGACTTGAGAGTTGAGTGTTGAAGAGTTGGACATTGGATATTGTTACATTCCGAAAAGCGATTTCCAATGTTCAATACTCAATGTTCAAGGTTCAAGGTTCAATGTTCAATATTCAATGTCCAAGGTTGTTCGGTCTTCTGAAAAATCAACAAATCATCATCGATTTCACTTAGGAGGAATTCAACAATGAATGAAGCAATTGAAGTTGCACGTCAGGCCGCGTTTCAGTGGGGGTACTTCGCCGCAGGGATTGGCGCAGGTCTCGTTGTTCTCGGTGCTGCGTACGGTATCGGCAAGCTTGCTTCGGCCGCCATGGAAGCCAGCGGCCGTCAGCCGGAAGTTGCAGGAGCAGTCAGAACGTCAATGATCATCGCAGCAGCGCTGATCGAAGGTGCAACGTTCTTCGCACTGGCTATCTGCATTCTGCTTGCCCTCAAGGGCGCTTGAGCAAACTGAACCAACCACCAGAAAGGTCGATTCATGTTTGATATTAATCCGGGACTGAGCATCTGGACCACTGTTGTCTTTGTCCTGCTGGTCCTCGTGCTGGGAAAGTTCGCATGGAAGCCGCTCTTGAAGACCCTCCAGGATCGAGAGAAGAGCATTCGGGACTCTCTCGAACAGGCCGAGCGGGCGCGCATGGAAGCCGCGGAGCTTCTGAAACAGAACGAGCGCAACATGGCGCGTGCCGACGAAGAGTATCAAAAGGTCGTTCGGGAGGCGAAGGCGCTCGGCGAGAAAATGAAGGACGAGATCGTGAACAAGGCTCGCCAGCAGGCCGAGCATGAGCTGCAGTCCGCGAAGGAAGAGATCCGGCGCGACATCGACGCGGCGAAACAGCAGCTTCGTTCGGAGGTTGCCGATCTGGCGGTGAAAGCGGCCGGCAAAATACTCGATGAGACGCTTGACCCGGCGAAGCATAAGAAAATCGTCGACAACGTCCTGAATCAACTGCCGAAAAACTGATGGCCAATATCCGAATTGCCGCACGATACGCTGAGGCATTGCTGACGGCAGCGGAGGAGCAGAAACTGCTCGACCGCATTGCCGCCGATATGAAGGCGCTTGAGGAAACGATGCGCAAGTCGCGTGAATTTTCGCTCTTTCTCAAGAATCCGATCGTCAAGCGCGAAAAGAAACAGCGTGTCCTTTCAGAACTCTTCGGCCAGTCTCTTCATCCAATGACGGTGGGATTTCTCGTCCTTCTGGCCGAAAAGGGCCGGGAGGAATTCCTCCAGGACATTTGCACGCAGTTCTTTGCCCTGCATGACGTGAAGCTCGGAATCGTCAACGTACACATCAGAGCGGCCACGGAACTGTCGGGTGAACAGCAGAAAACCATTCGACAGCATTTTGAAGAATTCACCCTGAAAAAAGTGCGGTTGGATATGATCGTCGAGAAAGAGCTCAGAGGCGGATTCCTTGCACGCGTGGGTGACACCGTTTTCGACGGCAGCGTGAAACGTCAGCTTGAAATGTTGCGACAGAGATTCACGGAAGGGGCCGGGGTGAATTAATCAGACCATGAATTTGAAGAACATCAAGGAACAACAATGGCAGAAGTGAGACCAGACGAAGTATCAGCCATACTGCGAAAGCAGCTTTCGGGTTTTGAGAAGGAAGTCGATATCTATGATGTCGGGACCGTTCTCCAGGTGGGTGACGGTATCGCCCGACTCTACGGCCTCTCAAAGATCATGGCCAGCGAGCTGATCGAGTTTCCGGGAAACACGTACGGAATGGCGCTCAACCTCGAAGAAGACAACGTGGGTTGCGTCATCTTCGGCGAGAGCTCGCACGTGAAGGAAGGCGATACGGTCAAGCGAACCGGCCGCGTTGCATCGATGCCCGTGGGAGAGGCGATGCTGGGAAGGGTCATCAATCCCCTTGGCGAACCGATCGACGGCAAAGGCCCCATCAAGACCGAAAAGTTCCTCCCGATCGAGCGGAAAGCTCTCGGTGTCATTCAACGCCAGCCGGTAAAGGAACCCCTCCAGACCGGCATCAAGGCAATCGACGGAATGACTCCCATTGGACGCGGACAGCGCGAGCTCATTATCGGCGACCGTCAGACCGGAAAAACGGCAATCGCCATCGATGCTATTATCAACCAGAAGCACACGCACGGCGAAAAGGCGAAGAAAGAGGGGATCAATCCCGTCTATTGCATCTACGTCGCGATCGGCCAGAAGGGATCCACCGTCGCACAGGTGGTCACGAAGCTCGAAGAGGCGGGCGCGATGGAATACACGACCGTCATAGCGGCCTCTGCAAGCGACTCGGCACCGCTGCAGTTCATTGCACCGTATGCGGGAGCCACGCTGGGAGAGTTCTTCCGCGACAACAGCAGGCACGCTCTGGTCATTTACGATGATTTGACGAAACAGGCTCAGGCCTATCGACAGATGTCGCTGTTGCTCCGTCGTCCTCCCGGCCGCGAAGCGTATCCGGGCGACGTCTTCTATCTCCACTCGCGGCTGCTT
>Ga0209212_1003744_pt1 | contig 19619 bp, 12 predicted proteins | sample RifGroC2_FD_183996 | JGI IMG/M metagenome (GOLD analysis project Ga0209212, IMG submission 183996) | Groundwater microbial communities from Rifle, Colorado, USA - Groundwater C2 (SPAdes) (version 2) | ecosystem: Environmental > Aquatic > Deep subsurface > Groundwater | place: Rifle, Colorado... | reverse complement strand
CGAGGGGAGCAATATATGTTTGCATTTTCGCTATGAGCGGGGGGAGTGGGAGAAGGGGATGGGAGAGGCGGATCACGTGTTCGAGGACACGTTTGAGTTTCCCAGTGCGCAGCATTATGCATTAGAACCTCACGTAAGCATTGCCAATTTTAACGCCGACAAACTCACCGTGTGGAGTTGTTCGCAGAGTCCATTCATGCTCCGCCACGAGCTGGCGACATTGTTCCAGCTTTCCCTGAGCCAGGTAAGGATAATAGTCCCGTATCTCGGTGGAGGCTTCGGCGCGAAAGACGGCCTTCGGACGGAGGCCTTGGCGGCGGCTCTTTCACGGCTGGCGGGGAGGCCGGTGCGGGTGGCTTTCAGAGGTGATGAGACTTTCAGGACTATTTGTCAGCCGAAGGCAAAGGTAACGATAAGAACCGGAGTCAAAAAAGACGGCGCCTTGTTGGCACGAAAGTGCGAACTAATTTTCAATACCGGCGCCTATTCGAATAATTCTCTAATTATAACACAGAAGGCCTGTTATCGGGCGCATGGACCGTACCGGATACCGCACGTGTTGACGGATGCATATTGTGTTTATACCAACACGGTGCCGGGCGCTGCCTTTCGGGGTTTTGGGGGGCCGCAGGCGGGCTTTGCCTATGAGTCCCATACGGACATGATCGCGCATCACTTAGGGATGGACCCGGTGGAGCTTAGGCTCAGGAATTTATTGGGGAGAGGGGAAGAGTATGCGGCTGGGGACACGCCGCTGGACTGTGATTTGAAGGGTGGGTTGAAGCGGGTGGCGCAGGCGATCGGTTGGGGAGAGAAGGAGAAAGGGTCGAAGGATAAAGGATTGCCGGCCAGGGTAAAGCGGGGCAAAGGAATTGCCTGTGTCATTAAAGACAGTGGCGGGACCAGTAAGCCGGCTCATGCCATGGTAAAAATTTTGGGGGATGGGAGCGTTTTGTTATCGTTTGGGTCGGCGGAGATGGGTCAGGGGATACGGACGGCGTTGGCGCAGGTGGTGGCTAAGGAGCTGGGGATATCGATTGAGGGGGTAAGGGTAGGGGAATTGGATACGCAGTATACGCCGTATGATCGATCGACGAATGCGAGCAGTGGCATATCGGTGATGGGGCAGGCGGTGATGCGGGCGGTGGTAGATGCGCGAGGGCAACTGGTTTCGGTGGTGGCGGGTCGGTTTGGGGTAAAGGAGAGTGAGGTGCGGTTAGAGGGGGGAAAGGTAGTGGCGGGTGAGCGGAAGATGAGTTTGCGCGAGGCGATGTCGGCTTGTTTGGGGGCGAGCGAGGAAGAGATCGTCGGCAAGGGATTCTTCATGATGCCGCCGAGCGATCAGACTCCTCTTGGCTGTCTTTCGGTGTTTTGGGAAATAGGGATAGGAGGGGTGGAGGTGGAGGTGGACGAGATGACGGGGGAGGTGAAGTTGGTGCGGTATCTATCATTGACGGATGCGGGGAAGATGATAAATCCCTTGCAGTGTCGCGGGCAGGACGAGGGGGCAGCGGTATTCGGGATGGGGTTAAGTTTGTCTGAGGAGTTGTTGTATGAGGGGGGGAAGTTGCTGAATCCGAATTTGGTGGATTATCGGTTGCCTAGGTTTCGCGATTTACCTGAGACGTTTAGCACGACGATTGTGGAGGAGGGAGGGGGACCTGGTCCCTATGGGGCGAAGGGGTTGGGAGAGGGGGGAATACTGGCTGTGGCGCCGGCAGTGTGCAACGCCGTCTACGATGCTATTGGAATCAGGGTCAAAGAAGTGCCATTGACAAGCAAAAGGGTATGGGCCGTGGTTAGGACCGAACAAGAAAGCGGCACGCCGCTATCAAGAAATTCTACAGCATGAGGTGAAAAAATGGCTCCGATGAGGGATTTAAGAGAAGTTGTTAATCTTTTTCAGAAGCAGAAAGAACTTAAGGAGATTGAGGGAGCTCATTGGAACCTTGAGATCGGCACGCTCACCGAACTCATGTATGATGCGGACGGCCCCGCTCTGCTCTTTGACAAAGTTCTCGATTATTCGCCAGGATATAGGATCCTCTCAAATTCCTATACTACGCTGAGACGCCAATTGTTTCTTCTTGGCTTCCCGCCGGATTGGTCGCGAGACCAGGGGGTGGCAGAGCTTGAGAAAAAACTTGCCGGGTATCGACCCATCAAACCCGTTACGGTGAAGAACGGGCCGGTCATGGAGAATGTCTTCGTAGACGGAGAAGTGAATCTCTTAAAGTTTCCGACTCCCAAATGGCATGAGTTGGACGGCGGACGTTACTTAGGAACGGGGTGTGCGGTATTTCTCAGGGATCCAGAAATTGAAGGATGGGTCAACGCCGGCACCTACCGCATCTGCGTATATGACGAACGCACGCTGGGGCTCTATATAACGCCAAACCACCATGGAGGAGTCATTGAGAAAAAATATTGGGATCGGGGCTTGAGTTGTCCTGTGGCAGTCGATTTCGGACCGAGTCCCATGCTTTATATGGCGGCGGCCGGAAGGTTTATCAACGACTGGGGGGTGTCCGAGTACGATGTTGCAGGGTATATGCAGGGCGAGCCGATAGAGGTTATCACGGACCAGTACACCGGGCTTCCCATCCCTGCTCGCTCGGAAATCGTCGCGGTCGGCGAGGTGCCTCCTCCTTCTGTTGAGAGCAGGCCGGAAGGACCTTTTGGCGAGTGGACGGGCTACTATGCACATGGCCAGAGGAATGAGCCGATCATTCGCGTGAAAGCCCTATACCATCGAAATGACCCGATCATCTTGGGAGAGCCTACGTTGTTTCCGAAGGGGGATGTGGGGCTGTGGGGCGGTGGGAACTTAAAAAGGCAGCTTGAAGCGGCCGGGATTCCAGATGTCATAGACGCCTGGCTGCTATTCTGGCCCGGGATCGAGGTGGTCAAGATCAAGCAGCGCTATCCCGGGCATGCCGCGAAGGCTGGCCTGGTGGCGACGGGGAATTATATGGGCAGGGTGGTTGTGGTGGTTGACGAGGATATTAATATTCGAGATCCATGGGAGGTCCTGTGGGCTATCGGCACCCGTTGCGACCCGGAAAGCTCAGTCGAAATCGTCAGAGGATTCCAAAGCAGCACCTTGGATCCGAGAATCCCTCCCGACAGAAAAGCTGCCGGCGATTTCTCAAGCTCCAGGATGATTATCAACGCGTGCAAACCGTATCATTGGTTGAAGGAGTTCCCGGCCGTGAACCGGTGCAGCCCGGAACTGCGGCGAGAGGTGTACTCGAAGTGGAAGGATCTTTTCCGCAGCTTTCCGGTGGAGAATTTATCCTAGAAGGCAGAGGCGGCTAACCGACTCGTAGTTCCACCAGCTTGAGGCCGAGACTACGTTGGAGGACGAATAGGAATACGCCGGAGACAAGAATGACTATCACTCCCATGCTCGCGGCGGGACCGCTGTACCCTCCCAGCCATTGAGTCCAAATTTTCGTCGCTACGACCTGATTCGTAGGGCTCAAGAGCATCAGAGCCATGGTCACCTCCGCAGTCGGCGGCGATGCCCGGAAACCTAGCCACCTTGTTTTTGAAATCGGAAAGCTAAGTGCTATCCGCCTATATGTAAGGCGTCCCTGAGTTTTTTCTGGTACTCCCGTCCCTCCTTACTTACCGCAAACCATCGCATGTGGGCAATGGTCTCTTCACTTTCTTCCCAGCTAGCTACTTTTGCGCTAGTGTCTTGGAGCAACTTTTGAACTTCCACTCCCTTGGATTGCTTCGGATAGGAAACATTAATCCATTTTATCTCTTTTTCCCAGATTCTTTGTGCTTCCGGTCCGGCATTGAACAGCGCCCAGAGCTTTGCCGCGTTGGGGTGAGGCGCGTTGGTCCGCACGGTCATGTAGCGAGGAGTCCAGGGGACCAGGTCCTGGATCACGGACATGCCGACCGGATCTCCGGCTTCTTTGCGTAGAAAATAGTCATATTCGTTCGGGTAAGGCATGAAGGCTATTTCGCCGAAGACGATTCGATCCACCCCGTTACTATACGTCAGAACCTTCGGGTTGTTTTTCCCCCAGGTCCGGTAGATATCGAGGGCCTTGTCTCTCCCATGAACGAGCATGGCCATAGCCACCGTGGTCAGAAAGGGGGGGACGGCAAATTTGTCCTTGTACTTCGGATTGCCAAAGTCCGCAAACTTTTTCGGCAGGTCGTTCCTGGAGATGAGCTTGGTGTTGTAGACGACGATGTGAAAGTTGTCGACAAATTTAAAAGAGGTATCCTTGAGGACGCTTGGAACGATGCTCGGATCGTCGCGCGGCGTTCCCTTCGGCAGCAGATCCTTCCAGCCCGGAATCGGTTGCAGCGCGCCCGCATCCAGCATTTCCGTTATGTGCTCAACGCCCCCGAGGGCCGCGTCGAATGTAGGCTTGGTTCCTGTCCGGTGCTCCGTGGCTGCTAAGGAAGCCGTCTTGGTGTAACTCTCGGCAGCAATGTAGCTGACCTTGATGTTCACGCCGTAGTATTTGTTCATCGCGGCTTCAAGAGCCTTGACTAATTCGGGCGTTACGGCGGTGGAGAGCATGGCATTTAGGACTCCCTCCTTGCGGGCGCCCTCAATAAGCTCCTCGAGCCGGGCTGCTTGCGCAGCGTCCAGCTGAGAAGCCGGCAGCCAAAGGGAAAACACAAGGGCCAGCAGAAGATTAATGCTGATTCTGATCATGGGTCGCTCCTTTCCTCATATTAGATCCGAGTTATTGTTCGAGATATTTTGTATTGTTTTGCGCTGGGCTCCCCCTCCGCACACGGACAGGCAAATGAACGAGTAAGCGGTTAAGGAATCTTGTTTCGAATTGCGAAAAATATTCAACAGCCCTCTTTTATCGTTCTTGGTTGTGACTGTCAAGCCTCTTCACTTTCGCTCTGAGCGCGAGAAGATCGACGAGTTGTGCTTGGCATATTTCAGACGGGATTGCGCAACGTCAGACGTCTGTGATATGAGGACCTGAGTTTCATATATCGGGACATTGCTTAAAGGTATTTCCAATGAGGGATCCATGCAAAACCTGAGGTTTGGTGTCGGCCTTTTTCCCAGCAAGCATGCAGGCGAAGCGGTAGAGCTTGCGGTTAGCGCAGACGAAGCAGGCTACGATGTCGTGTGGGTGGGCGATTCCCATATGATTTGGAGGGAGCTGTATGTTCTGATGGGCTACATCGCGGCCAAAACTCGGCGCGTGTTAATCGCGCCCGGTGTGACGCAACTGTTAACTCGTCATCCTACCGTGACCGCGAGCGCGTTGATCACGCTCAACGAGCTCGCCCCGGATCGGGCACGGCTGGGCCTCGGCCTCGGCGACAGTTCGGTGATGAATATTGGAAAAGAACGGGCTAATTTGAGCGCCTTGATCGACGGAGTTCGTTTGTTTCACACGCTGTGTGCTGGGCAAGGAACACCGCTAAATGGACGGGAGGGTAAAATCACGTTCGCCTCGGGCTCGAAGATACCCGTTTATATTGCTTCGAACAGGCTCCGAATATTGGAATTTGCCGGCGCCACGGCTGACGGGGTGATTCTTGCGGGTGATAGGGGCGACCTTGCGGAAAGAATCGATACGATTCGCCGCGCCCAGGAGAAAGCGGGCCGTGCGCCGCAAGAGGTGAAAATCGTGTGGTGGCGGGCTTGTAATATCTCGGAAAACAGCCGGGAGGCGAGAGAAGCTGTAAAGCCCATGGTTGCCAGGGCTGCCATGTCGGAACTCAAGAGGAAAGCGAAGATCGGACGACTCGATGGCGAGGAACGCGACGTCTTGGAATCGCTGCGGCAGAATTACAATTTCTATCACCACATGGGGCCCGAGCACAGCCGATTGGTTCCGGATACCTGGGTCGATCGGTACGCGCTTGCCGGTAGTCCCGCAGATATTCTTAACAGCATTCAAGAAGCGTTGCCAGAGGGGATAGACGAAATTGCCATTGTTCCGTTCGGAGAGGACCGCAAGAGGGTTGTCACGCAATTTGCCGGGGGCGTGATGAATGCGCTCAAGAGGTAAGCCTGAGTTCGACTCGCGATCTGCCTTGGACGATACCCGTGTTGTGGCTGTCGATTTTTCGACAGCGCTAAGAAGATAAAAAAACGAACAGGAGGGAGCAGTATGATTAACGAAGCAGTTTTACTGGAAAAAAGGGGAACAGTGGCAATTGTCACCCTCAACCGCGCTGAAGCGGGCAATGCCCACGATGGAAAGATGGGGGAGGCCCTGGATGCGACGTGGGCGCATCTGAACGCAGAGGATGACATTAGGGTGGTTATCCTTACGGGCGCGGGCAATCGTCACTTTTGCACCGGAGCGGATATGAAAGCCGCCAGTGCGGCCGCAAAACCCGGGTTCAAGGGAAGAGGCGTAACGCCCTGGGGAGACATACCGGAAAATTTCTGGAAGCCCGTTATTTGCGCTATCAACGGCGCCGTAGCAGGGGGGGGATGGCACTTTATTTGGCAGAGCGACTTCTCCATTGCCGTCGAACAAGCTACCTTTCTTGAACCTCATGTTAGTATAGGTTGGGTTCCCGTGCGTGAAATGATGGGCCTCGCCAATCGAGCGCCTCTCAGCGTTGTGCTCAGAATGGCGTTTATGGGTTCTGCGGAGCGGATGCCCGCGCAAAGGGCCTATGAGCTCGGGATCGTAACGGAGCTTGTCTCGCCGGACCGTCTGATTCCCCGCGCCGTGGAGATCGCGGAAGTCATCGCGCAACAAGCGCCGCTTGCGGTTAGGGCCATCAAAGAAGTCCTGCATCGGGCTCACGAGCTGCGCTTCGCTCAGCGTGATAGTTTTGCCTATGGCGATTTTATGAGGAGAATCGTTCACCGGAGCGAAGATTTTAAGGAAGGGCCACGGTCATTTGCCGAGAAGAGAAAACCGGTGTGGAAGGGTAAAAGCGGCTTGCCTGTCGAACTTTAAGTAAAACCGGGCTTTTTGGTTGCTGTCGGGTAGAGAAGGTCGGGTGTCTCTGTCGGCTCGAAGTCGAGGAGTTCACGGGGGGCGGTTTTTTTCTCATTGATCGAAGGTAGCGTCATTTTCTGTTTCATTTTCGAGGAAGCGGATGAGTTTGATCCAGCTACTTGAACCAGAGCGCATAGCGATCGTCGGGGCCTCTTCGAGGCGAGAGTCGATCGCCGGACAATTTTTAAAAAACCTCCTTGGTTTTGGCTTCCGCGGGAAGATCTTCCCGGTTAACCCCAGGGTAGAATCGATAGAAGGCCTGCCGTGCTACCGCTCTGTCCGAGAGATCCCGGACGATGTCGATCTGGCCGTTATCCTGGTTCCTAAAGATTCCGTATGTGAGGTTCTGGAGGAGTGCGCCACAAAGGAGATCCGATTTGCGCTTATCCCAGCGGCGGGTTTCGCAGAGGCCGGCGGGGTCGGGATCGAGTTACAGAAGAGAATGATTCAGATCGCTCGCTCGGGGGGGATGAGACTCGTGGGGCCGAATTGCATGGGATTCATCAACTTCAAGAAGGGGATCGTGGTGAGCTTCGGCGCCTTTCTCGAAGGGACGTCGGTTCGAAGCGGGAATGTCGGCATGGTGGTTCACAGCGGCGCGTTCGGCGGGCAAACCGTTACGAGGTGCTTGAAAAAGGGTGTGGGCTTTACCTACTCGATCAGCACCGGCAATGAGGCGGACCTGGACGCTCTGGATTTCATCGATTTCCTGATCGAGGATCGGGAAACCCGGGTCATCGCGGCTTTTTTGGAGAGCGTTCAGGACGGTAAAAGGTTGGTCGAATTGGGTCGAAAAGCGCGGCAGGCCGGAAAAGTCATGGTAGTTTTGAAGACCGGCAAATCCGCTCGCGCCCGGCAAGCCGTGGCATCTCACACGGGGCGAATGGCGGAATCGCACAAGATCTATGAGGGAGTGTTTAAGCAAGGGAAGATTATAGAAGCGACGAATCCGGAGGAATTCTGGGATGCCATAGAGGTTTTCTCCAAGGTCCATGAAGCGCCGAAAGCCTATAAGGTTTGCGCCGTGGTGGCTTCGGGCGGCTCGGGCGTATTGGCGTGCGACAGCTGTGACGCGCTCGGACTGGAAATGGCGACCCTCAGCGAGGCCACCCGAGAACAGTTGGCCGGCCTAATTCCGGATGCCGGGTCGGTGATGAACCCCGTGGACGTTACCGCGCAGATCCCGCATAATGAGCGGGAGAAGCTCCCCCTCATCGTCGAGATCCTGTGCCGAGAGCAAGCCGTTACGGTATTATTCCTCAGTATCGCAGATAAACACTTTCTGCTTTGTTGGCACGAAATTCTTCCCCTCGTTCAGAAGTATCAAAAACTTCTGGTATGCGTGAACAGCGAGGTCCCTTCGGAGGTCCTATCAGCGCTGGACGCCAGCGGCCGGGTGGTGGTCGGAGATAATGTCTGGCGATTACTGAAAAAAGTCGAACTTTTGAAACGAAATTCCGATTACAACCAGCGATTCCATGATGATGACGCCGGTTTGGCGGTCGCAACCGGCACCCATCAAATTGCCAACCCTGGACAACCGTTAAGCGAATCGGATGCAAAAGCGCTTTTTGCCGGGTTTGTTTCCATACCCAGGGGCGGGTTGGCTCTGTCGATAGAAGAGGCGCTCGAGATCGCGGAAAAGGTAAAATTCCCTGTGGTCCTGAAGTTATCGGGGCCAGGACTCCGGCACAAGAGTGACATTAGCGGCGTTTGCACGAACGTGCGCGGCATCGAGGAATTGCGGGCTCATTTCGGCATCCTGATAGAGAACGCTCGAGTAGCAGGTATGAAAATTTCCGGAATCTTGGTCGAAGAAATGGTTCCTGACGGTGTTGAAGTCGTGGCGGGGTTTGTGCGACATCCTCGGCTCGGGGCTGTGGCCATGATGGGGGTTGGAGGAATTTTGGTGGAATTACTTCAGCGCACGAGTTTTCGCCTTTTGCCATTAAGTCGAGCTGATACACGGGAAATGCTGGAGGAACTTCCGATCCTGCGGTTGTTAAGGGGATTTCGTAATCAACCGGAAAGGGATGTGGATGCCTTGCTGGACGTTTTTCTAAGGCTGTCACACGTTTTTCTAGCCAGTCCCTGGATCCAGGAAATGGAGATCAATCCAATGACAGTTTTGAATAAGGGGGAGGGCGTCCGCGCTCTGGATATGCTGGTATCTGCCGGTGAATATAGTGTAGGTAACGAGGGATAAACTGTCAGGAATGCGCAGGAGGTAGAGATGCCTTTCAATGATTTACGCGAGTATATCAAACACGTTGAAAGTCTGGGGGAACTCCGGATCTTGGAGAACGCGGATTGCGAGTTGGAAATCGGGGCCTTGACCGAATTGGCGGCCCAGGCGGGCGGGCCGGCATTGCTTTTCGATAAGATCAAGGATTATCCTGCCGGCTTCAGAGTCGTCTCCAACCTCTTCTTTAGTAACAAGCGTTTTCTTTCCGCCCTAGGTCTCCCTCTCCATTTGACCGAGGCGGAGACGGTGAGGGCGTGGAAAAAAATCTTGTCTGAAATGCGTCCTGTGCCTCCCGTAGTCGTAAAGTCCGGTCCGGTGCTGGAAAATGAGATGACGGGCGCAGAGGTCGATCTCAAGAAGTTTCCTGCGCCCCGCTGGCATGAGCTGGACGGGGGATATTACCTGGGAACAGGAGACGTGGTGATCGTTCGAGACCCGGATACGGGATGGATCAATTTGGGCGTCTATCGAATGATGGTGCACGACTCCGGTAGCGCAGGCCTCTTTTTCCAGGCCGTGCGGCACGGCTTTCAGATTGCGGAAAAATATTGGAAGAAAGGGCAGGGCTGTCCTGTAGCCATTTCCTTCGGGCAAGAGCCGGTCGTGTTTATGGCCGCCGGCGTGGCGTTGGGCTACGTTCGCGATCAGCTCTCGGAGTACGATTTTGCCGGCTACATCCGCGGCGAGCCTTTGGAGGTCATTGAAGGAAAAGTGACCGGGCTTCCCTTTCCGGCAACCGCCGAGATCGTTCTCGAAGGCGAGATACTGCCCTTGGATCAGCAGCGGCTGGAGGGTCCGTTCGGCGAGTTTACGGGGTATTATGGCCACAAGATCCTTCCTTCGCCGGTGGTCAAGGTGGGCGCGATCTATTATAGGAATGACCCGATTTTGATCGGCGCCCCGCCGATGAAACCCACCTTTGGGAATCATTTTAGCATGTCTTTAGGCGTGGCTCAGACCTGGAATCGGTTGGAATCCATGGGAATCGACTGTGTCCATGATATCCGCCGGGTGTGCGGTCTCAGCGCTTTGGCGGTTTCGATTCGACAGAGGTCCGAAGGGGATGTCCCGGGGGTGATTCGGGCCCTCTCCAAGCTGCAAAATTTTCACCGGGTCGCTATTCTTGTTGATGACGATGTCGATGTCGATGACGCGAAAGATATCCTGTGGGCTTTGGGCACACGGTGCGAGCCAAAAACGGGGACTTTCATCGAAACGGGTTGGTCGAGAGAGGAACTCGATCCGATGGCGCCCTTGGAGTGTGTCGAGGGACGGAAACCATTTGAAACTTCCAGAGTCATCATGAACGCTTGCAAGCCTTTCGGAAAGCTCAGCGACTTCCCCAAGGTGAATGTTTTTAGCAAACCCTATCTCAGGAAAATTAGCGACAAATGGCTGCAGAAGCTGGATTTTTTGAATCGGCTTGGCTGAATACCCCCGCGCCAGGCTTTCAAAGGAATCCGCTGAGGCCGCTTCCTTCCCGCCCTTTTGTGGTTACTGCTTGAAGATAACCATCACATAGACCGGAATCGATTCGCCTCCTTCGGGGGGGGGATTTTCCACCGTTAGGGGGAGGGTGCCGGGGCGGCCTAGATAGGAGGCCGGAATAACAGCCCGAAGTTCGCTCGGACTGATGAATTTTGTCGGGATCCGAGCTGCGTTGATCTTGACCGCGGCAAAACGCGTAAAGAAACTTCCCACGACCTGAATATCCACAGCTTCCTTCGGTCCTTCGGTGACTACAAACGGACTGACGGTTGTCACGATGGGAACTCTGTGGGCGTGAGTTTCTATCTTTCGCGGACTCGGTAAGGGATTGGTGAAGCACGGATCGTAAGACAAGTCCTGAAGTTTGCCGTCTTTTACGACCAGAGCGATGTTTTTCGTTTGAGCGATCTCCTTCAACGGGTTGCCATTGAGAACTACCAGGTCGGCATACTTCCCTTTTTCGATCGCTCCGACTTCCTTCCCGTTTGGGCCTAAGAACTCCGCACCCTTCGAAGTGGCGCTGACAATCGTCGCCATTGGGGAAATCCCGGCATCCACCATTTCCTGCAACTCATGATGCATGCTTAAAGCGGGTATCATGAAACCGGTGTCGGTCCCGGCTACGAGGCGGCCGCCGCTGTCTGCAAACATGGCGATAAAATCCTGGTATTTCTTGTACCCTTCTTGAAGATTACGGAGGCGAGTTTCTGCGTTTTCGCCTAGACTCGGGCGGTTAATCCAAAAATACTGATTGTCCCGCAGCCACCAAAAATAGCGTCCTTGAGGGATGTAAGCCAGTTCTTGGCGCTTTAGCAGGGAGAGCGTTTCGAAGTCGTACTGATCGCGTCGTTTGCCTCCGGCAATGGCCCAAAGAACGAACGTGGGAATAATACGGGTGCCCTTGTCCACTAGAAACTTTGCCAGGTCCTTAAAATTTTCCTTTTTCATCAAATGGAAGGCGCTGGTAGTTCTTTGTTCCATGCTCGAGGCCTTATAGATCTTCTCCATTTCGGATTCGCCCAACAGGGCTTGAACGATCCCGGAGCCGTGTTCAAGGCCGTCGACGCCGCTGCTGGCAGCGTCGCGCGCGCTGATGGTGACATGACTGGTCACATAAAGTCCCGCGTTATGAGTTTCTGTTGCGATGACGGAAAGGAGCGCGGGGGGAAAGCCGTATAGGACCTTGATCTGGTCCACGTTAAAAGAAAGCAGGTATTTCACAAAGCCCGCGGCCTCGTCTGCGTTCGAAATCTTTTCCGATGGGGGATAAGCTCCTGGAGGATCGATGTCTGCAGGAAACCCTTTTATGGCCCCGAAGCGACCGGCTACAAATATTCTTGGACCGGGGATGTTGCCTTGATGGATGCCCTGTCTTTGGGCCACGATCCACTCCGGGATGTTCCCGACATCCTTGACGGAGGTGATTCCGTGATTGAGGAAAAGTTGGGGCATGTAGTCCCGATAGTGCACATGGCTGTCAATGAGTCCCGGAATAACGAATTTCCCTGTAGCATCGATGATCGTGGCGTCCTTCGGAGGGACGACGGTCTTAGAGGGTCCGACTTGTTGAATTCTCCGTCCCTCGATAACAACGGACCCGTCTGTAAGTGGGTCGCCGCCTTTTCCGTCAATGACAGTGCCGCCTTTTATTACCAGCATACCTATAAACCTCCTCTTCCAAAAACTCGGCGCGAGTATGCTATGAATGTGGACTGCTGTCAACAAGGAATTTCCATTTGGCTATTTACAACGGCTGACGACATGAATATAATTCGCTCGTTATGCGAAATTAGGTTTCGGAGCGGGATCATGAATGTAAAAATAATTGTCTGCGTCAAACAGGTTCTCGATCCTGAGACGCCGTCATCTGCCTTTAAGATCGATCGAGAAGTTAAGCGGGCGCTGCCGCCGCCGGGCAAGGATCCGGTGGTTAATGGTTTTGATGAAAATGCCGTCGAGGCCGCCCTTCGGATAAAGGAGTCGGTGGGTGGCGTCGTTACGGTTGTTTCCATGGGACGAGCTTTTGCGATGGATGTGATCAAGAAACCGCTCGCCATGGGTGCCGATGAGCTGGTGTTGCTACAAGACGATGCTTTTGAAACGGTCGACCCTTTTGTTACCGCAAATGTCCTGGCCGCAGCCATTCGCAAGATCGGCAGCTTCGATTTAATCCTGTGCGGGCGGCAGGCTTCAGATTGGGACAACGCGCAAGTGCCTCTGGGACTGGCGGAGCTGCTGGGTCTTCCGTGCCTGACGGTTGCCAAAAAAGTGGAGATTGCTGATGGGTCCGTGCGTGCAGAGAGAGTCACGCCCGACGGGCACGAGATCGTAGAGGCGGCGCTTCCCGCCATTGTAACGGTTAGCAACGAGCTTGGTGAGCCCAGGACTCCTACCATTAAGGGCCTGATGGGCGTAACAAAAGTCAAGCCTACCGTTTGGAAGTTGAGTGACTTAGCAGTGGATCTTGCCAAGTTTGCAAGAGTTGAAGTCACGGATCTCTTTATACCGGTTAGGGAAAGACGCTGTGAGATCATCAAAGGCGAAAACGATTCGGACTCCGGGCGGATGTTAGCGCTCAAGCTGAGAGAAGCAAAACTGATTTAGGAAAGGCACTATCATGTCGGAAGAAACTGGCGTGTTGATTGTGGGGGAGATTGAAAATGGCGGCATCAGCCCGACCAGCAAGGAGTTGTTTCATGCCGGCGGCCAATTAGCCAGCGGTCTGGGTCAACCTCTGGTAGCAGCGCTTTTGGACAGGGATGAAAGCGATTGTGCGCCCGAGGCCATTGCTCACGGCGCCAGCAAGGTTTTCCGTGTCGTCCACCCGCTCCTTGACGGCAGCAACGTGGAAGCCTACGTTGCGGCATTGGAGCAGGTGTGTCGGCATGTTAAGCCCTCGGTTTTGCTGATCGCGAGGAGTCAGCTTGGCCGCGAGCTTGGACCGCGCCTGGCGTTTCGGCTGGGCGTGGGTTGCGCTCAGGATGCCGTGGGCCTGGGCCTTGACCCGAGCAGCCGGCAACTGCTGGTAACGCGACCAGTGTACGGTGGCGGCGCTATGGCTGTTGTGCGCATTGCGGGCAAGCCGCAGATTGCCACGGTCCGCCCCAAGGTTTTCGCGTCTGCCGCCAGGGACGAGGGTCTTCAGGGCGAGGTGGTAAAGATCCCGGTAGAGATCGACGCTTCAATTGTGAAGGCGCGACTGATTCAGAAGGTTTCCAGTGAAAGTGTGGGCCTTAAGTTGGAAGATGCACGGGTGGTGATCGGTGGGGGGAGAGGGTTGGACGGGCCCGAGGGTTTTCGAGAGTTGGAAAATGTTGCCCATTTATTAGGGGGGGCGTTTGGAGCCTCGCGTCCCGCTTGCGACGCCGGCTGGGTCGAGCACAGCTACCAGATCGGCCTTACCGGAAAAACTGTCACTCCGGACCTCTACATCGCGGTAGCCATCTCGGGGGCAAGCCAGCACATGGCGGGCTGTTCGGGAGCCAAGGTGATCGTAGCCATTAACAGCGATTCGGAGGCGAATATTTTCAAGGAAGCTCGATACGGCGTGGTCGGGGATTGGAGAAAAGTCGTGCCCGCGTTCACCGCGGCGGTGCGGGAGTTGCTGAGCTAGCCCCGGGCTTTTTCCGGGTGGAGTTGGATTCGGCTGTGGGTTCGCTACGGCGCCCAACCACTGCGGGATGGATGAGTGCGGATCGTTCCGCCAAGCGTTCTGCAAATCTTTCCGCAAATAGATTATGATTCCCACAAGAGAGATTTACTGGAACATCACCGGGGTCTGGGTGATGTATGTTCTCTTAATCCCCACCATCCTTGTATTTGCTTATGGAGTTTACCGCCAATACCGCCTTTGGCGGCTGGGCAAACCCGAAAAACGTTTCCTTCCCGTTATAGAGCGCATCCAGGGGCTGCTGATCTATGCTCTCGGCCAGGCCCGGCTTCTAAAGAATGTCTGGGCTGGGTTCTTCCACACCTCCATATTTTTCGGCTTTATCATCCTGTTCATCGGCACTGTCGTGGTCATGATCCACGAGGATTTTGGCTTGCGCATCATGCAGGGGAACTTTTATCTCTTTTTCCAATCCTTAACAGTCGATGTTTTTGGCTTGATCTGCGTCTTGGGTGTCCTCCTAGCGCTATATCATAGGTACTTTCTCAGACCCAAGAGACTCAACAACACCTGGCAGGACCCGGTTATTTTGAGCTGGATATTGGTGATTCTGCTGACCGGGTTCATGATCGAGGGCCTGCGAATCATCGTCACGCAGGATCCTTGGGGTAGCTGGTCGCCGGTCGGGCTGGTTGCGGGGAAGGTGTTGACCGGCATTGTTCCCGCGGATCTACTTCGTGCGCTGCATGTTTTTCTGTGGTGGTTTCATCTCGTAATCGTTTTCGGCTTCATTGCGTGGTTGCCGTATTCAAAGCTCCTGCACGTATTGACTGCCCCCGCCAATATCTATTTTCGCTCCCTTGAGCCGAAGGGCGCCATCCAGCCCATGGATATGGAGTCCGGGGAATCCTTCGGGGTGAAAACCATCGATCAGTTTAGTTGGAAAGGCTTACTGGATCTCGACGCTTGCACGGAATGTGGCCGTTGTGAGGTGGCTTGTCCGGCCTTTGCTACAGGCAAGCCTCTCTCTCCAAAGTCGCTTATTTTGGACTTGCGTGAACATTTAAGGGGTCATGGATCTCGCGCCCCTGCTGCTGAACCAGCTGCACCCGACCAAGACTTCCAACTGATCGGCACGGTGATCCAGGAAGAGACCATCTGGTCTTGCACGACCTGCATGGCCTGCATGCAGGAGTGTCCGGTCTTCATCGAGCAGGTGCCCAAAATCATCGACATGCGGCGCTATAGGGTCATGGAAGAAAGCAAATTTCCAGAGACCATGCAGCGGGCCCTTCGCAGTTTGGAAGCGCGCGGCCACCCCTATCCCGGCACGTTGGTGTCGCGGATCGATTGGTGTCAAGGGATGGATGTGAGGCTCCTTTCCGACACCGGGCCTGTGGATTATCTCTACTGGGTTGGGTGCACTACGGCTCTCCACGCCCGCAACCAGAAAACTGCGCAGGCCTTTAGTCGGCTCCTTCAACAGGCCGGTGTGGAGTTCGCCATTTTGGGCGAGGAGGAGCGTTGCACGGGCGATCCGGCAAGGCGGATCGGCAACGAATATCTTTTCGAGAAATTAGCGCGACGCAACATCCAGACGCTTCAATCCTACAAGGTGAAAAAAATCGTTACGACCTGCCCTCATTGCTTCAACACGCTGAAAAACGAATATCCAAAATTGGGCGCGGATTTCGAGGTCTACCACCACAGCGAGCTTCTTGCCGAGCTTATAGAACAGGGCAGATTGAAGCCATCGGGCGGGCAGGACGGAAAGATGACCTTTCACGATCCCTGCTATTTAGGCCGCTACAATGATGTCTATGAGGAGCCCCGCAAGGTTATCGGATCAGTCCCTGGTTTGCAAACTGTGGAGATGACGCAACATCGGGAGAAAAGTTTCTGCTGCGGGGCCGGGGGGGGGCGGATGTGGGTGGAGGAGCCGAATGACCAGCGCGTCAATAACCGACGCGCCGAGCACGCCCTAGAGAGCGGTGCGAATATGGTGGGTGTGGCATGCCCCTTCTGTATGATCATGCTGGAAGACGGGATCCGAGCAAAAAAGGGGGACAGGGACGTCGCGGTCATGGATATAGCCGAACTTTTGGCCGGGTCGTGTGGCCCGATCGAGGGCGGGAAATCATGAAGCGTTCTAAGGAAGCGAGGGAACAATGTTAAGCCTAGAGCAGAGAGTCGACCCTAGGAATACCGCGCTGATCGTAGTTGATGTCCAGAATGACTTTTGTCACCCCGGAGGGGGCATGGCGCGCTCCTTTGGCGCTGGAATAGTGGCGCACATTGAGGCAGCTATGCCAAATCTTCATCGTCTCATCGAAGCTGCGCGGGCCGCTGGCGTATTCATCGTCTTCATCCAATCGATCTATGATGAGCAATACTTGTCGCCGGCAATGTTAGATCAAAAGGAGCGTCGCGGCAGCAAGAAGATTTGTCAAAGTGGAACTTGGGGCGCCGAGTTTTACGGCGGCGTCGCGCCTGATCCCGGGCGAGGCGAGATCGTTGTTGTGAAGCATCGCTTCGATGCTTTTTCAGGAACTGAACTTGATTCGGAGCTGCGCCGGCGGGATATTACCCGTCTTCTCTGTTGCGGTTTTACCACCTCTATTTGTGTGGAATCGACGGCACGCGACGCTTTTTTCCGCGATTATTACACCGCGATTGTAGCGGACGCGGTTGCGGAATTCGACCTCGACCTGCATCAGTCTACACTGAAGACGTTCAATCGCTCATTTGGACCGGTATTGACGGTCGACGAGATTCTCGCCGTATGGAAACGCGCAGAGGCCTCGGCTTCGAAGACAGCATAAGTCTTCGAGGCATCCATTCAAATTCTTTGGTTAGGGAATAGAATACCTTCTCTCCTATTGGCGGGAAAGCTTACGTCTAGTCGGTACCCGCTGCTGAATAATTTAATACGGATTTGGAAATAACTTCCGATTTGACTTAGGAAACCTGCTCTTTTTTCATTCAGCAGTTACCAAGGTGGCTAAAAACCGTCTGTATCTTTTTGAGTTTATAATTGCAATAATTAGACTTAATATGAGATAGTTATATCAGTTTGAGACTTATTAATAGGCAGCCTATAGAGCTAAACTCTAATAAAATTTATAGCTGTATGCTAATTTTGCTTGTGTTTTTCAACGCTTTTCATTTCAGCATTAAGAAAAGCAGCAGGCGATTGGGGCTGGCACAGAGGTTGCGTCTAGATGAAGGCGATGGATGGAGAAGGGCAGTTTAACGAGGCAGTTATGGAAAGGTCCGAATTCGTTACCCCGATGGCAATTGAATTCCCAGGACGGGCGGGGATACTTGAGATCCCGAAAAAACTCATGGCTATCCGGCTCAGATGGCTGGTAGTCATTACTTGTTCTTTTTTGTTGCTGTACTCCCAGGACCAAACACTCGCCCCTTCGACGGCGTATAGCTTCATCCTTCTCTATATTTTTTCCAATGCTACCCTCTATTGGGTGAATGAGAGGCTGTTTGAATCCTCCTACTTTTACGCACCGTTGGTGCTTTTTGACACCTTTTGTGCCACTGCAGCGCTAATGGTCAGTGGGCAAGCTACCACGGACTTTTATCTCGTTTATTTTTTGCTCATCATGCTTTGCGCTCTATTTGAGGACTTCCCTGGTTTGATAGTAGTGGCGGGGTTGTCCATATTGGTCTACGGTTACCTTCTTTTCAACAGCGCTGAAGTTTTGCCTCCTGGCAGCTATCTGCGTCTTCCCTTTTTGTTCGTGGCAGCGCTATTTTACGGTTACTTTGCGCATATCGTGCATGGGGAGAAGGCCTTGAAGGTCCAGGCACAGATACGGCAGGTCATTGCCGAGCGTCTAGCCGAAGTGGAGCGCTTAAAGTTGGAATTTCTTCGTAACACAACACACGAGCTGAGGACTCCGCTAACCACGATTATGGGCTACAGCGATCTCTTGATGGATGGCGCCTTCGGCCCAATGACGGACCAACAGAAGGTCGCTGTAGTGCGGTTGATCGAAAGTGCCCGCGGACTTTTGGGAATTGTAGAGCAAGTTCTTGATTTGTCGAAAATAGAAAAGGGAGAGATGGTCTCGGCAACAAGACGTCAAGATATCAAGGCTCTAATCAATCAACTCCGTCAGGAGATTGCCCCCTTAGAGAGCGGGAAGCCATATAAAGTCCAATACCAGATTGGCCCTGGTATTCCAGCCGTTGAAACCGATGGGGAAAAGCTAAAAAGAGTCCTCAGCAATATTCTCAGTAATGCCCTTAAGTTTACCGACAGAGGAGAGGTTAAACTCTCTGTCATAAAAGAACGCACGGGAGAGCTATCCTTCGCCATCGCCGACACCGGAATAGGCATACCCAAGGAAAAGATCCCGCTGATTTTTGAAAGTTTCCGCCAGCTCGATGGCTCCCAGACTCGACAGCACGGGGGAACGGGCCTGGGGATGGCCGTCAGCAAAAACTTGGTTGAGCTCATCGGAGGCAGGATAGAAGTTGAGAGTGAGGTGGGAAGAGGGTCGATCTTCAGGGTTAGCATCCCCTAGGCGCCCATTCCTAATCCACTGGGCCGAAAGTTCAGACCAGGCGCACCCAGGCTTTTTGGAGGGAGGTGGCGTAGCCGACAGCGGTAGCCGCCTTGACGCCGTTCGCTTGCAGCTCGTCTACCAGCTTGGGGGCGTATTTTTGCGCCACGGCGATCAGAAGGCCGCCGGAAGTTTGCGGGTCAAAGGCCACCTCAACCAGCCCTTCACGTATCGATTTATCGACAGTGATTTTGTCCTGCAGGTAGTCGCGGTTTCTCTTGCAGCCTCCGGTGAGATAGCCTTTTTCCGCCAGGCGCGGCGCCCGGTGGAGGATGGGGAGCTTGGCGGATTCCAGAATCAAAGTGACACTGCTGCCGCTCGCCATCTCCAGGGCGTGGCCCAATAAACCGTATCCCGTGATGTCCGAGCAGGCATGCACGGGGTAGTTGCGCATGATTTTAGAGGCGGTGTTGTTGAGCGTGATCATGGAAGCGATCGACGCCTGCACGCTCTCCTTCGAGGCCTTGCCCTTTTTGAGCGCCGTGCTGATGATGCCTGTCCCCAGCGGTTTCGTCAGGATGAGTGCGTCCCCTTCCTGAACGCCCACATTGCGAATGACCTTGTCGGGATGAATGACTCCGGTAATAGCCATTCCATATTTGATTTCCTCATCGATGATGCTGTGGCCGCCGACGACGACCGCCCCCGCCTCCTGTGCCTTTTCCGCTCCGCCCTTGAGGACTTCGCCCAGAACCCGGATATCCATTTTTCCCTTCGGGAAACAGACG
>Ga0209212_1003740_pt1 | contig 19630 bp, 17 predicted proteins | sample RifGroC2_FD_183996 | JGI IMG/M metagenome (GOLD analysis project Ga0209212, IMG submission 183996) | Groundwater microbial communities from Rifle, Colorado, USA - Groundwater C2 (SPAdes) (version 2) | ecosystem: Environmental > Aquatic > Deep subsurface > Groundwater | place: Rifle, Colorado... | reverse complement strand
ACGGAGCTGCTGGATTGCAATACCTAATGACTCTCTGAGTCTGCTCAGAGTCTAGGTTTTTCCCGTATTCGCCGTGTGGATTTTGCTCGCTAATTCGATTATTATGAAGGTAACTTAGCGAAGAGGCTACGAGGCCTGAGAGATATGACATCAACATCTAAAAGTTCAGCGGACTCTCTGCCCAGTTACAAACAGCCACCTGTTGATGAAGTAGTCTGTGGGCTCAGATTTGAACCGCTACTGCAATTAAAGGTGCCCCATATAGGACTGCTATGGGGAAAATTTCGCCAGGAGTATCCTGTAGTACAGCATGCAATACCAATTGCCACCGACACAACTTTGCTGGTGGATGAGACCACAAGAGTTCCGTTACCGAGGATATGGTTCGTCAGCAAAGCAGATAACGAGTTGGTTCAGTTTCAGTTGGACCGCCTCTATTATAATTGGCGCCATCGTGGTGACGACTACCCTCGCTATCCGTCGATCATCGAGAAATTTGAGAAGGCGAAAAGGCAACTGGATGCTTTTACAGACGAACTGCAACTAGGTCCAATAAGGACAGTCGAATGTGAATTGACCTACATCAACCATATTCCGAAAGGACAAGGCTGGGAAAGTTTCGATGATTTCCCAAAAGTGATCCGGGATTTCACATGGCAGAAACAGAATTACTCTTTTTTGCCTGCTCCCGCGAACATTGCGTGGCAAATTAGATTTCCTTTGCCCAATGGAAAGGGCTGGTTGAACGTGAAGCTCAACCAAGCTATACGAAAGGGTGACACTGTTCCTGGCCTAAATATAGAATTAGCTGCGAAGGGTTTAGGAGAAGAGACCACAGCAGCAGCCTTGCGCAATTGGTTCGATTTGGCCCACGAGTGGATTGTTCGTGGCTTTGCTGACTTAACAACAAAAGAAGTACAAGAAACTATTTGGAAGCGCGAAAGATGACGGAAGAAGCTAGAGAACAGCCACTGGGACGATACTTGGCTACAAAAAAGGCTCCGGCGACCTATGAGCTATCGGAGAACTTTGAGGATGAACAGAGCTTCAGGACAGCTCCAACCAGTTCAGCCTCATGGGTGACTAATCTGCCGATGGTAAACCCGTATCAACTGTATTTTCAAGCGGCCGCAGTCGGTTATCCTTGCGTTTATGCCGTGGCCCCAGGCACTGGAAAAACGTGCATCGGCAATCTCGCGATAACTTCAGGTAGGCTTGGCAAAACGTTCGACATTCTACCCACTACACTTGTCACTTCAGGAACACTTGTGACACAATTCGCAATCGCTCGTAGCGGTAGCATGGCTACCCAACAGCAGCCTATCGCAGACGAACGAAGTGTAGAGGACATAATTTGGCATGTAGGCACAACGCTCCCTCTACGGTATAGGGTGAGACTCGTATCTCGGTTAAGTGAACTTCAAAAGGTCGTTCAAGAAGAAGAATTTGGTAGCCATGGAATTTCGGTTAGGTCATTGCAACACTTCGTTGAATTACTTGAAGCCTACCCACGCTTGCGATGTCCTGCTCTTTCACTGACCCCCGACCGAAATATCTATGCCTCCTGGAAATCAGGATCCGACCGGGTATTCAGTATTCATTTTTTGCCTGACGGCGAAGTCCGTTTTGTGATTTTTCGTCCTAACGATAAACACCCTCGTCGAACCATTCGGCTTTCGGGAACAGCAACCGTGGACGTGATCATGAGTATTGCAGAGCCACATGGTGTTCTAGACTGGGCATCAGAATGAAGGGTCAAGTAATACCGGATTCTGACCACGTGGCCCGGTATTGCAATCCTGCTACAGTCGAAAACGGTGAGATCTTGGCTACTGCGTTCATGGTGCGTAGCAGCGACGAGCATCTATCCGTGAACTGGCTAGAGGAGCTAAACCGTCCCGATCGAGCCAGTCAGATTCGTGACTTGCAGGAACTCTATGCGAGGAAACTGCGAGTTCGGGCTGCGGCCCGAATTGCAATCCTCAACGTAGGGCCTGTCCGAGCTAAAGTCGAGCAGGAGACCCCGAACAGACGGTTACTTCGTGTGTTACACGACCCTGAAGCAGATGACCCATCGCACTCAGGGATTTACGACATTCCCTATGACGACGAAATTGTGGCCGAGCTGATTGCCCTGGTAGTCCTAGAAAAACATTCGGCACGAGCGTAAGACTGGCAAGAAGGGCCGCTGGAATCAGGGGTCTCAGGGTCTGGCCTGACTATTGATTCCGCTGAAAAAGTCTTCTGCCAAAAATGATGCCAAAATTTTTCGCTCACAAATGCCCCACAATCGACTTTCACTGTATGGTTGATCATTTTCATCATCCCGAATTTTTGTGAATAGGGGGTTTTTCAGCGGAATCATTACTGACGTAAGGAAACGGAGGATTCGCCATGTTTTCTCAACAAGACAATAAGGCTCTATCCGGGCTTCATCTCTCACGGGTTGGCGGCTCGGGGAGAAAAGCCCCGGACCGGGAAGGTGCGAGTTGGAACCAATAAGTGCCGAAGTGGAGCGCGGACGGCAATACCGCAACCACATTCAAGAGGCCTCCCTTAACCTTTACAGTGAAGAAGGTCTTGCTGTCGGCCGGCCCGGGCATACACTCTTTTCTTTACAATTTTCAGTCTCTGGAACGCGCTTCCAGAGTATCATCCATCCCACAGACATCTGTTCGAGAATCGCTCAAAAAGGCGCACATCGGCCAAAGTATAAAGCGGCCAGAATGGAGGCGTAGATCATGGCCGACCCAAAGGGCTCTCTCGTAATCCGAGGCGGAACTCTTGTCGACGGCAGCGGTGCTGATCCGCGCCGAGACGTCATAATCGTGGTTGAAGGCGGCCGCATCAAGGCCTTGGAAGAGCGGAAACCGGGCCCGCAGATTGAGCGAGAAGGGGTAAAGTTTATCGATGCGGCCGGGAAAACAATTCTGCCAGGGCTGTGGGATGTGCACGTGCATTTGCTTGACTGGATGGGCGAGCTTTATCTTGCTCATGGCGTTACCTCAATCCTAGATGCGACTAACATCCTGGACTGGATACTTGCTCAGCGAGATGGCACGGCCGGAGGGCATATCCGGGGTCCCAGGATCTTTGCGTGCGGCAACGCATTTGGCGGGCATCCGATCTTTAGCGAGGATGACCCAGCCCAGGTGCTGCGCGGAGTAGAGGACGCACGCCGGTGGGTCCGCCATACCATCGAGGCAGGCGTGGATGCGATCAAGATCTGGGGATTCGCCAAGCCTGACGAGATGGAAGCTATGTGCCGTGAGGCTCGAGACGCTGGATTGCCTGTAATGGCCCACCTGACCACAAGCGCTAGGGATGCCGTGCTCGCTGGCGTTCAGTGCCTGGCTCACTGTACCGGCCTTCCGATGGCGGCGGTCAAGGAGCCGGCTCGGGCACAGTGGATGGTTGAGCGCGAGCGCGAGCGGCTCATGGCGATCGTGACCCACAAGCCGGCGGTTACGGCTTGGTCGCTATTTGCTATGATGGAGGAAGAGACCTTCGACCCGCTCATTGAGACTTTTATCAGACACGACACCTTCTTAGAGCCGGATTTTGTCTTCCGCTGGGCTTTAGCCAGTCCGAATCGCGCCAAACATGAGGAGGAGGATAAGCGGTTGATGGAGCATCCCGGCCTTGGCTATCTGCCGGAATATGTCAGATACGGGGTAGACGGCGCTTGGGAAAGGTATTATCACCTCAGCGCGGAGCAGCGCGATGAGTTGGCTCGAGGCTACGAAAAATTCTGCTCGTTCCTGTGCCGCTACGTTAAAGCGGGCGGTAAGGTATTGGTTGGATCAGACACCTCGACCTGGCCGGTGCCCGGAGTGAGCATCCACCGGGAGCTCGAATTTCTCGTCGACGCCGGATTGTCGCCCATGCAAGCGCTGGTCGCGGCGACACGGCATCCGGCTGAGTTTCTCCGCTGTGCTGATAAGTTGGGCGTTATTAAGCCAGGGGGCGTGGCAGATCTCTTGATTGTGGACGGCGATCCACTTAAGGATATTGGCGCCGCCCGAAACATCAGTGCCGTCATCAAGGATGGTCAAGTTGTTGACCGGACCTACCATGCTGAATTCGCTAACCCAATCCCTAGGCCGCCCATTGGCCTGCTTCATTCGAATCCAGTGCCGCACCTTACGGAGCTCAGTCCGCGTGCGGTCACCCAGGGCGATGGACCCATAGCCGTAAGGGTCCGGGGAACCGGCTTCATCAAACAGTCGATCGTTGAGTTCGACGGGACGAGGGTGCAAACGACTTTCAGCGATAGCGAAAATCTTGAGGCGGCGATTCCGCGTTGGCTGCTGGCACGAGCAGGAACCTTCCCGATATGGGTCACCAACCCAAAGCCGGTGCGTATCACGGATTATCTTCACGAGGATGAACGTTCAAACCCAGGCTATTTATTTGTCCGGTTTGCTTAATAACGGGCGATGATATGGACGGCGGACTAATTCCGCAAGGAGGGACTATGTTAACACTGGTTTCGGCAAGGTGTCCTGTTTTAGTCATCGGTTTTGCGTTTTTAGCGCTCTCTGTAGCAGGGGCTGCATTTGCCGCCGCACCCAGCCCGGATTCTCAGGGAATCCTAGCCAGGACGCTTGAGGCTGCTCGGCAGGAGAAGAGAGTGGTAAGGTTGGTAGACGAGGGTGAGCTTGGTGTCGCAGGGGTCAAAGAGGTTGAGGCGGCTTTCAACCGCAAATATCCAGGGCTCAATGCCCATATCGAGTATTCTTTATCACCTCCTTCCTACGCGGCAACGGCTGCAAAAATGCTTCAAGAGCAGAGGGCTAGGGTAAGGCCGAGTTTTGACGTATTTTTTGCGACCGAGGGGGTCTTTCTTTCGATCGAGAGCGAGAGGCAAAAAAGGGGGAAAGAGGTAATGCTCTCCATCGAGAGGGAGCTGCTCACCAAGGAGACACCGCCGGAGGCCCTCGTTCACAATGGGCTTGGTGTTGTTAATTTCCACAGTTTCTATCCGCTTTTTTATAATCCGAAGTTGGTGCCTTCGGAACAGGCTCCCGCAGGGTACCGGGACCTCACCGACCCGAAATGGAGAGGCAAATTCCAGTTGGTCCCCAGTCCAACGGCAAGTGGTCAATACGGGATTCACTTTGGTAAGAACGAATGGTTGGAGATCGCCCGGAAACTGGGAGAGAACAAGCCGATCCTGGAGTTTTATGGCCCAGCCTTCGCCCGCTTCACCACGGGGGAGCTGCCCATTATAGGACGGGCGCTAGACAACCAATTGTTTCAGGCCAGGAAGGCCGGTCTGCCGGTGGCGCTCGGAAGCCTAGAGGCAACGATGTTAGCGGCTCACACGGTGCATGTAAACAGAGATGCTCCCTCTCCCAACACCGCCAAGCTGTTTGCCGCTTTTTTGGCCAGCCCTGAGGTAGCGGCGATACAAGAGCGGATAGGTACGCGGTTAAACTATTTTTATCCAAAATCACGCGGTGTGGAAATAGCTGATGCGTTAAAGGCGCAGGAAAGGCAAGGGAAGACTAAGATATATCGGCTGCTCGATCACATGGACTATTTGCGTTGGCTTGAGCTTACGAAAGAGGGGAAGGAATATGGCCAGAAGGTCGTGCAGCTTCTGAGAGGGGGGTAAAGAAATGGCTCGAAGATGAAGCGCTGGTTTGATTCAAAATCAGAGAGGGGGAACACCCGTGTTATCTCATGATCTGCGAGGGTATGTGCAACAGCTTCGCGACATCGGCCAGCTAAAGGACATTGAAGGAGCTGATCCAGACCTTGAGGTTGGAGCGATAACAGAGTTAGCTGCCGAGGGGAACGGTCCCGCTTTATTGTTCGACAACATTAAAGGATTTCCGCCCGGTTACCGAATTGTTAGCAACCTTTTCACTGACAGGAAAAGATTATTATTGGCACTCGACCTACCGCTGGATCTAACGATCAGTGAAGCTTTAACCAAATGGAAGGCGGTTCTCACTGCGTTTCAGCCGCTACCGCCTGTCGAAGTGAAGTTGGGACCCGTCACGGAGAACACTCTTGTTGGAGAAGAAGTTGATCTCAATCTCTTTCCCGCCCCACGCTGGCATGAGCGAGATGGCGGGCGTTATATCGGTACAGGAGATGTAGTCATAGTGAGAGACCCTGATACCGGCTGTGTGAATTTAGGTATATACCGCGTGATGGTTCACGACCGAGCTACCGCTGGCGTATTTGCGCAGCGAGTTCGCCATGGCTGGGCAATTGCAAACAAGCACTGGCGAAAAGGGCAAGCGTGTCCTGTGGCTGTCTTACTTGGCCCGGATCCCGTAACTTTTCTCGCGGCCGGTCCGGCGCTTTGGGAGGTGACTGAGGGGGTGTCAGAGTATGACTTTGCAGGTTACCTTCGAAAGCAGTCCGTCGAGGTTATAAAAGGGAAAGTGACAGGTCTTCCGATCCCTGCGGACACAGAAATTGCTGTGGAAGGGGAAATTCTTCCTCCTGAGAAAGAACAGAGGCTAGAGGGGCCCTTTGGAGAATACCTTGGGTATTATGGGCGCAGAGCATTGCCAGAGCCTGTTCTAAAAGTGAAAGCTGTGCATTTTAGAAACAACCCAATATTGTATGGCGCTCCTCCTCTTAAGCCGACTTTTGGAGAACATTTTGGAATCCCTTTTAGTTTGGCCTCGCTGTGGAACGCCTTGGATGCCAAGGGCATAAATGTGAGGGGAATCCGGACGATCGCATACGGGGCTCTGGTTCTAGCGATCCGTCAAGAATCAAAAGAACACGTTGATCGTTTGATGGCGTTCTTTAGCGAAAGGGTGGCCTTCCCCAATTGGGTAATCATTGTGGACGATGATGTGGATATACACGATCCGAAAGATGTTATATGGGCTGTGGGGACCAGGTGTGAAGCCAGCAGCGGGATACGTATTGGTACACAGTTGCTCCACGAGGAGCTTCATCCTTTGATGATGCCGGACGAGCTATTTGGAAAGAAAGAACCATTCGAAATCTCGAAGGTCATTATCAATGCCTGTAGGCCTTTTAACCGAATTCGGAGCTTCCCGGAGGTCAACGTGTTTGGCCGAGAACAAAGGGAGAAAACAAGGCAGAGATGGCCTTGGTTGCAGGAGTTAGGAAAATATAAAACAGGACCGTCATAAGTTGTGGGCTTGTAGGCTAGAATGACGTGTTCGGCCTTCGTTGCCGCGGCGGGTTCCAGTCCGTTCAGTCGATGGGCGCCTGCTAACGCGAATGTTGGCGACTTTTTGATAGAAAGGGGGAGAGAGGATGAAGACAAAGATGGCTCTGGCAAAGTTCCTGGCGTTGGCCGTTTCATTAATTCTTTTCGGGTTCTGGGGCCGTGTTTTTCCGGCCGCGTCGGCCGTGGCGGGGGCGGCGCCTGCCGCCGCACGCAGCCCGGTTTCTGAGGGAATCCTAGCCAGGACGCTTGAGGCGGCTCGCCAGGAGAAAAGGGTGGTAAGGTTCGGAACTGGTGGTGCGCTTGATGTGGCAACGATCAAAGAGCATGAGGCGGCTTTCAACCGCAAATATCCAGGGCTCAATGCCCGTATCGAGATGGCTCCGTCAGATCCTTCCTACACGATAGTGGCTCAAAAAATGCTTCAGGAGCAGAAGGCAAGGGTAGGACCGAGTTTTGACGTAGTTTACACGATGGAGCTGGTGTTTCCGATGGTAGAAGATGTGGTGCAGCAGAGGGGACAACAAGCGTTTCTCCGTATGGAGAGGGAGTTGCTCACCAAGGAGACACCGGCCGAGGCTCTCGTTTACGACGGGTTGGGCGTTATTAGCCACCAATCTTATTATGTCCTCTTGTATAATCCGAAGCTGGTACCTCCTGAAAAAGCTCCCGTAGGGTACCGGGACCTCGCCGACCCCAAATGGAAGGGCAAGTTTCAACTGCTACCTCATTCGAGTATCATGGGTTGGTATGCGCTTCAGTTTGGCAAGCAGGAAGGGCTGGAGATCGCCCGCAAGCTGGGAGAGAACAAGCCGATCCTGGAATTTTTTGGTCCAGCGATGGCCCGCTTTACTACGGGGGAGCTGCCCATTATGGGAGTGGGGCAAGACGATATATTTACTAAGATCAAGGCCGCTGGTGTGCCGGTGGCTCTCGGAACCCTGGAGGCGACATTACGTGTGGCCCATACAGTGCACGTGAATAAAGACGCTCCCTCTCCGAACACGGCCAAGCTGTTTGCCGCTTTCATGGGTTCTCCTGAGTCAGCGGCGATAAAAGAGCGGACAGTTTTTAAATTTAACTACTTTTATCCGGTTTCGCGCGGCCGTGAGATAGCCAATATGATAAAGTCGCAGGAGAGGGAAGGAAAAACAAAGATATATAACTTGCTCGACCATATGGATTACCCCAGGTGGCTGACGCTTACGAAAGAGGGAAAAGAATATAGCGAGAAGGTCGTACAGCTTCTGAGAGGGGGGTAGAGAAATACTTCCATGAATATAATAGGGAAAGGGACTGACATTATGAAGGGGATAAGGTTTGGTGTCGGGATTTTTCCCATGTATCACGCGGAGCAAACGATTGGCCTTGCCAAACTTGGAGAAGACCTTGGTTATGATAGCCTGTGGGTTGGGGATTCTCATTTGATCTGGAGAGAAGTAGGTATCCTACTCGGTGCCATCGCTAAGCAGACTGCTCGTGTTCGGATAGGAACCGGGGTGACTCACATTGGGGTGCGACATGTGACTGTCACGGCAAGTAGTATAGCGACGCTTGCCGAGTTGTGAGGATGTTTGCACCGTTGGCCGGCACACCGGCGCAGGTTTTGCCGGAGGTTAAAAAGGCGATTCAAGAAGGCGTTGATGAGGTCGCTATCATTCCTTTCGGCCGAGATCGAAGGGCTGTCATCCAAGATTTTGCCCACCATGTTATCAGCCGCGTCCGCTAATTAATGATGGTGTTCTTGCGGCCAGCTTCACAAAAAGGAGAACGTCTTTTGATCAACGAAACGGTTTTACTTGAAAAGGAGGATAATATTGCTCCAGGAGTTCGGCGTCATTACAGAGATCGTAGGGCAACTCGCTCGGTGAGCTTTTAGAGGGTGTAAATGCTAAAGGTAGATTTCCTGCGAAAGATCTTTGGGACAGACAAAGGATCGGTTGAAGCCGTGCGCGGTATTTCTTTCGAAGTGAAAGAGAGGGAATTTTACACCTTACTAGGACCCTCCGGCTGTGGCAAGACAACAACTCTCAATTGTGTTGCTGGGCTTGAGACGCCTACCGAGGGTGAGATCCAGATAGGAGGGGTAACTGTTTACTCGAGCAAAAGCGGTATCAACGTGCCGATACAGAAACGAAATATTGGTATGGTCTTCCAGTCATACGCAATCTGGCCCCACATGACGGTTTTCGATAACGTCGCCTTCCCTTTAGTGCATGGCATGAGAAACGCGTCTAAGAGCGAGGTGAAAGACCGGGTAGAAAAGGCATTGACGCTGGTGAGACTCAACGGCCTGGAAAGGCGCCCGGCGCCGTTACTGAGCGGCGGGCAACAACAGCGCGTAGCGTTGGCTCGGGCCTTGGTAGCCGAGCCGAAGCTGCTTCTTTTAGATGAGCCGTTGAGCAATCTGGATGCAAAACTGCGCGAAGAGATGCGGCTGGAGCTAGCTCGGTTGATCGAGCAGCGAGGGATTACCACGCTATACGTCACGCATGACCAGGTAGAAGCGCTTTCTATGTCATCTCGCATTGCTGTAATGTCCGAGGGCGAGATTGAACAAGAGGGTACTCCTTACGAGATTTACCATCGTCCGGCAAACCTTTTTACAGCTTCTTTTATAGGGAAAGTTAACCTGGTTAAAGGAAAGCTAGTCGCAATGGAAGAAACCAGGACGGAGCGACTGGGCTGTCTTAAAACCGATATAGGTACCGTGAAATGCTTGTTGCTCCAGGGTGATCAATCGTATGGCGACAGTGTAATAGCAGTAATACGGCCTGAAAATATTAAAATCCAGCAGAATTGTGGTAGCGATAGTGATAATATGTTTGAGGGAAGTGTCGAATTTACCTCCTTTCAGGGAGATTCCATTGTATGCCAAGTGAGAGTAGCCGGGCAGATATTTCACGTCAATGCGGCTGCTGCCGGCGGCGTAAAAGCGGGGGACAGAATATACTTATCTTTTAATCCGGAGCAGTGCATAGCTTTTTCTTGGCAAGAAAGTCGCCAAAAGTCGGTCGGTTAGGGAGGAGGATTTCTGTTAGAGGTAAAGAAGTTGGCGCGAGAGAACATGACAGTGGAGATTGAGGCCATTGCCGTGGGTGAGTAAGCAAAAGCATTTTCGAGACTAAACGGCTATATCTATGCAGATTGCGCGAGTGAACGGTGTGGTGTCTCCGACCTTTAGCGACCGTTACTTAAACGGGCAGCTCGGCATCTTTATCCTTTTAGGTGTCATATGCGCATTCTTGTTGGTTTTACTGGGGGTGGTATTGGGAAGATCGGTCGTTGTGGAAGGTGAGGAAGGGCTTACGCTGTACAACTTTAAGCGTGTCCTTGAGACCAGCGCCACCGGACGCATCCTGTTTAACACCTTCATGATCGGCATAGGCACAGTTTTCGTAACTCTGGTTATTGGCTTGCCTCTCACATGGCTCGTTCAGAGAACAGACTTGCCGGCCAAATCTTTTATTATAGCTTCCATGGTAGCGGGAATTGCTATTCCTGGATTTATTAGAGCCATTGGATATATTGTGCTCTTCAGTCCAAGAATAGGCCTTACTAATCAGGCATTTATGAACCTGTTTGGGACGGATAAACCCATCTTTAATATTTATACCCTTTACGGGATAAGTCTCGCGATGGGAGTGTTGCTGGTTCCCCTGGCCTTCTTCTTGCTGTCAGGAGCGATGCGCTCCATGGATCCCGCTTTGGAGGACGCGGCTCGGAGTTGCGGCGCCTCAACTATACGGGTACTCAGGGTTGTGTCCTTTCCTTTGATGTTTCCCGGCATTCTGATGGCAGGGGTTTACACCTTCATGGTTGCCATTGGGATATTCGAGATACCGGCATTGCTTGGAGCACCTGCACAAATCCATGTTCTGTCCACGGAAATATTCTGGCAGGTAGTCGGCTCTGGTGGCGCAAGACCAGATTATGGCAAAGGAGCTGTCTACGCTTTATTTATCATGGTCCCGCTCCTAATAGCCTTGGTCTTTTATTATAGGACAATTAACGCTGCTTACAAATGGACAACAGTTAGAGGCAAAGGTTACAGACCCAAAATATTCAGCCTAGGTAGCTGGAAATACCCATGCTTAGCTTTTGTCTTCGGTTACTTGGTGCTAGCGCTGTTTCTCCCCTTGCTTTCTGTGGCTTGGATTTCCCTGTTGCCAGTGATTCGTATGCCGTCTGCCGACGCCTTTGCTACTCTCACATTGGATGCTTATCGCCAGATGTGGAACGAAATGGGCGGCTTCACGCCCATCAAAAACACGCTCTTTGTTATGGCTGTCGTTCCGCCGGTGGTATTCCTTATCAGTCTGATCGTTTCATGGTTCGTGTTGAGGAGCAATGTGCCGGGACGCCAGGTAGTAGATAGCATTATCATGTTACCTAGGGCCGTCCCCAGCATAGTTCTTGCGTTCGGGATCCTTACCTTATCGTTATGGGTGGCTGATTGGGTTCCTATTTATGGTACGTTATTTATTCTGATTCCCGCCTTTGTTGTAGTTTTTCTCCCGTATGGCAGTCGCATTACCCATACAGCATTGCTTCAAATTCACGACGAGCTTGATAAGGCAGCCTATGTATGCGGTGCAGGCGTAATAGCGACTTTGTGGAAAATTCTGTTGCCGCTACTGAAGCCTGCCTTGGCTTATGGTGTACTTTGGATCTCCCTGCTGACGTTCCGCGAGGTGACGGTACCTCTAATGTTGTCATCGCCAGGAACAGACGTCATTTCAGTTCGGGTGTGGAGTATATGGTCAGGTGGTTATAGGCAGGAGATTGCAGCCGCGCTGGCAACGGTGATGACGGTCGTTATAGGGGTAACGGTGCTTCTGGGGCACCGAGTAATTTCCAGGTTTTTATTGACCGACAGGTGATTTCTGCTGAATTTACACACAGACTCTTACATGACCAACGCTTTCAAAGACTTGACAGTGAGAAGCTTGGTAGGGTAAGAGTACAATGCGAAGATTTGGCATAGAAGTTTGAAAAACCAAGACGAAGAGGATTATGGCTGTGTAGCCAAGGAGGAGGCGATGATTCCAAAACGAAATGAGGATGTGGCCTCACAGCCAAAGAAGAATTATGTTTATGTCCGAGCGATTGAGAGCGAAGGCTACGGGCTTCTAGAGCAGGTGCGGGAGCTCAGGGCACGCCCCCGTATCATTCACATTGCGGAAAAACCATGGCGCGGCGGGCCGCAGAGTTATAGCACCGGGGTGCTCGACCCCGCCGATGACACCATCCAAAGCTTGCATATCCACCAGGAGTTGCTCGCCCCCGGCAGCGTCACCGAGAAGCACGGTCATCAGAACGAGGCGTTATTTTACATCCTGGAGGGCCGAGGCTACGACATTCACGACGGTGAACGGGTGGAGTGGGAGGCCGGGGACGTGACCCTTATTCGAGGCTCCTGCGTGCACCAACATTTCAACGGCAACCCGGATAGGCCGGCGCGCGCCTTGGCGATAAAAGCCAAGCCTCTTTTTCTGCTTTTGGGACTTACGTTGCAGTATGACGTGATCGGCAAGCCGAAAGAACATTCAGCTACCTCTAAGGGGTTTCAACCTGAGTATTGGCCCTCTCGCTACGCGCGCGAGGAGGCGGCAGCGTACGCTAAAGGGAATTTGACTGCCCGATATTACGACGAGCGGATAGGACGGGCGCAGCCGTCTGCGGCCGGTATTCTGCAATCCGAAGGGAAAAAGAGGCTGCTGAAACCGGAGGATATGCCGTGGGAGAATTCGGCTCATGGAAAACTAAAACACCTGCTCAACGAGCAGATGGGGGCGGCTTCTACCGCGATAGACATGTACATTCAAGAGCTTGCTCCATCCGGGCGTTCGGGCAAGCACGTGCATTCTGCCGAGGAGGCCTTTTTTGTCCTTGAAGGTCATGGATATGACCTTCATTGGGACATGGAATTGGTGTTGCGGGATAGCTATGAGCGCCGTATTCCCGAAGAGGCCAAACGGGTGGAATGGGGGATTGGGGATCTTGTCGTTATCCCCTCAAACGTCATCCATCAACATTTTAACAGTGATGCGGGAAGTCGAGCGCGGATTCTTTCAGTCCAGTGCCGTACGTATAAGTACCTAGGGTATGGAGATATTGATCAGATCGAGGATGCTCCGAGAATTTCATAAATAATGGGAGCTAACACGTCGTGTTCTTAAGAGGAGAGAAATCCAATAGGAGGTGAGCAATGAAACGCTATTTATGCGGTAGGATCTTTTTGGGGGTTATGTTTGCGGTTCTGGCAACCCGCATCCTGCCTACGACACCTGCTTTGACGGAAGCCGCTTCTGCCGAGGGGAAACGCGCGCTTCAGCAGCTAATAGAGGGGGCGCGCAAGGAAGGCCAGTTGGACTTAATGATAACATCATCAATGGGGCAGAAGGGTGCGGCCGAGATGGTGAGCGCCTTTAAACAACGGTTTGGCCTGGATATAAAACTAAATGCTGATTTATCGGGGCAGGAGTCGCAGACTTTCAATAAGGCTGTAGTCGAGACTAAGGGCGGTATTCCTCCAACATTCGATCTCATGCAGGGCGAGGCAGCCAATATTCTTAGCATCATGGACGCGGGAGGCGCTGAGCCACTTAAAGGTTGGGAGGAGCTTCTGGCTGAAGCGGTCCCGGAATCCTACAAGATTAAGGAGAAGATAAGCCCGCAGATACTGGCCGGGTACGGCTTTCTTTGGTCAACTCGAACGACGGCTTTACTCCATAATCCTAAGCTGATCTCCGAAGCGGACCTTCCCAAGACGTGGAAGCAGAAGGGGGATCCCAAGTATAAAGGGGCTTTCTCCATGCCTCCGTGGATTTCGGCCCTCCTGATGGCAACCCTAAAATATGACAGAGCGGAATGGTTGGAGATCGTCAAGGCGCTAGGCCGAAACAAGCAGCAAGTTCTAACCTACGATGCCGGCGCCGAGCGGATGCTGCTGGGGGATCTCAAATTTCTCTACGGCAATGCTGATATGTATTTCGATAAGAAAGCTAAGGACCCCAATGCGCCCATAGGGGAGACATTCTTTGAAGATTTAACCACGATGCGGCAAGTATTGTATGTAGTGCGCAAGGGGGCCAGGAATCCGAACGCTGCCAAACTATTTGCTCTTTGGGCTACTGGCGCGGAGGCGAACGAGCTTTTCGAAAAATACGCGTTCACTGAAAACTCAGTGTTGGGGCGAGGCCCGATCTCCCGGAAAATCGTCAGCGCCCTGGAGAAAAAAAATATTCACGTCATTAGCTGGTTTGATAGCGCACAGACTGTGGAAAAATTCCGCTGGCTTTCCACCAATGAAGGCAAGGAGTATGCGAAGGCGATAGCCAAGGCCCAGAGAGAGGGGAAGTGAGATGGCAAAGCAGGCGGCCCGCCAAAATAGCGTCGTCTACGGGGATTTGAGGGACTATCTGCGGATCGTTGAGGAGCGGGGGGATCTTAGGCGGATCGAGGGGGCGGACCCGAAAATAGAATTAGGAACGATTGCAGAGTTGATGGCGGAGCGCGGTGGGCCGGCCTTGCTGTTCGAAAAGATTCAGGGGTATCAGCCGGGCTACCGTGTGGCGGTAAACGTGACGGTGCCGCCGAGGCGCACGGCGTTGATGCTGGGGATCAATTCAGAACAACCACTGATGGGGATGGTCTCGGAGTGGCGGTTGCGTTTAAAGACATTCAGTCCTGTGCCGCCCGTTGCGGTCAAGCGGGGCGCGGTCCAGCAGAATGTGATGTTAAAAGAGAAGGTGGACTTAACGCAGTTTCCGGCGCCGGTGTGGCGGGACAAGGACGGGGGGCAGTATTTAGGCACGGGTTGCTGCGTGATTACGCGCGATCCGGACAGCGGCTGGTGCAATGTGGGCTCCTACCGCGTGCAGCTTCACGAGCCGAAGCTGGTGGGTTGTTACATGTCGCCCGGGCGACACGGCCTTATGATCATGGAAAAGTATTGGAAAAAGGGGGAAAATGCCCCTGTTGCCGTGTCGCTAGGCCATGATCCCTCTCTCCTTTTCTGGGCAGGCTCCTCTATGCCTCGCTTTGGAGAGTCGGAGTATGCGGCGGCGGGTTGGTTGAAGGGGGTTCCTGTTTCCGTGGTTCCAGGTCCCGTGACTGGAATACCGATCCCTGCAGATGGAGAGTTGGCGATTGAGGGGGAGGTGCCGCCTCCGTGGAAGGAGAGCCGGGAGGAGGGGACGTATGGGGAGTGGACCGGTTACTATGGACATCCTCGCGCTCCGGAGCCTGTGATTCATGTGAAATCGGTTTTGTTCCGGGATGACCCGATCAACTATGGGGCGCTGCCGCCTTATTCGTTGAGCAAGCCGTCTATTACGAGCAGTGCGGAGACGTGGGACGCCATCGAGCAGGCGGGGTTTCCGGATATTCGCGGGGTGTGGATCCCAACGCATAGCAAGGGGATCGTGATCGTGGCGGTTGCCCAGCGGTATCCTTCGCATGCGCGTCAAGTGGGTAATTTTGTCGCCTCGACGATCTACATGGGCCGGTTCGTGATCGTGGTGGATGAAGACGTGGACGTCACGAACTTGGATGAGGTAATGTGGGCTGTCGGGACTCGATGCGATCCGGTGACGGGCATTACGATGATGGACGGGATGCGCAGTTCGGCCCTGGATCCGCGCCTCTCGCCGGAGAAGCGGGAAACGCGAGATTTTACCAACTCGATCGCAGTGATTGATGCGTGCCGGCCGTATACCTGGCGCGAGAGTTTTCCGGTGGTTAATCGGGTAGAGCAGGATATACGCGAGGCTGTGGAGAAAAAGTGGGGCGAGTTGTTTGAATCGTTTAAAGGAAAATAAAACCACAATCCCGGTCCCGGACGCCTCGGCCGTTGCCTGCGGCAAGCTCAAAAGAGTGTTGGTATTCCCTTCCAGCTTGCTAACCAAGCTCGATGTGCCGCCCGTTTCCCAGCGCGAGCCAGCCTAAAAGCTGTAACCTAGAGGTCCCTGCTTATCTCAGTAGATTTCTCTACGTTCCCGCTTTCGGGGATTCGTGGATCTTTACGGCTGGAAGCGTGACAGGTGGAAATTTGGCGCTGCTCCATCAGGGTGCTCCATGAACTCCCGTATCAACTGGAATCTGCTGGTGAACGCGATGCTCAGCGGTTTTCTTACCGGCGCGGCGGGAAGAATCTTTGTTATCTCGTTGCCCACGTTGGCCCATAACCTGGGAACGGATATCACGGGAATGTCCTGGGCTTTGATTGCGTATCCTCTGGCCACGGTCAGTCTGTCGCTCATCTTCGGCAGGGTCGGCGACCTCTACGGAAGGCAGTCTGTGTTTGCCGTCGGGTTCGCGGTCTTCACCACAGCGTCCTTTCTCTGCGGCTTTTCGCAAAATATTTTTCACCTTTTTCTGTTCCGCATCTTTCAGGGCGTTGGTGCGGCGATGACGCAGGCGCAGGGTCGAGCTCTAGCCATGGAGGCGGTTCCCGAGGACTTTGTTGGAAGGGCGCAGGGATGGGTGACGGTCGCGCACCAGGTGGGATTTCTGCTGGGACCTGGACTCGGCGGGCTCATCATCGACTATATTCATTGGCGAGGGGTCTTTTTCTTCCTGGTTCCCATTGGCGCTGCTTCGACTCTGGTGACCTGGAGGGAGATGAGGAAATCCACGATCCGCAGAGTTGTTTCCGGAAAACGCGCAGACTCTTCCGTCGATTATCTCGGCTCGGCATACCTGATCGGGACAACCGTGACGCTAATCGCCATTCTGGATCGGCGCGTGACGGAAGCCATACCCGCCGGCTGGACGCTCCTGCTTACGCTTGGTTTTGTGGGCTTTATTTTATCTTTCCTTGTTCGCGAGCGAACCACCTCCAGTCCGATTTTGGATCTCTCTCTGTTTAAGATTCGTATGTTCGCTTTCAGCACCCTCTGCCTTTTGATGGTGTCGGTAAGCCATTCCATGACTTCTTTCGTTTTCCCGTTTTATCTCCAAGAGGTGCTTTCCTTGTCGCCTTCCTTCATCGGTTTGTTATATTTGGCCCCGCCGCTCTGCGTTATGGCTTTTTCGCCGGTTGGCGGGCATCTTTCCGACAAGGTCGGGCCGACGCTACCCGCCACAGCCGGGCTCGGTCTGGCGACCTTGGCGTTCCTCATCGGCGTTTTTCTCCGGCCTGACTCTCATTGGTGGGCGCCTATTCTCGTGCTCTGCCTCGCCGGCGCGGGGGATGGGCTCTTTTCTGCTCCGAACCACGCAGCGATGATCACCGCTGTGCCTAGGGAGCATCGAGGGGTGGCCACGGGCGCTGTGAATATGATGTTTGGGCTCGGCGGCGTGTTCGGCTTCAGCTTGGGCAGCTTCGTCCTTACTCAAGGCTTTAGATTTTATACGGGCGACGCGCTAGCGACCCCGACCCCGGCCAACCCTGCGCCTTTCGTGGCTGCGCTTAACGCCACGTTCTTGGTCATCAGCATCATCGCTCTGGCGGCGACATTTTTTTCCCTCATAAGGGGCAAATCCCAGACGGCTCCTCCGGGGCCGCTGCCACATCTCTCTCCCTCTGATTAATCGGCGTCGGAAATCCACTCGACTCTCTATGGGGAATACCGGCGAAAAAAACTTTCATAGAGTCTGCGCCTGCAGAGTCTTGACAGGCCCGAGGTTGTAATTGTATGGATAGCGGCAGGTTTCATTTCGCTAAGTGAAAAAAAAGTGGGACGCGTTGTTTGAGTCAATAAGGGGCACTTGACTGCCCTTTTCTTCTTCTTGAGTGGCCTACGAGTCTTTCCTTGAAATGGATACTGATGCTTAAGGGAGCATCCATTGCCAGTTAGAGAAGGCCTGTTGCAACTTCATGGCGAATTCTTCGGACTCACGCGATAACTGGACTCTCCTGACCAATGTAATGCTCTCCGCCTTCCTCTCCGGCGTTGCCATCAGGATATTCGCCATCTCACTACCCACTCTGGCCAATAATCTTGGTACCGACATCATTGGGATTTCTTGGGCTGTGATTGCATACTCGCTATCTACCGCCGGCCTCTCACTGGTCTTCGGAAGGATTGGTGATCTATACGGAGGGCAAACGGTATTCGTCCTTGGTTTAGTAGTCTTCACGGTAGCCTCTTTTCTCTGCGGTCTTTCGCGGAACGTCTCCGAGCTCATTTTCTTCCGTCTGCTTCAGGGGATTGGTGCAGCCATGACTCAATCCCAGGGTAGAGCCTTGGCCATGGAGGCAGTGCCAAAAAACCGGGCAGGGAAGGCACAGGGTTGGGTGACAGCAGCTTACCAAATTGGTTTTCTCCTGGGACCCAGCCTAGGCGGCCTGATCATTGAATATATCCACTGGAGAGGGATCTTTTTTTTTCTTGTTCCTATCGGAGGCGTGGGAACCTTCTTAACCTGGATGGACAGGAAGCGTGCCGCAGTTCAAGCAGCCCTACCAGAAGCAGCCGCAAGTTTATCCATTGACTATCTGGGCGCCGCCTTGCTGGTTGGAACGACGATGTTGTTAATCGCCGTCCTGGACCCTAGGGTCATGGCAATCTTCCCCTCAGAATGGGGAGGCATGTTTCTCCTAAGCTTCTTTGGTCTCTTCATAGGGTTTCTCCTCCGTGAGGGCACGGCCACAAGCCCGATTCTGAACCTCTCCCTTTTCAAGAACCGGATGTTTGCCTTCAGCACCTTGTGCCTTTTCTTAGAAACTCTCACACACCACCTAACCTCCTTTGTCTTTCCCTTTTATCTCCAGGACGTTCTCCATTTTACGCCCTCCTTCATGGGAGTCCTGTTCATGAGCGCCCCGCTCTTTACAATGGTGCTTTCACCAGCGGCCGGTTATCTCTCCGATAAAGTGGGACCAAGGCTGCCGGCTACGACCGGTCTGGCCTTGAGTGCTGTTGCCCCCCTTTTGGGAACCATTCTGAGGCCCGACTCTCATTGGCTTTTACCTACCCTTATGCTCGCTCTGGGGGGAGTCGGCAGCGGGCTCTTTGCTACTCCTAATCATGCCGCCATGATCAGCGCGGTACCCGAAGAGTACAGAGGGGTCGCTAGCGGCGCCCTGCAGATGACGTTCGGCCTAGCCAACATCTTCGGCATTAGCCTGGGCAGTTATCTAATGACTTCAGCCTTTAGATTTCACACCGGGGTGGACACGGCTACACCTACCCCTTCGAATCCGACCGTTTTTGTAGCGGCGCTAAATTACACTTTCTTGGTCGTTGCCGGGATCAATCTAGTTGCTGTGATTTTCTCACTAATGAGGGGGAGTGAAGTTAAGGGGGAGACCCAAGGAAAAAAACGCCCATAGAGTCTTGACAGATCCGAGGTTCAATTATATGGATGGCGTTGGGATTTTTTCACTATGCGGAACAAGGGTGCACTAACATGATTTCACCTTTTCAATTGCATCGTCCGTCTACAATCAAGGAAGCCTCCGCGCTTTTGACCGAGCACGCCGGCGACATAAGGATTCTGGCAGGGGGAAGC
>Ga0209212_1003739_pt1 | contig 19636 bp, 20 predicted proteins | sample RifGroC2_FD_183996 | JGI IMG/M metagenome (GOLD analysis project Ga0209212, IMG submission 183996) | Groundwater microbial communities from Rifle, Colorado, USA - Groundwater C2 (SPAdes) (version 2) | ecosystem: Environmental > Aquatic > Deep subsurface > Groundwater | place: Rifle, Colorado... | reverse complement strand
TTTCTATGGAAGCAGTGGGCAAAGCAGCTGGGCAAGTAGTGGAAGAGGTGCGGCGGCAGTTTAAGGAAATTCCGGGAATTATGGCCGGCACAGCTAAACCGGATTATGCCAAGGCAGTTGATATTGTTACTAAAAGTGCTTTAAAGCAAATGATTGTGCCCGCACTTATTCCAGTATTAGCACCAATTATAGTCGGTTTTGGTTTGGGGCCTGAGGCTTTAGGTGGATTATTGGTTGGCAGTATTTTAACTGGAATTTTCGTAGCCATTTCTATGACTACCGGCGGCGCAGCTTGGGACAATGCTAAGAAATATATTGAAGCTGGCAATTATGGTGGCAAGGGTAGCCCAGCCCACCAAGCCGCGGTTACTGGTGACACGGTCGGGGATCCGTATAAAGATACAGCTGGCCCAGCCATTAACCCAATGATAAAAATATTGAATGTGGTCGCTTTGTTATTGGTAGCGTTTTTGATTTAATTAATTTTTCTTGTGGAGCATCAAATTAAAAATATCGACGGGGGTAAAGTTCAGATAACAATTACTTTAACGCCCGAGGAAAAAACTAAATTTGAATTACGCGCGCTCAGGCAGGCTGGCAGTGAGCTTGATATTAAAGGTTTCCGGCCTGGACATATTCCTGATGATGTTATTAAGAAGCAATTAGATCCAGCCGCGCTTGATCAGGAAACAATGTGGGAAGCAGTTAAGGAACATTACCCCAAATTAGTTGCGGAAATGAATTTAGCAGTGGTGGGCCAGCCCACTCTGGCCTTGCAATCAGCTGAACCGTTTGTGATTCACTCCACGGTATCAAAATTGCCTGAGGTAGATTTAGGCAAATGGGAAAAAGTTAAAATTAAACGCCAAGAAATTAAAGTTGACGAAGCTGAAGTAAATAAAGTAATAGAACAAATTCGGGATGGCCGAGTTAGTGAAGCAGCTGTGATTCGTCCGGCAAAATTAGGGGACCGGGTGGAAATTGATTTTGAAGTTAGTTTGGGCGGTGTGGCTATGGATGGCGGCAAACAAGTAAAATATCCAGTAATTTTAGGCGCTGGCCAGTTGGTGCCAGGTTTTGAAGATAATTTAGTTGGTTTAAATAGCGGTGAAGAAAAAAAGTTTGAGCTAACTTTCCCGAGCAGCTATCGGTCGGACTTGGCCGGTAAAAAGGCTCAAGTTTGGGTTAAATTAAGCCAGGTATTTGAACGCACCTTGCCAGAACTGACTGATGATTTTGTCAAAAGTTTAGGTAAATTTGCCGGCGCTCAAGATTTTCAAGATAAATTACGCGAGAATTTGCAGGAGGAAAAAAATATTCAGGAAGAGCAAAGGCTGGAGCGTGAGATGTTGGAGGCAATTGTGGTGCAAGCTAAATTCGGTGACATTCCTGAGGTTTTATTAATTAATGAAGCGGAAACCATGTTGCATGAATTAAAACATGGCATTACCGAGCGGGGAGTGGAATGGTCGCAGTATTTGCAGAGCATTCAAAAAGACGAAGAGGGTTTGAAAAAAGAATTTAGCACCCCGGCGACCAGGCGAGTAAAAGTAGCCTTAATTGTAAGGACATTTGCTAACCAAGAGAATTTGGCAACTGATGAGATGGCGGTGGAGCAGGAAATTGTTCATTCTTTAGAGCATTATGGCGGTGATGAACGGATGACTACTCAGCTTAATTCGGACGATTATCGCAGTTATGTGCAACAAGTGTTGACCAATCGTCGGGTTATAGAGTGGTTGAAGAAGAAATTGGTGGAATAAAAAAGCCCGATTAATGATCGGGCTTTATTCAGATGATTTATATTAAGTGGCGAAATCGCCCAGGCCGGCTGGATATTGGCCAGTGAACGGGCCAGTGTAAAAATCTTTTGACTTCAACCATCCATCGCTCAACTGGCTAACGCTCTTTAAAGTAGCTACTAAGCTAAGGTACCCGAGTTTACGAAGCCCGAAGCGCCGGGCGATTGATTTGGCAACTGATTGTGTGTTGCCGTTCAGTGACTGGGCCAGCAGTTCGTTTTGTATTCTATAGGTGTCGATACCGTAGAAATCTGGGTAGCGGTATGGTGGTGACGACACAACCATACTTACTGAAGCCACACCTGCTTCCTTGAGCAACCTTAGGGTGGCGGCAATGGTATTGCCTCGGACAATTGAATCATCCACCACCGCGACGTGTCGGTTGTATAACTGCGATTGGCGCGGGTTAAATTTGAGCCTCAGGTACTGCTCACGCTGTGACTGCACAGGTTCGATGAATGTACGACTAACAAAGTGCGGGCGGAATAAGCCCCATGGTCGAAAAATTGCCCGGCTACCCCGGAGTGCCAACCCCTCCCAGTAGCCCAGCGCCGCTTCATTTCCAGAGTCAGCTATGGGAATAATAGTATCCACGTCCAGTGGGTGCTCAAGTGCCAATTGGCGACCCATTTGGTAACGTGCCTGGCCAGCCTCTACGCCGTACCATTGGCTGTCGGGCCGTAAAAAGTAAATAAACTCGAAAATATCTAGTTTTATGTTAGTGTCTTGGGTAAAGTGCATGGTGGTTATATGGCCATTAGGCTCCAGGCGAACAATTTCACCTGGCTTTACCTCACGAACCCTCGAGGCCCGCAAGACATCTAAGGCGCAGGTTTCCGAGGCTACTATATTATCAATGCCATCAGCGTGCTCGCGCCGACCAATGGTGAGCGGATGAAAACCGAAGCGATCGCGGATGGCATAGACAAAACCACGGTAGAGCACCATAAAGTTGAAGGCGCCTTCAAGGTCGCGTATCAGTCCAAGCAGTGCTTGTTCGAAATTGCGTTCTTGGCTTTGGGATAGAATGGTGGTAATGACGACGGTATCCGAGAAACCGTCACTCAGGCGCGCGGTCTGGCGTAGTCTCTTTGCGTTTACTAGGTTGCCATTGTGAGCCAAGAAGAACGGTTCGCCGTGGAAGCTGCCCTCAATTGGTTGTAGATTAAGGTGAGAGGAGATGCCGGCTGTACCGTAACGGGTATGACCTATACCTGAATTACCAAGCATAGAACTAACTGAGGGAGGTGGCAGGATATGTGTCCACTGTTCCTCGTTGCCTTGGCTAGCTAGCAGCTGGGCCAGTTTTTGGCGTGCTTCATACGATGATGGAATAATGAAAGCTTGGGCCAGTTCACCCGGACCTTTTTCAGCGTAGTAACGCCGACCATCATAAGTGACAATACCCGCTCCTTGTTTGCCGCGGTGCTGCATGTTGATTAAACCAACATACAGGTCAGGCGCTGCCTGGTGCCGAGGAGCCTGATTTACAATACCAATAATACCGCACATATTTTTACTCCTTTTTTAAGTTTCAATGTTAACGTTCACGTTTGTTTGTAGTCGAATCTTACTGGTTTATGGTAATATGTCAAGCGATTATGCTGTTTGGTTCACATATTTCCGCTGCGGGTGGGGTAGATAAGGCGCCCGAAAGAGCGGCCGAAGTCGGCTGTGAGGTTTTTCAGTTCTTTTCCCGTCCACCCCAGGGTGGGCCTGGTAGTAAATTAACCCCTAGTGTCATCGCGGCGTTTAAAGGTAACTGCAAAAAATTCAAGCAAGCCGAAAGTTACATTCACACGCCTTATTATATAAATTTTGCCAGCACCACGCCGCGTATTCGCTACGGCTCAATTGCTGTTGTCCGTGAGGAGCTGGAGCGCGGCACGCTTTTGGGATGCAAATATGTAATGACACATTTAGGTTCAACCAAGTCAGCTGGGCCTAAACTAGGTTTCCACAAGACCTGGCGGGCGGTCCAGAGAATATTAGATGGCTACAAAGGTAGTTGCTTACTCTTACTTGAGGATTCGTCTGGCGCTGGAGATTTAGTTGGTAGCACTTTTGAGGAGCTAAGAGATTTAATTAAGAATGTAGAAAGCGCAGCTAAGTATAAAAATAAAGTTGGTGTGTGTTTGGATTCCTGCCATATGTTCGCCTCAGGCTACGATCTAAGCACAGCGGCAGCGGTTAAAATAACTTTGGACGAGTTTGGCAAAAAAGTCGGATTTAAATATTTAAAATTGATGCATGCCAATGATTCTTATGGTGAGCTCGGCGGTAAGCGCGACCGGCATGAGCATTTAGGCAAAGGCAAGATTGGCCTGGAGGGTTTTAAAGCCTTGGTGCAAGATAAACGGATGAAAGCAGTTAATTTTATTCTGGAAACCCCAAAAGACAATCCCCAGGACGATCCGCGCAATTTGGCTATCCTTAAAAAATTTAGAGTGCATTAGCTAGATCAGGAATCCATTAGGCATTGAAATATCCAATCCAACCTTTCGCGCGAAAGGTTGGATGAGATTAGAAGAGCAATAGGATTTTTGGATAAAATCAGTTGCTAGCTTTACGAATCAATTTTACTAGAGCAGCTAATTGATGAGGCAGGTCTTTTTCCAGCCAGTATTTAGCTTCAAAGCCCGCTTGCCGTCGATCAAGTAAGCCCGCTTGCCGCAGCATAACCACATGTTTGGAAGTAGCCGTATGTGAAAGTTTTATCTGAGAAGCAATCTCACCAACAGATAGTTCCTCGCCATTTAGTAAAAGTTTTATTATCTCAACTCTCTTATGGCCTCCTAGGATGCGGAGGATTTTTTGCAGTTCGCGTAGTCGCATATATTTCTAGTCTATCATAAGATTGCTGTCCATACAATGATTCGCGCGAAAGGTGTGATGGGGGCGGAGGGTTGAGCAATATTTGTGTGGTTTTAGGCTAGGATATGCAGTCTTATGAATTATGGTAAGATAAGTGATATGAAAATCACTAAACTTGGGCATTGTTGCCTGATAATTGAAGAGGGTGAAATTAAAATTCTTACTGATCCAGGTGAATATACTGATGCACAAAATAGCGTCAGAGGTCTGACTCATGTAATTATTACCCATGAGCATCAGGATCATTTTCATGTGCCGTCATTAAAGCAAGTGCTCGCCAATAATCCGGGCGTAGCGGTATATACCAATAGGGCAGTGGGAAATCTGATGTCACGGGAAGCGTTGCCATATGAATTGTTACAACATGGTGATAAGCAATTATTCGGTGATTTAGAAGTTGAAGGTATTGGTACAGAGCATCATGTTATCTACCCAGCTATTCCCATAATAATGAATACTGGCTATATGTTTGGCAACAAATTTTTCTATCCCGGCGATGCCTTAACTAAGCCTGAAAGACCGGTTGAATTATTGGCCATGCCCATTACCGGTCCTTGGCTACCAATTGCTGAGGCGATTGATTACGCGCGTGCCTTAAAACCCAAAAAATGTTTTCCCATACATGATGGTAATATAAAAGCACCCGAAGGGATGTATAGGTTGTCAGCTAGGATTTTGCAGCCCGAGGGAATTAATTTTGAAGTCTTTGAATTAGGAAAAAATTATGACGTCTAGATTATTAGCTATATTAGCGGTTAAAAAGGCTGGAGCTTATTTGCGTCAGCAATTCAAGCAAGATGCTAGAGTTTTTGCCTTAAAGTCAGCCCATGAAATAGTCACCCGGGCCGATAAGGGTGCGGAAAAAATTATTCTGACGCTATTAAAAAAACATTCAACCAACGCTCGCATCCTCTCCGAAGAATCTGGTTTGTATGATTATAATTCCAATTGGTTGTGGGTGGTGGATCCATTGGATGGCACCACTAATTTTCGCGTGCACAATCCTTTGTTTTCCATCTCTCTGGCGCTTTATCACATTGATAAGCCTATGTTGGGGGTGGTTTATGCACCGTATTTGGATGAACTATTTGTAGCGGAGAAGGGCAAGGGGGCGACCTTGAATGGTAAAAAAATTTATGTTTCTAAAACCAGTGAACTTAAAAAATCTTTTTTGACTTATTGCTATGGCACTCACCCCAAGCACATGAGAATGGCTGTGGAATTGTACCGATATTTTAAAATGAAGAGTGTGGATATGAGGCAAATGGGCAGTGCCGCTATTGAACTTGCTTGGGTAGCAGCCGGTAGGACTGAAAGCATTGTGATTCCAGGCACTCATCCATGGGATGCGGCGGCTGGCGTACTCTTAGTTACTGAGGCCGGCGGTAAAACAACCGATTTTTCAGGCAAACCCTGGAGATTTGTGGATAAAAAAACAGGAAAAATTAGGATGAATGCTGATTTGTTAGCGACTAACGGTAAAATTCATCAGAAAATTTTGCAGCATTTGAAATAAGTTATTTATATCCACAACCTAACCACACGGTGTCCACCTAGACAGCCGTTTTTTATTTCACAAACCTGGTACAATGAATTTCCTATGCCGTTTTACGCCCTGCCAGTTATTCAAGAGTTAAGAGCTGTTAAGTCGGCGCGTGAAGTTGCTTTTATTGTCAGAGCACAACGTACCAGTGAGATGGTCCTTAATGAGGTAGTACGGAAATTAAAGCTTGGGGTAAGTGAAATTCAGTTGGCAAGGTTCATTGTTGCTAGATTTAAGCACTATGGAGTTAAAGCCTTGGCTTTTGAGCCGATCGTGGCTTTTGGTAAGGGCAGTGCGGATATTCACCACTGGGCTACCAAGGCGCGACTTAAGAAAAATCAGGTGGTGATGTTTGATTTTGGCTGTACCGTGAATAATTTTTGTTCGGATATGACAAGAACATTTTGGTTTGGTGAGCCAACAAAAAAATTCAAGCGAGTTTATGGTGCAGTGTTAACAGCACAAAAGAAAGCACTTAAGCTTTTGATAAGTGGCGAGAAAAGAGCGGATAAAATAGATATCTCAGCGCGAAAATTTTTGCACAAAAAGTTTGGTAAATCAAAATTTACCCATGGCTTAGGGCATGGGATTGGCACAGCAATACACGAGTGGCCGAATTTTAAACCAGCTAGCACTGATATTTTGCCAGTCGGTTGTGTGATGACAATAGAGCCGGGAGTTTATTTGCCAGGCTGGGGCGGGGTTAGGATAGAGGACATGGTGGTTATTAAACAACGAGGCATCCGCAATCTGACCAAAGCAGTCAAGAGTTTGGATTCAATGATTATTAACGTTTGATAATTTCAAATGTCAAAGCTCAAATTACAAATCAATGTTAAATACTTAATGCAAAATTTGAAATTTGATATTGGATATTTGTTATTGGGATTTGTTTTGATATTTAAGTTTTGGATTTTACTTTATGTGCCGTCTTAAAGTACGAGTTACCGCCAATTCACACCGCCCGGGAATGGTAGCTCTGGTAGACAAGGTGTTGCATTGCAAGGTTTCCTCACCGCCGGTTGACGGGCGGGCTAATCGCGAGCTGGAGGAGCTGTTGGCCGAGGTTTTGCGCTTGGCTAAGAGTGCCGTGAATGTGCGCTGGGGGCATATGGCCAGAGTGAAAACCGTGGAGCTGGAGGAGATTGACGAGGATAAGCTTTTTGCTATACTAAGGCAGCACTTAAATAGAGTAAGAGAATAGAGTAAGAGTAAGAGTCCGGTCGCATAATTTTGAGATTTGAAATTTGATTTTTTGGTTTTATTTTGCGGGTATCGTATAATGGTATTATGCTACCTTGCCAAGGTAGAGAAACGGGTTCGATTCCCGTTACCCGCTCCAGAGAAAAATACCTCACCAATTTTAAGGTGGGGTAGTTTTCTCTTTAGATATGATTTAGGGAATCGAAGGGTACATCCAAAATGTGAACTGCTTCACATTTTGGATGACCCAGGCTTTCGACAGGAGGCTTGAGCCTCCGGCGGAGCCGGGTGTGAGAGCCGGGGGAGAAAGGATTCCCGTTACCCGCTCCAAGACAATCATTCAATAAAGCCGCTTCTCTAGCGGCTTTATAGTTTATATAGCAGGGCAGACTGTGATAATATAAATTTATGAGCCACGACAAAATAATAGAGAGCGAAAAACCAGAGGCTGTTTCAGCTGGTGGTATGGTGGTTAGTTCCTATGGTCAGTCGGTTCGTATTTTATTAGTTAGAGACACCAACTATGACGATTGGGTTTGTCCTAAAGGGCATGTAGAACCAGGTGAAACACTAGAGCAGGCGGCCTTGAGAGAAATTAAAGAAGAAGCTGGTGTTACCGAAGCTAAAATACTTTTTGAGCTTGGTACAGCTCGCCGTTATGTGGAAAAGATACCAGAGTGGAAAACAATCCATTATTTTCTGATCCTAACTTCTGCCAATCAGCCATTAGGCTCATTGGAAAATGACTCAATGGAAGCAAAGTGGTTTTCCATTGAAAAATTACCAAAGATGCATTTACCTGAACAGCTTAATATTATTACTGATAATTTTGATAAGATAAAAAGCGTAAAAGATAGTTAATATTAATGAGCTTCATATTTTTATATAAAGTAATAGATTGAGTTATACTAATTAAGTATGAAACCGCAGACGGATTTGGATAAACGCATTGCCAAAATAAAGAGAATGCACCATGACGGCAACACGGAAAGCTTTCACCGCACGGGCGTGGGCGGATATTTGCGCGATTTTGTTTATGGCGCCAATGACGGCATTATAACTACCTTTGCCGTGGTGGCTGGCGTTGCCGGAGCTAATTTGTCTGCTAAGATAGTTTTGATATTAGGCTTTGCCAATTTATTGGCGGACGGATTTTCCATGGCCATGTCTAATTATTTAGGCGAAAAATCTAATCGTGATTTTGTTGCCACCGAACGCAGTCGCGAGGAGTGGGAGGTGGAAAAATTACCTGAGGAAGAACAACAGGAAATACGTGAAATGTATATAAAAAAAGGCTTTGAAGGTGAGGTGCTGGAAAAAGTTGTAGCAACTATTACATCTAATAAAAAGTTATGGGTGGATGAAATGATGACGGGCGAGCATGGGTTGATACCCCACGGGCACGAGAGCCAGCCGTGGAAGAACGCGCTTACCACGTTCGTAGCTTTCGTGGTGGCGGGCTTCGTACCCTTGGTACCATATTTTGCCGGCTTGACGGCGCGAGAAACTTTTCCGTATGCCATTGTCGCTACGGCCTTGATACTTTTCACCGTCGGCAGTTTACGTACACTCATCACCTACCGGCGCTGGTGGCTTTCGGGCTTGGAAATGCTGGGGGTTGGCATGGTGGCGGCCGGCGTGGCCTACGCCGTAGGCGCCTTCTTGAGCGGGATAGTTAATTAAGCCATTTAAGATAGTTAGTTAATGGCGGCCTCCTGGGCTTGCAGTTTTTTGTGTTTATGCTAAGGTGGTTGCAAATAATTTAAAAATAAAAACAATTAAAAGGAGATAAAAATGTTAGTTAACATCGATAAACTTAGTCGATCTGAAGTTGAAAGATTATCTGAGGGAGAGATTGGTGAGAGTGTTATGAGTGAGTATGAAATTTTTAGAATCATAACAGCTATACAAGCCGGTTATAATTATAATTTTGCCCTTAAGTTGAACCAATCAACACCACCCCACGCTGTTCTTGCTAATGGAGCACATACAGATACTTATTTTAAGCACGAAGCTTTTTTTCATAGATCAAACATTGTCGATATAATGGCGCATCAACTTTCTAAAAGGCTTACCTTGGGTGAAATGATAATGAAAAAAAGTCTCCGAGAACGCTTAAATGAAAATCCAATTTGGGTTATAGGTCCAAGTTATGGCGCAACCTTTTTGGTAGCGGCCTTGGCGAAGTATTGGAAATGTTGTCAGGGAGTTACTCTAAAAGTAGTTGGCAAAGATCAAGAATGGCAAACCTTTCCACTCCCAATGCAATCAACAGTACAACTTGTAGATGATTTAATATACTCAGATAGTACTATAACTGCCACTCATGGCGCCTTAGTAGAGAAAATTAATTTTGGGCAAGCTTTTATTTATGTAAAAAGTGAAGTGGGCACTATAATTAATATGTCTGGTATGACTAAAACAAAGAATGAGTGGAAGATCAAAAGTCTTGTGAGTATTAAACCACAAACATGGCCTGCCAATGAATGTGAATTGTGCAAAATAGGCTCTGTGCCGCTTTCGGTGCAAAATAATTGGCCGGAATTGGCTACCGCCTGCTGGCGAGAACCATAAAATAATTTGAATTCAAAAACCCGTTCCTATAATTGGAACGGGTTTGACTTTTATGGGCTATTCTACTAAGGTATTGGCACCAAAAAGAAAACTAAATAACAAAATATTCACTTTAACAATAGGAGTAAATAATGGAAACAAGAAATTTCCAAGAGCTAGTTGCTAATAGTTGGCAGAATGGGTTATATGGTTGTTTAGGCCTAGACCCAGATGTAAGTAAAATCCCTGCCTGCGTAAAAGGTTCAGGAGTAATCGGTAGAATTTACCAGTTTCTTACCGACATCATTGATGAATCAAAAGACGTAGTTGGTTTCTTTAAACCAAATTTAGCGTTTTTTGAGCGCTATGGTAGCACAGGCATTCAAACTTTAAAAGAATTGATATGCCGCATCAATATTGTGGCGCCAGGGAAACCAATAATACTCGACGCCAAGAAGAATGAGATTGGCAACTCTAATCTTGGTTATGTTGATTTCGTATTCAACTATTTAGGGGTAGATGCTGTAACTGTAAATCCTTACTTGGGATTGCTGGCACTAAAACCTTTTTTTCAGAAAAAAGAAAAAGGTATTATAGTATTATGCCGCACCAGTAATGAGGAATCAGATGAATTTCAAGGTCAACGAGTAGAACTTACCAAGAGATTAAAAGAAGAAATAACTATATATTCTCCCTCGGCACAAAGTTTTCTTGGTGAATTCGACGAAACAATTCCTTTGTATTTGGTTGTTGCTCACCGCGCTCACGTATATAACAAAACATTTCATAATGTTGGCCTTGTTACTGGAGCAACTTATCCAGAAGATCTTAAACCAATAAGGCAAATCGCTGGTTCTATGCCATTTCTTTTGCCGGGTATTGGGGCTCAATCAAAAACAGGTGATTTGGAAGCTGATTTGAGAGCGGTATTAGAAAACGGCTTCTACCAACCGGAAGGTAATGTAATAATAAACGTTGCCCGTGCGGCGTTGTATCGCAGCCAGAATGATGATTATGCCGTGAAGTGTATGGAATACATCGTCAGGTTGAATAGCATAATCAATGCATGGAGGGCATCAGTATGAATAATACAATCCTTAGCATGAAGTATCAGGAGGTGCGTAATACTGATTTCGTAAACACTGCCAATAAGTTATCGGAAGACGAAATAAGATATATTATTACCTCCTGGGGTGGTTACTGGAAGCATTCAGGTAACCCTGAAGAGCCACACCCGTTGCTAACTAGCGGAGGGCACGGCGGGGAATTCTTTGACCTTTCCTTTGTAGCCCAGTTTCCTATACCGGTAGCCATACTAGCAAAACAGATGGCTTTCAAACTCATTGGTTCTGTTAAAGAATCTGATTGGGTGGTTGGGCCTTCTTATGGAGCCAATCCTTTTGTCTATCGTTTAGGGGCAGCTCTAGGTTGTAAGCATGCTGTAACAGAGAAGATGCCAGATAACTCCCAGTCCTGGACTCGATTCTTAATTAGAGACTCAGAGAGGGTCCTGATGACGGAAGATGTTACCACAACAGGTGCCAGCGTTTTAAAAACAAAGGCTGGCATAATAGCTGGTAATGCAGGGACAGTTGAGTTCTTCCCATTAATCGCTGCTTTTGTGAATCGTTCCGGAAAGGAAGAGATTGATGGACATAGGATCATTGCTCTTTTAAGGGTAGATAAACCAAAACAATGGAAACCCGAAGAGTGCGAGCTTTGCAGGCTGGGTTCAAAGGTTATTCCAAAATTCAAATCTTACCTAGCTTCACAGTCGTTGCCAGTAAACTAATTAATAATAATTATAATCAAAGTCCGTTTAAGGAGAAACGGGCTTTTTATTATGGTTTTGGATATGTTTTATCCACAGATTGACACTTAAATTCATCGGATTATCATAAGTGGCAGTGTATATGTATTGGCGCGATCGTCATCACAATTTTGGCCCAGCCGGGAGAGCGGCTTTCCCTTTCATTAATTAATCCTTCACCTTCGGGTGAAGGATTTTTTATAAATAGCAAAAAGCGCTATTTAACAACTAAATAAGAAATTAACTAAACAAACAATCAAAATAATTATTGGAGGAAAAATGAAAAGCAATGTTGAAGTACTAAGACTCATAAAAAGCTGTGGTGACAACTTTGTTCGTTTGCTACAGAAATTAGGTATACTTTATGTCCGCCCTAAAAGGGGGTTAGAGCCAATTGGCCCGGCGGTGGGACGGCAATCAACTTATACCAACCCGGTAAATGGCGAGGAGCCATTGCATTATGTTAGTGAAAACTATTACAACGGTAAGGTGCTGCTGCTGTATCCTCTGGTTATTAAACATCTGGCGCAAGCGATTTTAACGCAGATGAATAAGGAATATGCCATTAAAGAGGCAGAATTTCAGGGCTTGGGGCCAGGTGGTGAGATGTTAGCTCATATTTTGCAATTGCAAATGGATAAATTACTTAGTAATAATAGTTCCATTAATTCTGATAATGGCCGAGATAAAGTAGTCTTAGTGCAAGATATTTTAGAGCCAATACCATTAGGTAAAGCCATTGAGGCAAACAGAAACAAGGGTAAACTAGCTTCTCTTATTTGTACTATCGTTAATCCTGATACGTATTTCACTGATTTTATACACGCTCCGCAAGGTCCAATAATGCTCATTACTCTAATTAAAGAGGTACTCGTCAGGTACAGGCAGGACCATCTTTTAGTAAAGGCAGACGTGGAGAGCGGAAATATTATCTGGGATCCCAAAAATGAGTGGGATAAGCTTGCCAAGGTTATGGAAGAAGCTGATGTAGAATCAGAAAGAGAAAGGCAAAGGCTAGTCGTATAGCCACAAAAAATATTTGTTATTCAACCCCGTTCCAAAAGGAACGGGGTTTTCTTGTCAAAATCTTATTTAAGTGTTATTTTTTGGCTACTTGATAATTTGCCCGGGTGGCGGAACCCCGCAGTAGAACCTTCGGTTCACTACGGGGCAAGCTGGCATATTTACCCCGCATAGTTGGTGCCGGAGTGGCGGAACTGGTATACGCACAGGACTTAAAATCCTGGGCCCGCAAGGGATTGAGAGTTCGAGTCTCTCCTCCGGCACCACTTGTGCGGGGCGCACAGGACTCCCCGCAGTATCCGCCATGGGCGGAACTACGGGGCAGGTAAAATCCTGGGCCCGCAAGGGATTGAGGGTTCGATTCCCTCCCCGCCCACCAAAGTTATTTGTGAGAGCGAACCAACTGCTTGGTTCGCGTGAGGAATCGAAGGGTGAGGCGATGCCTGCGGCCGACGAACCCAGGCCCGTTAGGGGATTCCCTCCTCGCCCACCATAACCTATTTAAACTATGGACAAACTTGAGAAAATTCAATTAACGCCAGAAGAAATTGGCAGCTATCAATTAAAGGATAAAAATAAGATAATCCGCAACCCTGATGTGCGTGCAGGAGATTTTATTAAGAATGAAAGTGAATTCATAGATGATCCGGTACGACAAGAAGCCTGGAACGAGGTTAAAGCTAAGTGGGGTGATGATATCGATTTTTACGATATTATTGACGGATCTGGATTAGAAGCTGTTTTTTATAACCCTGATAAATTTATTGAAGGATTAAATAATAGAGAAGTTATATTGGCGGCTGAAAAACGAATAGAAATTAATAAAGTTATTGATGAACTGGAAGTTAGAAAAAATAAATTGATTGAAATTAGATTGGATTATGAAGATGTTAAAGATGTTGCTTATGATGCTAAATTCAAGCACGCAATAGAATCTGCTATTCTAGATGTAGAAAAATACATTAGTAATGGTAAAAAATTTTTAGCTGAAGCAGTTAGTGCTTAATTTTCTGGCGTAAAAATTCAATAGCTTTTTGATAAAATTTGGCAAGTTTACCTTTTTCCCAAAGCCAACCAATTAGCAATATAAGACCTAAGAATATAAGAACGATATACCCGCGCCAGTCCGTTGGTTCTTTTTTTGATAAGTCTATAGTTTCAGCGACTGCTTCAACTGATGTAGGTTGATTTAAGATTATGTCTTGAGGCACACGTGGCCAAAGCCTTAATTCACCGTCACTTAAGGTAATGAGCCCGGTTATTTCTATGTGGTTATCAGCTGATAATTTTGGCCAGCTAAGTTCGCGATTTTTTAGGGTAACATGAAGTGTTTTGTCATCAGATTCAATTGTGAACCAATTACTGCCTTTATTAGCAACTAGGCCAGAAGTTTTTATTAGCCTACCTTCATATAGTTCATCAATATCGGCCAGATTAAGTACCAGCGGTTCAGGCGGTGTCTCGTTTTTCAAAACATTTATATCATCAGGCGAGCGCACATTGAGCCTAGTGCCGTAAGTTTTAGTGTGAGAAGCACTGCCTTTCACTTTTATAACATCACCCCAGGCTAGCGCTGGCCAACTGCCGACAGTTAGATTCAATTGCAAGCCATCTACAAAAGCAAAGTGTTCGCCAACTTCTGCTGGTAAGGCGACAACTACGCCACTAACTGTCGCCTTGGCCCCGCTTTTTAATTGATAAATATCCTTAACTTCAAAATAAGGGTAAGGATTTGTAATAGCGCTTTGAGCTTGGCTAACAGATTTTGTTTCAATAGCTTCAACAACATTTTCTTGGCCAGGCGTAGGTTTTTTTGTCCACATCCAAGAATTATTTATTAAAGCGTAGCTTTGTCCTGCCGGGGCCTGGGCATAAGTTAATTGGGTAACCACAGTATTCGTCTGGTCAATTAAACTGATATCAGCCCCAGTGTTAGTTAAAGTGAAGCCCGTTTCCGATTTGGTTAGTACTAAATATTGATGTGGCAAGACACTGTGTGGTGGCAGTTTAGTTGTTCTGGTTTTTACTGTTATAGCCCAGTCATCAGTAGATATTTCTTTGTCACTATTATTAAAAAGCTCTATCCATTCGGCACTGTCATCGCCAACAGGATCGGGTAAAATTTCCGTTAATTGCAAGGAGGCATGGGCTGTTATCGGCAAAGCCCAGCAAACGATAAGCAGGCTCAATTTATAAATATTACCTATATTTAACGGCATAATGTTTTGAATTGATAATTGACTTTAAAATACATAATACCCTTTTGTCAAATATGCTAAGCTTGACTATGTGGTAAAATTTGGTTACGACATAGCGGGGGCGAGTGAGCTAAAGACGAGCAAGCGTAGTCTTTAGCGGGCAACCAGAAGTTGCCCAGGGCGACACAAGCCACCACTTTTCTTAAAAATATATGGGCGAGTGGCGCAATTGGTAGACGCGCATGGCTTAGGACCATGTTCCGCAAGGATTGAGGGTTCGAGTCCCTCCTCGCCCACCAGATTATTTAAATGGATATATTATTTAAAATTACCGGAGAGGTGTTCCCTGCCAGCCAGCGAGGGCGCACTTTAGGTTTTCCGACGGCTAATTTGAATATACCCGCGACTGAGTTGGCTGAAGGCATTTATCTAGCTTTTACTTATAAAGACGAGCAAAAATACCGCTCGCTTTTATTTATTGGTTCGGCTTTAACTTTTAATGAGACTAATCGCAAGGTGGAGGTGTTTGTTTTGGATAAAATTGACGATTGGTATGGCCAGGAGATTACAGTGGAGGCTTTAAAAAAAATCAGGGATAATAAAAAGTTTTCCTCGGCTGATGAGCTGGTGGCACAAATGAAATTTGATGTTACCGCGGCTAAACAATTTTTTGATAGTTTAAGTGAGTAGAGTAAGATTAGAATATGAATAATTATCGCACCGGTCCCTGGCTAGTGGCTTTGGCTGCTTTTTTGTGGGCGATTGACGCGCCTTTCCGCAAGTATTTAACAGCCGACCTTTCTTCCACGACCATTGTGTTCATGGAGCATATTTTGATCGTAATAATAGTGCTGGTTGGACTAAGGCCATATTTAAAAGAATTCAAGAAACTTAATTGGCGCGGCTGGCTAGCTATTGCATTCATTGGTTTTGGTGGCTCGGCTTTAGCGACCGTGCTTTTCACCCAAAGCTTTCATTACGTCAATCCATCGGTAGCTATTCTGTTGCAGAAAATTCAGCCACTTGTCGCCATCCTTTTGGCCGTTATCTTCCTACATGAGAGATTGAATAAGAAATTTTGGATCTGGGCTTTGTTGGCCTTGGCTGGTGCTTATATAGTTTCGTTCCCTGAAATTAGTCCTCAAGGTCTATCGTTCGCCGGTGGAACTACGGGAGTTCTTCTCGCTCTAGGGGCAGCTGGCTTATGGGGAGGGGCAACAGTCTTTGGCCGATATTTATTGCGAGATTTAACCTGGCAAGCCATAACCGCCCTAAGATTTATTTCCGCACTAATTTTTTTGTTGGTCATTCAGGTTTATTATGGCCGCTTAGCCGAAGTCGGGGCCGCCTCAGGCCAAGATTGGATTTTTGTGTTCATTGTGGCGATTGTTGCCGGTTTTGTTTCCTTGTTGATTTATTATCGCGGCTTAAAATACACTTCAGCCTCAATTGCTACTTTAGCCGAACTAACTTTCCCAATGGCGGCCGTGGTTATTAATTGGATATTCTTGGATGCCAGCCTGACGTTTATGCAGATTATTGGCAGCGTTGTATTGCTCTTGGCTATTACCAAGTTATCTTGGGTAAATATTAATACAGCTAAAGAAGCTTAGTTATGAATCATAATAAAGACGAATTACCAGCCACCAGCCAAACAATCACGCTGGGCAGGTACCAGCATTTTAAGGGAGATGAAGTAGAAGTGCTGGGTACTTGTTTTCATAGTGAAACATTGGAAGAGTTTGTTGTTTATCGGCACCTGACAGGCAAACGAGCGGGTGAAAAGTATTATTGGGTTAGGCCAGTGAAGATGTTTTGCGAAAACGTAATGATTGATGGTAAAGAAGTGCCGAGATTTAAATATCTGGGATAATCTATGTTGGGGCTTTTAGCTTTGTTAGCCGCGATTATAGCTTGGGGATTTGGTGATTTTTCCATACAAAAATCAACGCGTGCTTTTGGAGATGTGCGTACGCTTATTTTTATAGGTCTTACTGGAATTATTGGACTATTTCCGTTTGTTTATAATGAGATTGCCGTACTTTTTCAGGATTCAGCTCGGCTTTTATTACTAAGTGCTACTGGTGTAGTTATTTTTGCCGCAGCTATTTTGGACTTTGAGGCCCTTAGGCGCGGTAAGATTGCCGTAATTGAGCCAGTCTTGTCATTTGAATTGCCAATAGCAGTTGCCTTGGCCGCAGTATTTTTAGGAGAGCGGCTTACGCCAGTGCAGTTTGTTTTAGCGGCTACTACTTTCAGTGGTATAATTTTGTCAGTTACCCAGCATCACAGGCACCTGATGTACCACCGTCGGTTACTTGAACCCGGGGTGATTTTTGCCATAGTCGGGGCAATTGTGATGGGTGGGGTGAATTTCTTGGTTGGGCTTTCTAGCCAGCAAACTTCGCCAGTCATGGCCATTTGGTTTACTAATATCGTTTTTACCCTGCTCTCTTTAGTCTATTTGGTTTGGCGTGGGGAAGTGCGCCATCTTTTTAAAGGAGTGGCCAAAAACCCATTGCCAGTAATTTCAGTTTGTATATTTGATAATGCTGCTTGGCTGCTTTTTGCTGTGGCGGTTACTTATATCCCCATTGCCATTGCCACTACTATTTCAGAGAGTTACATTGCCCTAGCGGTTTTGCTTGGACTTTTTATTAATAAAGAAAAATTACAGCACCATCAATACGCCGGCGTAATCATTGCCATTGTCTCGGTGATATTATTATCGCTGACTGTCAGCTAGTAATAGAGATAAAAATTTGACAGCCTACTTTTGATAAGGTAGGGTGTTTTAAAGTTTGTTCAAATCGTTCTTTATTAATTGGGGCTGTAGCTCAAAATAACCTTCTAAAACGCCTAGCGGCAACTATAGTCTGGTTTGACAGAGCAATTTCCAGGCCAAGGGAAGAGGTTGCGGGTTAGAACCCCGTCAGCTCATTTATTTTCTTGACATTATTTTTAAGTTCAAGTAAGGTGCCGAAGCAATATTCGCGGGTATAGCTCAGCTGGTAGAGCGTCGGATTAATCTACCTTGAGAATAGGAGTTTTCCGAAGGTCGTGGGTTCGAGTCCCCTGCCCACTCAAAAATAAATTGCTGCCGTAGTTCAGTTGGTTAGAGCCCCTGCCTTACAAGCAGGTGGTCGCAGGTCCGAATCCTGCCGGCAGCACAATATTATTTAAAATAATTTACCCTATCGTCTAGTGGATTAGGACATTGCCCTTCAAGGCAGTAACAGAGGTTTCACCCTGCGGGTGATCTGCCGCAGGCATGACGAATCCGGTTGGGGTAGCAATAACTAAACGGCTGAAAAATTCAGCCGTTTTTTATATATCTTGACAAAAGATAAGCAGATAGATATATTGCATAGGCATCATATGTTCTCTCCTTATGCTAGAGAGGCAACTACTTATTCCAATTAATTTGGAGCCTCTCTAGCGAATTTTAACCAAACCACTCACAAATAAACGAGTGGTTTTTCATTTATCTGTATATTACTAACTGGCACTAGTATTGGACGTAAATCAGGTTGTTATATATAATAATTATAAGTGTTTCTATCTCTTTTCTACTCAAAATAAAAAATGCCTCCTTTCATTAAAGAAAAGAAGTGAAACATTTTAATGACCCCCTAGGACAAGTTCCTAGGGGTTTTTATTTTATCCTGCGGTTTGCCAAAATGTTGTTTGAGCCGTATAGTGGTGATTGATAATAGGTTAATCTTTTTGTATGAAAATATCAGCTATTACTAAATTATCTAGAAAGGCCAGTGACTCGTTAGTGCTGGCGTATTTTGCCAAGGAAAAATTTTCCAGTCATTTATTTTTTAAGTTATTAAAAAATAGCGAAAAGAGGTTAGTTGAACAGTATTTTAAAAACAATAACTTTTCCGCTAAGCAGAATGAAGTTAAAGTATTGCCGCGAGTTGGCCAAGGGAAAATATTGTTAGTAGGTTTGGGCGAGCGAGCCAAATGGAATTTACGACGGGCAGTATTAGTGGCGCGCCAGATTGTGGTGGTAGCTAAAGCTGAAAAAATTCTGCAGCTTAGCTTGCCTTTTGATAATTTTGTGGTTGTTGGAGTGACAGATGAGCGTTTAGGGCAGACTGTTGCAGAAAATGCCGTGATGGCAAATTATGAGTTCACCCAATATCGCACTAAGCCGGAAAAAGTTTTTAGTGTTAGTTCAATTAACTTTTTTACTTTAGCTAAATCTTATCAGGCAGTACAAAAAGGAACTGAAATCGGTTTAATTATGGGTGAACAGGTAAACCTGGCGCGCGATCTGGGAAATATTCCTGGCGGTGAAATGACGCCAAAACTTTTGGCTGAAAAAGCACGACAGGCGGGCAAGCAGAATAAATTTAAAGTAAGAATTTTGGACGTAACCGAAATAAAGAGATTAAAGATGGGTGCAATTCTAGGAGTGGCTAAAGGCAGTGCTGAACAACCGAGATTTATCATCATGGAGTATAATGGTGGCAAAAAAAGTCAGAGGCCATTAGTTTTTGTAGGTAAGGGAGTAACATTTGATACTGGCGGCTTGAATTTGAAACCAGGGAAGAACATGAATGATATGCATCTTGATATGTTGGGCGGGGCCGCGGTTATAGCCGCTCTGAGTGCAATC